>Ga0070738_10001195_pt1 | contig 56412 bp, 56 predicted proteins | sample Coa_R2_2_FD_66446 | JGI IMG/M metagenome (GOLD analysis project Ga0070738, IMG submission 66446) | Surface soil microbial communities from Centralia Pennsylvania, which are recovering from an underground coalmine fire - Coalmine... | ecosystem: Environmental > Terrestrial > Soil > Unclassified ... | reverse complement strand
GCGGGATTGAGCCCGCCAAGAGCCGGCTGGCGAGCTGCGGGCAGCCGGTCGTGGGGGTCGAGGTCGAGATCCGCAAACCCGACGGTACGGTATGCAAGCCACGCGAGGTCGGCGAGGTCCATGTGCGCGGGCCGAACATCATGTTGGGCTATTGGAAGCGGCCGGAGGAAACGGCGTCGGTTCTTCTTGATGACGGCTGGTACAAGAGCGGCGACGTCGCCTGGGCGGACGAGGACGGCTATCTGTTCGTCGTCGACCGCGCCAAGGACATGATCATCTCGGGCGGCGAGAACATCTACACCTCGGAGGTGGAGAACGCCGTCTTCCAGCACCCTGACGTGCTCGAAGTCGCCGTCTTCGGGATTCCCGACAAGAATTTCGGCGAGAAGGTCCACGCCGAGGTCGTTCTCAAGCCGGGCGCCTCGGTGACGGCCGACGAGATCGTCGCGGTGTGCCGCAAGCATATCGGCGGCTACAAGGTGCCGCGATCGGTGATCGTGCGCAGCGAGCCGCTGCCCAAGTCGGGCGCCGGCAAGATCCTGAAACGCAATCTCCGTGACCCGTACTGGAAGGACAAGGAACGCCGGGTCAATTAGGAGGTCTTTTCATGATCGCAGGACCGCGGGCCTCCAGGCCCGCTCATGAATCATGAGGCGGGCCTGGAGACCCGCGGTCCGATGAGCAAGAGAAGACTCGGTTACCGTGTCACATGCCGCTCGTACTGGGGCAGGCCATCGTTGATGGTATCCCACGGCGCCTTGGAGCCGACGAAGATGTGGCAGGAGGGCCGGATGCTGGGCGGATCGACCAGGGTGCCCATCGTGACGTGGACCCAGGCGGCCTCGCGGACAACCGAGTAGAGGAGGGAGCCGCACTTCTTGCAGTGGGCGTCGTGGGCCTTGTCGCCGCCGTAGGTCAGCAGGCCATCGGCGCCCTGCGTGACTGCGAATTTGTCCCGCTCGATGCCGGCGAATGGCTTGAACGCCGAGCCGGTGGTGCGCCGGCAGTTCGAGCAATGGCAGATCATGGCGTAGCGGAATTCGTCGGGCACGGCGTACTGGACGGCACCGCATAAGCATTTCCCGGTCAGGATGTCGGTCACGGCTTTCTCCTATCACCGGGCCCAGTCTATACACTGGCGCCATGACGACCCTCGACGACATTCCGGGCCCGACCTCCCGGCACTTCTTCTCCCAGCGCCTGCGCATGCATTACGTGGATTGGGGCAATCCCGATGCGCCGCCGCTGCTCCTGGTCCACGGGGGCCGGGATCACTGTCGCAACTGGGACTGGGTCGCCCAGGCCTTCCGCCGCGACTGGCACGTGATCTGCCCCGACCTGCGCGGGCACGGCGACAGCCAGTGGTCGCCCGACGGCAACTACTCGATGTCGGCGTACATCTACGATCTCGCTCAACTGATCCATCAGCAGAACCTGGCGCCGGTCACCATCGTCTCGCACTCGCTGGGCGGCAACATCTGCCTGCGCTACACCGGCATTCATCCCGGTAACGTGCGCCGGCTGGTGGCGATCGAAGGCCTCGGACCGTCGCCCAAGATGATCGCCGAGCGCGGCAACAAGTCGATGACCGACCGCATGACCGCGTGGATCGACGAGCAGCGCAAGCTGAGCGGCCGCCTGCCGCGCCGCTATCCGACGATCGAGGACGCCTTCAAGCGCATGCAGGAGGAGAACACGCACCTCTCGGCGGAGCAGGCGCGGCATCTCACGGAGCAGGGCGTCAACCAGAACGAGGACGGCACCTACAGCTGGAAGTTCGACAACTACGTGCGCGTCAATCCGCCCTACGACATGAGCTATCCCGAGATCGAGCAGCTCTGGACGCAGATTACCTGTCCGACCCTGCTGGTCTACGGCAAGGAGAGCTGGGCCTCCAATCCGGAGCGCGACGGGCGGCTGAAATTCTTCAAGTCGGCGAAGGTGGTCGAGTTCGAGAATGCCGGCCACTGGGTCCATCACGATCGGCTCGACGCCTTCGTCGACATGGTGAGGGGATTCATTGCGTAAGGCACTCATCGGACCGCGCCACTCCAGTGGCGCTCGGACTCATGAGCGCCACTGGAGTGGCGCGGTCCGATGACACTGATCGACGAAATCCGCGCGTGTACCGTCTGCGCCAAGTCCCTCGCTGCCGGCCCGCGGCCGGTCGTGCAGTTCAGTCCGCAATCGCGTCTTGTGATCATCGGCCAGGCGCCGGGCTCGAAGGTCCACAAGAGCGGCGTGCCGTGGCAGGACGATAGCGGCGACCGGCTGCGCGCCTGGACGGGCCTCAGCGACGCCGAGTTCTACGATCCGGCGAAGGTCGCGCTGATGCCGATGGGCTTCTGCTATCCCGGCAAGGGCAAGAGCGGCGACCTGCCGCCGCGCCGCGAATGCGCGCCGCTGTGGCACGAGCGCATGCTGGCGGCGATGCCCGACTGCCGGCTCTTTCTGCTGGTCGGCAGCTATGCGCAGGCGCACTACATCGGGACCGGCAACCTGACCGAGGCGGTGCGGGACTTCCGCCGGCACGGGCCGCGCTTTTTTCCGTTGCCGCACCCGTCGTGGCGCAGTGCAATCTGGATCAAGCGCAATCCGTGGTTCGAGACGGACGTGCTGCCGGCGCTGCGCCGGTCGGTGCGCAAGGCGTTGAGAGGGAGCAGCACATGAAGGCAGCGATCTTCCGCGGCGGCGACATCGTCGTCGACACGATCCCCGAGCCCAAGCCGGCGCAGAACCAGGCGCTGGTCAAGGTGCTGGCCTGCGGCATCTGCGGCTCGGACCTGCATGCGGCCAAGCATGCGCATCGCATGGTCGAAGTGAGCCGACGCATTCCCGGCCGCATCGCTATGGACCTCGACCGCGACGTGGTGATGGGCCACGAGTTCTGCTGCGAGGTGATCGACTACGGGCCGAAGACCGAGAAGAAGTTCAAGGCCGGCACACGCGTCTGCTCGATGCCGGTGATGCTGGAGGCCGACGGACCGAAGGGCATGGGTTATTCCAACACCTATATCGGCGGCTACGCCGAGCAGATGTTGCTGGCCGCGCCGCTGATGCTCGAGGTGCCGAACGGGCTGCCGACCGAGCATGCAGCGCTGACCGAGCCGCTGGCGGTCGGCGTGCATGCGGTCGAGAAGGGGATGTTGACGGGCGACGAGGCGCCGCTGGTCGTGGGCTGCGGTCCGGTCGGCCTCGCGGTGATCGCAGCGCTCAGGCTCAAGAACATCCGGCCGATCGTGGCGGCCGACTTCTCGCCCAAGCGGCGTGAGCTTGCGGTGAAGATGGGCGCGGATGTCGTCGTCGATCCGGCAAAGGAGGATGTCTACGCGAAGCTGTCGGCAGGGAAGCGGGCCGCGGTGTTCGAATGCGTCGGCGTGCCGGGCCTGATCCAGCAGACCATGGAGAAGGCGCCGCGCGATGCCAAGATCATCGTGGTCGGCGTCTGCATGGAGCTCGACACGATCGAGCCGATGTTCGGCATCGTGAAGGAGCTCAACCTCCAGTTCGTGCTGGGCTACACGCCCGAGGAGTTCGCCCGCTCGCTGCACCTGCTGGCCGACGGCAAGGTCGATGCGCCGTCGCTGATCACCGGCAAGGTTGGCCTGGCCGACGTGAAGGGCGCGTTCGCGGAGCTGGCCAATCCCGAGCGGCACACCAAAATTCTGGTCGAGCCGTGGCGCTAGCTAGCAGAGTCCAAGCACGTCGAATCAAACGGAGGGACTTTTTTGGCGGCAAATCGCAGGAAAAAGGTCCCTCCGCTGCGCCTCGCTTCGCTCGGCTTCGGTCGGGAAGACGGAGGGACGTGAGTCATTTGGCTCTAGGGAGGCGGTCGAAGCCTGTGGATAAGGCGTCGCGCGCCGAAGCCCGGTTGGCCGATGGACCCGGGGTCCGGAGGGTGTTTTCAAGGGAATCCGCACCGTCCATTGCCCGTAATAGGAGTTCTGCCCAATCTGGTGCAGTGTGGCCGCGCGACCATGCCGGCCTTGCGCCCTGAACCGTCCTGCGGCCACGACGCGTGGAAAGTTCAGAACAGGGGTGGGGGTCACGCGGGATTCCGGGACTCGGGGCCTCCGATGCAGATGCCATCGGCATTTACCCGTCCACGGAGCTGGGACGGTTTGGGACTGCCAGCCGTGCTGGCGGACAGATGAAGAGGGAGAGACGTCGATGAAGTTCTACAATTCGCGCGGGCCCAACCCCCGGGTGGTCCGGATGTTCATGGCCGAGAAGGGGATCGACATTCCCAGGGTCGAGATCGACCTGCTGGCGGGGGAAAACCGCCGCGAGCCCTATGCGACCAAGGTCAACCCGGCGGGCCAGACGCCGGCCCTCGAGCTCGACGACGGCACGGTGATCACCGAGGTCACGGCGATCTGCGAGTACCTCGACGAGATCAAGAAGGACACGCCGTCGCTGATCGGCGACACAGCCGCCGAGCGCGCTGCGACCCGCATGTGGACCCGCCGGGTCGATCTCAACATCGTCGAGCCGGCGCTCAATGGTTTCCGCTTCGCCGAGGGGCTCAAACTGTTTCAGAACAGAGTCCGCTGCATCCCCGAGGCGGCTGAGGGGCTCAAGGCCACGGCGCGCGACAAGCTCGCCTGGCTCGAAGGCTTGATGGCCGGCAAGAGCTACATCGCCGGCGACAGGATCACGCTCGCCGACATCTTCCTCTTTCCGATGGTCGATTTCCTCGGCACCGTCGGCCAGACGATCGATCCGGCGCACACCAACCTCACCGCCTGGGTCGCCCGCATGAAAGCGCGACCAAGCGCCGCCGCTTAGCCGGTTTGCCCTTTTTTCGTCGTTTTCCGGGCAGTAGCTTCGCGCCACGAAAACGGGGATGGTTTTCAAAAGACGCAGGGAACTGAAATGCGCCGTCTGATTGCTTTGCTCTTCCTCATCATCGCCGCGCCCATCATCGCCATACCGGCCCTCGCCGCCGATCCGCCGGCGGCTCCGGCCGTGAAGGGGCTCTGGCTGCTGACCGACTATCCGTCGCAGACGGTGCGCCCGGGCGAGGTCGCCAACGTCCGCTTCAAGTTGCAGAACGCGGGCCTCGCGCCCGAGTCGCTGACGCTGTCGGTCGATGGTGTGCCGAAGGGCTGGAAGGCCGACATCCTGGGCGGCGGCCAGCCGGTCGCAGCGGCGATGCCGGGCATCAACGAGAGCACCAGCCTGCAGCTCAGGGTCGACGTGCCGAAGGATGCCAAGCCCGGCTCGCAGACCATGACGATCAGTGCCAAGGGCGCCACGCAGTCGATCAGCCTGCCGGTGACCCTTACCATCGGCGCCGAGACCCCGGCCAAGCTCACCATGAAGTCGAAGCTGCCCTCGCTGATGGGGACGCCGAAATCGTCCTACGAATACACGATCTCGGTCAGCAACGATTCGGGCAAGGATCTGACGGTCGCGCTGTCGGCCCAGGCGCCGAGCAACTTCCAGACCAGCTTCACCGAGGGCTACGGCTCGAACGAGATCAGCTCGATTCCGATCGAGGCCGGCCAGTCCAAGGACATCAAGGTCAAGGTGGTGCCGCCGCGTGACGTCAAGGCCGGCACCTATCCGGTGCTGGTCAAGGTCGCGGCCGAGGGAGCCACTGCGGAGCAGCGCGTGACCCTGCAGATCAGCGGCCAGGGTCACCTGTCGCTCAGCGCCAAGGACGGCCGCTTGAGCGGCGAGGCGACCGCGGGCAAGCCGTCGGAGTACACGCTGGTCGTCAGCAACGACGGCACCGCGCCGCTCGAGGACGTCGAGATCTCGGGCTCCGTGCCGACCAACTGGAAGGCCGAGTACAACCCGAAGAACATTCCGACAGTCGCGCCCAACGAGAAGAAAGAGGTGCAGGTCACGGTGACGCCGTCGGAGAAGACGATCGCCGGCGACTACGTGGCGTCGTTCCGGGCCAACGCCAAGGGTGAATCGTCCAACGCCGACTTCCGCATCACCGTCACGACCTCGACGGTATGGGGCATCGTCGGCATCGGCATCATCGCGGTGGCGCTGCTGGTGCTGCTGGGTGCGGTGGCCCGGTTCGGACGCCGGTAGCGAAAGCTGGTGGCGACGATGAGCGACCCCCTCAAGGCGGACAATGTCATCGAAGCCCGCGGCCTGCTGAAGCTCTACGGATCGACCCGCGCGGTCGATGCGATCGACCTCAGCATTCGCAAGGGCGAGATCTTCGGACTGCTGGGGCCCAACGGCGCCGGCAAGACGACGACCATCCTGATGATGCTTGGTCTCACCGAGACCAGCGGCGGGTCGGTCGACGTGCTGGGCTTCAACCCGGTGCGCCAGCCCCTCGAGGTCAAGCGGCGCGTCGGCTATCTGCCCGACGCGGTCGGCTTCTACGATCATCTGACGGCGCGCGAGAACCTGATCTACATCGCGCGCCTGCTCGACATCCCGCGGCGCGAGACCGACGGGCGCATCATGGAGGCGCTACGCGCCGTGCAGCTCGCCGACGTGGCCGACAGGCGCGTCGCGACCTTCTCGCGGGGCATGCGCCAGCGGCTCGGCATCGCCGAGATCGTCATGAAGAAGGCCGAGGTCGCGATCCTCGACGAGCCGACCTCGGGCCTCGATCCGCATGCCACCTTCGAGCTGCTGGAGATGATCCGGGGCTTGAAGAAGTCGGGAGTCGCGGTGCTGCTCTCCTCGCACCTGCTCGATCGCGTGCAGAGCGTTTGCGACCGCGTCGCGCTGTTCAACAAGGGCAAGATCGCCCTGATGGGCACCGTCGTCGAGCTCGCCAACCAGGTGCTGGGGGCGGGTCATCCGATCCTGGTCGAGGCGAGCGGCACGGACGTGCCGGCCGCGCTCAAGGGCATCGAGGGCGTGCAGCAGGTCGTGCCGGACGGAACCGGCACCTGGCGCATCGTCGCCGATCGCGACGTCCGCGCGGCAGCGGCTCAACGCATCGTCGGCGCCGGCGGATCGCTCACGCGGCTCGCCGAACTGCAGCCCAGTCTGGAGGAGGTCTACACCCGCTATTTCGAGGAGGCGCGCCGTGCTGCGTAACCAAGGGCGGCGTGAGGGTTCTCCCTTCACCGGCGTCGGACCGGTCTTCGTCAAGGAGCTGTCCGACCATCTCAGCAGCACCCGCATGCTGGTGCTGACCCTGTTCGTGATCGTGTTCGGCGCATTGCCGGTCGGCTTCACCCTGCAGACGCTGCGCGAGGTCACTCAGTCGGACCAGTACCTGTTCCTGCGCATCTTCACGGTGTCGCCGCAGCAGGCGCCGATATCCTTCATCACGGCGCTGACCTTCATGATCCCGCTGATGGCGATCGGGCTGGGCTTCGATGCCGTGAACAGCGAGTTCAACCGGCGCACCCTCTCGCGCGTGCTGTCGCAGCCGATCTACCGGGACGCCCTGCTGCTCGGGAAATTCCTGGGCGGCCTGATGACCCTCGCGGTCGCGCTGACCGCCCTGTTCCTGATCGTGTTCGGGGCGGGCCTCCTGCTGCTCGGCCTGCCGCCGCGCGGGCCGGAGGTGGTGCGCGGCGTGGCCTTCCTCCTGGTGGCGATCGCCTATGGCGGCGTGTGGCTCGCGGTCGCCATGCTGTTCTCGGTGATCTTCCGCTCGACCGCGACCTCGGCCTTGTGCTCGCTCGGCCTGTGGCTGTTCTTCTTCCTGCTGTGGCCGATGATCGCCCAGGCGATCACCACCGGCTTCATGCCGGCGCAGTTCCGCTCGGTCGACGAGGTGCTGTCGCTCGAGGCCTTCTCTTCCGCCCTGCAACGGCTGTCGCCCGGCACGCTGTTCGGCGAGGCCGTCCTCGGCCTGCTCCAGCCCGAGACCAAGGCCTTCGGCGACTTCGCCAACCTGGTGATGGCCCAGACCCGCGGCATGATCCCCGGCACGCCCCTGCCGTTCGACCAAAGCCTGCTCTTGATCTGGCCGCAGATCACGGGCCTGATTGCCGGTATGATCGTGGTCTTCTCGATCGCCTACATCGTGTTCCAGCGCGAGGAAGTCAGGGCCTGAAGGACTGGACCATCTCGGCCGCGCTCAACAATGCGCGTTGGTGCAATGCCGTGTGCTTCGCACACGGCACGGTCGGGCGGTTTTTGGTCCACACCTGGGTGAGCGCGGAACCGGTGCCGCGTTTCTACCCGAACGTCGTGACCCTCACGCCCGGCGAGGCCGACATCGCCGAGCAGCGGCAGGCCGTGCGCATTTTGCAGAAGTCGCATCTGCCCGGCCGCTGGGCGGTGAAGGACAGCTTCAACACCCTCGACATCGCCCGGCTCGGCTTCGAGGTGCTGCTGGAAGGCAACTGGATCCGCAAGGCGCAGCCCAAGGCGGCGGCGATGGTCTCCGGCCTGTCCTGGGAGCGGGTCGGTCCGGGCGGGGACGGGTTTCCGGCCGCGCTGTTCAGCGACGACAACTTCGCGATGTTCTCGGCCAGGCGCGACGGTACGGTCGTGGCCGGCGGGACGTTCTACCGGTCCGACGGCGTGGTCGGCCTCAGCAACGTGGTGGCCGAGTTCGACGACGAGCCGGCGGTGTGGCGGGACCTCGCCTCGCTGGCGGCAGCGACGTTTCCGGGATTACCGCTGGTGGGCTACGAATCGGGTGACGAGCTCAAGGCCGCGAAGAGAGCCGGCTACGAGGTCGGCGATCCGCTCAGGGTGTGGGTGGTGGCACGCCAATAGGCGCTGGAGCAGGGACGTAGCCGCATGCCTTCAGCGCCGCGAGCATGTGCGCCGGCGGCGGCGCCTCGACCCGGATCGCGGGCTTGTTCTTCGACAGAGGCAGGACGATCGCGTGGCTCTGCAGGTGGAGCTGCTGACCGGGTTCGACCTTGCCGTAGAGCCGATCGGCCACAATCGGGCAGCCGGCGTGCGCGCAGTGCACGCGGAGCTGATGCGTGCGCCCGGTCTCGGGCGTGAGCTCGAGCCAGGTCATGCCGGGGCCGCGGCCCAACACCTTGTAGCGCGACACCGACTTCTGACCCTTGTCCGACACCTTCACCGACCAGCCGCTGCGCGTGTTCACCTTGAGCAGTGGCCAGTCGAACACGCCTTCATCGGCCGGCGGCGCACCCTGGACCACCGCCCAGTACGTCTTCTCGGTGTCGCGGCCGGAGAACAGCCGGCCGAGCTTGGCCAGCGCCTTGGGATGGCGGCCGAGCACTAGCACGCCGGACGTGTCGGCATCCAGCCGATGCGCCAGCGCCGGCGGGCGCGGCAGGCCGAAGCGCAGCGCGTCGAAGCATTCCTCGAGGTTCGGCGCGCCGCTCGGCCCGGCATGCACGGCGAGGCCGGCGGGCTTGTCGATCACCAGGATCAGCCCGTCCCGATGGAGCACGCGCGCCTGGATCTCCTCCGCGCCGAGCGGAGGCGGGCGCCTCAGAGATCGGGCCATCGCTCGAGCCAGGGCGCGCTCGCCTCGTAGATCGCCGCGGCGCGCAGCACCGAGGCCTCGTCGCGGAAGCGGCCGACGATCTGCAGGCCGACCGGCAGGCCGTCGCTCGCGAAGCCGCAGCTCACGGTGATGGCCGGGTGCCCGGTGATGTTGAACGGCATGGTGTAGGGGAACCAGTTGCGCCGCAGCTCGCCCACCTCGATGCTGTCGATCACGATCGGCTCGAACAGGTCCTGATCGATCGGCAGCGCGGCGCGCGACAAGGTCGGCGTGACGAGATAGTCGGCGCCATCGAACCACTTCTGCACCATGCGGAAGAGATCGGCGCGCTGGAACATGGCCCGCTGGTAGTCGGCGCCGGTCCATTCCTCGGCCATCGCCACCTGCCGCACCAGGGACGGCGTCATGCGCTCGCCGTCGCGCCGTATCATGTCGGCGAAGCGCGCCCGCCACGTGGTGTGGTTGATCACGCGCCAGATCGGCTCCATGTCCGGCAGCTCGCCGGTGAGCTCGACCAGCTCGGCGCCGGCGTCCTTGAGCTTGCCGAGCGCCGCTTCGAAGGCGCTCACGACGTCCTTCGACACGAAGCGATTGCCGAGCGTGGCGCTATAGAGGAAGCGCTTGCCCACGAGATCGCCGTCCGGCCGCGCCGCTGCGATATAGTCCTGCGCCGCGGTGCCGATCGACCAGGGGTCGCTGGGATGGGGACCCGCCATCGCCTGCAGCATCAGCGCGGTGTCCATCACCGTGCGGGACATCGGCGTCACGTAGGTGTAGTTGCCGAACAGGTCGGCGACCTGGCTGTGCGGGATCGTGCCGTTGCTCTGCTTCAGCCCGACCACGCCGTTGGCGGCGGCGGGAATGCGCGTCGAACCGCCGCCGTCGGTCGCGATGCCAATCGGCCCGATGCCGGCCGCGATCGCCACAGCCGCGCCTCCGCTCGAGCCGGCCGAGGTCCGCTCGGCGCTCCAGGCATTGCGCGTGCGGCCGAACAGCGGCGCGTCGGTCAGCCCCTTGTGGCCGTACTCCGGCGTCGTCGTCTTGCCGAACAGGATGCCGCCCGCCTGCTTGACGCGTTCGTTGGCGACGGCGTCGCTGTTCGGGACATTGTTCTCGTGCAGCAGCGAACCGAAGGTCGTGCGCACGCCGGCGGTGTTCACGAGGTCCTTCGCAGCATAGGGAATGCCATGCAGCAGACCGAGCGGCTTGCCCTGCATGACATCGTCCTCGGCCTGCTTGGCCGCCGCCAGCGCCTGCTCGGGCACCAGCGTGATGAAGCAGTTCAAGATGGGCTGCAGCTTGTCGGCGCGCGCCAGCACGACCTTCGTTAGCTCGACCGGGGAGAGCTCCTTGGCCGCGATCTTCTTGCGCAGGACCGATGCCGGGAGGCGCGTGAGGTCGGTCACTTGAGCAGGCCCCGGCTGGCGAGATTGCGCATCAGCGCCGAGGTCCCGAACGTCCACGGTGCGATCTTGTCGCAATGGTTCACGCGGTTGGTGAGCGTGCCCAATTTGGGCGAGCGGATCGACACCAGGTCGCCCACCATGTGGGTGAAGCCGTGGCCGTCTGGCTTGCGCTGCTCGGTCGGCGCGAACAGCGTGCCGGTCATCAGCGCCATGCCGTCGGGGTACTGGTGCAGCTTGCCCATGGCATGCGCCACGAGATCCGTCGGATCGCGGCTGATCTTCGAGAGATCGCTCGAGCCGCGCAGGCGGAACTGGTCGGGCCCGGTGACCTCGAGATCGACCTTGGCGCAGCGCACGTCGTCGAGCGTGAAGGTCGCATCGAACAGCCGCACGAACGGCCCGATCGAGCAGGAGGCGTTGTTGTCCTTGGCGATGCCCAGCAGCAGGGCGCTGCGGCCCTCCATGTCGCGCAGGTTCACGTCGTTGCCGAGCGTCGCGCCGACGATCTTGCCGGCTGCATTCACGATCAGCGTCACCTCGGGCTCGGGATTGTTCCAGTCCGAGTCCGGCCGGATGCCGATCTCGGCGCCATAGCCCACAGCGGACATCGGCGGCGCCTTGGTGAAGATCTCTGCGTAGGGGCCGATGCCGACCTCGAGGTACGGCGACCAGGCGCCGCGCGCGACCAGCGTCTTCTTCAGCGCCTCGGCCTCGGGCGAGCCCGGCTTGATGGCGGTGACGTCGACGCCGATGATCGCGTTCAGTTCCTTGCGCACGCTGTCGGCGCGGCTGAGGTCACCCTTGGCGTGTTCCTCGATCAGCCGCTCGAGCAGGCTGACGGCGAAGGTGACGCCGGCCGCCTTGATCGCCTGCAGGTCGACCGGCGCCAGCAGGGCGTGGATGACATCGTCCAGCGAACCGAGGCGCTGCCCCCTGGAGCGCGCCAACGCCACTGGATCGGCGGCATTGCACAGATCGGCGACGGTCGGGGCCGCCGCGGAAATGTCGAAGACGCCATCCTGCCGAACGGCAACCACGCTGGGCCCCGCCGGCGTCTGGACCCGTCCGATCAGGGTGCCCGCAAAGCCATCTTCGGGGAGGATTTCTGCCACTAGACGTCTCCGGCGCTTGGATGCGAAAACAGGCGCGCCAATTCCCGAAGGACATAACATCATGGCCGCCCAGCGGATCAAAGGCGTTCTTTCGCCCGTCGTCACTCCCTTCAAGCCCGACCTGTCGCCCGATCTCGGCCGCTTCATCGCGCACTGCAAGTGGCTGCTCAGCCAGGACTGCGGCCTGGCCATGTTCGGCACCAACTCCGAGGCCAACTCGATGTCGGCGGACGAGCGCATGGAGCTGCTCGACAAGGTGGTCGCCGCGGGCGTGCCGACCGATCGCATGATGCCGGGCACCGGCGCCTGCTCGATCAACGAGGCGGCGAAGGTGTCGGCCCATGCGACCAGGAAGGGTGTCGCCGGCGTGCTGATGTTGCCGCCGTTCTACTACAAGGGCGTTCCGGAGGAGGGGCTGTTCCGCTTCTTCTCCGAAGTCGTGCAGCGCGTCGGCGACGACAAGCTCCGCGTCTATCTCTATCACATCCCGCCGGTGTCGGCCGTGCCGATCACGCACAAGTTGGTCGAGCGGCTGATGAAGGCCTATCCGAAGCAGATCGCCGGCATGAAGGATTCGTCGGACGACTGGGCGCACACCAAGAGCATGATCGAGGCCTTCGCCAAGGACGGGTTCGACGTCTTCTCGGGCAACGAGAAGCCGCTGATCGACAATATCAAGTCCGGCGGCGCGGGCTGCATCAGCGCGACCGCGAACATCAACCCGGGCAAGATCGCCGAAACCTACAAGAAGTACGCCACCCCGGAGGGCGAGAAGCTGCAGGGCTGGATCAACGAGGTGCGCGGCGTGATGCAGGGCTACGTCATGATCCCCGCGCTGAAGTACGTCATCGCTCATTACGGCAGCGACGGCGCCTGGACCCCGGTGCGGCCGCCGCTGGTCGAGACAGCGGAGGCCCAGGGCAAGGATATGATCGCCAAGCTCGACAAGCTCGGCTTCACCATGCCTGGCCTCAAGCAGGCGATGGCGGTCGCCGCCGAATAGCTAACCGCCGGTGTCGGTGCGGACGATATCCGCACCGATCGCCGCCAGCTTCTCTGTCATGCCGTCATAGCCGCGGTCGAGATGCTCGAGGACGTCGAGCCGCGTCTCGCCTGCTGCGCTGAGACCCGCGACGACCAACGCGGCGGCGGCGCGCACGTCGCTGCAGGTGGCGGTCGCTCCGTGCAGGCGCGGAACGCCGCGGACGAGCGCGGTGCGGCCGACCACCGAGATGTTGGCGCCGAGCTTTCGTAGCTCGCCGACATGGTGGAAGCGCCGCTCGAACACCGTCTCGGTGATGGCGCTCGCTCCCGACGCCATCGCCATCAACGCCATGGTCGGTGCTTGAAGGTCGGTCGCGAATTCCGGGAACGGTCCGGTCGTGATGTCGACGCCGCGCAAACCCTCGGCCGCACGTTCGGCAATCACGCCCTCCGAGGTTTCGTGGAGAGCGATGCCGGCGGCCTCATAGAGGGGCCCAGCCGCGCCCAGCAGGGCGATGCGGCCGTGCGGCAGCACGAGACGGCCGCCGGTCGCCGCCGCGGCGCAGGCCAGCGTGCCGAACTCGATGCGGTCGGGCAGCACCGTATGGACGGCGCCGCCAAGAGGGCGCCCTCGATCGCGAGCTGGCGCGTGCCGATGCCCTCGATCGTCGCGCCCATGGCGGCGAGGCAGGCCGCGAGGTCGGCGACCTCGGGTTCGCAGGCGGCATTGCGGATCGTCGTGCGGCCGCTGGCCAGGACGGCGGCCAGCATCAGGTTCTCGGTGGCGCCGACCGACGGTGTCGGCAGCAGGATCTCGGCCCCGTGCAGGCCGTCTCGCGCCGTCGCTTCAATCGTGCCGCCGTCGAGCACGATGGTGGCGCCCATCGCGCGCAGCCCCGCGAGATGGAAGTCGATGCCGCGTAGGCCGATGGCGTCGCCGCCCGGCAGCGGCAACCGTGCCTCCCCGCACCGCGCCAGCAGTGCGCCAAGCAGCAGGACGGACGCACGCATGCGCGACACCAGATCCGGGTCGATGTCGGCCGGCCGCAGGCGATCGGCCGAGATCGTCGCGGCGAGACCGTCCGTGCGGTGCGACCAATTCATCTCGCAGCCCAGCCGCTGCAGCAGCGCGGCAAGCACGGCGACGTCGAGGTTGCCGGGCACGTTGCGCAGGGTGACGAGATGGGGCGTGAGCAGGGCTGCCACCATCAGCGGCAGGATGGCATTCTTGGCGCCGCTGATCGGATAGGTGCCGGCAAGCGGCCGGCCGCCGCGGATCACAAGGAAGCGGCCTGTATTGGGCCGCCACCACGGCGCGGCAGCGAGAAGAGAGGAAGGCGTCATCGCGGAACGATAGGCGCGCGCCGTTGACACGGCCACCATGGCGAGCGTAAACAGGCGCCCGTGACTACGAACCTGCTCACCAAGGGTTGGTATTTTACGTCGCTAACATAGGCGGCGCGAAAGGTCATGACCCAACGAAGCCGCCGCTCCCGGCGGCTTCGTTGTTTCTGAGACTGGCCTCCGGGCGCGGTGGGACCGCAAATGGAGGATCAGATGTCGATCGCAGAAATCACCCAGGACGAGGCGGAAAGACCGCCATTGGCCATTCGCGTGCGCCGGGCCAGCCTGCGCGATTACGAGGAGCTGTGCGCGCTGTTCGAGCAGCTCGACGAGATCCATCGCGAGGCGCGGCCCGACATGTTCCGGCCTTTCCCGCCACCGGCCCGTACGCGTGAGCAGGTCGCCCATTGGCTGGCGCAGGCCGAATCGACAGTGCTGGTGGCGCAGAGCGAGGAGGGCGTGGTCGGGCTCGCGGTGCTGCTGACCCGGGTGCCGTCCGGCTTCGCTGGCGCCGCGCCGCGCAAGGTGATCGAGGTCGACAATCTCGTGGTGCGCGCCGACCAGCGTGGCCGCCGGGTCGGACGTCGGCTGCTCGCCGCCGCCGTCGAATGGTCGCGCCAGCGGCGGGCCACGCATGTCGAGGTCCCGGTGCACGACTTCAACCGCGACGCCAAGCGCTTCTACGAGAATTTCGGCTTCCTGCCGTCGGTCGATCGCCTGGTGCTGGCGGCCTGAGATGCGGCTGATCGGCGTCAACCGCTCGCCCTACACGCGGCGGGTCGCAATCACGCTCGCGGCGCTGGGCGTGCCGTATGAGCAGCGCTGCGTCTCGGGCTTCGGCAATCGCGAGGAGGTGCGCGGCCACAATCCGCTCGGACGGATCCCGGCGCTGGTGCTCGACGACGGCGAGACGCTGATCGACAGCGGCGCGATCGTCGATCATCTCGACGAGACTTACGGCGGCGATCGGCCGACCGTGCCGCGCTCGGGCACCGAGCGGCGGGCCGTCTTGCGGGTGGCGGCGATGATGATGGGCGCCTGCGACAAGGGCCTGCAGGCTGCGTATCACCGCAACCACATGCCGGCCGAGAAGCGGCATCAGCCGTGGGTCGACGACTGCACGGCGCAGATGGTCCACGCGCTCGCCGCCATCGAGGCGATGGTCGATCCGTCCACGCCTTACCTCATGCAGGGGCGCCTGACGCAAGCCGACATCACCGCCTTCGTGGCCGAACGCCTGGCGCGGTTCGGGCTGAGTGTCGACACGGCGACCCACGTGCCGAAGCTCTACGCCTACACCCGCAAGCTCGGCGAGGAGGCACCGTTTCGGACGACGGAGCCTTAGTCCGCGTCGTCGACCGGAGCGCGCAGCGCGAAGCGGAAAGACCTCTCTTGAACGATGCACCGGCCAAAGAGGTCCCTCGACTTCACTCCGCTCCGGACGACGGGGAAGCTACACGATCGGCTTCACCTCTTCCGCGAAGCGCTGCAGCCGCTCGACGCTTTCGGCCATCGACTGGCCCCGGAAGTCGAAGATCAGCTCGTGCACGCCGGTCTTGCCGAAGGCGCGGACGTCGTCAGCGATCTGCTCGGGCGTGCCGGTGAAGCTGCGGCGGTTGCCGCTGCGGTCGGGCACGCCGGCATCGTAGATCGGCGCCTTGTAGGAGATGTGGAGTTGCGCGAAGTCGCGGCCCTCCGCCTCGCTGAGCCGTTTCAGCGTCTCGAGATGCTTGCGCATCTCGTCCGGCGGCAGCGGCGAGGCGGCGACGGCGCCGACCGGATGCCAGCCGTTGGCGTGCCGGGCGGTGCGGCGCAGGGCGGCCGCCGAATGGCCGCCGACCCAGATCGGCGGATGCGGCTTCTGCAGGGGCAGCGGCTCGCAGCGTATGTCGCTGTAGTCGTAGAACCGGCCCTTGAAGGTCGCCGGCGACTGCGACCAGAGCTGCTTGAAGATGGCGATCCACTCGTCGGTCACCGCGCCCCGCCGCTCGAAGTCGGGCGCCTTGAGCGCCTCGAATTCCTCCTTCAGCCAGCCCACCCCGACACCGAGAGTCACCCGCCCGCCGGACAGCACGTCGAGCGACGCCACCATCTTCGCCGTCAGCACGGGGTTGCGGTAGGGCAGGATCAGGACGGAGGTCACGAGTCTCAGCTTTTCCGTGGCGCCCGCCACGACCCCCAGCAGGGAGAAGGTTTCCAGCGCATCGCCGACGCTCGGATGCTTGCCGTCGAGCGTGTAGGGGTAAGGCGAATCGCTGCTGACGGGAAAGACGATGTGGTCGGCGATCATCGCCGAATGCAGGCCGAGTCGCTCGCCCTCGCGCGCAAGGGACAGGACGCCGTCGCGGGTCGCGAGCGGACCGCGGGTCGGAAGGTAGAAGCCATAGCGCATCGAACAGCTCCGGGCGAAGATCGGCCGATGCGTACCATGGATCTGTGCCAGCTCGAATATTCATGACCGGACCGAAGCGTATCGTCATGGGAGAGGGCGTGCGGGCGCTTGCCTTCGCGGCGGGAGCGCTCGACTTCACGGTGCTGATCGACCGGTCGCTCGACATCGGTCCACTGTCGTGGCGCGGCACCAAGGTCGGCTGGGAGAGTCCCGCAGGCTTCCGCCATCCCGCCGGCCACGATCCGCACGCCGACGAAGGACGCGGCTTCAACCGGCTGTTCTCCGGCTTCCTGGTGACCGGCGGGCTGGAGCATATCCGCCAGCCCAAGGACGGCCATCCCTTGCACGGCAGCCTGCCGTTCACGCCGGCGACGTTGATGGCAAGTGGCAAGGCAGACGGCGTGTTGTTCTGCGAAGGTGAGGTGAGTCAACCTGGCTTTCGCTTGAAGCGGCGCATCGAGGCGCGAGTCGGTGGCAGCAGCCTCACGATCGACGACATGGTCGAGAACCGGGCGGCAACGCCGCACCGTCAGGCGAGCCTCTATCACTTCAACATCGGCCGCCCGACGCTCGCCGACGGAACGGTCGTCAGGCAGGGTGCGGAACGCTGTCTCGGGCCTCTGCGTGTTCCGGACCCGTCGATGCCGAGCGAGAGCGCGGGCTTTCTCGGAGCCGCTTCGTGTACCGTGGAGACGCCGCGCGGCAGGATCGTCTTCACCTGGGACGAAGCGATGTTGCCGCATCTGCAACTCTGGCATCGGCTGAACGCCGATCCGCCGGTGCTCAGTATCGAGCCTTGCACCAGCGCGCGCCTGCCGGGCGGCCTGAGCGGCGAGGAGCCGGTCCTCGCGCCCGGCGCGACGCGGCGCTATCGGCTACAGGTGTCGTTCGAGGGGTGAAGCCCAACATCACGCCTTCCCTTGCAGACGGGGAAAGCAAGATGTTCTTACTCCGCCGCCTCGGCGCGCCGAGGGATCGTTGGCTTCACACCGGCGGCGCGCAGGGCGCGTTCCTTGGCGCCGGCGAGGTCGTAGGTGCGGCTCATCATGATGCGTTGTGCGGTCAGCCCGCCGCCGGCCTGCAGCGCCACGACGAACTGCCAGCCGCCATAGGCGTCGGCGGTCAGGTCGCGGATCAGGTTGTAGACGCGCATTCGGGTCTCGATATCGACGTCCTTCTTGGTGTGCAGGTACTTGCGGATGTACTTGCCGGATGCCTCGTTGCGCAGGTCGGTCTCGTGCGGCAGCGTGAGGACGAGCCCGCCGCCGAGATCGTGCAGATGGCGCACCGTCTGGTGGAAGTTGGCGGCGTAGTAGTACTTGGCCGTGTTGATGGCGAGCGTGTTGGGATAGATCATGCCCGACGGCGTCGTCTCGTAGTGCCGACAGGCATAGTCGAGGCTCATGCGCAGCATCTCGGCATAGGTGATCAGCTCGGAGATGCTGTTCATCGCCGTCGGATCCTTCTCCTTGCCCTGGTGCTCGGTGACGAGCTGGGCGAGGCCGACGAACAGCTCCGACATGCGCACGGCTTCGATGACGCCGCCAGCGCGCTCCCACAGGCCGAGCGACTGGGCGAGGCGGCTGGCGAGCTGGACCTCGCCCGCGAGGAACACGCGGTCCCACGGCACGAACACGTCGTCGAACACCACGAAGCCTTCCGGCATGCTGTGGTGCGAGCTCGCGGGATAGTCGAAGGCATTGAGCTCGGCCGGCGCGAAGGAGCGGTTGATGATCTTGACGCCCTTGGTGTTGACCGGGATGGAGAAGGACACGGCGTAGTCCTTCTCGTCCTGGCGCATGCCCTTGGTCGGCATCACGACCAGCTCGTGCACCAGCGACGCCGCCGTGATGTGCAGCTTGGCGCCGCGCACCACGATGCCGTCCTTGTTGCGGTCGACGATGCGGACATAGAGGTCGGGATCGTCCTGCTCATGGGCGCGCCGCTTGCGGTCGCCCTTGGGGTCGGTAATGACCTCGGCCGCGCGCAGGTCGTTGTCGCGGCAGTAGCGGTACATGTGCTCGATGTTGGCCGCGCACTGCGGATTGACCTCGGCCACCTCGTCCTTGACGCTCATCAGCGCCATGTAGACGGCGGATACCAGGGTGCCGATCGAGGTGTGCTTCATCATCTCGATGCGGCTGGCGAGATCCTCTGCGCTGCGCGGGATCTGGTAGATGCGATGCGCCTCGCCGCCGTCCTCGGTGCGGTAACGGCGCAGCGTACCGTATTCCGCCGACTGGTAGTCGTAGTCGGCCGAGGTGATGGCGATCGGCACCTTGAAGCGCGGATGGGCCGTGATGTCGGCGATGTCCTCGCCATCCCAGTAGGTGACCCGGCCGTCACGCAGGCTCTGCACGTACTCTTGCGGCGTCTTGAGGCTCATCGGTTCCTCCTTCAGCGGGCAGGCGGCGACTGCTTGACGATAACCTCCCACCTGCGCAGCTCGTCGGCCAGATAGCCGCGCGTCTCCTCGGGCCCGCCTTCTTTCTTCTCCACGCCCTGGGCGGCCAGAGCCGACGACACCTTGGGATCGTGCAAGGCCGCCGTGATCGCGCCGCTCAGCTTGTCGACGACGGGCCTGGGTGTGCCCTTGGGCGCCAGGAAGAAGTAGGCCACCTCGACCATGAGATCGGGATAACCCGCTTCTGCCATGGTCGGCACATCGGGCAGGATGCTGGCGCGCTTCGAGCCCGTCACGGCAATGACCCGGCCCTGCTTGCTCGCCAGGAAGGGCAGGCTCGACGGGACGGGCGTGAACAGCACCTGAATGCGGCCGGCGGCGAAGTCGCTCGCCGCTTCGACCGTGCTCTTGTACGGCACCATCACGATGTTGACCTTGCCGGCCCGGTTGAGCATCTCGCCCAGGAACTGCGGCACGCCCCCTATGTAGCCGGCGTAGTAGAGCTCGCCGGGCTTGGCTTTGGCGAGAGCGACCAGTTCCTCGACCGTCTTGACCGGCAGAGACGATGGCACCGCCAGCGCGTAAGGCAGGGTGCCGCTCATCGCCACCGGCTCGAAGTCGCGGATCAGGTTGCTGTTGGGCGTGCCAACGAGCTGATTGAGCAGGATGCTCGAGCTTGGAAGGTAGATCGTGTAGCCGTTCGGCGGGGACTTCGCGACATAGTCGGACGCGATGTTGCCCGTCGCGCCGGGCCGGTTGTCGACCACCACGCTCTGGCCGAGCGTCGCCATCATGTGCTGCCCGACCTGGCGGGCGATGATGTCGTTGCCCGTGCCCGGGCCGAACGGAACGACGATCGAGATGGCGCGGTTGGGGAAGTCCTGTGCGAGGGCCGGCGTCAGACCGAGGACAATCGCCAAGGCAAACGCCATCACCTTTTTCATTCTGTCTCCCTAAGCGGGTTCTTTGTCCCGCTCGGCCCACATCTTCTTGAAGGCAGGCCGGGCCTGGCAAGCGGCGAGCCAGGCCTTGACCCGCGGTGCGGCTTCGAACAGCTCGGGCGCGCTCAGCGCGTAGCGGACGACCTCTGCGGTGTTGATGTCGGCCACGGTGAAGCGGCCGCCGACGAGATGGCCGCCCTTGACGAGCGCCGCGTCGAGCACCGCGAATGGCATACGCAGCGCCTCGATCGCTTCGTTGGCCAGCTTCGGGTTGCTGGTGCGGTGGTAGAGGATGTTGAGCGCGTTGGTCTCGACCTCGGTCGCGGCCCATAGCGCCCACATCGTCATCTCGCCGTCCTCGACGAGGCTGGCCGGCGCCACCGGGCCGCCATGCTTCTTGGCGAGATAGAGCGTGATGGCGAGCGATTCGTGCAGCACGACGCCGTCGTCGTCGATCGTCGGCACGTGGCCGTTCGGATTGACCTTCAGGAACTCCGGCGACTTCGTATGCACCACGCCGGCCGGCGGCGGGTCGGGCAGGCGATAGCGCTGCATCACCGGCACCAGAGTGAACGGGATGCCGAGCTCTTCAACGAGCCAGAGGATGCGCGATGCGCGCGAGCGATAGACGCCGTAGATGGTCAACATGGGCGAACCGTCTAGCAGCGGGCCGCCCGCCTGTCCTTGTTGGAAAGCCGGCAGGGGGCTAACCTTTTCTCATGAGCACCGCCGAAAGACTTAAACCCGTCAAGGACGCGAGCCACCTCTACGAGGTCGAGCGCCGCGCCCGCCATGTGCAACGCCCAGGCTTCCACATCAGCGAGCTGCAGCTCTCGCCGACCCAAACCGTGCCCTGGCACTTCCACAACAACATCGCCGACACCTTCTACGTGCTGGAAGGCGAGATGCGGCTCTTCCTCCAGAATCCCAAGGAGGAGGTCCAGCTGAAACCCGGCGAGACCTTCACCGCCGTGGCAAAGCGGCCACACCTGGTGACCAACGCCGGCAAGGGCTCGCTCACCTTCCTGGTCCTGCAGGGCATGGGCGAATACGACTACGTGCCGATGGTGTGAGCCATCCGACCCGACAGAAGGTGGTGGCAGGGCGACAGAAAGGCCGTGAAATGTACGCTGGCGTGCACTTGGAGCCTGTCACGCGGGTCACAGGGTGCGTGACAGTGACAGTCTGGACTAAGTGATCGCGGGCCTGTCCGCGCCGACGAACTGACTGCGCAGCTCGCGCTTCAGCACCTTGCCGGTGGCGTTGCGCGGCAGGACGTCGACGAAGGTCACCGACTGCGGCACCTTGAACTTGGCGAGCTTGCCCAGGCAGTGGCGGATGACGTCGCCTTCCTCCAGCGCCTGGCCCTCCTTGCGCACGACGATTGCCATGCCGACCTCGCCCCAGCGCTCGTTTGGCACGCCGATGATCGCGGCGTCGGCGACCTGCGGCAGCTGGAACAGCACGTTCTCGACCTCGGCCGGGTAGACGTTCTCGCCGCCCGAGATATACATGTCCTTCCAGCGGTCGACGATATAGACGAAGCCCTCCTCGTCCATGCGGCAGGCGTCGCCGGTATGCAGCCAGCCGTCGGTGAAGGCCGCCGCCGTCGCCTCAGGCTTGTTCCAGTAGCCGGGCGTGATGTTGGGGCCCTTGATCAGCAGCTCGCCGATGTCGCCCTGTTTCACGTCGTGGCCGGTGTCATCGACGATGCGGATCTCGGTGTGCATCATCGACTTGCCGGCGGAGCCGACCTTGCGAATGGCGTCGCTGGCGTCGAGCATGGTGCCGGCCGGGCTGGTCTCGGTCATGCCCCAGCCCTGGATCAAGGCCACGCCGCGGGCGGCCCAGCCTTCGAGGATGGCGAGCGCACAGGGCGCACCGCCGACGCCCGAGATCCGGAGGCGCGAGAGATCGGCGGTCTGGAACTTCGGATGTTGCATCATGAACTGGTAGGGCGCCGGCACGCCGAAAAAGTGCGTGATGCCGAGCTTCGGATCAGAGATGTAGTCGAGTGCCAGGCCGGGATCGAAGGCGCGCATGATTAAAATCGTACCGCCCGCATGCAGCACGGGATTGGCGTAGCAGTTGAGGCCGCCGGTGTGAAACAGCGGCAGGATCACGAGCTGCACCGTCTGCGGCGAGATCAGTGCCGGGATGCCGAGGTTGACGGCATTCCAGAACACCATGCCATGGGTGATGATTGCGCCCTTCGGATGCCCGGTGGTGCCGGAAGTGTACATGATCATGCCGATGTCGTCGTGCGTCAGCGGCACGTAGGCAGGCACCGGCGCATTCGAGGCGAGCGCGCGCTCGTAGGCGCTGTTGGGATCCTCGGGATCGATCTCGAGCAAGTTCTTGGCGAGCGCCTGCGCCTGCTGAGCGAAGCTCTTGTCGTGGATGAGCAGCTTGGGGGTCGCGTCGCCCAGGATGTACTCGAGCTCAGGCACTGTGAGCCGCCAGTTGAGGGGCAGCATGATCGCGCCCAGCCGCCCGCAGGCGAATTGGAGCTCGAAGTATTCGGGGCAGTTGGGCGCCAGCAGCGCCACACGGTCACCCTTGGCGATGCCCTGCGCCGCCAGCCAGCCCGTCAGCCGGTCGGTGCGTTGGTGCATTCGCGCGTAGGTGTATGTCCGGTGGGTCTGCAGGTCGTTGATCGCGAGCTGGTTGGGCCGGCGATGGGCGTGGTGGGCAATCCAGTCGTAATAGGGCGGAACGGGCATCTCGTCAGTTTACGGCCTTCGTGTAGCCCTTCCAGTAGGGTTCGCGCAGCTCGCGCTTCAGCACCTTGCCGGCACCGCTGAGCGGCAATGGCGTATCGCGGAAGTCGACGCTGCGCGGACATTTGTAGCCGGCGATCTGCGAGCGGCAGAACTCGAGCACGGACTCCGCCGTGAGGTTGACGCCCGGCTTCGGGACGATGATTGCGTGTACGCGCTCGCCCCAGCGCTCGTCGGGCACGCCGATCACGGCGACCTCGCCGACCTCGGGCATCAGCGAGATCGCATTCTCGACCTCCGCGGAATAGACGTTCTCGCCGCCCGAGATGATCATGTCCTTGAGGCGATCGACGATATAGACGAAGCCTTCCTTGTCCATCGTCGCGCCGTCGCCGGAGTAGTACCAGCCGTCGTCCAGCACCGCCGCCGTCTCTTCGGGCTTGTTCCAGTAGCCCTTCATGATGTTGGGACCGCGGATTGCCAGCTCGCCCGCGGTCCCGCGGGGCACCTCCTTGCGGAGGGCGTCGACCACCTTCACCTCGCAGGTGAGGGCGGCGAGGCCGCACGACTTCAGCCGGCCAGCATGGGGGCCGGCGAGGGTCGTGTAGCGCGCCGGCAGCAGGGTCACGATCGGTGCCGCCTCGGTCATGCCGTAGCCGTGGATCATGCCGACATGCGGCATCACCTCCAGCGCCCTGCGCAGCACGCCTTCAGGCATCGGCGAGGCGCCGTAGAGGATGAGCTTCAGGGTCGAGATGTCGAACTCGCCGAACCGCGCATGGTTGACCAGCATGTTGATCATAGTCGGCACGAACTGCGCGTGCGTGATCTTCTCTCTCGCGATGGTCTGCAGCACCTCGACCGGCTCGAAGCGCGGCACGAAGGCATGGCGGCCGCCGACCAGCGTGACACCGAAGGTCGAGGCGCCATCGGCGAGATGGAACATCGCGCCGGAGTGGATGTACGCGGTGTCGGCGTCGAAGCCCATGCCGGCGACTGCGTTCAGGGCATTCACCACGAGGTTCGTGTGCGTCAGCATCACGCCCTTCGATCGCCCGGTCGTGCCGCCGGTGTAGAACAGGCCGGCTATATCGTCATTGGCCGCGCCGACATCCTCGGCGGGGTCATAGGCGGTGAGGTCCTCGTAGTGCAGCATGCCCTCCGGGCCGGAGATGTCGTCCAGCCAGATCACCTCGCGCACGCTGGGCGTCCTGCCGTCCAGCGCGGTGAGGTGGTGGGCCATGGTCCCGTCGATGAACAGCACGACGCTGCCCGAATCTTCGAGGATGTACTCGATCTCGGGCGCGGCTAGGCGCGTGTTGATCGGCACCATCACCGCGCCGATCCAGGGAATGGCGTACATCAGCTCGAAATAGCGGTCGCTGTTGAGGGCCAGGATGGCCACTCGGTCGCCCCGCTTGACACCCAGCGCCGCCAGGGCTCCTGCCACCCGGGCGACGCGGTCGGCCGTCTGTTCCCAAGTGCGGCGGCGTGGCGCAAAGGCCGTGGACGGGCCGGTCGGCCGAGTCTGGAGGGCGCGCCGCAGACCCTGTGTGAGCGAAAACATGGGTTTTCAGGTTAGGGGCCGGTTCGTTCGCGCGGCAAGGGGGATCGTGGTAAAGGAGCGCATGAACGAAATGACGCCCCCGTCATCGACGGGCTCCCTGGTCTTCGATCCGCTGAATCCGGCCTTCATCGCCGACCCGTACCCGTTTTATCGGCGGCTGCGGCAGGAAGCGCCGGTCTTCAGGGCTCCGCAAGGATTCTGGCTGCTGACCCGGTACGAGGACGTGGCCTTCTCGCTGCGCGACCGCCGGTTCGGCAAGGACTTCGCCGGCAACATCACCAAGCGCTATGGCGAGGACCGAATGAACGAGCCGGTGATCGCCAATCTTGCGCGCACGATGCTGGTGCTTGATCCGCCCGACCATACGCGGCTGCGCGGGCTCGTGAACAAGGCGTTCACCGCCCGTCGCGTCGCCGACATGCGGCCACGCATCCGGAAGCTGGTTGACGAGCAGCTCGACCGGGTGATCGACAAGGGCGGGATGGACGTGATCCGCGATCTCGCGCACCGCCTGCCGGTGATCGTGATCTGCGACATGCTGGGCATTCCCGAGGACCATCGCGCCGCCTTCCTGGTCGGCAGTAACGTTTCGGGCCGCGTCCTGGATCCCGCGCCCATGACGCGGGAGGAGCTCGACAGCGCCAACACGGCGACTGCCATGGGCAACACCTACTTCGATCAGCTCTGCGAGCTGCGCCGCCGCGAGCCGCAGGACGATCTGACGACCGAGCTGGTTCGGGCGGAGGAGGCGGGCGATCGCCTCACGACGGAGGAACTGCGCGCCAATATCGGCCTGCTGTTCGGCGCCGGCCACGAAACGACCACCAACCTGATCGGCAATGGCCTGCTGGCGCTGCACCGGGCGCCCGAGCAGTGGCAGCGGCTGAAGGACGACCCGTCGCTGATTCCCAACGCGGTCGAGGAGCTGCTGCGCTATGATTCGTCCGTGCAGATGACCGGACGAGTCACCCATACCGAAGTCGAGGTCGGCGGCGTCACGCTGCCGGCGGGCGAGAGCGTGCTGATGCTGCTGGGCGCAGCCAACCGCGACCCGGCGCAGTATGCCGATCCGGACACGCTCGATGTCGGCCGCCAGAACATCCGTCCGATGTCGTTCGGCGGCGGCATCCACCACTGCCTGGGCGCCCAGCTGGCCCGGCTGGAGGCCGAGCTGGTGTTCACGGCGTTGATCGAGCGCCTGCCGAACCTGGAGCTGCCGGAGAAAGACGCGCCCGCCTGGCGCCGGACCTTTACCCTGCGCGGCCTGCACAGGCTTCCGGCCACCTGGCATTAGCGATGGCGGTACGTTGGCGGGGCGAAGGCGCGCAGCACCAGGGTAGCCGGCCGTACCAGGAAGACAGCTGGGCGGTGCGCAGGCTCACCGACGACACCGTGCTCGCTGTCCTGGCCGATGGCATGGGCGGCCATGTCGGCGGCGCCACCGCCTCGCGCCTGGCGGTCGGCGGCTTCGTCATGGCGATCGAGAACGGTCGCAGCCTTGCCGAGGCGCTCGATGCGGCCAACCAGGCGATCGGCACCGCCGTCGCAGGGGATTCCAGGCTCGAAAGCATGGGCTCGACCCTGGTCGCCGTGGTCGTGAGTGCCGCGGAAGTGCGCTGGATCAGCGTCGGCGATTCGCCCCTGTTCTTGCTGTCGAACGGCCGGCTCGAGCGCTTGAATGCCGACCATTCGATGGTGCCGCAGATCGAGGCGCTGGTGGCGCGCGGCATCATCACGGCCGAGGAAGCCGCCCAGCATCCGGGCCGCCACACCCTGCGCGAGGCGGTAATGGGCAATCCGCTGACGTTGATCGACGAAGGCCGGCGCGCGCTCGCGGCGGGCGATCAACTGCTGGTCTGCAGCGACGGCGTCCTGACGCTCGAAGAGGCGGACATCGCGCGGGAAGCAGGCAAGCCGGTGCAGGGCCTGATCGACGCAGTGCTGGCGGAGGGCGCGCCGCGGCAGGACAATGTCACGATCATCAAGCTGGAACAGGAAGTATGAGCAAAAGTCCCGTCGTCATCGAAGTCACCCGCGGCCCGGTCGTCGAAAGCCGGCACGAAGGCGCTGCGGCGATCGTGAAAGCCGACGGCACGGTCGTCGAATCGTGGGGCGACATCGATGCGCGCATCCTGCCGCGCTCGGCCAACAAGCCGATTCAAGCGATGGCCTTCGTCGAGAGCGGCGCCGTCCAGAAGTTCGGCCTGGGCGACGAGCACATCGCCTTGTCCTGCGCCTCGCACAACGGCGAGAAACGCCATGTCGAGACCGTGCGCGCCTGGCTCAGCAAGATCGGCTTGAGCGAGGCCGACCTCGAATGCGGCACCCATCCGCCGCGTCTGCCGGCGACGCTCGAGGCGCTGGTGCGCGAGAATGCGCAGCCGACGCCTGCCTTCAACAACTGCTCGGGCAAGCACAGCGGCTTCCTCAGCACGGCGGTGGCGTACGGGGAGCCGACCAAGGGATACATCAAATACGACCATCCGGTGCAGCAACGCCTGCGCGCGGTGATGACCGATCTCTGCGGCAGCAATGCCGACGACTTCGCCTACGGCACCGACGGCTGCGGCATCCCGACATTGGCGACGCCGCTCAAGCTGCTGGCGCGCGCCATGGCCAGCATGGCAGACCCGTCGCGGCTGTCGAACAAGCATGCCGAGGCGGCGGGCCGCATCCGCAGGGCGATGAATGCCGAGCCGTTCATGGTGGCGGGGACCGGCCGGTTCTGCACGCGGGTCAATGGCGCGTTGCCGGGCGTGGTGCAGGTCAAGACCGGGGCCGAGGCGGTGTTCTGCGGCATGCTGCCGACATTGGGCCTCGGCATTGCGCTCAAGATGTGGGATGGAGCGGGCCGCGCCTCCGAAGTCGCGATGGCGACCTTGCTCGCCCATCTCGGTGTACTGCCGGCTGAGCGGCGCGAGGAGCTGCTGCATCCGCCGGTCAAGAACGTTGTCGGGCTGCTGGTCGGCGAGCTGCGGCCGGCCAAGAGCTGGCTGGGGTAGCTCCCGTGCCGCTGACGCTCGACATCCTCGAGATGGGCGCGCGGGGCGACGGCATTGCCGAGCAGGACGGCGAACGCTACTTCGTGCCCTTCACCTTGCCGGGCGAGGTCGTCGAGGCCGAGCCCGTCGACAAGCGCGGCGAGGGCGTCGCCACCGATCTGCGCGAGGTGCTGTCTCCCTCGCGCCACCGAGAGAAGCCGCCCTGCGCGCACTTCGGCGTATGCGGCGGCTGCGCCCTGCAGCACTGGCGGCACGACGTCTACAGCGCGTGGAAAGCCGGCCTGATCGAGCGCGCGCTGAAGCAGCGGGGGGTGACGGCACCGGCCTTCGAGCCGCCACTGCTCGGCGCAGCGGGCGAGCGGCGACGCGTCGACTTCGTGTTGCGCCGCCAGGGCAGGCGCGTACTTGCGGGCTTCCACGAGCGCGGCAGCGCTCGCCTCGTCGATGTTGGAATCTGCGTAATCGCGCGACCAACACTGACCGCGCTGCTGGAGCCGCTGCGTGTCGCGCTGGGCGAAATCCTGCCCGACGGTGCCGCCGCAGACGCCATCGCCAACGAGACGGACGGCGGCATCGACGTGCTGCTGCGGCCGCACAAGCGGCTCACCCTGTCGCTCGATCAGCGTCAAAGGCTGGTGGGTCTGGCCGAGCGCGCCAACCTTGCGCGGCTGAGCTGGGGAGATCGGGCCAATCCCGAGCCGATCGTGACACGTCGCCCGCCGCTCCTCGTGCTGGGCGAGGTCATGGTGGAACCGCCGCCCGGCGCCTTCCTGCAGGCTACCAAGCGTGGCGAGCTGGCGATGCGCGAAGCAGTCAATGCCTGGGTTGGCGGCACCGCGAAACTTGCCGACCTGTTCGCCGGAGTCGGCTCTCTGTCGCTCGGCCGGCCAGGCCAGCTATCGCTGTTCGAAAGCGACAAGCCTTCGATCGCGGCGGCAGATTCCGCCGGCCGCAAGATCGGCGGCAACCGCGTTGCGGTCGAGCGCCGAGACCTTTTCCGCAATCCGCTGCTGACCAGGGAGCTCGATGCCTTCGACGCGGTCCTGCTCGATCCGCCGCGCGCGGGAGCCGCCGCCCAGGTCGCCGAGATTGCGCGCTCGAAGGTCAAGCGTGTGGTCTATGCCTCATGCGATCCCGGCAGCTTCGCCCGCGATGCGCGCGTTCTGCACGACGCCGGGTACCGGCTGGAGAAGCTGAAAGTAATCGACCAGTTCCTGTGGTCCGGCCATGTCGAATCGATCGCGCTTTTCGTTCGATAGATAGCGTACCGGCAAAATCGGACTTGCGTGGGAAACAGCACAGAAACAGCGCGCCCACAGTTGTATCGCTGGTGTCGCGGCGGGGCCCTTTTGCTGGCCTCTTTGGCGAATGGCGATAGGACTCCAAGTACGGGAGGTTGCCCATGAACGCTGGTCATCTGACTGTCGATCGCAGCACCTGGTGGATCGAGCGTGGATTGCTGCTTCTGGCGACGGTTCTTGCCGCGGCGCTCTACGTCGTCGCGGTGACGAAGGCAGAGCTCGGCCTCCCGCTCGACGTTCAACTGGCGCTCTTCGAAAGCCAGCACGGCATCCTGTGGGTCGACGGCCACGCGGTCCCGGATGTGCTGTCCCTTCAGGCGGTCCCGGCACGACAGCATCGTTGACTCGGTCAGGTCGCTCCTGAACCCTGCGAAGGGGGAGTGACGCTGACATGAGTAACGCAACGATGTTCGATCTTTCCGGCAAGGTGGCGGTCGTGACCGGCGGCAGCCGCGGCATCGGCCGCTCGATCTGCGAGCAGATGGCGGCGCATGGCGCCAAGGTCGTGGTGTCGAGCCGCAAGCTGCCGGCCTGCGAGGAGGTCGTGAAGGGCATCAAGGCCAAAGGGGGCGAAGCGACCGCCTTCGCCGCCAGCATTTCCGACAGGGCGCAACTCGAGAAGCTGGTCGCCTTCGCGCGTAAGACCTACGGCAAGATCGACATCATGGTCTGCAACGCCGCCTCCAATCCGTACTTCGGCCCGCTGAGCGGTCTGAAGGAGGAGGTGTTCCTCAAGATCATGCAGAACAACGTGATGTCGAACATCGCCCTGATGAACATGGTCGGGCCCGAGATGGCGGAGCGGAAGGACGGCGTGTTCATCATCGTGTCGTCGATCGGCGGCCTGGTCGGTTCCGCGCACATCGCGGCCTACAACATGAGCAAGGCGGCCGACATCAACTTGGTGAAGTCGCTGGCCATGGAATGGGGCAAGCACAACATCCGGGTGAACTGCATCGCTCCCGGCCTGATCCAGACCGATTTCGCCAAGGCGCTGTGGGACAATCCCGAGATCCGCAAGGCCAACGAGAGCAAGGCCGCGCTGAAGCGCATCGGCCAGCCCGACGACATCGGCGGCGTCGCCGTCTTCCTAGCCTCGAAGGCCGGCAACTTCGTCTGCGGTCAGACCATCATCGCCGACGGCGGCGTGATCGGTACGGGGGCCGAATAGCCGGAGAAGAGCGAGTCTTTCAGCTACGCCACGTCCAGCTCGCACCATACCGGCACATGGTCGCTGGGATCGGGTTTGCCGCGCTCGGCCTTGTCGATGCCGACGGCGGTGAGGCGGTCGGCGGCCTGGGGCGACAGCAGCAGGTGATCGATGCGCAGCCCGTTGCCCTTCTGCCATGCGCCGGCCTGATAGTCGTAGAAGGTGTAGGAGGGGCCGTCGGGATCGAAGGCGCGCACCGCGTCGGTCAGACCCATGTTGAGCAGTGTGCGCAGGGCCTGGCGCGACTGCGGCTGGCAGAGCGCGTCGTTGGCGAAGGCGGCCGGGCTGAAGACGTCGGCATCGGTCGGACAGACGTTGTAGTCCCCACCCAGCACGAACATCTCCTCGCTCGCCAGCAGCTGGCGCGTGCGCTCCGCCAACCGGTCCATCCAGGCGATCTTGTAGGCGAACTTGTCGGTGTGGATGGGGTTGCCGTTGGGCAGATAGAGGCCACCGACCGTCAGCGGGCCCTGTGGCGTCTGTACCCGGCCTTCGATGTAGCGCGCCTGCTCGTCGGTCTGGGGATCAGGCAGCGAGCGGGCGGTGATCTCGACGGGATGCAGCGATAACAGCGCCACGCCGTTCCAGCTCTTCTGGCCGACGATCTCCACCTTGTAGCCGGCCGCTTCGACCTCCAGCCGCGGAAATTGCGCCTCCTGCGCCTTGATCTCCTGCAGCACGGCGACGTCGGGCTTGGCGCTCTTCAGCCATCCGACGAGATTGGTGGTCCGCTTGCGGACCGAATTGACGTTCCAGGTCGCGATCTTCATGGCGCAAAACTACCCTGTTCAGGAGATCGGCATGAAGACCATTTCCAGCGCCATACACAGCGCTATGGGCACCGCGGTGGCAGGTAAGCCGCCGATGGTCAGACGCTGAAGGAGTTGCCGCAGCCGCAGGAGGAGGTGGCGTTCGGGTTCTTCACCTGGAAGGCGGAGCCGACCATCTCCTCGACATAGTCGAGCTCGCTGCCCTTCAGGAGCTCGAGCGAAGTCGAATCGACGACCACGGCGGCGCCGTCCCGCTCGATCAGGAGGTCGTCGTCGTTTTTTTGTTCCTCGAACGAGAAATTGTACTGAAAGCCCGAGCAGCCGCCGCCCAGCACGGCGACCCGCATCATCACGGGTTTGGTCTCCTTGGAGGCCAGGAAAGCGATCCGCTTGGCGGCGTTGGGGGTGACGCTGAACTGGGTTTCGCTCATGTCCCACAAGATGTGGATTGAGGCCAGATTCGTCAATGGGGCAAGGAGGCCTTCAGGCCAAGGCGGCCACACCCTCGGCCCGCGCCGTAACCCTTTCGCGATACAGGATATAGAGACCCGAACCGATCACCAGCGGGAGGCCGAGCCAGACCGTCCAGGACGGCTGCTCCTTGAACCACAGGTAGCCGAACAGCACCGCCATGATGATGCCGGCATAGTCGAACGGCGCGAGGACGCCGGCCGGCGCCAGCCGCCAGGCCCGCGTCACCAGCACCTGCGCTACCCCGCCCAGCAGGCCGAGCAGCAGCAGCCAGACCCAGTCGATGGCCGTCGGCCACACCCATTCCGGGATGGCAGCGCCGAACGAGACCACGCTGGTGACGATCGAGAACCAGAACAGGGTGGCAGCGTCCGAATCGTGCCGGCTGTTGACCCTCACCAGCACGGTGGACAGCGAGTAGCAGAAGGTCGCCCCGAGCACGAGCAGGGACATGGTGTGGAACGAGAGGCCCAGCGGATCGAGCATGATGATCACGCCGACGAAGCCCACCGCGACCGCGGTCCAGCGCCGCCAGCCGACCTGCTCGCCCAGCAGCGGCACGGACAGGCCGACCATGAAGAAGGGCGCGGCGAAGGAGATCGCGTAGGCGTCGACCAGCGGCATGCGCGGGAAGACATAGAAGAAGCCTGCCGAACTGCCGATGCCGGCGGTGATCCGCGCTGCCTGCAGCCATGGCCGTTTGCTGCGGACGATCTTCAGGTCGCCTACGCGCCAGACGATGATCGCCACCGGAATCATCGCCACGGTGCTGCGGAACAGCATCAGCTGAAACGGTCCATAGGTGCCGCCCAGCGCCTTCACCATGGCGTCCATGGTGCAGAACAGCAGGAGCGAGCCCAGCTTGTAATAAATGCCGAGCAGGGAAGCGTGGATGGGGCCGGTGAACATTTTCCGCGACAGCGTGGGCTATTTGGCTTGGCGGTACCCGTTCCGTAAAGTGGCTTCACGGGGGATGGCCTCTGGATGAAGTGGAATTGGCTCTTTGGCCGGAACCGGTCGCCGCGCGCCCCGATCATCGTGGCGTTCCTGGTGCTGGTGAACGCCTTGATCCTGCGGGCGGGCGACCCCCCGGCGCTGGCGCGGCTGCGCGACCTCGCCTTCGACGGCTTCCAGCGTCTCCACCCGCGCCAGGTGCCGCCCGACCTGCCGGTGCGCATCGTCGACATCGACGAGGCCTCGCTGGCCGAATACGGCCAGTGGCCGTGGCCGCGAAACATCGTCGCCAAGCTGGTCGAAAAGCTGGCGGAGAAGGGTGCTGCGGCGATCGCGTTCGACGTGGTTTTCGCCGAGCATGACCGCTCCTCGCTTGCCCGGGTGGTCCAGAGCCTGCCGCCGGGCCAGCAGTCGCCCGAGTTGCGGCTGGCAGCGTCGAAGGTGCCCGATAACGACGAGGTCCTCGCCGAAGCGATCAAGAACGCGCCCGTTGTCACCGGCTTCGGCTTCGACCTCAACGGCGGGACTCAGCCGCCACGCCGCTTCGCCGGCTTGGCGCACAATACCGGCGAGGCGAAGGAGGCCAACGTCGCCTCGCTGATCGCGACCTTCATCCCGGAGCAGGCGGGCGTGGTGGGCACGCTCGACATGTTCGAGAAGGTGGCCAAGGGCAACGGCAGCGTCACCACCGAGATCGAGGGCGCCATCGTGCGGCGCGTGCCGCTCTTGTTCCGGATGAAAGGGCAGCGCGACGAGGATCTCTTCCCGACATTGTCGCTGGAGGCATTGCGGGTGGCCCAGGGCGCCTCGACCTATCTGGTGCGCTGGGCCGGTGCGCAGGGGCTGGAATCGTTCGGCGCCCGCACCGGCATGAGCAGCGTCCGTGTCGGCAACTTCAACATCGACACCGACGCCGAGGGCCGCATCGAACTCTACGACTCGGGCCACCTCAAACAGCGCTTCGTCTCGGCCAAGGACGTGCTGAACGGCACGCTGCCGGACGACAAGATCGACGGCCACATCGTGCTGATCGGCACCTCGGCGGTCGGCCTGAAGGACCTGCGAAACACGCCGCTGCAGGATTCGATCCCGGGCGTCGAGGTGCACGCGCAGATCCTGGAGCAGGTGCTGAGTCAGACCTTCCTCGAGCGGCCGGATTATGCCGACGGCGCCGAATTCCTCTATTTGCTGGCGATCGGGCTGGTGTTCGTGATCCTGCTGCCGCGGCTGCCGGCGGCGACGATGGCGCTGGTCGCGGCGCTGTTCATCGGCATCGGCATTGCCGTGCCCTGGTACGCCTTCAACAAGATCCACCTGCTGTTCGATCCGATCTATCCGCCGGTCACGTTGGCGGTGATCTACATCGTCGGTTCGGCGCTCTCCTTCATTCGAGCCGAGCGCGACCGGCGCGAAATCCACGGCGCCTTCAGCCTCTACCTGTCGCCCGACCAGGTAAAGGCGGTGGTGGACAATCCCGACCTGCTGGCGCTCGGCGGCGAGATGCGCGAGATCACCGTCCTGTTCAGCGACGTGCGGGGCTTCACGACCATCTCCGAGCAGTTCGATCCCGCGGGGCTCACCCGCTTCATGAATCGCTTGCTGACGCCAATGACCGACCTCATCCAGGAGCGCAAGGGCACGATCGACAAGTACATGGGCGACGCCATCATGGCGTTCTGGAATGCACCGATCGACGTGCCGAACCATCCCGTCCGGGCGTGCGAGACCGTATTGGCGATGCAGGCGCGCCTGATGGATCTCAACGCCGAATGGAAGGCAGAGGCGGAGGCCGAAGGACGGCCTCACATTCCGGTCAACATAGGCGTCGGCCTCAACACCGGGCAGGCCACGGTCGGCAACTTCGGCTCGACGCAGCGGCTGCAGTATTCGTGTTTGGGCGACGAGGTGAACCTTGCCGCGCGGCTCGAGGGCCTGTGCAAGACCTATGCGGTTGGAATCATCATCGGCGAGAACACTTGGGAGCAGGCCTCGGACTTCGCCGCCATAGAGCTCGATCTCGTGATGGTGAAGGGCAAGACCGAGCCGGAGCGCATCTTCGGCCTCATCGGTCCGCCGGAGATGACGAAGCGGCCCGAGTATCAGACGCTGCTCGACCGGCAGGCCGCCTTCCTTCTCCTTTATCGCACCGGCGCCTTCGTCGAGTCCTTGCCGGTGATCCAGGAGTGCGCCGAGGCGGCGCAGGCATTGGGCTGGCGACAAGGGTATTACGACGTCATGCGGGAGCGTGTCGATCACCTGATCGACGATTCGCCGCCGGACTGGAACGGAGTGTATGTCGCCAAGGAGAAGTAAGGCGCTCGACGCCATCGAAGCCCAGGTCTGCCGCGAGGTCGGCCGAGGCACCCAGGCCCTGATCGAGGCGACGCGCGGCGGACTGGCCGAAGCCGCACAGTCGTTGCTGCATGCGACGAGCATAGGCTTCATCACCGGCTTCTTCGTGCCGCGCGACGGCGTCGCCGCCGCCGAGACCGACGGACCCGTCGGAACCGCGCTGCTGGCCGCGAGCCTTGGCGCGTGTGGCGTGCCGGTGCGCATCGCCGTCGACTCGCCGTGCGCCGACGCGGTGCGCGCCGCGGTGCACGAGACCGGTGTCGATGTCGCAGTCGACGAAGTGGGGGTCCAGGACCAGCCGGGCATCGCCCGCGTCGCGCGCGCGTGGAAAGAGGCAGGTGTGAGCCACGCCGTCTCGATCGAACGCTGCGGGCTCTCGCCCGACGGCCGCCCACGCAATATGCGTGGCGCCGACGTCTCGCCGTGGACTGCGCCGCTCGACGATCTGTTCACGGCGGGAGACTGGGCGAAGATCGGCGTCGGCGACGGCGGCAACGAGATCGGCATGGGCAAGCTGCCGGCCGGGCTGATTGCGCGCACCGTGCCGAACGGCGAGCGCATTGCCTGCATCACCTCGTGCGATCACCTCGTGGTCGCCGGCGTGTCGAACTGGGGCGCTTACGGCCTGATGGCGGCACTTGGGGTGCTCCATCGCTCGTGGTCGCCGGCCATCGCGAAGTTCCTGACCGCGGAACGCGACCTCGCGATCACCAGGGCGATCGTGGAAAAAGCCGGCGCCGTCGACGGTGTCACGGCGCGGAACGAGCCGACGGTCGACGGTTTCACCGCCGACGTGCATGCCGGCGTGATCGACGAGCTGCGGCGCATTGCTTGGGGGCAGGCGGCGGACTAGAACCCCGCCATGGACACCCACGCCGCTGAAAATCCCTACGCGCCGACGCATCCCGAGATACGCGACGCCGTTCGCGCGCTCTGCCTCAAGTTCGATGGCGCCTACTGGCGCAAGCTCGATCGCGAGCGCGGCTATCCGACCGAATTCGTCAAGGCGCTGACCGAGGCCGGCTGGCTGTCGATCCTGATTCCCGAGGAATACGGCGGCGCGGGCCTCGGCATTTCGGCAGCGTCGGCGGTGCTGGAGGAGATCCACAAGGCCGGCTGCAATGCCGCGGCCTGCCATGCGCAGATGTACATCATGGGCACCGTGCTGCGGCATGGCAGCAGGGAGCAGAAGGAGCGCTACCTCCCCAAGATCGCGACGGGCGAGCTGCGCTTGCAGGCGTTCGGCGTCACCGAGCCGACCAGCGGCACCGATACGCTGAGCCTGCGCACGACCGCGGTGAAGAAGAACAACAGCACGTACATCGTGAACGGACAGAAGGTGTGGACCAGCCGCGCCGAGCATTCCGACCTGATGCTGCTGCTCGCGCGCACCACGCCGCGCGAGCAGGCGGAGAAGCGCACCGAGGGCCTGTCGGTGTTCCTGGTCGATATGCGTGCGGCGCTGGGCAAGGGCCTGACCATCCGGCCGATCCGCACCATGATGAACCACAACAGCACCGAGGTGTTCTTCGACAACATGGAGGTGCCGGCCGAGAACCTGATCGGCGAGGAGGGGAAGGGCTTCCGCTACATCCTGTCGGGTATGAACGCTGAGCGCGTCCTGATCGCCTCGGAGTGCATCGGCGACGGCCGCTGGTTCATCGACAAGGCGGTGAACTACGCCAAGGAGCGCAAGCTGTTCGGTCGGCCGATCGGCCAGAACCAGGGGGTGCAGTACCCGATCGCGCGCGCCTACACCCAGATCGAGGCGGCCGACCTGATGGTGCGCAAGGCTGCGGCAATGTTCGAGGCCGGCATCAACGCCGGCGCCGAGGCCAACATGGCCAAGATGCTGGCGTCGGAAGCGGCGTGGGCCGCGGCCGAGATGTGTGTGCAGACGCACGGCGGCTTCGGCTTCGCCGAGGAGTACGACGTCGAGCGCAAGTTCCGCGAGGCCCGGCTCTACACCGTGGCGCCGATCTCGACCAACATGATCCTCAACTTCGTCGCCGAGCACATCCTCGAGCTGCCGCGCTCGTACTAGAAGATCGCGCGGAGCAGGGTCTGCACCATCGCGATGCCGATGGTGAGCAGGAAGATCGTCCACAGGATCGTCAGGAAAGTCAGTAACCAGCCGAGCTGGGCCATCACGCCGTCGCGCTCGATCAGGGCCATGCAGAAGAACATGATTGCCCAGGCGGGGACAAGGTTGTCGAACGGAATCGGCAACGCGAGCAGCAGGATCAGCAGCGCCCAGACGATCAGCAGCAGTTTGCGCGCTGTGCCGCTGATCCACCAGGCGCGGCGCGGATGGATGGCGTTCTCGATCCGCTCGATATAGCGCCGGGTGCGGCCGGCCAGGAAATCCTGCAGCTTGCCGCGCGGCAGGCCGCGGCGCCCGACGAGCTCGGGCAGCCAAGGCGTCGGTCGCCGGAGGAAGTACTGCACGACCAGCAGCACCATCGGCACACCGGTGACGGTCGACAGCATGGGGATGCCGGTCGGCACGATGTTGGGAACGTTGAGCGCGGCGATGATGAAGGCGTAGGAACGGTCCTCGAGCCCGTCGACGAACGCCCGGATCGTCAGCACCGAGTCTCGCGGACCCGCGAACAGCCGGTCGAGCGTCGGCAGGAGCGCGCCGCTTTCCCTCATCCGGCGCGCGCCATCAGGCGGCGCGCCAAAACGAGATGCGGCTTGTCGAGCATCTTGCCGTCGAGCGTCAGCACACCCGAGCCCGGGTTGTTCTCGAACGTGGCGATCACGCGCTTGGCCCAGTCGACTTCCTGCGCCGACGGCGTGAAGACGTCGTGGATGACCGCGACCTGGTCCGGATGGATGGCGATCTTGCCGCCATAGCCCATGCGCCGCGCCTCGTGTGCCTCGGCGCGCAGCCCATCCATGTTCTTGATGTCGGGGTAGACCGTGTCGTAGGCGGTTACGCCGGCCGCGACGGACGCCATCAGGTTGACGGTGCGGGCCATTCGGAACGTGTCGTCATAGACACCCGGCGCCGGCCCCTTCGCCAGCGCGCCGAGATCGGCCATCAGGTCCTCGCCGCCCCACGAATGGCCGATCAAGCGGGCATGCTTCGCCGGCGCCGCCGTGAGCGCGAGGACCGCGGCGGCGCTCTCGGTGGCGATGGTGAGGATCTTTGTGGATCCGGCTTGGATGCCTTCGCGCGCCTCCAGTGCGTCGAGATAGGTGGCGAGGAGGTCGAGGTCGCGCTGGCCGACGCATTTGGGGAACACGATGCCGTCAGGCTTGCCCTGTAGGACGACCGCGAGATCGCCGAGCGTCAGGCCCGTGTCGAGCGCGTTCACACGGACGTAGAGCTTCGGCCCGGCACGATTGGCTGTCCGAAGGTAATCGAGCGCCATCTGCCGCGCGATGGTCTTGCGGTCGGTCGCGACCGAGTCCTCGAGGTCGAGGATCAGCGCATCGGGGCCCGACAGCGGGCCCTTGGCGAGCTTGCGCTCCGAATCGGCAGGGACGAACAGAAAGGAACGCATGGCTCGGAAATCCAGGCTCGTTGATGACGCTTGAAGATAGCCGGGCAGCCCAACTTACGTCTCAGGTAATCGACCGCCTGGCCGTGCCGACTTAGCTTCCGCTGCATGGAAAGACGAGAGCTGTTTCGTGCAGTCGTCGCAATCGGCATCGCAGCGCCGGCGCTTTCCCGGCCGGTACGGGCCGAACCCCAGCCTGAGAGGAGAAGAGCAATGAGCAACGTCAACGAAGTCGTCGTGCGCTACCTTGCGGCGTGGAACGAGCGCGAGCCCAAGAAGCGGCGCGAGCTGGTGGCGAAGACCTGGAGCGAGGACGGCACCTACGTCGACGCGGCGCGCGACGGCAAGGGCCACGACAGTATCGACGCGATGATCGCGACCGCGCAGGAGCACTTCCCCGGCTACCGGCTCAATTTGGCGAGCGGCATCGAGGTGCATCACGACTACCTGCGCTTCAGCTGGGCCGCCGGCGGCACGGCGGACGCGCCGCTGTTCATCAAGGGCACCGATTTCGTCGCCCTCGACGGTGATGGCCGCATCAAGTCGGTGGTCGGCTTCACCGACGCCGCGCCTGCGCGCGCGTAAAGAGGAGGGCGGCCATGGACAGGAGATCTGTCGCCACGTCGCTCGCGGCGGTCGCGCTTGCCGGAGCCGCCACGGCGCGCGCTGACAGCAGAGCGCCGGCCGCCGACGTGCGGCCATCGTTCGTGGAGACCGACGACGGCGCCAACCTGTTCTATCTCGACTGGGGCACCGGCAAGCCGGTGCTCTTCACCCACGCCTGGGCGCTCAATGCCGACATCTGGGAGTATCAGCTCACCGAGCTGGTCGACCACGGCCTGCGCTGCGTGGCCTACGACCGGCGCGGCCATGGACGCTCCAGCGATCCCGGCCGCGGTTACGACTACGACCGGCTGGCCGACGATCTGGCAACAGTCATCGACCGGCTCGGTCTGCACGATGTCACGCTGGTCGGCTTCTCGATGGGCAACGGAGAGGCGGTCCGTTACCTGTCACGCCACGGCAGCTCGCGGATCGCGCGGCTGGTGATGGTGAGCACCATCCCTCCGCAGTCGAGCGGCAGCTTCGACGCCTTCGTCGCCGCCTTGAGGCAGGATCGCCCGACCTTCTTTGCGAAGGGCGTCACGGCTTTCACCAGCGGCCATCCCGCCGTATCGCCGGCGATGACCGACTGGGTGCTCGCGCAGTTCATGCGGTCGTCGCCGAAAGGCATCATCGAGTGCATGCGCGCCATCTCGCACGGCAACTTCGAGGCGGAGCTGCGCGCGATCACGGTGCCGACGCTGGTCCTCCATGGAGACAACGACCAGGTCAATCCCGTGGAGCGGACCGGCCAGAAAGTCGCCGAGCTCATCCCGCGGGCGACCCTGAAGGTCTACGAGGGAGGCGCGCACGGTCTGCCCGTCACCCATCGCGACCGTCTGACGCAGGACATCCTCGCCTTCAGCCGCAGCTGACTCATGCTCATCGGACCGCGGACCTCCAGGTCCGCATCATGATTCATGAGCGGACCTGGAGGTCCGCGGTCCGATGAGATCAACCCTTCGGGCGCTTGCGCATCAGCGCCTGGCGCCTGCACTCGGCGACGATCTCGCCGCGCTGGTTGGTCGCCGTGTGGCTGAACTCGACGATGCCCGCATCCGGCCGCGACTTGCTCTCGCGGCTGCCCAGCACCGTGGTGCGGACCTTGAGCGTGTCGCCGTGGAACACCGGCTTGGGAAACTTCACGTCGGTCATGCCGAGATTGGCGATGGTGGTGCCGATCGTGGTGTCGTTTACCGTGATGCCGATCATCAGCCCCAGCGTGAACAGGCTGTTGACGATGCGCTGGCCGAATTCGGTCTTGGACGCGAACTCCTCGTCGAGATGCAAGGGCTGGACGTTCATGGTCAGCGAGCTGAACAGCACGTTGTCCATTTCCGTCACGGTGCGCGTCCAGGCGTGATCGAACACGCGGCCGGCGGTCAGCTCCTCGAAATACAGCCCTGCCATTTTCCTCCCCGCGAAAAGCCCGTCTTGTAGCACGGATGGACGCTCTCGGGCCGCCATCGTATCAAGGAGGCCACGGATCGAAACGGGAGCAGACGATGCGGGCCATGATCAGCGAAACGCCGGGCGGACCGGAGAGTCTGAAGCTGATGGAGATGCCCTCCAAGCCGCTGGGCAAGGGCCAGGTGCGCATCGCCGTGAAGGCCGCGGGCGTGAACTTCCCCGACACGCTGATCATCGCGGACAAGTACCAGTTCAAGCCGCCGCGCCCGTTCGCCCCCGGCCACGAAGTCGCAGGCGACATCACCGAAGTGGGCGAGGGCGTGACCGAGTACAAGGTCGGCCAGCGCGTGATCGGCATGATCGGCCATGGCGGCTATGCGACCGAAGTGCTGGCGGACCAGGGCCAGCTCCTGCCGATGCCGAACAACATGAGCTACGAGGACGGCGCCGCCTTCACGATGACCTACGGCACGTCCTACTACGCGCTGAAGCAGCGCAGCGACTACAAGCCTGGTGAGACGCTGCTGGTGACCGGCGCCTCGGGCGGCGTCGGCCTGACCGCTGTCGAGCTCGGCGCGCTGATGGGCTTGAAGGTGATCGCCGCGGTCGGTTCGGACGAGAAGATGGAGGTGTGCCGCAGGTACGGCGCCACGATGTTCGTGAACTACGCCAAGGAGAAGATGCGCGACAAGGTCAAGGAGCTGACCGGCGGCATCGGCGCGGATATCATCTACGACGCGGTCGGCGGCGATGCCTTCGACGAATCGATCCGCTGCATTGCCTGGTACGGCCGCCTGCTGGTGGTGGGCTTCGCGGCGGGCCGCATCCCGCAACTCCCCGCCAATCTCGCGCTGCTCAAGAGCTGCGACGTGCGCGGCGTGTTCTACGGCGCGTGGCGCGGACGAGAGCCTGAAGAGGCGCGCAAGAACTTCGATGAGCTTCTGGCATGGTACGCGCAGGGCAAACTCAAGCCGCATATCTCGATGCGCTTCCCGCTGGAGAAGGGACCCGACGCCATGAATGCGCTGCTCTCGCGCAAGGCGACGGGCAAGGTCGTGCTCACCATCGCCTGACCGGAGCGCACAATGGATAGGCTCAAGGGCAAGATCGCGATCGTGACGGGGGCGGCGTCGGGCATCGGCGCCGCCTCGGCCAAGCTGTTTGCCGACGAGGGCGCGCAGGTTCTGGCGGTCGACCGCCCGGAATCGACGATCGAGACGGCGCATGCCGGCAACCATGCGATCGCCACCTGCGCGGTCGACATTACCGGCGACGACGCACCGGAGAAGATCGTGGCCGCAGCGTTGGAGAAGTTTGGCGCGCTCGACATCCTGTTCAACAACGCCGGGGTGAGCGGCCGCGCCTTCGTCGAGGAGATGACCGACGAGCAGTGGGACCGCGTCAACGGCGTGAACGTGCGCGCCATGTTCCGCCTCTGCCGTGAAGCCATCCCGGCGCTAAAGGCGCGGGCGAAGGAGAAGGGGCGGGCGCGGATCGTCAACACCGCCTCGGTGATGGCGTTCGACACCGACTACGGGCTGGCGGCCTACTGCGCCTCCAAGGCGGGCGTCGGCGGCCTGACGCGGACGCTGGCGCTCGAATTAGGCAAGTTCAACATCACGGCGAACTACGTTTGCCCCGGTGCGATCTACACCGGCATGACGCGCACCAACTTCGACAATCCGGAAATTCGCGCGGTATGGGAGAGGAAAGCGGCCTTGCGCCGGCTGGGCCAGCCCATCGATATTGCCCGCGGCGCGCTGCTGCTCGCGTCCGACGAGGCGGACTTCATTACCGGCCATGAACTGGTGGTGGATGGCGGCCTGACCCTGCGTACCTAGGATTGTTCATGCCCAACATTCATTCCTTCGCCGCCACCTATAGCGAGGCGCGCGAGAAGTTCCTGTCCGCGGCGAAGATCGCCGGTGCGACGACCTACCGTTACGACAATCCCACGAAGGGCCCGGCCGGCGAGTCGCTGTCGACCGATGTGGCGCGGATCGGTCCGGACGATGCGTCGAAGGTCGTGATGACCATCTCGAGCACGCACGGCGTCGAGGGCTATTGCGGCTCGGGCTTCCAGGTCGATTGGCTGGCCAGCGTCGGCGCGGCCGGGGTGCCGAAGGACACGGCAGTGCTGATGGTGCACGCCATCAATCCCTACGGCTTCGCCTGGACGCGGCGGGTGACGGAAGAGGGCAACGACCTCAACCGCAACTACGTCGACCATTCCAGGCCCTATCCGGTGAACGAAGGCTACCTGGAGATCGCCGACTACCTGATCCCGAAGGATCTGAGCGATGCCGCGATCAAGGCGTGCGAGGCCAAGCTCGGCGAGTATCGCAAGAAGGTCGGCGACATTTCCTATTTCCGCGCCATGTCGGGCGGCCAGTACAGCCATCCGGACGGCTTCTTCTTCGGCGGCGGTGGGCCCTGCTGGTCCAATCGCACGCTGCATGCCATCGCCGACAAGTTCCTGAAGGGCCGCAGCGACGTGTCGGTGATCGACTTCCACACCGGGCTCGGGCCCTACGGCTACGGCGAGCCGATCACGCACTACGACATCGACACGCCGGCCTCACGGCGCGTGCGTGCGTTCTGGGGCGAATCGGTCACCGAGTCCAAGCGGGGGCAGACCGCCTCGCAGGCGCGCGACGGACTCGGCCACTATGGCCTGCTGCGCCTGCTGCCCGAGCCCGCGACTCGTCTCACCATGTGCACCCTGGAATACGGCACGTTCGACCGCGAGAGCGGCCAGAAGGCGTTCCGCGCCGACCACTGGCTGCACAAATACGGCGATCCGCTGGGCAAGGAGGCGGCCCCGATCCGGGCCGCCATGCGGCGGCAGTTCTACCCCGACACCGACGACTGGAAGGAGGCGGTGCTGTTCCGCGGCCACCAGATCGTGCGGCAGGCCATTGCCGGCGTCCAACGTGGCGCGATCTAGCGCGCCCAATCTGGCCGAGCACTGGGGACAAAAAGCCGGTACATAGGAGCAATGCGGGTCCTGTTGGCGCTGGTCGCGTTTGCGGTGGTGACGGCGCTCAATCTTCTCTGGTGGTGGGTGCCGAACCGGCCGGTCGAGATTGCCGGCTGGACCAGCGCGCCCCTGCAGAGCGTGTCGTTCGCGCCTTACCGGCCGGGCCAGAGCCCGCTCACCCGGACCTTCCCGACGACCGAGCAGATCGACCAGGACCTCAAGCGCCTGCAGGGCAAGGTGGCCGCCGTGCGCACCTACTCCACCGGCGAGAACCTCGAGGCGGTGCCGCGGCTGGCCGGCAAGTACGGGCTCAAGGTCTGGCACGGGGCCTGGCTGAACGATAACGACAAGGAAAACCTCGAGCAGATCAATCAGCTGATCGACCAGGCCAACCGCTATCCCGACACGATCGAACGGGTGATCGTCGGCAACGAGGTGCTGCTGCGCCGCGACCTCACCGCCAACCAGCTGCGCGGCTACATCCGGCAGGTGAAGAGCCGGGTGAAGCAGCCCGTGACCTATGCCGACGTCTGGGAGTTCTGGCTGCGCAACCCGCAGCTTGCGGACGAGGTCGACTTCATCACGGTCCACCTGCTGCCCTACTGGGAGGACGAGCCGATCGGGCTCGACCGCCGCGAAGCGGACGGCTCCCTGCGCATCGAGAACCACATCAGGGCGATCTACAAGCGGGTGCAGGATCGCTTCCCCGGCAAGAAGATCGTGATCGGCGAGACCGGCTGGCCGAGCGACGGCCGCATGCGTTCCGACGCGCGGCCGGGCCGGGTCGAGCAGGTGCGTTATTTCTCGATGTTCCGCCAGCTCGCCGAGAAGGAGCACTTCGACTACAACGTGGTCGAGGCCTTCGACCAGCACTGGAAGGCGCGCCAGGAGGGCACGGTCGGCGCCGCCTGGGGCCTGCTCGACGCGTGGCGCCGCGACAAGTTCGAGCTCGGCCAGCCGGTCAGCGCCGAGCCGCACTGGCGCATGCTGTTCGCCCTGTCGTCGATCCTGACCGCGCTGCTGGTGCTGGCCTTCTCGGTCTGGCGCCGCAAGCCGCCGGCGCGCTCGATCGCGATCTTTGCCCTGTTCGCCCAGCTGGTGGCCACTGCCTACGTGCAGACGGTCTGGATCGATCTCAGCCGCACCTTCTATTTCGAGAAAGTGCTGGGCGTGGCCTTCTGGGCGATCCTGCTGGCTGGCTTCAGTTATGCCCTGCTGCGCGGCATCGCCGACAGCTTGACGCGGCGCATGGCCGATCCGTCGCTCTACGGCGCGCGTGTGCGCGAGGCCTGGCAGGCCTATCGCGAACTGCCGCGCCTGCGCATCCTGCGGCGCGTCGACCTGATGCTGCAGATGCTCTATCTCGCGCTGACGCTGCTCTGCATCTTCTATCTCGTCGTCATCACCGTCGACTGGTACGACGGCGTCATCCGCTTCAGCGAGACCTTCTACCGGCAGATCTGCATCGACGGCCGCTACCGCGACTTCCCGATCTGGAGCTTCGTCCTCCCGAGCATCGTGCTGATGGCCTGGAAGATCATGACCGTGCTGCGCAAGGAGAAGGTCGCGCGGCGCGAGCGGGTCGCGCGGGCGCTCTCGTTCGGCCGGCTGCTGGGCTACGACGGCACGCCGGGCTACGTGCGCATGACCCGGTCGTTCAGCCGGGTGCGGCCGATCCTGCCCGAGATCGCCTTGTCGTCGATGCTGATCCTGTGGGCCATCGCCATGGTGATCACCGAGGGCGCGATCAAGCTCTACGACGGCGGCGCCGGCGGCTTCGTCGCAGCCGACGGCGGGCGCTGGGTGATCCGCACCCTGTTCTGGAACACCCAGGCCAACTGGTTCGCTTTCCTCGCGCTGGTGATGGCCGTTCCGTACCTCGCGACGATCTACATCTCCCTGCGCGAACCGCTGGCAGAACCGCCGCCGGACTCCTATACCTCCAAGTGGTAGGACCAGGAGTTTCCCGATGGATATCAAGGGCGAATATCGGATCGAGGCGCCGCGCGAAAAGGTGTTCGCCGCGCTGAACGACGCCGAGGTGCTGAAGGCCTGCATTCCGGGCTGCGAATCGCTCGAGAAGCTGTCGGATACCGAAATGACCGCGAAGGTGCGGCTGCGCATCGGCCCGGTGAGCGCGGCGTTCAGCGGCAAGGTCACCCTGTCCGACATCGATGCGCCCAACGGCTACAAGATCTCGGGCGAGGGGCAGGGCGGCGTCGCCGGCTTCGCCAAGGGCGGCGCCGTCGTGAAGCTCACCGAGGATTCGGGCGCCACCGTGCTGGCCTACGACGTCGACGCCCAGGTCGGCGGCAAGATTGCGCAGGTGGGCGCCCGATTGATCCAGGGCACCGCCAAGAAACTGGCCGACCAGTTCTTCGGCAAGTTCGCCGAGAGCGTCGGCGCGCCGCCGCCGGCCGCCGCCTGATGGTGATGCCCAACGATCCGCCGCCGCCGGTGCCGCGCGCTTCGGCCGAGCGCGGCATGAGGCACTGGACCGTGATCGGCATCGGCGCGGCCATCCTGATCATCGTGTTCCTGATCAGCCGGTAGCCGGAGAGACCCGGCGTTATTCGCAATCCGCAATTCGCTTGACCGGCAGCGGACCGTCTTGCGAGAGTCGGTCAACGCCCGGGTGGGCGCGCTCGCGCGCCACAACCATCGATCCAAGGGAGACAAGTAATGACCATCAATGTCGCCATGACCGTCAACGGCAAGGCGGTGTCCGGCAAGGTCGAGGCGCGCACGCTGTTGGTCCAGTTCCTGCGCGAGCATCTCGGGCTCACCGGCACGCATGTCGGCTGCGATACCAGCCAGTGCGGCGCCTGCGTCGTCCATCTCGACGGCAAGTCGATCAAGTCGTGCACCATCCTCGCGGTGCAGGCCGAGGGCGGCAAGGTGACCACGATCGAAGGTCTGGCCGAGAGCGCCGACAAGCTGCATCCGATGCAGGAGGCGTTCCGCGAGAACCATGCGCTGCAGTGCGGCTTCTGCACGCCGGGCATGGTGATGAGCGCGATCGACATGGTGAAGCGCAACAACTACCAGCTCGACGAGGCGACGGTGCGCCGCGAGCTCGAGGGCAACCTCTGCCGCTGCACCGGCTACCACAACATCGTGAAGGCTATTCTGGCCGCCGCGCCAGCCATGAAGGCAGCAGGAGTCTGAACGCCATGACCGCCGAGACCGGAATCGGCGCCCGCGTAAAGCGGAAGGAAGACCAGCGCTTCCTCACCGGCACGGGCCGCTATGTCGATGATCTGCCGCTCGCCCGAGCGACTTACGCGTATTTCCTGCGTTCGCCCCACGCCCACGCGAAGATCAAGAGCATCGACACGGCGGCCGCCAAGGCCATGCCGGGCGTGGTCGAGATCTTCACCGGCGCCGACACGGCCGCCGCGAAGATGGGCGGCCTGATCTGCGGCTGGGTGGTCAAGGACAAGCACGGTCAGCCGCACAAGGCGCCGCCGCATCCGGTGATGGCGGCCGATACCGTCCGGTATGTCGGCGATCCGGTGGCGATGGTGATCGCCAACAGTGCGGCCGAGGCGCGCGACGCGGCCGAGGCGATCAAGGTCGACTACGACGTCAAGCCGGCGAACGTCGATCTCTCCAAGGCGCTGGCCAAGGGCACGCCCGAAGTACATGCCGAGGCGCCCGGCAACCTGATCTACGACTGGGAGATCGGCGTGAAGGCCGATGTCGATGCGGCGTTCGCCAAGGCAGCGCACGTGACCAAGCTCGACATCGTCAACAATCGCCTGATCCCCAACGCCATGGAGCCGCGCGCCGCGGCGGCCGAGTACGACAAGGGCACGGGCAACTACACGCTCTGGTCGACGTCGCAGAACCCGCATGTGCTGCGGCTGATCCTGTCCGCCTTCGTGCTCGGCATCCCCGAGCACAAGCTGCGCGTGATCGCGCCCGACGTCGGCGGCGGCTTCGGCAGCAAGATCTTCTGCTACAACGAAGAGACGATGGTCACCTGGGCGGCGGCGAAGGTCGGCCGGCCGATCAAGTGGACCGCCGAGCGGGCCGAATCGTTCATGACCGACGCTCACGGCCGCGACCACATCACCCATGCCGAGCTGGCGCTCGACAAGGACAACAAGTTCCTGGCGATGAAGGTCGAGACGATCGCCAACATGGGCGCCTACCTGTCGACCTTCTCGACCGCGGTGCCGACCTATCTCTATGCGACGCTGCTGGCCGGCCAGTACACCACCCCGCTGATCTACGCCAACGTGAAGGCGGCGGTGACGCATACCGCGCCGGTCGATGCCTATCGCGGCGCCGGCCGCCCCGAGGCCACCTTCGTGGTCGAGAGCCTGGTCAGCGCGGCGGCCAAGGAGCTGAAAGTCGACCCGGCCGAACTGCGCCGCAAGAACTTCATCCCGCCCGAGGCCTTCCCGTACCAGACGCCGGTGGCGCTGCAGTACGATTCCGGCAACTACCCGCCGATCATCGACGAGGCGATGAAGATCGCCGACTACAAGGGCTTCGAATCGCGGCGGGCGGAGGCCAAGTCGCGCGGCAAGCTGCGCGGCATCGGCTTCTCGTCCTACATCGAGGCGTGCGGCCTGGCGCCGTCGCAGGTGATCGGCCAGCTGGGCGGCGGCGTCGGCCAGTGGGAGGCCGCGCAGATCAAGTTCAACCCGACCGGCAACGTCCAGGTCCTGACCGGCTCGCACAGCCACGGCCAGAGCCACGAGACGACCTTCGCCCAGATCGTGTCGGACAAGCTCGGCGTGCCGATCGAGAACATCGAGGTCGTGCACGGCGACACCGCCACCACGCCGTTCGGCATGGGCACCTACGGCAGCCGTTCGCTCGCGGTCGGCGGCTCGGCGATCATGAAGGCGGCCGACAAGGTCATCGCCAAGGGCAAGAAGATCGCCGCCCATCTGATGGAGGCGTCGGTCGCCGACGTCGTGTTCGAGAACGGCACCTTCAAGGTCGCCGGCACCGACAAGGCGGTGCCGCTCGGCCAGGCGGTGTTCGCCGCCTACGTGCCGCACAACTATCCGCTCCAGGAGCTGGAGCCCGGCATGGACGAGAACGCGTTCTACGACCCCGCGAACTTCGTCTATCCCGCCGGCACGCAGATCTGCGAGGTCGAGATCGACCCCGACACCGGCGCGACCGAGATCGTGAATTTCACCGCGGTCGACGACTTCGGCAACGTCATCAACCCGATGATCGTCGAGGGCCAGGTGCATGGCGGCATCACCCAGGGCGTCGGCCAGGCGCTGCTGGAATGCGCGGTGTACGACAAGGATACCGGGCAGCTCCTGAGCGGCTCGTTCAACGACTACGCCATGCCGCGCGCCGACGACGTGCCGTCGTTCAAGACCGGCTACAAGGTCACGCCCTGCCCGCACAATCCGCTGGGCGTGAAGGGATGCGGCGAGGCGGGCGCGATCGCCGCACCGGCCGCGGTAATGAACGCCATCCATGACGCAGTGGCGCCGATCGGCGTCAAGCATGTGCCGATGCCCGCGACGCCGCAGACGGTGTGGCAGGCCATCCACGGAGGAAAGTGATGTACGATTTCGCCTACCATCGCCCCAAGACGCTGGCCGAGGCCGCCGCTGCGCTGAAGGGCAAGCCCGAGGCGCGTGCCATGTCGGGCGGCATGACCCTGATCCCGACCTTGAAGCAGCGCTTGGCCAAGCCCTCCGACGTGGTCGACCTCAACGGGATCAAGGATCTCGCCGGCATCAAGGTCGACGGTTCGAGCGTGACGATCGGCGGCATGACCCGCCATGCCGACGTCGCCTCCTCGGCCGACGTCAAGAAGGCGATCCCGGCGCTGGCCCATCTCGCCGGCCATATCGGCGATCCGGCCGTGCGCAACCGCGGCACGATCGGTGGCTCGGTCGCCAACAGCGATCCGGCGGCGGATTATCCGGCGGCCGTCCTCGGCCTCGGCGCCACGATCACCACCAACAGCCGCACCATCAAGGCCGACGACTTCTTCAAGGGCCTGTTCGAGACCGCCCTCGAGGACGGCGAGCTGATCACCTCGATCACCTTCCCGAAGGCCGACAAGGCCGGCTACATGAAGTTCCCCAACCCGGCCTCGCGCTACGCCATGGTCGGCGTGTTCGTCGCCAAGACCGGCAACAGCGTGCGCGTCGCCGTGACTGGTGCGGGCCCGTGCGTTTTCCGCGTCAAGGCGATGGAGGACGCGCTCGCCAAGAACTTCTCCTCGGACGCGATCAAGGACATCAAGATCCCGGCCGACGGGCTCAACAGCGACATCCATGGCAGCGCCGAGTACCGCGCCCATCTGGTCAACGTGATGGCGCGTCGCGCCCTCGACCAGGCCAACAAGTAGCCGATCCGGCCCGGACCGGTTAGACTGCAGGGCGCTCCGAAAGGGGCGCCCTTCGTTTTTGGGAGAACGGCAGGGACATAAGGGTGTGGGCATGAAGGCACTGGTCACCGGGTTCGATGCGTTCGGCGGCGACAAGGTCAATCCGTCGATCCTGGCCGTTCGCCGTCTGAAGCGGAAGATGAACGGGGTCGCGATCCACACTGTCGAGCTGCCGACCTCCTATGCCCGCTCGCCGATCGTGCTGCGCGCGGCGATCCACGAGGTGCAGCCCGACATCGTGCTGGGCGTGGGGCAGGCGGGCGGCCGGTCCGAGCTCTGCCTCGAGCGGGTGGCGATCAACGTCCAGGACGCGCGTATCCGCGACAATGACGGCAAGCAGCCGATCGACCGGCCGGTGGTGCGCGAGGGGCCGGCGGCCTATTTCGCGACACTGCCGATCAAGGCCTGCGTCGCCGAGATGCGCAAGGCGGGCCTGCCGGCCGCCGTGTCGAACACCGCCGGCACCTTCGTCTGCAACCACGTCTTCTACGCCACCATGGACATGGCCGAGGCGCGCGAGATGAACTACCGCGGCGGCTTCCTGCACATCCCCTACCTGCCCGAGCAGGCGGCACGGGTCGGCGGCGCGCCGTCGATGAGCCTGGACGACATCGTGCGCGGCATCGAGATCGTGCTTGCGGTCAGCGCCGCGCGCCAGACCGACCTGCACAGCGTCGAAGGACGGATTTCCTAACCCCCGTCGTCCCGAGCGGAGCGAAGCGAAGTCGAGGGACCTCTTTTGATGATACGTCCACAAAAGAGATCCCTCCACTACGCCTCGCTTCGCGAGGTTTCGGTCGGGATGACGGAGGTGGATAAGCCATGGCAATGCTGAAATCTCTCGACGCGGGCCATTTCCGCATCCCGCTCGACGCACCGGCGTCGGACTCCACGCACGGCGTCATGACGTCGTTCGAGCTGATCACCGCACGGGTGACAGACACCGACGGGCAGGAGGGTGTCGGCTACACCTACACGACCGGCCACAACGGCGGCGCGATCCATCACCTGCTGGCGCGCGAGATCCCGGAGGTCGTTGCCGGTGCGGACTGCGAGTTGATCGAGGCGGTCTGGCAGAAGGTTTGGTGGGCGCTGCATTACGGCGGCCGCGGCGGGCCGGCAGTGCTGGCGCTGTCGGCGCTCAACATGGCGCTGTGGGACCTCAAGGCCAGGCGCGCGAACCTGCCGCTCTACCGCCTGCTCGGCGGCAACGATCCGAAGGTGCCGTGCTATGCCGGCGGCATCGACCTCGACCTGTCGGTTAAGGACCTGCTGGCCCAGGCCGACGGCAACCTGAGGAAAGGCTTCCGCGCCATCAAGACCAAGGTCGGGCGCGACCTGCTGCACGACGACGTCGAGCGCATCCGCGCCATGCGCAAGCACCTGGGCGACGGCTTCCCGCTGATGGTCGACGCCAACATGAAGTGGTCGGCCGACGAGGCGATCCGCCGCGCGCGGGCGCTGCGCGAGTTCGATCTCGTGTGGCTCGAGGAGCCGACCATTCCTGACGACGTCGCGGGCCACGCGCGCATCCTGCGCGACGGCGGCCTGCCGGTCGCGACCGGCGAGAACTTCCGCACGCTCTGGGAGTTCCAGCAGATGATCTCGGCCGGCGGCGTGACCTATCCCGAGCCCGACGTCACCAACTGCGGCGGCCCGACCGTGTTCATGAAGGTCGCGCACCTCGCCGAGGCCTTCAACCTGCCGGTCACGTCGCACGGCGCGCACGACGTGACGGTGCACCTGCTGGCCGCCTGTCCCAACCGCAGCTTCCTCGAGACGCACGGCTTCGGGATCAACGCCTACATCGCCGACCCGATGCGGATCGAAGAAGGCAAAGCGATTGCGCCCGAGCGCCCCGGCCACGGCGTCGTCTTCGACTGGAAGCGGCTGGAGAAGGTCAGGGCGTAGACTCATCGGACCGCGACCTCCAGGTCCGCTCGTGACTCTGAGCGGACCTGGAGGTTCGCGGTCCGATGAGTCACTCCGCTGCCAGCGCCAGTGTAGGCGGCGCGGCGGATATCGTCGGCGCAACCGCCTCGGCCGCCGGCCGCTTCACCCGGAACCAGGCGGCATAGAGCGCCGGCAGGAAGAGCAGGGTGAGGGCGGTCGCGACCAGGAGGCCGCCCATGAGCGCCACCGCCATCGGACCCCAGAACACGCTGCGCGACAGCGGGATCATGGCGAAGATCGCGGTGCCGGCAGTCAGCAGGATCGGCCGGGCGCGGCGCACCGTGGCGTCGATCACGGCGTCCCACGCGGCGTGGCCCGCGGCGATGTCTTGGTCGATCTGGTCGACCAGGATCACCGAGTTGCGCATGATCATGCCGGCCAGCGCGATCGTGCCCAGCAGGGACACGAAGCCGAACGGCTGGTTGAACAGCAGCAGGAACAGCGCCACGCCGATCATGCCGAGCGGCGCCGTCAGCAGCACCAGCGCGAGCTTGGAGAAGCTCCGCAGCTGCAGCATCAGGAAGAGCAGGGTGAGGAAGCCCATCACCGGCATCATCTTGAAGATCGAGCCCTGGCTCTTGGCGCTCTCCTCCTTGTCGCCGCCGACCTCGATGCGATAGCCGGGCGGCAGGCTGGCGCGGATCGGCTCGAGCGCCTTGTCGAGCCGCGTCGCCACGTCGGGGCCCTGCACGCCGTCGCGCACGCCGGCGCGGACTGTCATCAGCAGCTCCTTGTTGCGCCGCCACAGGATCGGCTCCTCGAGCTCGTAATGCAGGATCGCGAGCTGATCGAGCGAGACGATGCCACCGGTCGCGGTGCGCAGGTGGATCGACGCCAGGCCCTCGACGCTGAGCCGCTCGGCCGCCACGGCGCGGGCGACCACGTCGATCGTCTCGGTGCCCTCGCGGTACTGCGTCACGGTCACGCCCGACAGGATGGTCTGCAGGGCGTTGCTCAGGAGCTGCGAATCGACGCCCAGCGCCCGCGCCTTGGCCTGGTCGACGTCGAGGCGCACCGACTTGGCGAGCTCGTTCCAGTCGAAGTTGATGTCGCGCGTGTCGGGATCGGCCTTGAACACCTGGCGGACCTGCTCGGCCACGGCGCGGACGTGCTGCGGATCCTCGCCCAGCACGCGGAACATCACCGGGTAAGCGACCGGCGGGCCGTTCTGCAGCCGGGAGACCCGGCCGCGCACGGCCTCGAAGTGGTCCTTGAACAGCTGGCCGAGCTCGGCCACCACGCGCTCGCGCTGCTCGATGCCCTTGGTCATGACGATGACCTGGCCGAAGTTGGCGTTCGTGAGCTCGGGCACCGTCGGCAGGTAGAAGCGCGGCGAACCGGCGCCGATGTACGAGGTGTAGAAGGCTACGTCCTCGTTCCTGCCCAGCCACTGTTCGAGCTTCTTCACCTCCGCGTCGGTCGCGGCATAGGAGGCGCCCTGCGCCAGGCGGAGGTCGACGATCAGCTCGGGCCGGTTGGCGGTCGGGAAGAACTGCTTCTGCACGAACTGGAACGAGCCCATGGCGGCCACGAACGCGGCCACGGTGATGGCGATGGTCGTCCAGCGCCAGGAAATGCACCACATGACCAGCCTGCGGAACACCATATAGAGGCCGCTGTGGTAGGGGGCGTGGTGCGTCACCTTGGGGGCCGGCAGCAGGCGGTAGCCGATCCACGGCGTGAACAGCACCGCCACGAACCACGAGATCACCAGCGACAGGCCGACCACCCAGAAGATCGAGTTGGTGTACTCGCCGGCGCTCGACTTGGCGAAGCCGACCGGCACGAAACCGGCCGCCGTGATCAGCGTGCCCGTGAGCATCGGGAAGGCGGTCGAGGTGTAAGCGAAGGTCGCGGCCTCCATCCGGCTGAAGCCCTGCTCGAGCTTCACCATCATCATCTCGACGGCGATGATGGCGTCGTCGACCAGCAGGCCGAGGGCAATGATCAGGGCGCCGAGCGAGATGCGCTGGAAGTCGATGCCCAGCAGCATCATGCCGACGAAGGTGATCGCCAGCACCAGCGGCACGCTCAGCGCCACGATGATGCCGGTGCGGAAGCCCAGGCTGATGAAGGAGACGACCAGCACGATGCCCAGCGCCTCGGCCAGCGACTGGGTGAACTCGTGCACCGATTCCTCGACCACCTCGGGCTGGTTGGCGACGCGGTGGACGGTGACGCCGACCGGCAGGTCGCGCTGGATCTCTTGCATCGCCTTGTCGAGCGCGAGGCCGAGCTGCTGCACGTTGCCGCCGGCCTGCATCACCACGCCGAGGCCGATCACCGGCTTGCCGTTGAAGTGCATCGAGGATTTGCGCGGATCCTCGTAGCCGAGCCTGATGTCGGCCACGTCGCCCAGGGTGAGGGTGCGCCCGGCGGCGCTGAACGGCATCGCCATCAGCTGCTCGGTCGAGGTCGGCGCGCCGTCGACCCGGATTGCCATGCGCTCGCCTTTGGTCTCGATCGTGCCCGAGGCGGCGATCGCGTTCTGCTTGCGCACCACGTCGAAGATCTGGTCGAGCGGGATGCCCAGCATGGCGAGCCGCGCGTGGCTGAACTCGATGTAGATCTTCTGGTCCTGCACGCCGAACAGGTCGGCCTTGGTGACGTCGGGCACGCGCAGCAGGCGCAGCCGCGCCTCCTTGACCATCTCCTTCAGCTCGGCGTCGGAGAAGCCGTCGGCCTCGAACGCCCAGATCAGGCTGTAGGTGTCGCCGTACTCGTCGTTGAAGTTCGGGCCGAGAACGCCCTGCGGGAGGGTGCCCTTGATGTCGCCGATCTTCTTGCGCACCTGGTACCAGAGGTCGGGCACCTTGGCCGGCGGGACGTCGTCGCGCACCGTGACGTAGATCACGGTTTCGCCCGGCTTGGTGTAGCTCTGCACGTAGTAGAACCAGGGCAGCTCCTGCAGCTTGGTCTCGAGCTTGTCGGTGACCTGCTGCTCCATCTCGCGCGCGGTGGCGCCCGGCCAGGCGGCCGACACGACCATCTGCTTGATGGTGAAGGGCGGATCCTCGGCGCGGCCCAGGCTGAAATAAGCGAACATGCCGGCAAGGGTGAGCACCAGCATGAAGAACAGCGTCAGCGTGCTGTTCTTGAGGGCGAGCTCCGAAAGGTTGATGCGGGTACCCATGTTGCTCGACATGTCACGGCGCTCCGGTCAGCGGCTTGACCTTCTGGCCGGGCTCGAGCTTGTGCACGCCCGCGGTGGCGACGACATCGCCGTCTTGCACGCCCGAGGAGATCAGCGCCGTTTCATCGCGCCAGCGCGAGATGGTGACGGGATGCAGCGATACCGTGCCGGACTTGTCGACCACCCAGACCGCTGGCTGCGTGCCCTGCTGGAAGATGGCGCTGAGCCGCACCTCGGCGAGCGGCGCCGGATCGGGCCGCGACAGGGTGAGCGACGCCGTCATGCCGATGCCGATGAACGACGGCGGCTCGACGATGCTGAAGCGCGCCGCATAGGTGCGGGTCAGCGGATCGGCGCTGGGCGAGAGCTCGCGCAATTTGGCGCGGAAGAGGTGACCGGCGTCGGACCACAGCTCGAAGCTCACCTGGCTCGCATCGCGTACGATCTTGAGGCGGTGCTCGGGCACGCCGACCAGGATCTCGAGCTCGTCGGTGCGGGCGAGCTTCACCATGCCCTGGCCCTGCGCCAGCACCTGGCCGACCTCGGCCTGCACTGCGGTGATGACGCCGGGAGCATCGGCATGCAGCTCGGTGTAGGCGAGGTTGTTCTCGGCGGTCGCCAGCTGGGCTTTCGCCTGCTCGACCCTGGCGTAGGAAGTCGAGGAGACCGACTGGCGGCTGTCGAGCGTCTGGGTCATGAACGCGGCACTGCCGCGCAGCGCCTGGTAACGGTCGAGGTCGGCCTTGGCCCGGGCATAGTCGGCCTCGGCCGAGGCGAGGGCCGCGCGCGCGTTGTCGACCGCGAGCTGGTAGTCGGCCGGATCAATCCGGGCGATCAACTGGCCGGGCTTCACCGTGGCGCCGACATCGACGGCGCGGAAGGTCACCTTGCCGGCGACGCGGAAGCCCAGCGTGGTCTCGATCCGGGGAACCACCGTACCGGCCAGCAGGAGGCTGTGCATGTGCGGCCGGAAGTCGATCTTGGCCACGCGGGCTGGTCGGATGACCTCGCTGGCGGCTGGCGCCACGGGGCCGGCGCCGTTCTTCCAGGTGAAGGCGCCGAGGGCGACCAGCGCGACAGCGCCGATCCCGGCCGTAGCGAACAACGTCTTTCGCGAGAGGAGGAGCGAGGCAAAGCCATCAACAGAGAGCCGCATGGTGGCCATCCTTCTGTCGTTCAGTCACCCGACGTTCCGTGGCCCCGGACATCGGGGTACAATGGCGGCGACGAACTGAACGGCGATAACTTAACATTGATAACTTACCGATGTTCAGTTACCTGTCAAGGGAATGGAACGCATTTTGTCCACGGCATCGGCCAGCACCCGGAAAAGACGCGGCGAAGGACATACCCGGCGCGACGAAATCCTCATGGCCGCCAAGGAGTTGTTCCTGCGCGAGGGCTACCAGGCCACGACCATCCGCCGGATCGCAGACGTGGTCGGTGTCTCGGCGCCGGCGCTGTATCTGTACTTCAAGGACAAGGACGCGATCCTGATCGCGCTCTGCGACCAGACCTTCGGCGCGATGATCGAGCTGATGGACAGCCTGGACCAGGAGCCGGTGGCTCCGGTCGCAAAGCTGCGCCGCTGCGGTGCGGCCTACATCCGCTTCGCGCTGGAGCATCCGCGCGAGTACTGGCTGACCTTCATGTCCGGCAACACGCCGCAGGAGATCAAGAAGCGCGGCCATAAGCCCGAGGCGATCGACCCCAGCGAACCGGGTTCGCAGGGCGCCATCGCCTTCGCCCGCTTCATGGGCATCTTCCGAGACATCGAGCAGAGCGGTCTTGCGCTCCACTACCCGCTCGAGACCACCACCGAGCTGGTGTGGATGAGCCTGCATGGGCTGGTCGCGGCCATCATCAACAACCCGGAATTCCCCTGGACCAAGCGCGATGCGCTGATCGAGGGCATGCTCGACATGGTCGTGCGCGGCGCGGTGAAAGCGCCTGCCTGAAGCGCGCAGGTTTTCTTTCTGTCGACCGACAAATTTCCAACGCAGCCGCCAGCGATCCGTTGGGAAATCTCGCTCCGGACCGTCAAACGCCACGAATCCGGTGCTCGCAGCGAGCTCACTATGGGCAATGGACGATGATTGGAGGCCCGGGAACAGCGGCTTTCCCCCTAGGCCATTGCCC
>Ga0070738_10001192_pt1 | contig 56815 bp, 61 predicted proteins | sample Coa_R2_2_FD_66446 | JGI IMG/M metagenome (GOLD analysis project Ga0070738, IMG submission 66446) | Surface soil microbial communities from Centralia Pennsylvania, which are recovering from an underground coalmine fire - Coalmine... | ecosystem: Environmental > Terrestrial > Soil > Unclassified ... | reverse complement strand
CGCCGCGCTTGACCGCGTGGTCCCAGAGATAGAATGCGCCGCCGGTGGGGCCGACGCCGAGCGCGAGGACGGCGAGCCAGGCGACGGGCGTCGCCGGCCAGACGGTGGGCTCGAACAGCCAGTGGCAGCCGAGCGAGAGGATCGCGGCGGCGGAGCAGAACGAGGCGATGGCATCGGTCGGCGTCTCGCCGAAGCGGCGCGACAGCACCGAATAGAGCGACCAGGCGAAGGCGCAGCCGAGGGCGAGCGCGTAGCCCATGGCGTAGGTGCCGGTGAAGCTGACGCCGCGGCCGATCGCCAACAAGGCGACGCCGGCGAAACCCAGCACTGCGCCGACCAGGTGAGGCCAGCCCAGCCGCTCGCCCGCCAGCGGCGCGGAAAGCAGCACGATCAGCAATGGCCAGAGGTAGTTGACCAGATTCGCCTCGGCCGGCGGGGCAAGCTGCAGGGCGGCAAAGTAGAGGGCGTGGTAGCCGAACAGGCCGCCGACGCCGAGCAACCAGACGCGTCCCGGCCAGTACAGCAGTCCCGTCCAGGGCAGACCGCGGGCTCGGGCCCGAGCGATGCCGATCGCTGCCCCTACGGCAAAGGTCATGGAGACCATTTGGAAGGGCGGAATGGGTCCGGCGAGGACCGACAGGGTGGCGAGCGCCCCCCACAGGCCGATGGCGCCAAGCCCTGCCGCCATTGCTCGACGCCGCTCGGCAGGAACAGTCGTTACGCCCGTCATCCCCCGCCGCATAGACAACCCGGTCGCGTGTGTCGATAGGGCCGGTTACGATGGCTCGCCACAAGGGAAGGCATGTTTCATCGCCCGACCAATCCTGCCAGCCATCGTCTCGCGCGCCTTTCCTTTTATCTGGCGCTGTTGGCTGCATTGATCGTCGCGGCCTGTGGGCCTGCCCATCGCTATCTCGGCATCGATCTCGACCTCGCCCTGACGGTCTACCGCTACGGCTTCTATCTCGCGGCGGCCGCCATGGCGCTGGCGCTCGCCACCCTCGTGCCAACCCGGCCGGGCGACCGCCGGCGCGGCTTCGTCGCGGCTCTGCTCGGTCTGATGATCGGCCTGGCGGCCGCGTGGATGCCGGCCGGCTGGCTGCTCGCCGCCCGGACTGCGCCGCGCATCAACGACATCTCGACCGACACCGCCGACGCGCCCGCCATGGTCGTCACCCAGCAGATGCGTCGCGGCGCGCCCAATCCGGCAGCGTATCCCGGCAAAGCGGTCGCGGCGCAGCAGCGCGCGGCCTATCCGGACATCGTGCCGATCATGCTGAACGTGACGCCCGCCGAGGCCTTCCATCGCGTCGACGAGGTGGCGATGTCCATGGGCTGGGACATCGTTGCCCGCGCGCCAGCGGAAGGACGGTTGGAAGCAGTCGATGTTTCCGACTGGTTCGGCATGACGGACGACATCGTCGTACGTATCCGGCCCGAAGGCAGCAGCGGCACACGCATCGACATCCGCTCGAAGAGCCGCGTCGGGGAGTCCGACTTCGGCGAGAACGCCCGCCGCATCCGCACCTTCCGCGACAAGCTTAAGACGATGCACTAGTTGCCGTCGTCCCGAGCGCAGCCGAGGGACCTTCTCTCGACATAAGCGGATTTTCGTGGAGAAAAGGTCCCTCGGCTGCGCTCGGGACGACGGACGGTCACTGTACCGTCGCCGGGAGCGAGAAGCGGAACGTGGTCCCGCCGGGGCCGGTCTCGGCCATGGCGATGTCGCCGCCGTGGGCGCGCACCAGATCGCGGGCGATGGCGAGGCCGAGGCCGGCGCCGCCGGCGCGGCCGCCGGTGGTGAAGGGCCGGAACAGCTGGACGACGACGTCGGCCGGCACGCCCGGCCCGTTGTCCGACACGTCGACCAGCAGGTACTCGCCGCCGTTCTGCGCCTTCACCGTCACGGTGTTGGCGCCGGCGTCGAAGGCGTTGCGGCCGAGATTGATGAACACGCGATAGAGCAGGTCGCGATCGGCTTTCACGCGGCGATCATTCCCCAGCGCATTCACCCAGTTGCGCAGCGTGTTCGGATCGGAGTCCTCGCCCTGCTCCTGCAGGGTGACGCCCACCTCGTCGACCAGGTCGGCAAGGTCGAACAGCTCCAGCCGCGGCGTCGGCCGGTCGCGCACGTATTCGATCGCCTCGCTCGCCATGCGCGTCGCGCGGTCGATCGTGTTCATGATGGTCGGCGCGAATTTGCGCGTCCGCTCGTCGTCGCTGTGCGCCAGCCGGTCGGACAGCAAGCGCGCGGTCGACAGGATGTTGCGAAGGTCGTGGTTGATCTTGTTCGAGGCCGCACCGACCTCGGCCAGGCGCGACTTCTGGCGCAGCGAGGCGCGCAGCTCGCGCTGCAGGTTCTGGAATTCGCGATCCACCACGCCGATCTCGTCGTTGCGATTGGACGGCGGACGGTCGCTGCTGCCCTCCTCCGGGTCGCGCCGGAACGCCACCATGTCTGCCGACAGATCCTGCAACGGCCGGATCACCAGCCAGCGCAGCGCGAGATAGAGCAGCGCGGCGGTGAACAGGGCAATGATGATCGACAGCACCAGCACGCGCACCGTGTAGTCGTACATCGCGATGCGCATCGGCAGCTCGTCGACCACGATCCAGACCATCGCCTTGGGCAGCCGCATGGATTCGCCGCCGACGCGGGTGTAGTAGGCGCCGTCGCGCGACATCGCCATCAGCGCGTCCCAGATCAGGCCGAGCGCGCCGCGTTCCTTGAGGTTGAAGGTCGGCATGTCGGGCCGCGGCGGGATGTTCAGCAGGGCGCGGCGCGGCTTGTTGGGCTCGACCAGCACCACGGCATCGACGCGCGCATGGTTCAGCAGCGCCCGCTTCACGTCCTCGGTCACCATGTTGTCGGGCGTGGCGTCGAGCGCCAGCGCGGCGAGCGTGCCGCTCTCGATCAGCTGCTCGAGATAGACCAGCCGGTAGCGCGCGATCGACGGCAGGAACAGCAGCAGCTCGGCCGTCATGACGGCGGCGATCACCAGGCCCAGGATGCGCCACGACAGCCCGAAGGTGGGCAGTCGCCGCAGGCCAGGGCGGGTGCCGGCGCGCAGGGTGATGTCGGCGGCCATGGTTCTTCGAGTCTATCGGCTTTGCGTCTCGGGCGCACCCGGCAGGCCCGGCTCGGTCGCTGCGAAGCTTGGCCGCGCTGACAGGCGCGCCCACCATTCGGTGAGACGCGGATGTTGCTGCAAGCCGTGCCGGCCTTCGGGTGCCTGTACGAAATAGGCGATCATCGCGCCGAGATGCAGGTCGGCGAGGGTGAGTCCGTCGCCAATCAACGGCTCAAGCGCGGCCAGCACTCTCGCTGAAGCCTGCAGGCCGCGGGCGATCTCGCCTTCGTCGCCCGATTGGCCCGAGCGCGGTCGAAAAACCCGATGGGAGAACACCTGCCGGACGAGCGGCCAATAGGCGTAGGCGTCGACGATGCCGATGATTTGATCCATCCGCGCCAGAGCTTGCCGGTCGGCGGGCTGCAAAGCCGGTCCGGGGAAAGCCCGGTCGATGTAGCGGGTGATGGCGCCCGTCTCATACAGCGTGAATCCGTCATGCACCAAGGCCGGCACCCGGCCGAACGGGTGCAGGGCCAGATAGGAGGCCGGGACGTCCGGGGCGAAGGGGTTCACCTCGATCTGGTCGTAGGCGACGCCCTTCTCAGCCAAGGCCAGCCGGGCGATGCGGACATAGACGCTGTAGCGGTAGCCGTGCAGGACGAGGGTCATAGGGCTTTGTCATCCCGAGCAGGAGCGAGGAACCTTGTTGCGCCCTGAAAGATCCCTCGCTGCGCCCGGGATGACAAAGGGGCGCTCAGCATGGGGTTTTATTGACTCTGCGGAGCGTCGCGACTATTACCCACGGCCTACGGAATTACGCCCCCGGCGGCAGCGCTCGGGGGCTTGTGTTTGAAGGAGTTGCGTCATGAAACGCACTTATCAGCCGTCCAAGCTGATTCGTAAGCGTCGGCATGGCTTCCGGTCGCGCATGGCCACGGTCGGCGGCCGCAAGGTCATCGCCAACCGCCGCCGCTCGGGCCGCAAGCGCCTGTCGGCCTAAGCCTCGGGGCCAAGCCCGTGGCGCCGGTCCGCCCCGGGCGTCTGCCAAATCGTCGCGATTTCCTGCGCGTCCAGGCCGGGCGCCGCTGTGCCATGCCCGGATTCGTGCTCCAGGCCGCGCCGGTGCCGGCCGATCTCACGGCAACGTCGATCCGGGTCGGTTTCACGGTGAGCCGCAAGGTCGGCAATGCCGTGGTTCGCAACCGTGTTCGCCGCCGGCTGCGCGAGATCGCCCGCCAGGTCATTCCGGGCCAGGCCCGGCCGGATCTCGACTACGTCCTGGTCGGACGCCAGGGCGCCCTCGAGCGCGATTTCGCCGTCATGCGCCAGGAGCTGGTCGAGGCGCTGAAGCGGCTGAAGGCGCTGGCCGTCGCGACGCCATGACCCTCTCCTCCCGCCTTGCACCGGCCGCCCTGAATCGCCAGTTTCCGGGCCTCATGTTTTCCCTGCTGCCCTCTTTGGTGTTGAGGGGGGCGATCCGTCTTTACCAATTGACGCTCGCCTACTTCTTCGTCGGCGCCTGCCGCTTCGAGCCGTCGTGCTCGGCCTATGGAGCCGAGGCGGTCGCGCGGCACGGCGCGCTGAAGGGAAGCTGGCTCACTCTCCATCGTTTCTGCCGCTGCGGCCCCTGGACGCCCGGCGGCTACGACCCGGTCCCGCCGGCGTCGTCCCTGTCCTGTCATTCCGCCGAGCGCCTCTGAAAATGGATCAGAAGAATTTCATCGTCGCGATCGTGCTCTCGGTGGCGATCATCATGGGCTGGCAATACATGTTCCCGGCCAAGCATCCGACGCCGCAGGAGCAGCAGACCGCCGGCCAGTCGACGACGCCGAATGCGCCACCGCAGGCCAATGGCACGCCGTCGGGCAGCACGCAGCCGAGCGCGCCCGGCGCGCCGTCGTCCAGCCAGCCGGCCTCGGAGAAGGTGATGACCCGCGAGGAGGCGCTTGCCACCTCGCCGCGCGTGACCTTCAACACGCCGCAGCTGATCGGGTCGATCTCGCTGAAGGGCGCGCGGATCGACGACGTGCGGCTCGCCAAGCATCGCGAGGAGCTCGATCCCAACAGCCCGCCGGTGCCGGTACTGTCGCCGCTCGGCGGTGATCATCCCTACTACGCCGAGTTCGGTTGGACCTCGTCCGACGCCGGCATCAAGGTGCCGGGCCCCGATTCGCTCTGGACCGCGAGCAACCCGACGCTGGCGCCGGACAAGCCGGTGCGTCTCACTTGGGACAACGGAGCCGGCCTGATCTTCGGCCTCGACATCTCGATCGACGAGAACTTCATGTTCGCGGTCAAGCAGAGCGTCGAGAACAAGACCGACAAGCCGGTGACGCTTTCGCCCTGGGCGCTCGTCCTGCGCATGGGCGAGCACAAGAACGAGGGCACCTACGCCCTGCATGAAGGGCCGTATGGCGTGTTCAACGGCAGTCTGAAGGAATTCAGCTACAAGGACTTCAACGACAACAAGCGCGAGAATCTGGAGACCACCGGCGGCTGGGTCGGCATCACCGACAAGTATTGGATGACGACGCTCATTCCCGACCAGAAGACCAAGTCCCGGGTCACCCTGCAGGGCACCGGTGCGGGCGCCAACATCAAGTACCAGATCGACTATGTCGGACCGAGCGTGACAGTGGCACCGGGCGCCTCGGGCAGCTACGCATCGCACCTCTTTTCCGGCGCCAAGATCGTGCACGTCGTCGATGCCTATCGCGAAAAACTCGGCATCGACCGCTTCGACCTGACGATCGACTGGGGCTGGTTCTGGTTCTTCACCAAGCCGATGTTCTGGTTGCTCGAATGGCTATACGCCCAGATCGGCAATTTCGGCGTCGCCATCCTGATCCTGACCGTGATCGTCAAGGCGATCTTCTTCCCGCTGGCGAACAAGTCGTACGCGGCGATGAGCAAAATGAAGGCGCTTCAGCCGGAGATGGAGAAGCTCAAGGCCCGCTATGGGGAGGACAAGCAGCGGCTGAACCAGGAGATGATGCAGCTCTATCGCCGGGAGAAGGTCAATCCCGCGGCGGGCTGCCTGCCGATCGTGGTGCAGATCCCGGTGTTTTTCGCGCTCTACAAGGTGCTCTACACGACGATCGAGATGCGCCATCAGCCGTTCTTCGGCTGGATCCATGACCTCTCGGCGCCCGACCCGGCGACTCTGCTGACCGGTTTCGGCTTCTTCCCATGGGACGTGCCGCCCTACCTGCACTTCTTCAACATCGGCATCTGGCCGCTGATCATGGGCGTGACGATGTACCTGCAGCAGAAGCTGAACCCCGCGCCCGCCGACCCGGTGCAGGCGAAGGTATTCCAGTTCCTGCCGGTCATGTTCACCTTCATGATGGCGCAGTTCCAGGCGGGTCTCGTGATCTATTGGGCCTGGAGCAACACGCTGTCGATCGCCCAGCAGTACACGATCATGCGCCGCCACGGCACGCCGATCGGCCGCAAGGCGCAGGCCAAGGCGGCGGCTGCCCAGGCGGCTGCGACTGTGGCGCCCGCTCCGGTGGCGGCCAATGGCGGTGGCGGCGGCAAGAAGGGCGGCAAGAAGAAGGGCTGATGGCCCCTCAAGCTCCCGAGGGCCCGTCGCCGGAAACGCTCGAGGCGGCGCGAAGGCTGTTCGTCGGCCCTTGCGCGTTCGTCGCCGGCGCGGCCTCGTTCGACTCGCTGATCCCGAGCTCGCTGCCGGAGGTCGCGTTCGCCGGCCGCTCCAACGTCGGCAAGTCGAGCCTGGTGAACGCGCTGACCGGCCGCCGCACCTTGGCGCGCACCTCCTCGAGCCCGGGCCACACGCGCCAGATCAATTTCTTCGACCTCGGGCAGCGGCTGTTCCTGGTCGACCTCCCGGGCTATGGCTTCGCCCAGGTGTCCAAGTCGATGAAGGAGACCTGGCAGGACCTCGCCTCGGCCTATCTGCGCGGCCGGCCGACGCTGAAGCGCGTCTGCCTGCTGATCGATTCCCGCCACGGCGTGAAGGACACCGACCGCGAGACGATGAAGAATCTCGACGCGGCCGCGGTGTCGTACCAGCTGTTGCTGACCAAGACCGACCATCTCAAGCCGGCTCAGATCCCCAAGGCAATCGCCGCCGCCGAGGCGGTGGCGCGCAAGCACGGCGCCGCTCATCCGCAGGTGCTGCCGACCAGCAGCGAAACCGGATTCGGCATCCCGCAACTGCGTGCGGAGATCATGGATGTGGCGCTGGGCACGGCGTCCGTGCGATGACGGGAGCTGTTCATCACCGTCCCTGAACCCCGTCCTGTCCGCGGCCCGCATCCGCTTCTACAAGCCCGCCGAACCGCTTCAGCCGTATCTCAGCGCCTACTACTTCACCGATATCGACGCGGGCGGGCCGGTCGAGGACCTGATGCACCCCGAATGGGGCAACATCCGCTGCACCCTGAGCGGCTACTGGACCTTCCAGAGCGCCAGGAGCTCGGCCGACAGCCGCAGCATGCCGGCCCGCCTCTACGGGCCGACCAGCCAGACCACGCGCGTCGCCGGCTATCCGCCCACCCGGACCGCCAGCGGCGGCGTGCTGCCGCTCGGCTGGGCACGATTGATCGGCTTCCCGGCCCATCGCCATGCCGACCGCATCGCGCCGCTGGCCGACGTCTTCGGCACGGCGGCAGACAGATTGTTCGCCGCTTTGCAGGCCGCGCCGGACGACGTCGCGCTCTGCGCCATCCTGAACGACTTCTTCCTGCAGCGGCTCAGCGAGAGCGTGCCGCCCCCGCCGCTGCTCGCCCAGGCCCATGCGCTGCTGCTCGATCCCGAGATCGCGACGGCCCAGGAGTTCGCCGCCCGGCTCGGCCTGTCGAGCCGACAGATGGCGCGGCTGTCGCTCGACATGTTCGGCTTCCCGCCCAAGCTCCTGCTGCGCCGCCAGCGCTTCCTGCGGACCCTGGCGCGCCTGCGGGCCGGCCCGAAGGAGCCCTGGTCACGCCAGCTCGATGCGGCCTACTACGACCACTCGCACTTCGTTCGCGACTTCCATCACTTCATGGGCTGCTCGCCGACCCAGTACTTCAGTTCGGCGCGTGTCCTGCTCGATCCGGCGGCGCCGCTGCGCCAGCGGGCGATCGGCGAGACTCTGCAGGGCCTCCATCCGGTGGCAACGATCAGGCCGCGCTGACCGTGTCCGATTTTTCCAAGCCCGCGGACGGCTGACGCGGCAAAGTCGGGTTGGGAAGAAGACTCGGGAAGCCTTGGGGTTGGTCGTGAGGTTCGCATCCGTCCTGTCGGGCGCTGCGGTAAGCGTTGTCTTTGCGGGGCCCATCGCAGCGTCGGCCGTCGAGACACCGGGTGGAGCGGCGCCCGCCACCGATCCGTTCCTCTGGAGCCTGCAGGGCGGCAAGGCGCTGCGGCTGCCGCAGATGCGGGCGGGCCGCTACCGCTGCCGCGACCGCGAGGGCACGCGCTTCACCATCGTCGACGGCAGGCACTACCGCGACTCGTCCGCCGCACCCGGCACCTATTCCTACGATCTCTTCGTCGGCACGATCGTCTTCCACGGCGCCGCCCTCGACGGGCGCCAGGTGTCGAGCGATGCATGCGCCAGGCTGTGATGCGCTGGCGATCGTCGTGGCGGCGGGAGGACGTCCTCTTCGCCCTGCTCCTGCTGTTGATCGCGGCGGCCATCATCGGCCTCGCCGGCATCGCAATCGACGCAATCGGCCGCGTTTAAGCGGCGTCGTGGAAGATGATGCCCAGGGTGAAGCGCTCGCCGCTCTTCAGGCTCGAGACGCCATGGCGCATCGCGGTGCGATGCCAGCCGCGCGTGCCTTTCGCGGGCCGCTCGTTGACCGCGAACAGGACGGCGTCGCCCTGGGCGAGCGGCACGACCTCGCCGCGGGACTGCATGCGCGGCCGCTGCTCGACCAGCATGAACTCGCCGCCCTCGAAGTCGCGTTGGGGCTCGCTCAGCAGGATGGTCGCCTGGATCGGGAAGACCAGGTCGCCGTAGAGGTCGCGGTGCAGGCAGTTGTAGTCGCCCGGCCGGTAACGCAGCAGCAGCGGCGTCGGCCGCTTCTGGCCGCCGCCATGGCACTCGCGCAGCCAGCCCTTGAGCGTCGCCGGGAAGCGCCGTTCGAGGCCCAGCACCTCGTTCCAGCGGTTGGCGACCTTGGCCAGCTCCGGATAGAGCGCCTGGCGCAGCCGCTCGACCAGGGCGGGCAGCGGATAGCGGAAGTACTGGTATTCGCCCTGCCCGTAGCCGTGACGCTGCATGACGACGTGGCTGCGAAAGCAGTCCTGCTGCGGCCATAGCGCGGCCAACGCCCGGCACTCCTCGGGGCCGATCAGCCCGCGCGCCACGGTGAAGCCACGATCCGTGAGATTTCCACTGTCGAACATGGAGGACATCCTGACGCGCCGAGGGGTCTTCTTCTATCCGCGCGCATCCTCATATAAGATGCCGACTTAGCCCTCTCCCGGCCCGGGTAGAGGGCTTTTGCTAGCCAAAGGGTTCCTCAGCCATGCCGGACATCGCGGTCCAGACCGACAGGGAGCAGAAGCGGCTCATCCGCATGGCGGAGACGATCTCCAAGGCCCTGCCCTACATGCGCCGGCACAACGACGCCACCTTCGTCGTGAAGTACGGCGGCCACGCCATGACCGATCCGAAGCTGGGCGACCTGGTGGCACGGGACGTGGTGCTGATGAAGCAGGTCGGCATGAACCCGATCGTGGTCCATGGCGGCGGCCCGCAGATCAACAAGATGCTGGAGCGGGTCGGCATCAAGAGCACCTTCGTCAACGGCTTGCGCGTCACCGATGCGGCGACGATGGAGATCGTCGAGATGGTCCTGGCCGGCTCGATCAACAAGGCGATCGTGGCCGACATCAACGAATGCGGCGGCATCGCCGTCGGCATCTGCGGCAAGGACGGCAACCTGATCCTGGCCAACAAGGTCACCCAGATACGCGATCCCAAGACCGGCGAGCTCCTGAAGGTCGACCTCAAGCAGGTCGGCGAGCCCGCCAAGATCAACGTCATGGTGCTGGAGCAGCTGCGCAAAGCGGATGTCATCCCCGTGGTGGCGCCGATCGGCTTCGGCGTGAACGACGAGCTGACCTACAACATCAACGCCGACACCTCGGCCGGCGCGATCGCCGGCGCCATGAAGGCCAAGCGGCTCCTGTTCCTGACCGACGTACCGGGCGTCCTGGACAAGAGCGGGAACCTGATCCCCGACATGACGGTGGAGGAGGCGCGCGCCCTGATCGCCGACGGGACGATCTCCGGCGGCATGATCCCGAAGGTCGAGAACTGCATCGATGCGGTGAATTCGGGCGTCGAGGCGGCGGTCATCATGGATGGCCGGGTGCCCCATAGCCTGCTGCTGGAGGTCTTCACCGAGTCCGGCGTGGGCACCATGGTCAAGCGAGCCTGATCGGCCAGGACCCTCTTCGGCGTCTTGAAAACCTTGATTTCATTGCATATTTAAGCGTCATGGCCATTCGGACCATCCTCACTGCGCCCGATCCGCGTCTCAAGAAGAAGTCCAAGCCGGTCGACTCGGTCGATGCCGAGGTGCGCCAGCTGATGGATGACATGCTGGAGACGATGTACGACGCGCCCGGCATCGGCCTCGCCGCGCCGCAGATCGGCGAGCTCCGGCGGGTGATCGTGCTCGACATCGACCGCGAGGATCTCAAGACCGGGCCGATCCTGATGGCCAATCCCGAGATCATCGAGGCGTCCGAGGAGGACGCGACCTATGAGGAAGGCTGCCTGTCGGTGCCCGAGCACTATTCCGACGTGGTACGGCCGGCCAAGGTCACGGTGCGCTATCTCGACCGCGACGGAGAGACCAAGGAGATGGCCTGCGAGGGCCTGCTGGCGACCTGCGTGCAGCACGAGATCGACCATCTCGACGGCATCCTGTTCATCGACCACATCTCCGCACTCAAGCGGAACATGATCCTCCGCAAGCTCCTGAAGGCGCGGAAGGAAGCCGAGCGCGACCTAGACGGCAAGCCGGCGTCGAAGCCGAAGCCCAAGAAGGAATCGGCCGCGGCATAGAACTTGCGGCGTCTTTCCCATTCACCCGGGAGAGACCGATGACCCCGCAGCAAATCGAGCTGGTCCAGGCGAGCTTCAAGAAGGTGGTGCCGATCGCTGGCACGGCGGCTGATCTGTTTTACGATCGGCTGTTCGAGATTGCGCCGCCGGTGCGGACGCTGTTTCCGTCCGACCTCACCGGGCAGAAGGTGAAGCTGATGGCCATGCTTGGAACGGCGGTCAGCAACCTGCACCAAATCGACACCATCCTGCCCGCGGTGAAGGCGCTCGGCGAGCGCCACAAGGGCTACGGCGTCACCGCCGACCACTACGCCCCGGTCGGCGCGGCGCTGTTGTGGACCCTGGAGAAGGGTCTCGGTCCGGATTTCACGCCCGATACCCGGGAGGCCTGGACGGCCGCCTACACCGCGCTGGCCGGGCTCATGACGACGGCCTGAGCAGCATTGCGTCGCTGCGATCGAAGATGTCGCCCAGATAGCGGCTCGCCCAGACGTCCTGGCAGTCGTTCTTGGTCGTCACCACGGTCGACGAGACGTGTCGGCGGAACGGAAACAACTCCGCCAGGATGGCCTTGCTGTCGGTATGGTGCGGCTTCAAGGCGGCGTTCTCGTCGAAGACGACGCCGTCACCCCGTAGCACGCGCCTGAAGAAGGTCCCGTAGTTGCGCACCTGTGCGGCCGACATCTCGGGAAACGACATGCAGTTGACGGCGAGATCGACCGGTCCGATCTGCCCGGCCACTTCGTCCATCATGTAGTTGGCGATGAAGAGGAAGTCGAAGGCCTCGGGCACGGTTTCGCCCGGCAGCAGCAGGTGGCTGCGCTGCCAATCGTTGATCGCGCCGAGATAGAGCGCGGCGTAGTACAGCGAGCTGGGAAGGTCGAGGGCGATGTATTCCAGCCGGTCGCCCAGAATGGCCTTCAGGGCATTGCCGAGGCTGCCGTACCCCGAGCCCACCTCGAGCACCCGTGCGCGGCCGTGCCGCGCCATGTCCCTCTCGAGCTTGTCGATGACGCCGCCGCTCAACATTGCGTTGATCCGCGACTGGCACAGGATGACGTCGGCGTTGACCAGCACGCCGTCCACCTCAATGCCTATCTCGCCCAGCACGCGCGGCGTGCGGACGACGTAGCGCGCCGGCAGGTTGCGCACGTGGTCGAGATAGTCAGGGACCAGCGGCGACAGCCGGTCCCGGGCGGCATAGCGCCGGTCGAGCTCGGCAGCGATGTCGCCGGGAATGCCCTCCTGGCCGAGCCTGGTCACGAAGGCGGCGCCCCAGTCGTCGGGGAAGCGCCGGGAATCGAGCCGGTCGAGGATCGGCAGGTGATAGCCCGCAAAAGGCGCATTCAGGCGCAGGTAGTTTATGTCGGGGTAGGCCGTGCGGAACTTGAGTCCGGTCCGGGGGACGAGATCGCGCCACTCATTGCCGGCAAAAGCCAGCTCCGGATCGACTCCCTGCTGGCTGCAATAGGCCGCCGCGCCGTCATAGAGCTGCTGGATCCGATGGACCCACTCCACGCACCGCGCATGTTGCGCGGGCGTCAGGTCATGGTTGTCGGCCAGTGTATGCACCGCCCCCACGCGGCTGCGCCATGGGGCGGGCTCTGGCGGTTTCTTTCGGCCGAACATCTCGGGCGACGTTAGCACATCGCCCGACGTTGGCCTTCCTACTGCGCGGCTATCTTCGAGGCGGCCGGGGCGAAGGCCTGCTCCATCTCGCGGCGCAGCTTCACCGCAGTCAGGGTCTCGTCCATCGCGACGTCGGCGTAGGTCAGCGACTGGCCGGCCTTGATCGGCTTCAGGAGCTTGACGTTGTGGGCCAGGCCGAGCGGCAGGCTGCCGAGGCCGGTCGACTTCTCCGACGGGAACAGCTTGCCGTAGACCGTGTAGCCGCCCTCACCGTCGAGCATCTCGCCGGCCTTGAGGTCGCGTTTGGCGGTCGCGATCACGTCGGCGTGGAAGCCGATCGGGCAGCCGGTCGGCTCCTTGCGCAGGCCGACTGAGGCGACCGAGATGCCGACCTCGAGGCCGATCAGGTGCCAGCGCTTGTACATCACCGAGTGCCGGCCGCTCGGGTCGGTCTGGAGCATGTACTCCTCGAAGCAGTTCTTCTGGTACTCGGTCGACGCCTCGAACACGACCCACACGCCCTTGCGGATCTCGTAGGGGATCGCGCGGCCGTCTCGCTCGAGCGACGAGGCCACCTCGACCTGGCCCTTATGATGCAGGTGGCCACCTTCCGAGACCGGGCGCATCACGAACGGCAAATCGTCGACCGAGCAGGGCGGGAAGGCGAGGCCGTCGGGCGCCGGCGTGAGGCCGGTGGCATTGGCGACTGCCGTGCTCTCGATCGCGGGCTTGGAGCCGTCGAGGAAGCTGTTGAACATCTTGGGGTTCAGGCCGCCGCGCTTGGCCTGCTCCTCGTTGAGGCCCCAGTACTTCCACACCGTCTCCGGCGTCGACTGCGCGTAGTGCGGCAGCCACTTGTGGCCGCGGCCCGCCGCCGTCACCGAGAAGCCCGAGGCGCGCGCCCAGTCGACCAGCTCGCAGATCAGCGCCGGCTGGTCGCCATAGGCGAGGCTGTAGATCACGCCAGCCTTGGCCGCGCGCTGCGCCAGCAGGGGGCCGCAGAAGGCGTCGGCCTCGACCGTCACCATCACGACGCTCTTGCCATGCCTGAAGGCCTCCAGCGCGTGCTCGACGGCGGCGATCGGATCGCCTGTCGATTCGACAACGACGTCGATCTCCGGATGTGAGACCAGCGCGCGCCAGTCATCGGTCAGGAAGGTGTTGCCGTGCTTCTTCGCCTCGGCGAACGAGCCGGCGGCCGTGACCTCCGGCTTCCAGCCCAGCCGCGCCAGGTTGTCCCTAGCGCGTGAGGGCGAAAGATCGGCGATGCCCAGCAGGTGGATGCCCGGCGTGGTCGGGATCTGGCTGAGATACATGGCGCCGAACTTGCCGGCGCCGATCAGGCCGATGCGCAGCGGCTTATTCTCGGCCGCGCGCTGAAGCAGCATGCGATGCAGGTTCATTGATTCCTCCGGATTGCTATTCGGCCGCTGCCTTGCGCCGCGCCGCCTGCAGGACGGCATCGTCGGTCCACGGATCGATCGGCGTGAAATCACGATGGGCGATGTAGGCCGGCCGCTTGTAGCGGCGGATGGCGTTGGAGACGGCGTTGTAGGTGACGTAGATGATCTGGCGGTCCCACGGCGACATGTTCGGTGGGCTGCCGTGAACGAGAGTCCCATGGAAGAATATAGCCGAGCCTGGCCCGCCCTTGGGGGACACGATGCCGCCCTGCTTCACCAGCTTCGCGATGGTGTCGTTGTCGATCACCCACAGCGGGTAGCTGGTCGTGGTGAGGTCGTGCTTGGCCTCGATCGCGCCCTTCTTGTGGCTCTTCGGAATGAACCACAGCGGGCCGTTGAACTCGTTCACCTCGTCGACGAACACCGCGAGGTTCATGGCGCGCGCCTCGGGCATGTCGTCGTCGGCCTTCCAGGTGCCGTAGTCCTGGTGCCATTGCCAGACATCGCCGTCGAATGCGGCCTTTCCGTTGATCTTGAACTGGTGGATGTAGGTCTTGTCGCCGAGCAGCTGCTCGGCCGGCTCGACGAACCGCGGATGGTGGACCAGCGCCTCGAACACCGGATGATAGGTGTGCACAGCGAAGGCGGTGCGCACCACGTCGCCGGTTTTCTCCCGCACATTCTCCTCGCGGCGCTGCTGGAACACGCCAGGGATCTCCGTCTTCAGGATGTTGGTCTCTTCCGGCGAGAAGTAGTTCGGGAAGAAGAGGTAGCCTTCCTCATCGAACTGTCGCAGCTGTTCGGGCGTCAGTTTCATCGCTTCCTCCTAGCCTTTTGGTGTCGTCCCGAGCGAAGCGAGTGATCTACGAGGCCCCGAGCATGGATTCCTCGCTTCGCTCGGGATGACACGGCACTCAACGCACATCAGGCCGCTCGTGAAATCACGACCTTGAGTCGGCCAGTCAGGATGTCGGCCATCTGCTCGGCATGGCCGCGGCAGAGCGCTTCGGCCTCGTCGACCTGGCCCGCCTCGAGCGCGCGCAGGATGCCTTCGTGCTCGTCCCACACGCTGACGCGCAGGTCGCCCTCGCTCAGCGCCGCCGCCATCACGCGCCGCAGATGCTGCCAGTGCGGCTGCGCGGTCTCGCCGATCAGAGGATTGCCCGACGCCTCGTACACGAACAGGTGGAAGTCGATGTCGGCTTCGATCGATGCCGGCACGTTGTTGCTGGTGGCGGCACGCCGGCCGACATCGAGCAGCAGGCGTCCGCGATGGGCGAGTTCCCGGGTGTAGTTGGCGGCGGCAAGCCGTGCGGCCGCGCCGTCGAGTGCCGCGCGCACGACATAGAGGTTGCGAACCTGCTGCATGTCGAGCGGTGCGACCTGCACGCCCTTGCGGCCGGCCTCGATCAGGAAGCCTTCCCGCCGCAGGAGCATCATCGCCTGCAAGACCGGCTGGCGGCTGACGCCGAACTTCTGCGCGAGCTCCTCCTGGGTGAGCCGGGTGCCGGCTTTCAGCTCGCCCGAGCAGATGGCTTCGAGAACGGCATCGTGGATGCGTTCGCTGAGATCGGGTTCGGGAAGGAAGGCTCGCATGGTGGGTCTGTATACAGAACACCGAGCCGCGGGAGTCAATGAATTAGCGGGTTTTCAGGCCCTTTTCCGCAGCGATGGCCAACCCCTGTTCCGGATAATCTGTGATCAGCCCGTCAACTTTCTGGTCGATCAGCCGGACGATGTCGTTCGGCGCGTTGACCGTCCAGGGAATGACCTGCAGCCCGAGTTTGTGGGCTTCGGCGAGCGTCTCCGGCGACAGGTTACGCCAGAACGGCGACCAGACCGCGCAGCCGGCCGCTTTCACCAGCTGCGGCACCGACCCGCCGTATTTCTTGAGATCCAACCCGCCAAGCCACGGCGAGGCCATGGCGTCGTTGCGCCGGATGGTGTCGCTGTTCTGGGTCTCGATGGTGAGACAGGATGTCGGGATCTCGGGGGCGAGCTTGCGGGCCTCGATCAGGGTGCGCCAATCGAACGATTGGATCATGGTCCGCTCCACCGCCTTGCTATCCTTCACCGCATCGACCACGAGCCGGGTGAAGTAATCGGGTTTGGCGGTCTCGTTCGGCCGTCCCGGATCGGTCTTGATCTCGACGTTGAAGCGCGTCGGCGCCGGAATCGCGGCATAGACGTCGGTCAGGACGGGGAAGCGCTCGCCGTCGATGGCGATCTGCTTGGGGAACATGCGGCTATAGGCGGAGGCGGGGTTGATCCGCCCGATGTCGTACCGTTTCAGCTCGGCCAGCGTCAGCGAGCGGATCGTCGGGCCGACGCCCTCGATCCAGTTGCCGTCGGGTCCGCGCACCAAGTCGGGATTGAGACGCGGCTCGTGGCTCAGCACGACGACGTCGTCCTTGGTGATCGCGAGATCGGTCTCGATCGTCGTGACACCGAGCGCCGCGGCCTGCCTGAACGCGCCCATCGTGTTCTCGGGCGCCAACCCCCGACCGCCGCGATGCGCCTGAAGGTCGAAGGCCATTGCGGCCGATGCCACGGCGCTAGCCGCCCAGATTGCGCAGGCGAGCGATGCGATCCGCGAGATCGGGATGCGTTGCCATGAGCGCCGAGGAATTCGCCGTGAAGGTCTGGATCGGATTGACGATGAACAGGTGCTGCGTGGCACGACTCACTCCGGGAAAAGGCGCGGCGGCGGCGGTAAGCTTAGTAAGAGCGGCGATCAGGCCATTCGGGTTGCGCGTGAACTGGACGGAGGTGGCATCGGCCAGATACTCGCGCTGCCGCGACACCGCCATCTGCACCGCCCGGGCCGCGATTGGGGCGACGACCGCCACGACCAGCAGCACGATGATCAGGATCGCGTTGCCGCCGCTGCGCCTGTCGCTGCTGCGCGACCCGCCGAAGCGGCCCCCAAAGCGGCCCCAGGCCATGCTGCGCAACGTCATGTCGGCGATCAGGACGACTAGGCCGACCGTGACGACGACCACCGTCATGTAGCGTGTGTCGAGATTGGCGATGTGCGCCATCTCGTGGGCAACTACACCCTGCAGCTCGTCGCGATTGAGCTGGTTCAGCAGGCCGCGGGTCACGGCGATCGACGCGTTCGACGTGGAAGTGCCGGTCGCGAAGGCATTGAGCGCATCGGTCTCCATGATGCGCACCTTGGGCATCGGGACGCCGGCCGCGATCGACATCTCCTCGACGACGTTGAACAGCTGCGGCGCCTCCTCCTTGCCGATCTCGCGCGCCTCGGACATGGCGTTGACCAAGCGGTTGCCGAAAGCCAGTGAGAGGCCGCTCCAGGCGATGCTTGCGATCGCCAGCGCACCGGCGGCGGCGACGCCGAAGGAGCTGACCGGTCCGACCGGGCCGCCCGCCTCGATCTGCATCACCCACCCGATCAGGTAGCCGAACAGGGCCGCCAGGGCGGTCAGCGCGGCCAGCAGGATCAATGTGTTGCGGCGGTTGACCTTCTGGGCCGCAACGAAGTCGGTCGCCGGCATGGCTAGCGCAAGGCGACCTTGGGCACCTCGCGCTCGGTCTCGGGCATGTTGAACAGCTCCATCGGGCCGAAGCCCAACGACTGGGCGGCCATCACGGCCGGGAAGCTCTGGCGACGCACGTTATAGGAGGCGACGGAGTCGTTGTAGAACTGGCGGGCGAAGGCGATTTTGTTCTCGGTGGTGGTGAGCTCCTCCTGGAGCTGCTTCACGTTGTCGTTGGCCTTGAGCTGCGGATAGCTCTCGACCAGCGCGAACAGGCCGCGCGTCGCCTGGCTGAGCGCGGCTTCGGCCGGCGCCGCCTGCGCGGGACCGGCGGCGCTGGCGGCGACGGCGGAGTTGCGCGCCTGGATGACCTTGGTGAGCGTCTCCTGCTCGTAGCCCATCGCGTCCTTCACGACCTGCACGAGGTTGGGAATGAGATCGTGGCGGCGCTTCAGCTGCACGTCGATCTGGCTCCAGGCTGCCTGGGCCTGGGTGCGGCCGGCGACCAGCCCGTTGTAGATCATGATCAGCCACAACACGATCAGGACGACGATGCCGAGGGCGATCCAGAGAGCAGTCATGCCGGCCTCCTTGCAGGGCGGACCAGTTTAGTCATGATTGTGTCGGATCGGGAGGATCAACCATGGAAGTTTCGGCGCTCCTGAAAGATTTCACCACGGCGGTCGAACGGCGCGACGGCAAGAGCTTTGCCGGCCTGTTCACCGAGGACGGCGTCTATCACGACGTGTTCTACGGCGCCTTCAAGGGCCGCGAGAAGATCGCCGAGATGATCGACGACTGGTTCCACCGCACCGCGCGCGACTTCCGCTGGGAGATGTTCCGGCCGGTGAGCGACGGCACGATGCTCTACGCCTACTACACGTTCAGCTACGTCTCGACCCTGCCGGAGGCGCAGGGCAAGCGCGTCGGCTTCGACGGCGTGTCGATCATGCGGCTCAAGGACGGCCGGATCGCCGAGTACCGCGAGGTCGCGAACGCCGCGATCGGCCTGCTCGGCATCGGCTTTGCGCCCGAGCGGGTCGCGAAGATCCTCAAGAAGGAGGAAGCCGAGATCAAAGCCCGCCCGGAGTGGGCAAGGCACATGTCATAATCTTGCCGGACCGCGGGCGTCTCGCCCGCCTCATGAGCAGGCGAGATGCGCGCGCTCCGGCACGAAGCTAATCCCGCAACAGCTCGTTGATCGAGGTTTTCGAGCGCGTGCGCTCGTCGACCGTCTTCACGATCACCGCACAGTAGGTCGACGGGCGGTCGGGCCCGCCACCGATGTTGCCGGGCACCACCACCGAATAGGGCGGCACCTTGCCGGTATGGATCTGGCCGGTGGCGCGATCGACCACCTTGGTCGTGGCGGATATGAACACGCCCATCGACAGCACCGCGCCGGTGCCGACGATCACGCCCTCGACCACCTCGGAACGCGCGCCGATGAAGCAGTTGTCCTCGATGATCACGGGATTGGCCTGCAGCGGCTCGAGCACGCCGCCGATGCCGACGCCACCCGACAGATGGCAGTTCTTGCCGATCTGTGCGCACGAACCGACAGTCGCCCAAGTATCGACCATGGTGCCGGTATCGACATAGGCGCCGAGGTTCACGAACGACGGCATCAGCACCACCGACGGCGCGATATACGAGCCACGGCGCACCACCGATCCCGGCACGGAGCGGTAGCCTGCCTTGGCGAACCGGGCAGCGTCCCAGCCGGTGGTCTTGAGCGGCACCTTATCGAACCAGGGGGCGGCGCCCATGCCCGGGAAGGCCGCTCCGCCATCCATCGGGACCGAATCGTAGAGCCGGAAGGAGAGCAGCACGGCCTTCTTCAGCCACTGGTGCACGACCCAGTCGTCGCCGAACTTCTCGGCCGTGCGATAGGTGCCATCGTCGAGGCCGGCGATGGCGGCCTCAACCGCGTCGCGCACCTCGCCCTTGGTGGCGCTGTTGATGCCGTCGCGCTTCTCCCACGCCGCGTCGATGGCGGCTTCCAGCTGCTTGCTCATTGTCCCCTCAAATTCAGCCGGCGGACCTTATATGCTGGCCCCGATGGCGTTCAAGCTTCCCGAATCCGTGCTGGTCGTGGTCCATACGCCCGCGCTGGAGGTGCTCCTGATCGAGCGTGCGGCCAATCCCGGCTTCTGGCAGTCCGTCACCGGGTCGCGCGAGCCGGACGATCCCGACCTCGAGGCCACCGCCCGGCGGGAGCTGCGCGAGGAAACCGGCCTTTCCGCAGGCACGCTGACCGATTGGCGGCTCCAGAACCGCTACGAGATCTGGCCGCAATGGCGGGCCCGGTATGCGCCCGACGTGACCCATAATACCGAGCATGTGTTCGGCTTTCTCGTGCCCGAGGTGACGGTGGCGACGCTCGATCCCGCCGAGCACATCGCCCAGATCTGGCTGCCCTGGCAGCAGGCCATGGAGAAGGTGTTCTCGCCCTCCAACCGCGACGCGATCTGGCAGCTGCCCAAGCGGAGCAAGCATGACTCCCGTGCGTGAGGCCTCGCGGCTCGGCCAGTTCAGCTGGGCCTTGTTCGACTGGGCCAACCAGCCGTTCTTCACCGTCGTCACGACGTTCATCTTCGCGCCCTACTACGCGAACGTGATGATCGGCGATGCCGTGCACGGCCAGTCGGCCTGGGCCTTCACCCAGTCGATCTCCGGCATCCTGATCGCGCTGATGAGCCCCTTCCTCGGCGCTATGGCGGATGCGGGCGGGCGGCGCAAACCCTACGTGTTCTTCTTCCAGCTGCTGCTCGGGATCGGCTGCGCCCTGCTGTGGTGGGCCTATCCCAACCGGCCGGACCTCGCGCAGCCGATCGGCTGGGCGGTGATCCTCGCGACGGTCGGCGCCGAGATGTCGATCGTGTTCAACAATGCGCAGCTCCCCAGCATCGTGCCGCCCGAACGCATGGGCTGGCTATCGGGCTTCGGCTGGGGCCTGGGTTACGTCGGCGGGCTTATTGCGCTCGGCATCGTGCTGACGGCGCATTTCACGCTCGGCGAGGACCCCGACTACACGCTCGAGCGCCTCGTCGGCCCGGCCTCGGCGCTGTGGCTCGCGGTCTTCGTGGTGCCGATGTTCCTGTTCACGCCCGACCAGGCACCGCAGCGGCGCATGCCGCTCTATGAATGCGCGCGAGAGGGCGGCAAGTCGCTGCTGACCACGGTCCGCCGGCTGCGCCACTACACCAACGCGCTGACCTACCTGATCGCCTTCATGCTCTACAACGATGGGCTGGCGGCGATCATCGCCTTCGGCGGCGTCTATGCCTCGGCAACCTTCGACTGGAACACCACGACGCTCGGCGTGTTCGGCATCATCCTCACGGTGTTCGCCATTCCCGGCGCCTTTCTGGGCGGCAAACTCGACGATCGCTTCGGCAGCAAGCGCACGGTCCAGCTTGCGATTGCGGGCGTGATCGTCGCCACCCTCGGCATCGTCAGTGTCACGGCCGACCGCGTGCTGTTCGTCATCCCGGCCGATGCCATCGGCCCGGCACGCGCCATGTTCGGGTCGGTGCAGGAGAAGGCATTCATGGCCTTCGCGCTGCTGCTGGGCTTCTGCATGGGACCGATGCAGGCGGCGAGCCGCACGCTGATCGGCCGCCTGGCGCCGGTCGGCATGACCGGCGAGTTCTACGGCCTGTTCGCCCTGTCCGGCCGCGCCACGGCCTGGATGGCGCCGCTCGCCATCGGCATCATCACGCGGGCCACGCAATCGACACGGCTCGGCGTGGCCTGCGTGCTGTTCTTCCTGGTGCTGGGATTTCTGCTATTGTGGCGGGTGCGTGAGGAGCAGGCGCCATCCCACGATTGAGATCTAGGGCCGACGCCACAAGTTGGTCACGCAACGCCAACCGTACTTTCCCGTAAGTTCCGTGCGATTGCACACGGAGGGAATCGATGCGCCCAGTAGCCAAAGTCCTGTCGGTAGCCGCCGGCCTCGTGGCCGTCCTGGCGACGACGGGAGCAGCACTGGCACATGATCATGACGACGACGGCTGGCGCTGGCGCCATCATCGCCACGGCCGCTTCGTGCCGCCCGGTCACGTCTACTATGTCGAGCGGCCGGTCATCGTCGCGTCGCCGCCGCGGGTCTACTACCCGGAGCCGATGTATTACGGCCCGCCGCCGCCGCCCTCGCTCAACATCAACATTCCGCTGCGCTGAGGCAGCTCACTCGGCCGTCGTCTTGGCCTTGAACAGGCAGAGGTCGTTGACCACACAGCGCGGGCACTCGGGCTTGCGCGCCTTGCAGGTGTAGCGGCCGTGCAGGATCAGCCAATGATGGGCGTGTAGCCGGTACTCCTCCGGCACGCGCTTCAGCAGCCGGAGCTCGACCTCGAGCGGGTTCTTGCCGGGCGCGAGCCCGGTCCGGTTCCCGACCCGGAAGATGTGGGTATCGACCGCGATGGTCGCCTCGCCGAACGCCACATTCATCACCACATTGGCGGTCTTGCGACCGACACCGGGCAGCTCCTGCAAGGCCTCGTGGCTGCGCGGCACCTCGCCGCCGTGCCGCTCGACCAGCAGCTTGGACAGGCCCATGACGTTCTTGGCTTTGGTGCGATAGAGCCCGATCGTCTTGATGTAGGAGATCAGCTTCTTCTCGCCGAGATCGAGCATCTGCTGCGGCGTCTTGACGATCTTGAACAGGGGTTCCGTCGCGCGGTTGACGCCGGCATCGGTCGCCTGGGCCGACAGCACCACGGCAACCAGGAGCTGGTAGACGGTCTCGTACTCCAGCTCCGTCTCCGGTTCCGGAATCGCCTTCTTGAGGCGGGCGAAGAACTCGGGGATGACGGCAGCTTTCATCAGGGCCATAAGGGTTCATAGCATGGCCGAGACCGTACGCTTTTCCACGCTTTTGCGGCCCCACCGCAGCCTCTCGCCCGTCGGCTTCAAATGGCTGATTCGGGTGCTCCTGCTGGCCAACCTGCTGGTCGCCCTGCCGATGTACCTGTTGGGCGCCTGGCCGATCGCGGGCTTCTGCGGCCTCGACGTCGCCCTGGTCTGGTACCTGTTTCATCGCAACTATCTCGAGGCCCAGCGCAGCGAAACCTTGACGCTGACCGACCGCAAGCTGGTGATCGAGCGGATGTCGCCTGAGGGTGAGCGCGAGGAGCATCGGCTGGATGCCTATTGGCTGCGCATCGAGCCCAACGACCGGCTTCTGGTCCTGAGCTCACGCGGCAACCGTGTCGTCGTCGGCCGCTTCCTCGGCGCACCCGAGCGCCAGCGGGTCGCCGACGAGCTGTTCAGAGCACTGGCCGCGCTGCGATCACGGCGATACGAGCACACTTGGGATCGCGAAGAGTAGCACCGTCGTCCCGACCTGAGCGCAAAGCGCGAAGTGGAGGGACCTCTTTTGGAGCTGCTGCTGCTCAAAAAGGTCTCTCGGCTGCGTTCGGGACGACGGAAGGCCTTAAAGCCCCAGCACGTCCTTCATGCCGTAGAGGCCGGGAGTCTTCCCCCGCAGCCAGAGCGCGCCGCGCACCGCGCCGGAGGCGTAGGTCTCGCGGCTGAAGGCGCGATGGCTGAGCTCCAGCCGCTCACCGGCGGCGGCGAACATCACCGTGTGCACGCCGACTTCCTCGCCGCCGCGCAGGGTCGCGAAGCCGATCTCGCCGGCCGGCCGCGCGCCGGTGTGGCCGTCGCGGCTCTTGCGCCAGACGTCTTCGAGCTTCACCTGCCGGCCCGCCGCCGCGGCGCGGCCCAGCGCCAGCGCGGTGCCCGACGGCGCGTCGATCTTGTGGCGATGGTGCATCTCCAGCACCTCGATGTCGTAGGAGGGATCGAGCATCGAGGCCGTCTTCTCGACCAGCGCAAGCAGGACATTGATACCGATCGACATGTTGGCCGCCCACAGAATCGGAATCTTCTTCGCCGCCTCGTGCACAGAAGCCGTCTGCTGCGGGTCGAGGCCGGTCGTGCCGATCACCATGGCGACGCCCTTGTCGGCCGCGGCCCGCGCGTGCTCGACGGTCGCCGCCGCCACGGTGAAGTCGATCACCGCATCGGCATTGGCTAAGGCGGCGCCTGCATCGGCCACGATCTTCACGCCCTTCAGGCTGCGATGGCTGGTGCCGACGCCCGCGACCTCGCCCGCCTCGCGGCCGAGCATGTTGCTGCCCGCGCCTTCGAGCGCGGCGGCGAGCGTGCAGCCTTCGGTGCGCGCGATCTCGCGCACCAGCATCTGGCCCATGCGGCCGGCCGCGCCGGCGACTGCGATCTTCATGTCTTTCCCCCGAGGATGTGCAGGCTGATGTGCGTGCCCTAGACTAACCCGCCGGACGGGGGTCGTGCATGCTCTTCATGGTGGTCGAAAAGTTCCGCGATCAGCACGGCAAGGCGGTCTATCGCAAGCTGCGATCGGGCTGCGGCCTGGTCGAGTTCGAGGTCGTACCCGTGGGCGAAGGCAAGACGGCGTGCCCCGCGCGCGAGCGCTTGCTGTGAGGGAGAGCACCGCGGGCTATGCGCAGGAAGCGCCGGCTCTGTTCGAGCTTTACGAATCGATCTCGGCCGAGACGCTGCACCAGCCGGTCTGGCACCTCATCCCGACGAGGCCCTCGAGGCTGATCGACATCGGCGCCGGCATGGGCCGTGACGCCGCGCATTTCGCGACGATGGGCCATCGGGTCCTGGCGGTCGAGCCGGTCGCCGAGATGCGCGAGGGCGCTATGAAGCTCCATCCGTCGCCGCGCATCGAATGGCTGGCCGACACCCTGCCGGCGCTGGCCCGCGTGCGGGCGCGCGGGGAGACGTTCGACGCGGTGCTGGCGACGGCGGTGTGGATGCATCTCGATGCGGCAGAGCGCGCCGAGGCGATGCCGGCGGTCGCGTCTCTGGTGCGGCCGGACGGCGTGCTGCTCCTGTCGTTGCGCCACGGACCAGTCCCCGAGGGCCGGCGCATGTTCGAGGTCACGGCCGAGGAGACGATTGCGCTCGCCGCGCGGGAGGGGCTGACGTGCCTCGTCAACGTCGTCACGTCGTCACGGCAGGGTCCGGAGGTCACCTGGTCGCGGCTGGGCTTCCGCCGGACCTGATCACTTCCAGGGATCCGACACCTTCGGCCAGAACGGCGTCTTGCGCTTGGTGTAGGGCCAGCGGGTGACGTCGGGGTCGGCCGCGCCGGGCGAGGCGACATAGAGGATCTCCTTCGCCAGCCCGACGAAGCCGTTATAGAAGTGCTGCGCGCTCTTCACGATGACGACGCGATAGTCGGCAGGCTCGGCAGCGACCGCGCGGAAGGCGTCGGCATGGAAGGTCTGGTTGCGTCGGGTGCAGATGGCGACGTCGACGTGCTCGGACGAGAGCAGCGCCATGTCGCCCAGCGGCGACATCACCGGCCCGTAGGGCTGAAAGACGTTGCGCGCGATCTTCTTCACCGTGACGTCGAGGTCGACCGGCTCGCCGCTCACCGCACCCGACTTGCCGCCGAGCCGCATACGGATGCGGGCACCTTCGCCTGCTTCCTCGGCGATCTGGAACGCCATCGGGTCCCACATCACCCCGAACAAGGCGGGACCGATCTGCCGCTCGACCAGCGCCTTCAGCAAGAAGGTCGAGTCGCCCGGCGCTCCCGACCCCGGATTGTCGGCGCGGTCGGCCAGCACCAGCGGCCCCTGATTGTGCGAGGCGGCGCGGTCCATCGCCTCGCCGATCGAGAGGTACTTGGTGACGTAGCGCTCGCGGTTGGCCCACAGCTCCTCGCCGAGCTGCCTGGCCAGCCTCTCCGCCTTGGCCTTGTCCCCGTCCGCCACCACGAGCGTGCGCGTGCCGACATCCTCGACATCGGCGAAGGCGAAGCCGTGGCTCAGCGACACCGACAGGATGCCGTCCTTGCCTTCGAGCGACTTCATGCGCACCACGAACTCGCTGATCGGCGGCACGGAGGTGCGGTACTGGGCGATCATGCGACAGTCGTAGCGCGCCATCACCGGCTTCACCTTGCCGTCGACCGTGTCGGCGATGATGGCGAACAGCTCTTCGGCGCGCTCCATCGTGTCGGTGTGCGGGTACTCCTTGTAGCCGACCAGCACATCGGCGCTGTCGAGCATCAGCGCGCTGAGATGACAGTGCAGGTCGAACTCCGCGCCGATCGCGACTTTCGGCCCGACGATGGCGCGGATCTTCGACAACAGGTCGCCCTCGCAGTCGTCGTAGCCGTCGGCGACCATCGCTCCGTGCACGTTGATCAAAACCGCGTCGAGCGGCAGGGCCGCCTTCACGCCAGCCAGGATCTCGTCGCGAAAGCCCTCATAGACCGAGCGCACGGTCGTGCCCGACGGGGCGGCGAAGGTGCTGAGGCCCTCGATCACCGCCCAGCCTAGCTTCCCGGCCTCGCGGCGCCAGACATGGACCGGCGCGGTGAAGTTGGTCGGCTCGTGCTTCGTCGCATCGCCGCGCCAGATGCCGTGTTCCTGGTAGCCGCGCAGGCCGGTCGGGAAAGGCACGAACTGATTGGTCTCGGTGCCGAGGGCACCGATGAAGACGCGGCGGGTCACGCTTTTTACTCCCTGTGTCGATGGCAGCCGACGATGTGGTCGTCGACCATGCCGGAGGCCTGCATGAAGGCGTAGCAGATGGTCGAGCCGACGAACTTGAAACCTGCCTTCTGCAGCGCCTTGGACATCGCATCGGACTCGGCCGTGCGCGCAGGTACGTCCCTCAGGCTCTTCGGGCTGTTCTTTTTCGGCTTGCCGCCGACGAAGCTCCATACGAACTTCGCGAACGATCCCTCGCGCTCGACCAGCGCAAGAAAGGCCTTGGCGTTGCTGATGCTGGCTTCGATCTTGCCGCGATGGCGAATGATCCCGGGGTCGGCCAGCAGCTCGTCGACCTTGGCCGGGGTGTAGCGCGCGACCTTCTTCGGATCGAAGCCGTCATAGACCTTGCGGTAGTGCTCGCGCTTGCGCAGCACGGTGATCCAGGAGAGGCCGGCCTGGAAGCCCTCGAGCGACAGCAGCTCGAACAGCGCCTGGTCGTCCCTGAGCGGACGGCCCCATTCCTTGTCGTGGTACTGCTGGTAGATCGGATCGGCGCTCGCCCAGCCGCAGCGCGCCTTGCCGTCCGTGCCGGCCACCGTATTGTGCTTCCAAACCATGAGGGGAAACTAATGCCCAAGGATCTCAGCGACCTCAAGGTCTGCATCTTCGACGTGTTCGGCACGGTGGTGGATTGGCGCGGCAGCCTGATCGAGGACCTGCCGAAACTTGGCAGGAAATATGGGATGGACACCGACTGGACGAGCTTCGCCGACGACTGGCGCGGCCTCTACCAGCCGCAGATGGCGCGCGTGCGCAAGGGCGAGCTGCCCTGGACGCGCATCGACGATCTCCACAAGGAGGCGTTCGAGATGCTGCTGAAGAAGCGCGGCCTGAAGCATCCGGGTGAGGCGGGCGCGTGGGAGTTCACCCATCTCTGGCACAAGCTCAGGCCGTGGCCCGATTCCGTCGAGGGCATCGGCATGATGAAGAAGAAGTTCGTCGTCGCAACGCTGTCGAACGGCAACGTCGCGCTGCTGATCAACATGGCCAAGCACAGCGGCATCCCCTGGGATCACTGCTTCTCGGGGGAGACCTTCAAGCACTACAAGCCCGACCCCGAATCCTATCTCGGCGTGGTCGACAGCATGTACCTCAAGCCGCACCAGGTGATGCTGTGCGCGGCCCACAACGGCGACCTGGCGGCAGCGCAGAAGTGCGGCCTGTCGACCGGCTTCGTCATCCGCCCCAACGAGCACGGCCCCGGCCAGAAGCGCGACCTCAAGCCCGAGGGCGACTGGGACGCGGTCGGCAACGACATGATCGAGCTGGCGCGCAAGATCGGCGCTTAGACTACAGCGCCGGCCGCCGCGACCGCCATGGCGTGGCGCGTTCGTAAGCTGAACCGGCGGCGAACACGCTCGCCTCGTCGAACGCGCGCCCCGCGAGCTGGAAGCTGAGCGGGAAGCCGTCGCGGCCGAAGCCGCAGCAGATCGTCGCGGCCGGCTGGCCGGTGACGTTGAACGGCATGGTGAGCGAGGGCTTGCCGAAGAAGTGGAAGATCGGCTGCGGCTCCTCGAACTTGTCCGGCGCGCCCCAATGGTTGGCCGTCAGCACGAGGTCGTAGCCGCGCATCGCCGCACGCGTGTCGAGCGTAAGCTGGCGGCGGAAGCGCAGCGCCGATATGTACTGCTCGGCCGTGAAGAAAGCGCCGAGCTGGAAGCGCCGGCGCGTCGTGTAGCCGAACTTCTCCGGCGTCTCGATCACCTCCTGGCGATGAATCGCATGCGCCTCGACCGTGATGATGACGCGGCCGCAAATGTGATAGTCACGAATGTCAGGGAAGACGACCTCGTCGACCGTCGCACCGAGGTCCTTCAGCACCCGCACCGCCTCGTCGATCGCCGTCTTCATCTCAGGCGTCACCGACGCCGCGCCCTCATACCAGCTGCGCGCCAGCGCGATGCGCAGGCCCTTGATCGGCCGATCGCAGGCCGCGCCGTAGTCGACCTTCGGTGCGCGAGCCGAGCCCTGGTCGTTGGGATCGTGGCCGGCCAGCACGTCGAGCATCAGGGCACAGTCCTCCATCGTCCAGGCGAGCGGGCCCGCGGTGTCGAGGCTGAAGCTGAGCGGGAAGATTCCGCAGCGACTCACCAGCCCGTAGGTCGGCTTGATGCCGGCGGTGCCGCAGAAGCCGGCCGGGTTGCGGATCGAACCGCCGGTGTCGGAGCCCATCGCACCCATGCAGAGCTGCGCTGCGACCGCCGCACCCGAGCCGCTGGACGAGCCGCCGGGCTGGTAGTCGATGTTCCAGGGATTGCGCACGGCGGGGAACGGCTGGTCCGGCGTCATCGCGCCGTTGGCGAACTCGTGCGTCCCGAGCTTGCCCAGGATGACCGCGCCCGCATCCTTCAGGCGGCGCACGGTCTCGGCGTCGATCGTCGGCACGTAGTCCTTCCTGAGGGCCGAATGTCCGGTCGTGCGCACACCGGCCGTTTCGTAGATGTCCTTCAGCGCCACCGGGATGCCGTGCATCGGCCCGCGGCGCACGCCGCCCTTCAACTCGAGGTCGGCCTGGCGTGCTCCAGTGCGCGCCATGTCCGCCGTGACGGTGATGTAGCTCGCGAGCTTGTGATCCACCGCCTCAATGCGCTTGAGGAAGGACTCGGTGAGAGCGGTGGCCGTGATGTCGCCGCGCGTCAGCAGCCGGCCGGCCTCGGCAATGCCGAGCAGGGTGAGATCGCTCATGTCGCTCTACTCGTCGGCGCGGAAGACCTGTGGCGGCTCGGCGGCCCAGGCCCAATGGGTGGGGATACGCTGCATCTGCTCGAGCAGGCCGACATACCCTTTATGGAGATGCTCGATGTCCTCGTCGGTGAGTGGCATGCCCGTCTGCGCGGCACGGGCGCGGAACTCCTCCAAGGTCGGCATTTTCGGCGGCGACATCGCAACCCTCCCGTTGATACGCTGGCGGCGTGATTGTCCGCGAGATTCACGCCGCCCACTACAGGTCTTTGCGGTCGATCCGTTTTCCGACCGGTCGCCTGACGGTATTCGTCGGCGCCAACGGCGTCGGCAAGACCAACCTCTATCGCGCTCTGCAACTCCTCCAGGCCTCCGCCGGCGGGACCTTGGCGCGCGAGCTGGCGGCCGAAGGCGGCATGCAATCGGCTTCATGGGCCGGCAAGCGTCATGTCGGCGAATCCCCGCGCATCACGCTGTCGGCCGGCTTCGGCGAGGCTGCACTCGACGGAGTGCTCTACACCTACGAGATCGAGGTCGGCGTGCCGCCGCCGCTCGGCCGCGGCGCCTTCCCGCTCGAGCCCGACATGAAGGAGGAGCAGCTGCTGTTTCACCACGGCCGCCGCCAGCACAAGCTCCTGGAGCGGCGCGGCCCGTCGGTGATGGTGCGCGATGCGGACGGCAAGCGCACCGAGATCAGCCGCGATCTGCTGCCGTCCGAGACCGCCCTCGGGGCGTTCGACGCGCCGCAGAGCTTTCCCGACATCCACGCCATCAAGCAGCTGATGCTCGATTGGCGCTTCTATCACGACCTGCGCACCGACCAGGACTCGGCGCTGCGCCGGCCGTGCCTGGCCGTGGCGACGCCGACCATGGCGTCGGACGGCTCCAACCTGGCGGCCGTGCTGGCGACGCTGATTCACATCCGCCGCGATACGATCGACCTCGACCGCGCGATCGAGGACGCGTTTCCCGGCGCGCGGCTCGACGTGCCGATGCCGGAGCAGACGGCGTCGTTCGGCATGGTCTTTCCCGACTATCCCAAGCGCGTGTTCGAGGCCCGTGAGCTGTCCGACGGCACGCTGCGCTACCTGGCGCTGGCCGGCGCGCTGCTGTCGTTGCGCCTGCCGTCGTTCATCGCGTTGAACGAGCCGGAGAGCAGCCTCCATCCCGACCTGCTCGAGCCGCTGGCGCGGCTGATCGCCAAAGCCTCGGAGCGCACGCAGATCTGGCTGGTGACGCATTCCGAGCGGCTCGCGACGGCGCTCGAGAAGCACGGCGGCGTGGCGCCGCGCACCGTGATCAAGAAGGACGGCGAGACCTGGATCGAGGGACTGAAGACGATCGGCCGGTTCGACGACGAGGACTAGAACTTCCCACGACTTCCCACCCGCGTGGGAAGCCTCCGATGCCGATGGCACAAGGGTTTTAGGCGATTCTTCCCGCCTTCCTGCACCCCCCTCTTTTGCCAATTCGTTTGGATAGATCGGCCGTCACAGGCGGCCCTGCCGGACGAGGTCGGCGTGGATCTCGCGGATGCGCTGCTCGCCCCGGGCGAGCGCCTCGGCGCTGGTGTGGACGGAGTAGTAGCCCAGCACGAGATCGTGCCGGTGGGGCACCGCCGAGCCCAGCATGAACTCGGTCTCCGTGTCGGCGCCGACGTCGACGGCGCCCTGGCCGGGCGCGAAAACCGCCAGTTCGCCGTGGCCGACCCGGTCCGGCGTATCGACCGCGCCCTTGCCGACGGCGATCCAGAGCACCTCATGGCCCAGCGGCGGTGCGTAGCGCCAGCGCTCGCCCGGCGCGAGGCGAACCGCCAGGTAGTTGATGTCCGAGGGAGACTCGATGGCACTGCTCACGCCCTCATACGAACCGAGCAGGATGCGGGCAGGTCCGGCGACCGGCACGTCTTCGGCGCCCTGATAGAGGCTGACCGACGGCCCGAGCTCGAGATGCGGCGGCAGTGCGATCCAGAGCTGGAAGCCGCGGGTACGGCCGGGGGCGCCTTTGCCGCCGCCGTGCCACACGCCGCTTCCGGCACGCATCCACTCGACGCCTCCGGCGGGCAGCAGGCCGCGCGAGCCGTTGGTGTCTTCGAAGCCGACGCCGCCTTCGGCGACGTAGGTCAGCGTCGCGATACCCGAATGCGGATGCAGCCCGAAGCCTTCGGACGATCGTCCGCCATTGTCGAACAGGTCGAGGAAGACGAACGGCTTCAACGCCTCACCGAGGTCGCCCGGGCTGACCAGCCGGGTGATCCGGCCTTCGGTATGGCCGGCAGTGCGGTAGATGATGGGACGGCGAGTGCCGGCGTCCTGAGTGAGCGAGTCCATCACGGTCTCCTTGAAAGGGCGGCGATCAGTGCTCGGCTCAACCATCCGGCCATCCTGTGTTCGGCAAATCCGAACGAATGGCCGGGACTATTCCACCTTATGGATTGGATGGCGACTGAGGGCTTCCCTCGAACTCCACCAGGGTCTGATGGAAGGTCTTGCCGGGCTCGTCGGCGAGGGTGACCTCGAACGGCGTGTCGAAGATCGCGACGATCAGCAGGCAGAAGGTGAAGGCGACGGTGAACAGCGTGACGCTGACCCGCACGGCCGGCCGGCTGCCGGTATGCACCAGCATGATGGCGATCTGGGTCAGGGCGCCGAGGACGATGATGGACAGCCACTTGATGCCGACGGTCTCGTCGTCGGCAACGTAGAGCCTGCGGTCGCGCGCGCGGCGCATCTCGGCCGCGGTCGACAGGATGAAGATGCGGGTGGCGCTTTCCAGGCCGTAGGCGTGGCTCACGGTCGACACGATCGCTTCGTAGGCGCGGTCGGTCTTCTGGCGCGCATCGGGGGCGGCGCGCGAATAGGGACTTTCCTGGGCGGCCGCGGCGGCATAGGCCTTCAGCACGGGGTTCAGCTCCGGCAGGTCGTTGGTGCGCGCGAGCTGGAACAGCGCCCGCAGCGCATCGTCCTCGGCCTGCACGCTTTGCCACGCCGCATTGTCCCTCTGCCAGACGTCGCTCATCAGCAGCGCCGAGACCAGGCCGAACAGGATGGCGACCGAGGTGAAGTAGGGACCGACCAGGCCGAGCGGCTTCTGCAGGGCCGGCGCCAGCGGGCCGCGGGCCTCGAGCGCGAACAGGATCAGCGCGACCGCGACCGGGGCCGCCACCGACAGAACGATCTGCCAGTCCGAAAGGTCGATCCTGACCATCAGTCGCCGCCGAACATCTCCTTCACCTTGGTGAAGAATCCCTCGGCTTCGGGGCTGGTCTTGCCGGCCTTCTCGAACTCCTTGAGCAGCTCTTTCTGCTTGGCGGTCAGGTTGGTCGGCGTCTCGACGGTGACCTCGATGTACATGTCCCCGCGCTGGGTCGAGCGCATGATCGGCATGCCCTTGGCGCGCAGGCGGAACTGGTGGCCGCTTTGCGCGCCGGCCGGCACGTTGATGCGCGCGGCCTTGCCGTCGAGCGTCGGCACCTCGATCGACCCGCCCAGCGTCGCCTGCACCATGGAGATCGGCACGCGGCAATGGACGTCCGGCCCCTCACGCTCGAACAGCGCGTGGCGCCGCACCGTCAGGAAGACATAGAGATCGCCCGCCGGTCCGCCGCGCGTGCCGGCCTCGCCCTCGCCGCTCAGGCGAATGCGCGTGCCGTCCTCGACGCCGGCCGGGATGTTGACCTTCAGCGTCTTCTCGCGCCGCACCCGTCCCTGGCCCGCGCAGACCTTGCACGGCTTGTCGATCACCTGGCCCGCGCCATGGCAGGCGGGACAGGTGCGCTCGACGGTGAAGAAGCCCTGCTGGGCGCGGATGCGGCCGCGGCCATGGCAGGTCGGGCACTGGTGCGGCTTGGAGCCCGGCTCGGCGCCCGAGCCGTGGCAGGCCTCGCACGAGACCGAGCTCGGCACGCGCACCGTGGCTTCGGTTCCGCTGTAGGCCTGCTCCAGCGTGATCTCGAGATTGAAGCGCAGGTCCTGGCCGCGCATGTCGGCGCGTCCGCCGGGGCGCGCACCGGCGCGGCCGCCGTTGAACATCTCGTCGAAGATGTCGCCGAACACCGAGCCGAAATCGAAGCCCTGCGCATTGAACCCGCCCGGCCCGCCGGGGCCATGGCCGCCTTCGAACGCCGCCGGACCGTAGCGATCGTAGGCCGCACGCTTGTCGGCATCCTTCAGGATGTCGTACGCGTGGTTGATCTCCTTGAACCTCTTCTCGGCGTCCTTGTCGTCGCGATTGCGATCGGGGTGGTGCTGCATCGCGAGCTTGCGGAAGGCCTTCTTGATGTCATCGGGACTCGCCGTCCGACTGACGCCCAGCAGCTCGTAATAGTCCTGCGCCATGGTCCTCTACGCATCCCCCGCTTGCGCCACACTCCTAAAGGACTGGCCTCCCGCCGGAGCGGGAGGCCGTCTCGTCCTGTCTAGGCTGGGCCGTTTCAGTTGCCCGAACCCGTCTTCTTGTTGTTCTTGTCGGTGACGTCCTCGAACTCGGCATCGACGACGTTCTCGCCGCCCTTGCCTTCGTTCGCCGCCGTCCCCGGACCGGTTGTGCCGCCGGCCGCGCCCGCCTGGGCCTCGGCCTGCTGCGCCTTGTACATCGCCTCGCCGAGCTTCATCGCCGCCTGGCTGAGCGTATTGGTCTTGCTCTTGATCGCCTCGACGTCCTCGCCCGTCAGGGCCTCCTTCAGCCCGGCGAGCGCAGCCTCGATCTCGGACTTCTCGGCAGGGCTCACCTTGTCGCCGAAGTCCTTCAGGTGCTTGTCGGTCGAGTGGACCAGCGCCTCGCCCTGGTTGCGGGCGTCGATCAGCTCCTTCTTCTTCTTGTCTTCCTCGGCGTGCAGCTCGGCGTCCTTCACCATCTTCTGGATCTCGGCCTCGCTGAGGCCGCCCGAAGCCTGGATGCGGATCTGCTGCTCCTTGCCGGTGGCCTTGTCCTTGGCCGAGACCTGCACGATGCCGTTGGCGTCGATGTCGAACGTGACCTCGACCTGCGGGACACCGCGCGGTGCCGGCGGGATGCCGACCAGATCGAACTGACCCAGCAGCTTGTTCTGGGCGGCGATCTCGCGCTCGCCCTGGAACACGCGGATGGTCACCGCGGTCTGGTTGTCGTCGGCCGTCGAGAAGGTCTGGCTCTTCTTCGTCGGGATCGTGGTGTTGCGCTCGATCAGGCGGGTGAACACGCCACCCAGCGTCTCGATGCCCAGCGACAGCGGCGTCACGTCGAGCAGCAGGACGTCCTTGACCTCGCCCTTCAGCACGGCGGCCTGGACCGCGGCGCCGACCGCGACGACCTCGTCGGGGTTGACGTTACGCGCCGGCTCCTTGCCGAAGAACTGCTTCACGACCTCGATGACCTTGGGCATGCGGGTCTGGCCGCCGACGAGGATCACCTCGTCGATCTGACCCGCCTGCAGGCCGGCGTCCTTGAGGGCCGCGCGGCACGGCTCGAGCGTGCGCTGGATCAGGTCGTCGACCAGCGATTCGAGCTTGGCGCGCGAGAGCTTGATGACGAGATGCTTCGGACCGGTCTGGTCGGCCGTGATGAACGGCAGGTTGATCTCGGTCTCCTTGGAGTTGGAGAGCTCGATCTTCGCCTTCTCGGCGGCTTCCTTCAGGCGCTGCAGCGCCAGGCGGTCGTTGCGCAGGTCGATGCCCTGCTCCTTCTTGAACTCGTCCGCCAGATAGCTGATGACGCGCTGGTCGAAGTCCTCACCGCCCAGGAAGGTGTCGCCGTTGGTGGCCTTCACCTCGAACACGCCGTCGCCGATCTCCAGGACCGACACGTCGAAGGTGCCGCCGCCCAGGTCGTAGACCGCGATCGTGCCGCTCTTGCGCTTGTCCATGCCGTAGGCAAGGGCAGCCGCCGTCGGCTCGTTGATGATGCGCAGCACCTCGAGGCCGGCGATGCGGCCGGCATCCTTTGTGGCCTGGCGCTGGGCGTCGTTGAAGTAGGCCGGGACGGTGATCACCGCCTGCTCGACCTTCTCGCCGAGATAGGCCTCGGCGGTCTCCTTCATCTTGCCCAGGATGAACGCCGAGATCTGGCTCGGGCTGTACTGCTGGCCGTTGACGTCGACCCAGGCGTCGCCATTGCTCGCCTTCTCGATCTTGAACGGGACCAGCGACTTCTCCTTCGCGACCATGGGATCGTCGAAGCGGCGGCCGATCAGGCGCTTGACCGAATACAGGGTCCTCATCGGGTTGGTGACCGCCTGGCGCTTGGCCGACTGGCCGACCAGCCGCTCGCCCGATTCGGTAAACGCAACCATGGACGGCGTCGTGCGCGCGCCCTCGGAATTCTCGATGACCTTGGTGTCGCCACCCTCCATCACTGCGACGCAGGAGTTGGTGGTGCCGAGGTCGATACCAATGACTTTGGCCATGATTCTACTCTTCCTTTTCCCAGCAGGCCGGCCCAGCCCGAAGAGGCGCCGGTTCGACCCCCGATAATGTTTACCTGCCGGAAAGACCGGGTCAGGACAGGGGCTATATAGGTCCTCACGGGCTGCCTGCAATGCCGGCAGTTCCAAGGTCCTACGAAAATCACCCCGCGGATATCACATAGGCACTGGGAGGCCTAAAAGCGAGCTTGCATGCGCCTTTTGCCCAACCTTCTCCCAAATGAGCGGCAGCGCCAGCTGGTGGCCGAGCTCCGCCTGATCCTCGACCGGGCGCCGCTCTACAGCCCGCAGATGCCCGGGTCCGGCAACGCCCTGTCGGTCCGCATGTCCAACTGCGGGCCCCTGGGCTGGCTGTCGGAGCGCAGCGGCTACCGCTACAGCCCAACCCATCCGGTCACGGGCGAGCCGTGGCCCGCCATCCCGGCGATGGTGCTCGACCTCTGGCATGCGACCACCGGGGCCGCCTACCCGCCGGAGGCCTGCCTGATCAACTACTACGGACCCACCGCTCGGCTCGGCCTGCACCGGGACCAGGACGAGGACGCCAAGGAGGCGCCGATCCTGTCGATATCGCTGGGCGACACGGCGCTGTTCCGGCTGGGCGGACCCGAGCGCAAGAGCCCGACCCGATCGGTGAAGCTCGCGAGCGGCGATGCGATCCTCCTCGACGGGCCCTCGCGGCACTGGTTCCACGGGGTCGACCGCATCCTGCCGGGCACCAGCCAGCTGCTGGCCGAGGGCGGCCGCTTCAACCTCACCCTGCGACGGGTGACGGCGCCCTGACTGGGCGGGAGTCCACAGGAGTCCACTCGGGTGTGGACCGGTTGGAGGCCGATGGCAGAAGGGTTTTTGGCCCGGAGTCCACGAATCCACCGATTCTGTCCCAGCTGAAAAACACCCCTCATCGGGCCGCGTCACTCCGGTGGCGCTCATGACTCTGATTGCGCCACCGGAGTGGCGCGGTCCGATGAGGAAGATCATGCGCGCGACTCTGCATGATCGCGCGCCGAACACCTATTACAGGCAATGGCCGAGAGGAAAGGCCGCTGTTTGCGGGCCTCGAATCGCCTTCCATGGCCCATGATGCGCTCGTTGCGAGCACGGGAGGCGCGGCCTTTGACGGTCCGCAGCGAGATTCACAGGGAATCGCTAGTCGGGCCGTTGGAAATTTGCCGGTCGAGCCAAAAGAAAAGGCTAGGCTTGGTAGCCGTTCTCGTTGCTGGCTTCGAAGCTGCGGGCCGGGCCGCCCTTGGAGACGCCGACCATGGCGGCGCGCAGCAGGCGGCCCGCGAGCAGGTAGCCCGGAATCATCTCCTGCACGACCGTGCCGGCAGGCACCGACGGGTCCTCGATCTCCATCATCGCCTGATGGAAGTCGGCGTTGAATGGCTCGCCAATCGCCTTGATGCGGGTGACGCCATGGCGCTCCAGCACCGACAGCAGCTCGCGCTCGGTGGCTTCCACGCCCACCACGACGTTCTTCATCGCCGGATCCGTTTCAGCCGGCACGGCGCTCAGGGCGCGGCCGAGATTGTCGGCAACCGACAGGAGGTCGCGCGCGAAACGCTCGATGCCGAACTTGCGCTCCTTCTCGACATCCTGCTGGCCGCGGCGCCGGATGTTCTGCGACTCGGCCACGGCGCGCAGGTACTTGTCCTGCAACTCGGCCTTCTCGGCCTGCAGCTCGGCGACGAGCTTCTGCAGCGCTTCGATCGCGGCTTCGGGATTCTCGTTCAACGGCATCTCTTCCGGGTTGCCGTCGGCCGGGTATTCGCTGGACATCCTTTGTCCCTAACAAAAGTGGTTCTTTTAGGCGGCCTTCACTTAGGGATGCTGCGGTGCAGGGTCAACCCTCAGCGAGCAAGGTCGGCCAGGAGGCCGCGCCATGCCGACACCTCGCGCGCCGGCCGAAACAGCGGGGCGCGGGCGCGCAACGCCTTGGCGAGCGCTGGGACAAAAGACGGATCCTCCTCGAGACGCCGCATCAGACGCGCCAGCGCCCTCGTGTCGCCGACCGGGAAGTAGCCGCCATAGTCCCGCCCCAGCAGGCCGACATTGCCGTCCATGCGCGACGCGAGGATCGGCACGCCGGCCACGATGGCCTCGGAGACGACGTTGGCGCCGCCTTCGCTCAGCGACGTGATCGCCATGGCGTGGCTGCGCGCCAGCAGGCGGCGCACGCCGGCGGCCGGCACGTCGTCGCGCCAGCGATAGCGCGGATTGTCCGCCATCTCGGCGCGCGCCCGCTTCGTCCATTCCGGCGTGTAGGCGCGGCCGACCTGCTCGATGCGCACCCGGCTGTCGATGGGCAGCAGGCGTGCGGCAAGGGCGGCGCGCAGCGGATCCTTCACGTCGCGCAGATGGCCGATGACGGAGACGACGACCGCATGCGGGCTCGGCCGCCGCGGCTCGGTCAGCGGCTCGGCCGACTGGTGCATCACCGTCAGCTTCTTGTGCAGGCGACGCGGCACGGATTTCCAGGCGAGATCGTTCAGCGCCACCAGCCGGTCGGCCAGCTCCATCGCACGCAGCGTCGGCACGGGATCGGTCTTTATGGTGCCGTAGATGTCGGTGCCGCTCAGCTGCAGGACCAGCGGCCGATCGGGATACGCGGTCTTGAACCGCTCGATCGCCTGGGCGCTGCGCCAGGCGTGGACCGCGACCATCAGATCGGCGGGTTCGCCGTCATAGCCCGCGTCGACGCGCACGCGATGGCCGAGGCCGCGCAGGATGCGGGCCCAGCGGTTCGCCGCCACCTTGTTACCCGTGCGTGAAGTCGGTCCTTCGGGTGTGATAAGGACGACCTTCATGGACATCGGACATGCCGACCGCCCGACCAGCGGGGCTTCCCCCGCCGATCTCGTGGCGCAACTGCGCGAGGTCCGTCATCGCACGCGACGCCTGACGGAAGATTTGTCATCGGCCGAATTGTTGGGGCCGTACCGCGAGATCGTCAATCCGGTGTTGTGGGAGCTGGGCCATATCGCGTGGTTCCACGAATACTGGACCCTGCGCGGCGCCGCCGGCCGCGCACCGCTGATCGAGCGCGGCGACAGGCTGTGGGACTCGAGCAACGTGCCGCACAAGACGCGCTGGCATCTCGACCTGCCCGACCGCGCCGGCACCTACGGCTACATGGCCGATGTCCTCGCGCGGCAGGAGGAGCTGCTCGGCGGCAGCCTCGACGACGCCACCCGCTACTACTACGACCTCTCGATCCGCCATGAGGACATGCATGTCGAGGCGCTGACCTACATGCGCCAGACCTCGTCGAATGCGGCGCCGAAGGGACTCGCCGCAGCAGCAACGGTCAGCGGCGGCGGCCTCGAAGGCGACGCCGCCGTGCCCGGTGGATCGTGGCGACTGGGCTCGACCTCCTCCGAAGGATTCATCTTCGACAACGAGAAGTGGGCGCACGAAACGACGCTCGCACCGTTCCGGATCGCGCGCGCTGCGGTCACCAACGCCCAGTTCGCGGAGTTCATCGAAGCCGGCGGCTATCGCACGCGCGAATTCTGGAGCGAGGCGGGCTGGACCTGGCGCGAAAGCCGCAATGCCGAAAGGCCAGTCTATTGGCAGCCCAAGCGCGATGGCGTCTGGACGTGGCGGCGCTACCGCACCGAGGAGCCGCTGGCGCCGCACGCCGCCGTCATGTTCGTAAGTTGGTTCGAAGCCGATGCCTGGTGCCGCTGGGCCAGGCGCCGCCTTCCGACCGAAGCCGAATGGGAAGCGGCGGCCGTCGGGGAACCGACAGTGGACGGTGCGCGCCTTGCCGACAGCCGTCGCCGCTGGCCGTGGGGCGAGGCGGCGCCCGATGCGACGCGCGCCAATCTCGATTTCGCCGTCGACGGCACGATCGATGTCGGCGCGCTCCCTGCAGGCGACAGCGCGTTCGGCTGCCGCCAGATGATCGGCAATGTCTGGGAGTGGACCTCGTCGGCGTTCGAGCCGTTCGATGGCTTCTCGCCCGATCCGTATGTCGACTACTCGCAGCCCTGGTTCGGCACCCGCAAGGTGCTGCGCGGCGGGGCTTGGGCGACCAGCAATCGCATCGCCCGCCCGGCGTACCGCAACTTCTTCACGCCCGACCGCAACGACGTCTTCGCCGGCTTCAGGACGTGCGCTCTTTGACTCATGGGACCGCGGACCTCCAGGTCCGCATCATGATCATGATTATGAGCGGACCTGGAGGTCCGCGGTCCGATGAGACTAAACCGCCTCGAGCGGCGCGTGGAGCTTGGTGCCGCGGACGATGATGCCGCCGCGGTTGCCGATCTCGACGCTGCCGTAGCGCTGGGCATAGACGGGCGGCAGCGGGCGGGCCTTGTCGGCCGCGATCCAGAGGCGCAGCAGATGGCGGCGCTTCTCGGGCTCGGCCCAATCCTCGAAGCCGGTGCGGTCGTGCAGGATCGTGTGGTTGTGCACCAGCTGCACGTCGCCCGGCTTGAACTCCATGAACATGTTGAGCTTGGGATCGTTGGTCAGCGCGTCGAACATGTCGAACGCCTCGATATGCTCGGGCGTGAGCCGCGGCGCGTCGGGGAAACGCTGCGCCGAGTCGATATACTGACGCTGATAGATCGCCGAGAGGTGGCCCTGGTACCAGTTGAACAGCGGGATCTCGAAGTAGGGCTTCTGTCCCTCCGGCACCTCGCCGCGGCGGTCGGTGGCGGCGGGCTGGAACAGCAGCTTCAGGAGGTCGGGCCGCCGCCGGCGCATCTCGTTGAAGATCGTCGTCGAGCTCACCAGCGCCGACAGGCCGCCCGACTTGGCGGTCTTGAGGCACAGCAATCCGACGATGTCGCAGGAGTCCGTGTGAAAGGTCTGGCGCTCGTGCGTCTGGTAGATGCGCACGTTGGGATCGTTCGAGGCGAGGCCGAGGTCCTTCACGTGGCCCAGCACATGGCCCTTGCCGTTCTGCGACCGCGCGCTGCCGAGATGCGCGCCGAGACCATAGAACGCCGTCGCCGATTCGCGGATCGTCCAGCGCTCGACCGGCAGGCCGCGCAGGAGCAGGAAGCCGCGGCCGTTCAGCACCTCGTTCTCGACGCGCTGCCGGAGCTTGGGGCCCAGGATCGGCAGCGGGAAATCCTTGGTGGTGATCGTGGCGATGTCGGTCTCGCGCGCGGCCAGCGTCCGGGTGATCTGCTCGATCTCGGCGACCTCGGCCGCACCGAGCGGCATCAGCCACTCGGTGCTCTTCGACATCTCGGGACCGTACCAGGCGGCGGGGCCGATCTGTTCCGGCGGCAATTCGAACGACGACATGATGACTAAGCGGCTTCCCAGGGAAAGCGGGGCGCGAACAGCTGGTCGTCCGCGACCGAGAGACGGTAGCTTTCGGTGGCGTTGACCAGGGCGGCACGAATGCCGGGCTCGAGCGCGCTGTGGCCGGCATCCGGCACGATCACGAAGCGTGCCTCCGGCCAGGCGCGCGACAGCGCCTCGGCGGTGACCGGCGGGCAGACGATGTCATAGCGGCCCTGGACGATGGTGCAGGGCATGTTCCGCACCTTGTTGAGCTCGTTCCACGGCCAGCCCTCCGGCAGGAAGGTATTGTGGCGGAAGTAGTGGGCCTCGATGCGCGACAGGGCGAGCGCGAAACCGCCATGGTCGGATTCGAACGGCGCACGCGCGGTCGGATAGAGCGTCGAGCAGGCCGCCTCGTAGCGGCTCCAGGCGCGCGCCGCCGGACGATGGACGTCGGGGCTGCGGTCGATCAGCCGGCGATAGTAGTTGCTCAGGAGATCGCTGCGCTCGTTGGCCGGCAGGTGCTCCGCGAAGTCGCGCCACGCCTCGGGAAAGATCGCCCGCATGCCGTGGAGAAACCAGTCGATCTCCGAGCGCGTGCCGAGGAAGATGCCGCGCAGGATGAAGCCGGTCGTGCGCTCCGGATGACGCAGGCCGTACGCCAGCGCCAGCGTGCTGCCCCACGAGCCGCCGAACAGCAGCCAGCGTGCAATGCCGAGATGGGCCCGCAGCTTCTCCATGTCGGCGACGAGGTGCGAGGTCGTGTTGTCCTGCAGGTCGCCCAGCGGCATCGAGCGGCCGCAGCCGCGCTGGTCGAACACCACGATCCTGTAAAACTGCGGGTCGAAGAAGCGGCGATGCACCGGGGCCGAGCCGGCGCCCGGACCGCCGTGAAGGAACACCACCGGCACGCCGTCCGGATTGCCGCTTTGCTCCCAATAGATCGTGTGCCGCCCATCGACCGCCAGCATCCCGCTGGCGTACGGCGAAATCTCCGGAAACAGATCTGAACGAAGCGGTGTCTCGGAACGCGGCATGCGATTTCCCGTCAGTAGGAGTGCCACAGTGAGCGCCCGCGTGCCAGCCTGGAGCACATCCCGATCGGCTGATTTCGGCGCGTCACGATGTGCCTGTGACAACAAGCATCACCCTGGGCGCGGGTTTTCGATCGCACCGGACCGCGCGCCCTTCGGTGCGATCGGAAATCGCTATCGCGAACATTTGCTTGCGCGGCGCGTGGGCGCATAAGCTCCGGCGGGCGTTACGGAGGAACAGTGCTTTTTCGTATCCTTGCCAGTCTCCTGGCGCTGCTCCTCCTGTCCGGTGGCTGCACGCCCGCCGCGATTTCAACGACGGCCCCTTCGCAGGCGCAGGCCGCCGCCCTGCCCCCCGACGTCGAGAAGCTGGTCGGACCGGCCTATGCCTCGCCGCAGCTCCAGGCCTTGGTGGACCGGATCGGCCAACGACTGGTGAGCCGCTCGTCGGTGCCCGGCAACTTTCGCTTCTACGTTCTCGACCAGCCTGAAGCGAATGCCCATGCGCTGCAGTCGGGTTACGTCTTCGTGACCCGCGGTCTGGTCGCGCTGGCGAACGACGAGGCCGAGCTGGCAGCGGCCATGGGCCACGAGCTCGGCCACATCACCGAGCGCCACGCCGCGCTGCGCGAGCGGCAGCAGCGGCAGATCATGGACGCGGCGATCGATGCGGCGATGAAGAGCGGCTCGATCACGGTCGGCCGGTCGGTGGCGCGCGACGGCCTCCTGAGGTTGCGCAGCTATTCGCGCGACCAGGAGCTCGATGCCGACCGCGTCGGCGTCGGCTACCTCACCCGCGCCGGCTACCGCGGCGATGCGCTGGTCACGCTGATCCAGAACCTGCAGCGCCAGAATCGGCTCGAGGAGAAGATGCTCGGTCGCGCCACGGGCGAAGGCCGCGAGCGCAACGCGCTGTCGACCCATCCCGGGGCGGAGGAGCGACTGGCCGCGCTCGCCGACCTGGCCGCCGCCCGCCAGCCGGGCGAGAGCGGGCAGGCGGGCTATCTCGCGGCCATCGAGGGCATGTCGGTCGACGATCCACCGGAGGAGGGATTTGTCCGCGGCAATTCCTTCGTTCATCCGGTCATGCGCTTCGGCTTCTCGGCACCGCGCGATTTCCGTCTGATCAATTACCATGATGGCGTGCTGGGCATCGGTACCGATGGCTCGCTGATGTGGTTCTCGTGCAAGCAGGGCGAGATCCAGGGCCGGCTCGACGACTGGATGCGCAACAAGCTCCAGCCCACGCCGACCGGCATCCAGGAGACCGAGATCGGCGGGGCGGAGGCCGCGATCGGCGCGCGGCCGCGCGGGTCCGATACCGGGCTCGGCCAGGTGCGCTACGTGGTGATCCGCCGGCCCGATGGCGTCTGCTACTTCAACCTGCTGAGCGACGGCGCCGATCGCGACCGGCGCATCAACACGCTGGTCGCCGCCACGCGCAGCTTCCACGAGCTGAGCGTGGCCGAAGCGGCGGCACTGCGGCCCTTCCGTCTCACGATCGTGCCGGGCGGTCCGGCGCGGGCGCTGGCCGCTCGCATGCCCTACCCCGACTTCAAGCTGGAGCGCCTGCTGGTGCTGAACGGTGTCGACGACACGGCGGCGCTGGAGCAGCGCCCGCAGGTGAAGCTGGTGACGCCGTAGCTCATCGGACCGCGCCACTCCAGTGGCGCTCATGAGGCCGAGCGCCACTGGAGTGGCGCGGTCCAATGAAAAAGCGGCCGTTCCCGGCCGCTTTTCCTCGAGTTCAGTCTGCCGAGACCTACGCGACCTTCTGCAGGACGCTGTTCAGCTTCTGGGTCGCCAGATCCTTGTCGATCCGCTCCACCGCGGCGAGCTCGCGCGCCAGACGGTCGAGGGCGGCCTCGTAGATCTGCCGCTCGCTGTAGGACTGGTCGGGCTGACCGGCATTGCGGTGCAGGTCGCGCACGACTTCGGCGATCGACACCGGGTCGCCTGAGTTGATCTTGGCTTCGTACTCCTGGGCGCGGCGATTCCACATTGCGCGGCTGACGCGGCTGCGGCCCTTCAGGGTCACAAGGGCATTCTCCATGATCTTGCGCGAGCTGAGCTTGCGCAGACCCGAGATCTTCGCCTTCGCGACCGGCACGCGCAGCATCATGCGCTCCTGTTCGAACGAGATGACGAACAGGTCGAGCTTATGCCCGGCGATCTCCTTCGCCTCGATATCGATCACGCGGCCCACACCGTGGGTCGGATAGACGACGAAGTCGCCCTTCTCGAACGCAAATTCCTTCGCCTTTGCCGCTGGCTTCTTCGGCTTGGCCATGTCCATATCCTTCACTCTCAATCCCCGCGCTGAGCGATACCCGCGGTCTGCCACGTACGCTTCCCCAACGTACTTGACCCGATCACCAGTACCGGTAAGTTGCTTTCGGATACCGATAAGGGCGACCGAGCCGGCGACAGCCCGACTTGGACCGCTCCAACGGGTGAAGTTATACCAGAAAATTAGGGCAGAGTCGCGGCCTATGTTGCATTTCGGCAACGCTTGCCCATGCAGAACCTGCATGGCTTGCACAAAAAGGTGCGTAAAAGGACTTTGTTCTGTCTAAATCTGGGGGCCGCCCCCGGATCAGCGCTTACCCGGTTCCTTGCTGAAGTATTTTTCGAACTTTCCGGTCTCGTCCTTGTACTGTTCGGCGTCGGCGGGGGCCTCACCCTTGCGGGTGATGTTGGGCCACTCTGCGGAATAGGTCCGATTGAGCTCCAGCCACTGCTCCATGCCCTTTTCGGTATCGGGGACGATCGCCTTGGGCGGACACTCCGGCTCGCAGACGCCGCAATCGATGCACTCGTCGGGATTGATGACCAGCATGTTCTCGCCCTCGTAGAAGCAATCGACGGGGCAGACTTCAACGCAGTCCATGTACTTGCACTTGATGCAAGCTTCGGTCACGACATAGGTCATCAAAAGCTCCTGGAACGAGCGGCGGCTGCTTAACGCGGGCAGAAGGTCGGCGCAAGGCTGGCATCATGCCGCTTCGATTTCGTCATACAACGCGCGCGCTTCGGCTGCCGGTCCACGGCGCTCGCCGAGCGCCACGATCTTCACCACGCGCACCTTGGGGCCGAGCGCGAAGGTCAGCACCATGCCGGGCTCGACATTGGCGTGCGCCTTGTCGGTCACGCGGCCGTCGACCCGACAGCGCGCCTTCTCGACATAACGCGCCGCGAGCGATCGGGTTTTGAAGAAACGCGCGTGCCAGAGCCATTTGTCGAGCCGCATGCGCTACCAAGGCACCGCATCCTGAGCAGCGCGCAACGCGCGCGTCTCGAAGGATGGCAACAAACGGGGTGCGTGTTGCCCACCCTTCGAGACGCGACCCTGCAGGCCGCTTCTCAGTGTGAGGTGGGATCGCTGCATTCGCCTCCGGCCTACTTCTTCCCACCGAGCTTGAGCTCGAGCAGCTTGGCGAAGGGCGAGTCGGAAACGTCGCCTTTCTTCTCCGTCGTCGCGTAAAGCCGCAGCGCCGGACCGTCGGCGTCGCGCCGCGGCGGACGCGGACCGCGACGATCGTCACGCGGCGGCCGGTCGTCACGGGGACGATCGCCCCTGGGTCTGTCGCCCTGGGGTCTGTCGCCCTGGGGTCTGTCGCCTTGGGGCGGTCCATCCCTCCGGTCTTGCCTCGGCCCGCCGCCCGGTGGCCGGTCGCGGCGCGGCGCATCGGAGAAGAACTGTCGCTCGTTGGGCCGATCGGGACGCTCGCGGCGACGCTGGTCGCGGCGCTCGCGGTCCTGCTGGCGCTGACGCTCGCGCTGCTCCTCGCGCTCGCGCACGAAGCGCGGCTTCACCGAGAAGGCATGCAGCGGCCCGTGCTCGTCCGACGGCGGATGGACACGGTAGCCCAGGCCGCGCAGCACATCGGCCATCTCCGGCTCGGAGCAGCCGACCAGCGACATCATCTGCGGCGTCGCACGGAACCAGCCCGGCGGCAGCGGGCGCGGGCCTTGCGGCTTCGGCTCTTGCGGCACGCTCTGCTCGGCCGTGGCCTCGACGGCGGCTTGCGGCGGCGCGGCGTCGACCTTGGCCCCTTCAGCTGAGACTCCTTCAGCCGGCGCTGCCGATGCCCCGCCCGGCGCTTCGGCGTCGACCTTCAGTTCGCCGGTCGCCGGCGTTTCCGCGGCGGAGACCTCGGCCGTCGCCTCGGCCGCTTCGCTCTTGGCCTCCTGGTCGGGCGCCGGCGCCGTCTCCTCGGTCGCATAGGCAATCGGTTCGGCGGGCGCCGTTTCCGGCGTGGCCTCTTCGGCCTTCACCTCGGCGGCCGGTTCCGGCTCGCTCTCGCCGAACGCAGCGGCGACGATCGCCCATTCGCTGATCTCGTCGGACGACAACGGGGTCGAAGACGCCGCCGTTGGCGTCGACGCGGCGGCCTCGCCCCTCGGCCTGCGCTCGGCCTTCTTCTCCTGCTGCTTTTCCTGCTGCGCCTTGCGCGCATTCTCGCGGCTTTCGCGCACGGCCTGGCGCGCCATCGCGGCCAGTCGCTCGACCATGTCCGCGCGGATCGCATGGTTGCCGAGCGGCAGGTAGCCGATCGCGCCGTAGAAGTCGCGCTCCGATCTCGGCAGCAGATCCATCGAAGTGCGGCCCTCGGCCGGCAGCGGCGGAATCGAATCGCGGCTGTGCGCGACCATCCAGAGCCCGGCGCGCAAACGGATCGGCACCGGCTTCAGCATGCTCGGGAAATAGAGCGAGAAGATGCCGACGCGCACGCCGAGCTTGGCCAGCGCCTTGCGGTCCTCTTCGCTGAGCTCGGCCATCTGCTGCTCGATCGGCCGCCGCGGCAGGATGCCGAGATGCTCGCACAGCTGGAACACGATGCCGCGCGCGCCGGCCGGCAGCTGCTCGGAGCTCGCGCGGGCATCCATCAATTCGGACAGGCCGAGGCGAATGCGCGTCTCGACCCAGGAAGCGGCGCGCTTGCGCACTTCCTCGCGGGCCGGCCCATCTAGCAGGTCCGACGCCAGCGCCTCGACCTTGGGCGCAAGCACGTCGCCGCTCGCCACAAGGCGCGCGACCGGACCGCCGCCCCAGCAGATGCGCAGCTGCGAATCGAACACCAGCTCGCCGTCGGGCGCATTGGTGAAGGCCTGCAGGCGCGCCGGCAGATTCTCGCGCAGCGCCCGCAACGCGGCGCTCAGCACGGCCTTCTGGTCCGCCACCTTTCCATCGGCGCCTTCGGAGGCATCCGGCACGAAGCGAAAGCCCTCGACCCGGCCGAGATGCTCGCCCTCGACTATGACCTCGCCCGCTTCGGCGACCGACGTCGTCATTTCACCCTCATCCCGCAATCTTCGTACAAGCAGTGCGGCGCGTCTATCGACAAACCTTTGAGTCAAACGCTGATGCAGCACATCGGATAGCCGATCTTCGATCGCGCGCGCCCTCTCTTGCCAGTGTTGGGCCCTCTGAATCCAGTCCGCGCGGTGCGAAATGTAGGTCCAGGTCCGAACGTGCGCGATGCGTGTCATCAACGTGTCGATATCGCCATCGAATCTTTCCAGTCTCTTCACGTGACTGTCGATCCAGTCGTCCGGCAGGCGCTCGCCGCCCTGGGTGAGATGCTGGAAGAGCTGGCCGAGCAGGGCGATGTGCTCTTCCGTCATCGTTTTGCGGAAATCCGGCACCTGGCAGACGTCCCAGAGCAATTTCACACGGCGCGGTGCGTGCAGCCGCGGCAGGAATTCGGAATGCTGCGACAGCGTTTGCAGCGCCAGCTGGTCGTCCTGCTCGCGGACGCGCTGCAGCGTGGCGTGTGGCGGCGGTGCGTTGAGCGAGGCCAGCAGCGCGGGCACCGAACGGAAATCGAGCTCCGAATTGCGCCATTGCAGGTCGCGCAGCGGATCGAAGCGGTGATTCTCGATCGCCTCGACCGTTTCCTCGTCGAGGCCGCCGACATCGATCGTGGTGCCGAAGGTGCCGTCGTTCATGTAGCGCCCGGCACGGCCGGCGATCTGCGCGATCTCGACGTCGCGCAAGGGCCGCAGCTGGCGGCCGTCATACTTGCGCAGGCTCGCGAACCAGACATGGTCCACATCCATGTTCAGGCCCATGCCGATCGCGTCGGTCGCGACCAGATAGTCGACCTCGCCCGACTGGAACATCTCGACCTGGGCGTTGCGCGTGCGCGGGCTGAGCGCGCCCATCACGATCGCCGTGCCGCCGCGCTGGCGGCGAATCAGCTCGGCGATGGCATAGACCTCGTTGGCCGAGAATCCGACGACCGCCGAGCGGGCCGGCAGGCGCGTCGCCTTCTTCGGTCCGACATAGGACAGTTTGGAGAAGCGCGGCCGCGCCACCACGTCGATATCGGGCAGAAGGCGGTTCAGCACCGGCCGGATGGTGTCGGCGCCCAGCAGCATCGTCTCGTTGATGCCGCGCGCATTGAGGATGCGGTCGGTGAAGAAATGGCCGCGCTCGGGATCGGCCGCCATCTGCACCTCGTCGACGGCGAGGAACGAGACCGGCCGGTCGAGCGGCATGGATTCGACGGTGCAGATGAAATAGCGCGCGGTCGACGGCGCGATCTTCTCCTCGCCGGTGATCAGGGCGACCTGGGCCGCGCCCTTGATCTTCACGACCCGGTCATAATTCTCGCGCGCCAGAAGGCGCAGCGGGAAGCCGATCATGCCGGAGTCGTGGCCCAGCATGCGTTCGATGGCGAGGTAGGTCTTGCCGGTGTTGGTCGGCCCGAGGACGGCGGTCAGGCGGCCGGACGCGCTGGCGAGCGACATTGGTTGAACTTGGCGCGCGACGGGGGCGGACGCAAGGCCGCCGGTGCTAAGGTCGCGCCATGAAAGTCTGCATCGTTGGCGCCGGCGCGGTCGGCGGTCTGATCGGAACCCGCATTGCCGCCTCGAGTGGCGCCGAGGTGAGCGCGCTGGCCCGCGGCGAGACCGCGCAGGCTCTGCGCAAGAACGGCTGGCAGCTGAAGCAAGGCGGCAAGCTGATCTCGGCACCGGCTGCCGCGGTGTCGGACGATCCGCGCGCGCTCGGACTGCAGGATCTCGTGGTCGTCGCGGTCAAGGCGACCGCCATGACCTCGGTTGCGGAGTCGGTCTCGGCTTTGCTCGGACCCGACACGATCGTGCTGCCGGCGATGAATGGCGTGCCGTGGTGGTTCACTCACGGCATCTCAGCCGCCGGGGCCGCGCCGCTCGACTCGGTCGATCCGGGCGGTGCGATCGCGAAAGCGATTCCGCAGACGCAGGTGATCGGCTGCGTCGTGCATCTCGCGGCCTCGACCGAAGCGCCCGGCGTCGTACAGCACCGCAACGGCATGGGCCTGATCGTCGGCGAGCCGGACGGGTCGCTCTCACCGCGTCTCAAGACGGTGCACGATCTCCTGTCCAAGGCGGGCTTCGACGTCACCTCGACACCGAAGATCCGGCACGAGGTCTGGTACAAGCTCTGGGGCAACATGACGATGAACCCGGTGTCGGCGATCACCGGCGCCACCGGCGATCGCATGCTCGACGATCGCCAGGTCCGCGACTTCTGCTCGGCGGCGATGCTCGAGGCGGCGGCGATCGGCGCCAGGCTCGGTTGCGCCATCGACCAGACGCCGGAGGAGCGGCATGCGGTGACGCGCGAATTGGGCGCCTTCAAGACCTCGATGCTGCAGGATGCCGAGCGCGGCCGGCCGATCGAGCTCGATGCGCTGGTCACGGCCGTCTGCGAGCTCGGGCGGCGCACCGGCGTGGCGACGCCCTATATCGATGCGCTGCTCGGTCTGACGCGGCTGTTCGCGCAGTCGCGCGGGCTTTATCCGGCGACGACCGGCTCGAGCTTGTTGGCCCCCAGGACCGGTCCTTGATCGGCCTGCTGGACGAGCACGGCGAGACCCTGATCTAGCCCGAAGCGGTCGGACGCCACGCTCCAGCTCGCTGCCGCACCGGTCCATGAGCCGACGCGCTCGAAGCGGCGCACCACGTTGAAGTTGTCGATCCGCCGGCCCTCGTTCTCGCCGCGCGCGATCGGAGTCGAATGGCGCCGGTCGTAGACGAACAACATGACGTCAGCCGGCTTCTCGAGCTTCTGCGCCGCGAGCCAGATCCGGAGCGACCCGTCGGCCATGTGGTTGAGCGTCGGCGTCGCGCGGATCGTCGAGTGGCGGCGTGCGTCGGACAGCATTTCGTCGATCTGCCGGCTGCTGGTGCCGGGCTGGTTCACGCGGCCGTCGACCACCATCTCGGGCGTGTAGACGTAGCGCTGGCTCAGCGTGCGGGCATAGATGCGCTGGCGCTCGGTGGTCTCCTTGGTCGCGAAGCGGTCCTTCCAGCCGATATAGTCCCAGTAATCGACGTGGAACGAGAGTGCGACGATATCCGGCCGGCGCGCGAGCTTGCCGAGCTCGGCATCGGCCGGCGGGCAGGAGCTGCAGCCTTGCGAGGTGAACAGCTCGACCGCCCAAGGCCCGCCCTTGCCCTCCGCCTCCCTGCTGTCGGCCATCGTGTCCGGCGCGGCAAGCAAGGCGGCGCCAGCGATCAGAACGGAACGTCTTCCAAACGCGGACATGGTGGGAAAATGGGAGACGGGCCGGCTCTCCACCAATCAACAAACGGTTAGACTCGCGCTACGTAATATTATAACAAAATGGCATGCACGGCTCGGCGTCCCTGGGCACTTGTCTCCTCGGCATGAGCGCCTTTCAGCGCGTGGCGTGCGCGCTGGGCGTCACCGCCGTGCTGTGGCTCTGCGTGTGGTGGGCGCTGTGAACAGCGCGCTGAAGCTGGTCGACCTCACGGTCTCGTATGACCGTCATCCGGCCGTGCACCATGTCTCGGCGGAGATTCCGGCGGCCGAGATCACCGCGATCGTCGGCCCCAACGGCGCCGGCAAGAGCTCGCTGCTCAAGGCGATGATGGGCCTGGTGCGGCGGGTCGAGGGCCGCATCGAGTGCAGCGCGCGGCGCATCGCCTATCTGCCGCAGCAGGCGGAGATCGACCGCTCCTTCCCGATCTCGGTGCTCGACACGGTGCTGCTCGGCCGCTGGTCGCGCTTCGGCGCGTTCGGCAGGGCCGACCAGGCCGACGTGCATGACGCGCACCAGGCCATCGAATCGGTCGGCCTCGGCGGCTTCGAGCGCCGGCCGATCGACACGCTGTCGGTCGGCCAGTTCCAGCGCGTGCTGTTCGCGCGGCTGCTGCTGCAGGACGCCGATCTCGTCCTGCTGGACGAGCCGTTCGCGGCGATCGACGCCAAGACCGTCAACGACCTGATGGACGTGATCCGTCGGTGGCGCAGCGAGCAGCGCACGGTGATCGCCGTGCTGCACGACCTCGAGCAGGTGCGGCGCGAGTTCCCCAGCAGCCTCCTGCTGGCCCGCGAGCTGGTGGCGGCCGGACCGACCGTCAATGTGCTGTCGGCCGAGAACCTGCTGCGCGCCCGCGCCATGGCCGAGGCCTGGGACGAGCATGCCGGCGCCTGCGAGATGCGACGGCCCGTGGCCGTCGTCCCGAGCGAAGCGCAGCGAAGCCGAGGGACCTCCTCTTCTCGCGCCGCATGAACAGGCCGCTCGACTTCGCTTCGCTGCGCTCGGGGTGACGGAGGTGCACGACCTTCTCATCGCGCCCTTCGCCGACTTCGGTTTCATGAAGCGCGCGCTGGTGGCGTGCCTTTGCCTGTCGCTCGGCGGCTCGTCGATCGGCGTGTTCCTGATCCTGCGCCGCATGACCCTGATGGGCGACGCGCTGGCGCACGCCCTGCTGCCCGGCGCGGCGCTGGGCTTCCTGCTGGGTGGGCTGTCGCTGCCGGCGATGAGCCTCGGCGGCTTCCTGGCCGGTATCGCCACCGCATTGGTCTCGGGTGCGATCGCGCGCTTCACGTCGATGCGCGAGGACGCAAGCTTCGCCGCCGCCTACCTCACCGCGCTGGCGCTCGGCGTGCTGATCGTGTCGTTGCGCGGATCGGCAGTCGACCTGATGAACATCCTGTTCGGGGCCATCCTGGCGGTCGACGACCAGGCCATGTTCCTGGTGGCCGGCACGACGACGCTCACCCTGGTCGGGCTGGCCGCGATCTACCGCCCGCTGGTCGTCGAATGCTTCAACCCGGGCTTCCTCTCCGCCATGGGCGTGCGTGGCGCCCTCTACCACTATCTGTTCCTGGGCCTTGCCGTGCTGAACATGGTGGCCGCCTTCCAGGCGCTGGGCACGCTGATGGCGCTCGGCCTGATGCTGCTGCCGGCCGTTGCCGCCTCGTTCTGGTCGCGCGAGGTCTGGTCGATGACGGCGATTGCGGCGCCCATGGCCTTCCTGTCCGGCGCGATCGGTTTGCTGGTCTCGTTCCATGCCGGGCTGCCGTCGGGGCCGGTGATCGTGCTGGTGGCGAGCCTGTTCTTCCTCGGCTCCCTGCTGTTCGGCTCGCGCGCCTCGGTGCGCGCAAGGCTGTCGCATCCGGTTCATCTTCGCGGCTAATCTGCCGCCATGGGATTGGACACTCCTGCAACGGTGGCGCTCGCCGCCTTCGCGATCGGCATCGCCTTCGGCGCCCTGGCGCGCTGGTCCGGCTTCTGCCTGCGCGGCGCGGTCGAGGACGTGCTGACCAGGGACAACGCCCCTCGCGCCCGCGGCTTCCTGCTGGCGATGGTCGTGGCGCTGATCGCGGTCCAGGCGCTGGTGCTGACCGGCCGGCTCGACATCTCCAAGGCCGTCGTGATGCCGACGTCGCTCTTTTGGGGGGGCGCGTTGCTGGGCGGCCTGTTGTTCGGCGTCGGCATGGTGCTGACCGGCGGCTGCGGCACGCGGATGCTGGTGCTGGCGGCCGGCGGCAACCTGCGCTCGGCCGTGGTGTTCTTCGTCTTCGGCTTCGTGGCCTACGCCACTATCCGGGGCATTCTCGCGCCGGCGCGCGCCGCCTTCATGGACATGGCCTCGGTCAAGCTGGCGCATCAGGCGCTGCCGCTGATCGTCGGCCCGGTGGTGCTGGTGCTGGCGCTGGCCTTCATCCTGTGGCGCCGCGTGGAGCTCAGGCATCTGCTTGGCGGCGCGCTGATCGGCCTGCTGGTGCCGTTGGGCTACTGGGTGACGGGCGTGCTGGGCAACGACGACTTCGACCAGACCACGGTCGAGAGCATCAACGTCACGCGCGGCGGCGGCGACGCGCTGGTCTACCTGCTCACCTGGACCGGCTCGAAGATCAACTTCGGGATCGCCTTCGTCGCCGGCATCCTCGTGGGTGCGTTGGCGGTCGCGCTGCTGCGCCGTGACTTCAAGCTCGAAGGCTTCGAGCGGCCGGCCGACATGCTGCGCTACGCCGCCGGTGCCGCCCTGATGGGCGTGGGCGGCGTGCTGGCGCTGGGCTGCACGGTCGGCAACGGGCTCACGGGCATCGCCTCGCTCGCGCCGACCTCGTTCATCGCCCTGCCGGCGATGGTGCTGGCGGCGGCGGCGGCGATGAAATGGCGCTGGAGGACCAAGGCATGAGCACGCTGAAGACCGTTCAGGCCAACGGCATCCATATGCGCTACGCCGAGGCGGGAAGCGGCCCGCTGGTGCTGTTCTGCCACGGCTGGCCGGAATCCTGGTACTCGTGGCGGCATCAGCTCGAGGCGGTCAGCGCCGCCGGTTTCCGCTGCGTTGCGCCCGACATGCGCGGCTACGGCGGCACCGAGGCGCCCGAGCCGATCGAGTCCTACTCGCTGCATCACCTGGTCGGCGACATGGCCGAGCTGGTGAAGGCCCTCAGCGACAAGAATGGCGGCGAGACGAAGGCCGTCATCGTCGGCCACGACTGGGGCGCGCCGGTCGCCTGGCATGCAGCACTCTGGCGGCCCGATCTCTTCAGCGCGGTGTGCGGCATGAGCGTGCCCTATACGCCGCCGGGCTATGTCGACATCCTGACGGCGCTGGCCAAGCTCGGCATCACCGACTTCTACCTGCAGTACTTCCAGAAGCCCGGCGTCGCCGAGGCCGAGCTGCAGCGGGACATCAAGGGCGCGTTGCGCCGGCTCTACTTCACCGCCAGCGGCGACCTCGACGACGACAAGAAAGGCTTCGGCCGCCTGCCCAATGGCACGCTGCTCGGCAACACCGCCGATCCGCCGGCCCTGCCGAAATGGCTGAGCGAGGCCGATCTCGATTACTACACGCGCGAGTTCGCACGCGCCGGCTTCCGCGGCGGCCTGAACTGGTACCGCAATCTCAGGCGCAACTGGGAACTCGGCGCGCCATGGCGCGGCCAGCCGATCCGCGTGCCGTCGCTGTTCATCGCCGGGGCCAAGGATGGTGTGCTACGCTTCCCGGCGGCCCAGGCGCAGCTCGACGCCTTTCCGAAGACGCTGCCCGGCCTGCGCGGCAGCCACATCCTTCCGGGCGCCGGCCACTGGATCCAGCAGGAACGGCCCGACGAGGTGAACCGCCTGCTGATCGACTTTTTGAAGGGGCTTTAGCCCTCTGTCATCCCAGGCATGCTGTCATCCCGAGCGTCAGGGGGATCCTTGCTGTAGCCCCAAAGATCCCTCGGCCGAAGGCCTCGGGATGACACGCTGTGCCTGTCACTTCTTCTCCTCGAACTTCAGCGCGGCGCCGTTCATGCAGTAGCGGTTGCCGGTGGGGCGCGGGCCGTCGGGGAAGAGGTGGCCGAGATGACCGCCGCACTTGGCGCACGTCACCTCGGTGCGCACCATGCCGTGGCTGGTGTCGGTCGAGGTCTCGACGGCGTTGTCCTTGGCCGCCCAGAACGAGGGCCAGCCGGAACCGCTCTCGTACTTGGTGCTGGAATCGAACAAAGGCTCGCCGCAGCCGGCGCAGCGGAAGATGCCGGTGCGCTTTTCGTTGTTCAGCGGGCTGCTGAAGGGCCGCTCGGTGCCATGATGGCGCAGCACGTGATGCTGCAGCGGATCGAGCTCCTTCTGCCACTCCGCATCGGACTTCTGGATCTTCTCGCTCATGATTCCCTCCAGACGGCAAAAATGGCGACGGATCGCGGCTCAGACAAGTGAGCTCACACGAGGGACCGCAGCTCGCTCGCCGCCACCGACAGCATGTTGAGATCGATCGGGCCCGCCATCGCCATCTCCTCCTTGAGCCGGTCGACGCGCTCGAGCGCCAGCGGCCGGCTATCGCCCCAGCGGACCAGGTCGCCGCCGGCCCGCAGCACGGAGTTCAGGAGATCGGCGTGCAAGGCCGCCAGCTCGTCGTTCATGGCGATCGCCGCCTGCGCCGGCCACTGGCCGTCGCGCGGCAGCTTGTGCGCCGCCGCCTCGAGCCGCGCCAGCGACAGCCGCTCGCCGAGCTGGAAGTAGAGCCGCGCCGCCGCCTCGATCGTGCAGCCGTTGGCCTTGGCCGCCAGCATCAGGTCGCCCGCCGCTGCCAGCGTCTCCAGCGCCGAGGCACGGCGGGCGGTACCGGGCGGAGCACCCAGCATCTCGAACGCCGCCGCGCGCTCGTTCAGCGCGGTGCTCTCGGCCTCGCCGATCAGCGACGCCGGCAGGTCGCCCAGCGCCGCGACGGCGGTGCCGAGCTGCCGCGTCGCGTCGAGCGTGTCGATCGGCTGGGGCAGGCGGCGCAGGACCCACTGCACGCTGCGCAGCATGAAGCGCTGCGAGGCGACCAGCATGCGGATCTGCGCCTCGGCCTTCAGCGTCTCGTCCAACGCCTCGATCTCGACCCACAGGTCGCGCAGCTTCCAGGCATCGCGCGCCACCGCGAAGGCGTGGGCGATCGCCGCGGCCGAGGCGCCGGTCCGCTGCGCCACCGTGCGCACGAAAGTCGGCCCGCAGCGATTGATCAGCGAGTTCACCACCTGCAGCGTCGCGATCTCGCGGCGCAGCCGGTGATGGCGCAGCTCGGCGTCGAACTTCCGCTGCAGCGTGGTCGGGAAGTAGCGCACCAGCTCCTCTTCCAGCAGCGGATCGTCGGGCAGGCTGGAGTCGAGGATCTGGTCGGTCAGGTCGATCTTGGCATAGGCCAGGAGCACGCTGAGCTCGGGCCGCGTCAGCCACTGCTTGTTGGCCGCGCGGGTGCGCATCGCCTGGGTGTCGGGCAGGAACTCGACGGCACGGTCGAGCCGCACCCCTTCCTTTCCTGGGCGTTCGAGCGCGCGCATGAAGCGCTCGAGCCGGTCGTGCTCGTCGGCCGCCTGTGCCTCGGCCACACTGATCGCCTGGCTCTGCTGGTAGTTGTGGCGCAAGACGAGGGCCGCGACTTCGTCGGTCATGGCGAACAGGAGCTGGTCGCGCTCGGGTGCCTTTCCGATCGCGATCTTGATATTGACCTCGTGGTCCGAGGTATCGACGCCCGCGGAGTTGTCGAGCGCGTCGGTGTTGATCTTGCGGCCGGCCAGCGCCGCCTCGACGCGGCCGCGCTGGGTGAAGCCCAGGTTGGCGCCCTCGCCGATCACCTTGGCGCGCAGGTCGTTGGCGTCGATCCGGATCGGATCGTTGGCGCGGTCGCCGACATCGGCGTTGCTCTCGCCCGAGGCCTTCACATAGGTGCCGATGCCGCCGAAATAGAGCAGGTCGGCCGGCGCCTTCAGGATGGCGCGCATCAGGTCGATCGGCGTGGTCACCGGCTGCTCGATGCCGAGCGCGGCGCTCGCCTGCGGCGACAGCGTGATCGACTTGGCGGCGCGGTCGAACACCCCGCCGCCGGCGGAGATCAGGCTCCTGTCGTAGTCCCTCCACGACGAGCGCGGCAGCTCGAACAGCCGCTTGCGCTCGGCCCATGCCCGTGCGGGATCCGGCGCCGGATCGATGAAGATATGGCGGTGGTCGAACGCCGCCAGCAGCTTGATCTGCGTGCTGAGCAGCATGCCGTTGCCGAACACATCGCCCGACATGTCGCCGACGCCGACGACGGTGAAAGGCGTCTTCTGGATGTCGGTGCCCAGTTCGCGGAAGTGCCGCTTCACCGATTCCCAGGCGCCGCGCGCGGTGATGCCGATCTTCTTGTGGTCGTAGCCGGCCGAGCCGCCCGAGGCGAAGGCATCGTCCAGCCAGAAGCCGTACTCGCGCGCCAGCGCGTTGGCGATGTCGGAGAAGGTGGCGGTGCCCTTGTCGGCGGCGACGACCAGATAGGGATCATCGGGGTCGTAGCGCACGCAATCGGCGGGCACGACCTTGCCGTCGATGTAATTGTCGGTGATGTCGAGCATCCCGCGCATCAAGGTCTGGTAGCAATGGATGCCCTCGGCCTGGACCTGCTCGCGCGTGCCGTTGAGCGGCGGCCGCTTCACATAGAAGCCGCCCTTGGAGCCGGTCGGCACGATCACCGCGTTCTTCAC
>Ga0070738_10001189_pt1 | contig 56863 bp, 47 predicted proteins | sample Coa_R2_2_FD_66446 | JGI IMG/M metagenome (GOLD analysis project Ga0070738, IMG submission 66446) | Surface soil microbial communities from Centralia Pennsylvania, which are recovering from an underground coalmine fire - Coalmine... | ecosystem: Environmental > Terrestrial > Soil > Unclassified ... | reverse complement strand
TTTGCGTGCCGAGGTTACCCGGCTGATTCCAGTTTGGGTTCCTGTTTTGAAACCCCGGGAATGCCAAGGATGGGACGAAGGTAAGCCCCGGTGTGGCTATCGGCCGACCGGGCAATGGTGTCCGGGGTGCCCTGGGCAACGATTTGGCCGCCGGCGTCGCCGCCTTCGGGCCCGAGGTCGATGACCCAGTCGGCCGTCTTAATGACGTCCAGGTTGTGCTCGATAACCAACAGCGTATTGCCCGAGGCGCGCAGTTTAAAGAGCACTTCGAGCAATTTGGCAACATCATGGAAATGCAGGCCCGTGGTTGGCTCGTCCAGGATGTATAGAGTATGGCCGGTGGCTTTTCGGCTCAACTCGGCCGCAAGCTTTACACGCTGTGCTTCGCCGCCGCTGAGGGTTGTTCCGGATTGCCCCAACCCGATGTAGCCCAACCCCACCTCGGCCAGGGTTAACAAAGGATCATAAATCTGAGGAACCGCGCGGAAGAAGCTCACCGCCTCATCCACGGTCATGTCCAGCACATCGGCGATGTTCTTTCCCTTGTAGTTGATCTCGAGGGTTTCGCGGTTGTACCGCCTGCCGTTGCACGCTTCGCACGTCACGTACACCGGCGGCAGAAAATTCATCTCGATCTTGATAAGACCGTCGCCCTGGCATTTTTCACACCGGCCGCCTTTGACATTAAAGCTGAACCTGCCGGATTCGTAGCCGCGGATTTTGGCGGCCGGCAACCGGGAGAACAGGTCGCGGATGTGGGTGAACATGCCTGTGTAGGTGGCGGGATTGCTTCGCGGAGTCCGGCCAATCGGGGTCTGATCGATGACGATCACTTTGTCCAGCAACTCGAATCCTTTAAGCGCACGATGGCGCCCGGGCCGCTCTTTTGATCCGAAGAATTTGCGAAACAATGCCCGACGTAGAATATCGTCCACCAGCGTGCTCTTGCCTGAACCGCTGACACCCGTCACACAGGTCAAAGTGCCCAAGGGAATTCGGGCATCGATGTTCTTCAAGTTATTCTCACGCGCCCCAAGCACCTCCAGCCAACCGCGGTCCGCAGAGGGTTTGATCCGCTGCCGGGGAACGGGAATTGATAACTCACCGGTGAGGTACTTGCCCGTCAGCGACTGAGGATGGGCGAGAAGCTGTTCCAGCGTGCCGGCAGCCACTAATTCCCCGCCCCGCACTCCAGCTCCTGGCCCCAGGTCGAGGATGTAGTCGGCTTCCCGAATCGTGTCGGCGTCGTGCTCGACCACCAACACCGAATTGCCCAAATCACGCAATCCTTTCAACGTGCCAAGCAGCCGGTCGTTGTCCCGCTGATGCAAGCCAATGCTGGGCTCATCCAGGATGTAAAGCACGCCCACCAGGCCCGCGCCGATTTGCGTTGCCAACCGGATGCGTTGCGCTTCTCCACCGCTCAGTGTCCCGCTTTCGCGATTGAGAGTCAGGTACCCCAGGCCGACATTCTTGAGAAAACCGAGCCGCGCCCTGATTTCTTTGACGATATCGTGCGCAATGTTTTCCTGGTATTCGGTAAGTCTTAAGTCGCGGAAAAAGTCGTCCGCCTTTTCGACCGAAAGCGCGCACACATCCATGATCGACAAGCCGGGGATTGCGACTGAGCGGCTCGCTTGCGGCGGCTGGTCCGGAGAGGTGTCCGCCGGGTTTTTCGATTGCGAATCGGGAGCGGGTTGTCCGTTGCCACCTGGGACGGCCCCTCCCAGTCTAACGGCCAGGATTTCGGGCTTCAACCGTTGGCCTCTGCAAGCATCGCAAAATTGAGGGCTCATGAAACCTTTCAGACGGTTTCGCGTGAACTCGCTTTCGCTCTCGACGTACAGGCGCTCCAAATTTGGGATCACACCTTCAAACGGGCGGGAGACTTTGCTCGCTTTGCCCGCGCGATAGAAAGTGAACTCGATTTCCTCCGAACCCGATCCATGAAGGAGGACGCGCTGAAAGTCCGGGGGAAGGTCCTTGTAAGGCACGTCCATTCCCTGGTGGTAATGGGCGGCCACGGCGCGGAGCATTGCCTTGTAATAAACAACCATTCGTTTGCCGCCGCGCCTCCACGGCAACACAGCCCCATCTTCAAGCGACCGGTCCTGGTCCGGAACAATCAGCCCGTCGTCAAAAACCATTTTCTGGCCGAGCCCGTGGCAAACCGGACAGGCGCCAAGCGGGGCGTTAAAGGAAAAATGCTTCGGAGTAAGAGGCTCGTACGATTTTCCGGTTGCGGGACTGAGATTGCGGTTGGAGTGAAGTGTCTCGTGCCATGCGCCCTGTGAAGCGGCAACCGAAGGCTGCGCCGGGAGGGCTGCAGCGGGAAAGGGTGCACCGGTCTTGGCTGGTGTTTTTGCGTCAGGCTCAGGCAACTGGTGCAAGGTCACCATGACGCCGCCGCCCCACTTGAGAGCGGTCTCGACAGAATCGCTTAATCGAACCCGGATCCGCTCGTCGACCACCAGGCGGTCCACGACAGCTTCGATCACATGTTTCTCCTTCGGATCAAGTTTCACCCGGACTCCATTGGCCAACTCGACGAGCTGGCCATCCACTCGAGCCCGGACGAACCCCTCGCGTGAAAGCCGTTCGATGACATCGCGAAACTCGCCGCGTTCTTGCCGAATCACCGGGGCGAGCAGCATCACTCGCGTGCGTTGCGGTAAGGCGAGGATCTTGTCGACAATATCACTCGTGGTTTGACGCACGATGGGAACGCCCGTTTCCGGACAGTACGGCTGGCCGACATGGGCATACAACAGGCGCAGGTAGTCGTAGACTTCGGTCGTGGTAGCAATGATGGAACGCGGGCTGGAGCCGGAACTGCGTTGTTCGATGGCAATTGCGGGAGAAAGCCCCTCGATGAAATCGACGTCGGGCTTTTGCATTTGGTCGAGGAACTGCCGGGCGTAGGCCGAAAGCGACTCGACGTACTTGCGCTGGCCTTCGGCGTAGATGGTGTCGAACGCGAGAGAAGATTTGCCCGAGCCGCTTAAGCCGGTGATGACCACCAGTTTATCCCGTGGAATGTCGAGGGTGAGATTCTTTAAATTATGCTCACGCGCTCCACCAATCCTGATGAACTCTTTGCTCACGAAGCTGCTTTTTTCCAACTAAACAATCTTAAAGTTTAGCCGAAAGTGCCCGGGAAGGGAAGCAGCCTTTGAAATTTGTAAAGAATGGTTCCGAAAAACAGACAGCCCGGCGACAGGTTACTGCCGACCGGGCTGATGCAGTGTCCTCCGCAATTCAGGAGGCCGGGGCCAGCTCGCGAGTCAGCGGCACAAGGCCTTTGGCGATGGCAAATTTAGTAAGGCCGGCAATACTGTGGATATTCAGCTTGCGCATGATGCGTTCACGGTGCGTTTCGACGGTGCGCACCCCCACGCCGAGGCGGCAGGCAATTTCCTTGTTGCTCAGCCCTTCCGCAATGGCAATGAGCACTTCGCGTTCACGGGCGCTCACCTGGCCCGGATGCGGACCCGCGCCTGGCCCGCGAACAAATTGGTTCAGCGCCAGGCGGGCGACGTCCTGGCTGAAATAGGTCTCGCCGGCGTGGATCGTTTCAATGGCCTTGAGCAATTCCTCGGTCGGCGCCTGTTTGAGAATGTATCCTCGAGCGCCCGACTGCAGGATCCGCATGACGTAATCCTGGTCGTTGTGCATCGAAAGGATGAGGACCTTCACCATCGGGTTTTCCTTGCGCAGAATGTCCGCGGCGGTCAGGCCATTGAGCATGGGCATATCGATGTCCATGAGCACCAGGTCGGGCAGGAGTTCCTTGGCTTTTCGGACGGCTTCATGGCCATTGGTGGCTTCGCCCACAATCGTGACTTGTTGGGCTTGGGCAAGGCAGGAACTGAGGCCTTTGCGCACCACCGGGTGGTCATCGGCCAGGAGCACCCGAATCGGCTTGCGGGCGGCACCCGGTTCGGAAGGTTGCAATCTGGGGCCGGTCGGCGCGGCGAGGGCTGGTGCGGCAACGGAACTACCGGCGCGAACACTGTTCGCACGGAATTGATGAACCGGTTTTGCAGGGTTTTCCAGGATCGTTTTCATTTCCAAATAGCTGTCGTAAAGTGCCGCGCTTCACTGAGGTCACCCTACGTGGGCGTCGGGTCTCTCACAATCGGGGCAAATCACGAATGGCTTCCCGGGGTTTCCCGGGCTTGGGTCCAGGGGAAGGTCCAGGGCCTGCTGAAGCTTTAAATCGGAACAACCCCCTCTGGACAGGGGGGTCATAAGGAGAACAAAGCCGGAAAGAAGAGGATTCTCACCAACAGCGCAGGGTGCGTAAGGCGCTAAGCGAGCGCGAAATTTCAGGAAGGCAATTCGCGCTGGACCCACGCTGTGGCGTGCTGCGTGAGTTCAGCAGAGTTCTTGAGATTCAGCTTATGCTTAATCTGCTCGCGGTAATACTCGATGGTCTTGACGCTCAAATGCAATTCCTGGGCGATCTCGCTCGTCTTCTTCCACTGCCCAATCATCTGGAACACTTCGAGCTCGCGGTCGCTCAGGCTTTTGACCGGGGACTCCTGGATATCGGACTTGCCGCGAATCTGCTGCTGCAACATTTTTGCGCCAAGGGCCTCGCTGACGTAAATATTTCCACTAAGCACGCGGCGGATTGCGGCGATGATTTTCTCCAACGCCTCCTGTTTCATCAGGTAACCCAGCGCACCCGCCCGGAAAGCGACCTCGGCGTAGATCGACTCATCATGAGCGCTGACGACCAGGACGGGCAGCTTTTCAAACTGGGCTTTGATATTGCGCATCAACTCCAGGCCGCTGCTGTCTTTGAGGGAAATATCGGCAATCACCAGGTCCGGTCGGAGCTTATCGATCGCCGTCAGGGCATTGGCGGCATCCTCTTCTTCGCCGCACACGACCATGTCCGCCTGGCGGTTGATGAGCTGGGCGATGCCGTAACGCACTACAGCATGGTCATCTACAAGGAGGACGCGAATTCGATTATCCTTTGTAGCCGGATTTGCTTTCGCCTGAGCCATGTTTTTCTCTTAAAAGCTCGGGGATCCGGGAGTTCCCGGAGCACACGATCGGCCGAAGTCTGACTCAAACCCGGGGTGGGCGCAATCCCTATTAAGGAAAGAGGGGCTGTTTCAGTTTCCAACCCGTTGAAGCCCAACGGCAGCAGCCGGATGCCGCGCGGTTTTGACCCGATCCGGCTTGCTTGACGGGCGCTCTTTCAACACTAGACTCAAAGGCTATGCTTGGAATTTGTTGTCCGCCCCGGCTCTTGCTCGCATGAAGAAGCCATCGGTCCTGGTTGTTTTTCTAACCGTCTTCATCGACCTCGTTGGCTTCGGCATCGTGGTGCCACTGGTGCCGGTGTACAGCCGGCACTTCGGCGCGCACGGCGTGGTTATCGGGGCCATCATCGCCTCGTTTTCCGCGATGCAATTTATTTTTTCGCCCATTTGGGGCCGGCTCTCCGACAAATACGGTCGGCGCCCGATCCTCCTGGTGAGCACGGCGGGGGCGGCGTGTTCCTACGTGCTTTTCGGGCTGAGTTCGGGCCTGCAAAACCATGCGATGGCGCTGTGGCTGATGGTGATCTCGCGGGCCTTTGCCGGGCTATGCGGCGGAAACATCACCGTCGCCCAGGCGTACATCGCCGACATCTCGCCGCCAGACCAGCGCTCCAAACGGATGGGGCTGATTGGCATGGCCTTTGGTCTCGGTTTCATTTTCGGTCCGGCGATCGGCGGCTTGAGCTTAAAACATCTTGGCAGCACCGGGCCGGGCTTTGTGGCCGCTGGGCTATGCGCGGCCAATTTTCTGCTGGCATTGTTTATCCTGGTGGAAAGCCGGGCGCCGACCTCCGAACCGATTGCTCACCGGCCGCACCTGCACCAGTGGCTGCACACGCTCTCGCAGCCGAAAATCGGCATGCTGGTGGTGGTGTTCTTTTTGGCGACTTTTTGTTTCAGCTGCTTTGAAAGCACGCTGCCGCTGGTCGTCAGCGACAATTTTCATCTGAACCTCCAGCGTGATGAAACTTCGGCATCCACGGTGGCTTACCTGTTCGTGTATTGCGGGTTGATCGGGGCCACGGTTCAAGGCGGGTTGATCGGCAGGCTGGTCAAATCCTTTGGAGAGCCAAAGCTCATCGCCTTGAGCCTAGTGCTTACCGGGATCAGTCTTGCCCTGATTCCCTTCATCGGAGGCGGGGCTGATTTGTCGTGGCACGTGCTGGCCCGGCCAGAAGGCCGGCCATGGCTGGAAATGCTTGGGGCCCTGGCGCTGCTGTCGGTCGGCTCGAGCCTGACACGCCCGCCCTTGTTTGGGTTGCTTTCCAATCTCACTGCGGCTCACGAGCAGGGAGCCAATATCGGCGTGGCCCAGGGGGCCGGAAGCCTGGCCCGGATTCTCGGTCCGATGTTCGCGACCGGCCTTCTGCCGTACTATCCTCCGCTGCCGTACCTGGTTTGCACCGGAGTTTTGCTCTGCACGTCGGCATTGGTACTCCAGCGATTCCGGGGAGAAATGCTCTCGTCGGAATCGGCGAGTGCGCCGCAACCGGCAGAATAGCCGAACCAGAAAACAGCAGGGGATTTGGACCACGGAGCTTCCCTGCTCGCGGAGATCGCAAATCCAAGACAGTCCTCCAACCAGGCGCGTGCCTTTATTTCAAAAACATGCGGGCTGCAGCATCGGCAAAGCGCAATCCCTCCGGCGTGAGTCGAAACCGCTCCGAACTGGCCTGTCCCCAGCCTTGGCGGGTTAATTCCTCCATCTCGGCGGCCCAATCGTGTCTCAGGTCGTGGCCGGTGATTTCCCTGAACTGATCGAAAGGCCACCCGGCGATCATTCTCAAACCGAAGGCGGCAGTTTCACCGGCTCGGCCCAACGCCGATAGCTGCTCTTTGGACTCGAGCGGGCGCGCCCCGCTTTCGATCGCGTCGCAGTACCGGGAAGTGTTGGCAACGTTCCGGCAACGCACTCCAGCCACGTAACTCGTCGCGCTTGGACCAAGGCCGTAAAAAGAACCGCCACGCCAATAGTTCACGTTGTGGCGGCAGGCGAACTCCGGAACCAATGACTCACCGGGAACGGATTCGCTTTCAACCTGCGGAGCCCTGCCCACCCCACCACGGGTCCGAGCGAAATTGGCAATTTCGTACTGTTCGAACCCGGCGTTGGAAGCCGCCTGCACAAGCTCGTCGTACATGACACACGCCAATTCTTCATCCACGGCGAATTGCTCCGCCTGCAGTTGCGCGTAAAGGGCCGTGTCCTCCTCGTAAATCACTTCATAGCTGGACAAGTGTTCGCTACCCATCGAACTGGCTTCGCCCAGTGTGTCCCGCCATTGCTGAAGCGTTTGTCCGGGAATTGCAAACATCAGGTCGAGGTTGACATTACCGAAGCCCGCCTGGCGCAGAATATCAAAGGATTTGAACACCATCTGCCGCGTGTGGACGCGCCCAAGTCGCTCGAGCAACACTTCATCGAGCGATTGCACTCCCATGGAAATGCGGTTCACCCCAAAACCGCGCAGAAGCCGGGCTTTGTCCAGCGACACCGTTGCGGGGTTGCATTCAACCGTCCATTCGGTGACTGCACGAGTCCAGCCCAACTCCTCCATCGCCGTGAGAATCTGTTCCCATTGTTTGAGGTTCAAAAGCGAGGGGGTGCCGCCTCCAAAAAAGATCGTTCGCGGCCGCAATTCGCGGCCCAGCATCTCTATTTCACGAGTCAGCGCGGCGACGTACCGATTGACCGTGTCTCCGTTTGAGGCCTCGGAATAGAAAGCGCAATAGGCGCACTTTTTTGCGCAAAAAGGCACATGCACATACAAGCTGCGTATCGGTTGAGTCGATGCTCCGGCCATGCAAAGGAGCATACCCTGCAATGTCACCCGCTGCAAAAACGAACTAATCCGGGGTTGCCGTACGCCGGTGAAAGTGACCAAGGCCATGAAGGCCGACGGAAACGCAACTAGGGTCGCGTAGAACTGTTTAGGGCTCGTCCCAGGCCCGCTCATTTTGTACAAAGGATTTGTCGCCCGGCGTTGTCAAACATTTTAGAAATAATCGCAATGCCCGTCCTAGAGCCAGATCCAAGTCGGGATACTCAGAGCCGGATGAGCAGCGGCGATCCTTTCGAAAGCGTAGTACGTGAACATCAGCGTATGATCTATTCCCTCTGCTATCGAATGACAGGGTCGCAGGCCGACGCTGAAGATTTGGCGCAAGAGACCTTTCTGCAGGCGTACTCTCATTGGCTGCAGTTCCGTGGCGACGCCAAAATATCCTCATGGCTTTACCGCATCGCAGTGAATCAGTGTTTAAATTGGAACAAACGGAGGACCCGACGCGAGATTCTGCACCGCGAATGGAGCAGTGAAACCTGGGAGTCCTCCGCCGACCTGCCTCCGTCGCATAGCCGCGTCCAAAATGCCTTGTTGCAACTTCACCCGAAGCAGCGCGCGGCCGTCGTGCTGACAATATATGACGGCCTTAGCCATAAGGAGGCAGCCAAGGCGCTGGGTTGCTCTGAAACAACCGTGTCGTGGCGCTTGTTTGCAGCGCGCAGAAAATTGAAGGCCCTGTTGGCGGACCTTTACCCGACGAAAGCTTCGTAATGAACAATTCCGAGCTCTCAAAAGCGCTCTTGGAATCAAAGGTACCTGAACCCCCGCCGGGGTACTGGGACGCATTTCCCGTTCGTGTTCTCAGCCAGATCCAGCGCCATCGGGAAAATGAAGCCGCCCATTCAATGACGGCCGCCGCAGCGACGAAACACCGTTGGGCGGTTTTTCCAGTTCCCCGTCTGGCGTGGCTGGCGGGCGCGTGCGCGTTTTGTGCGCTGGCTGCGTTTTTGCTTCTGTTTCGACCAGGGCGGGAGCGTTCGGGCGACCCGCAATTTGCCGCTGCCGTGAAATGTTTCCACGAGATAACGGGGTTGTTCCCGAACCAGGTCAGAACCGTGGTTTTCGATAACAATGGCCCGAGCCTGGTGTTGTCCGAAGAGCCGGATATCCCATTTTCTCAGCCGGTTTACGTCAAGATCGCTGGGCCCACGGACGAGCACCGATTTGTGACCTTTAGCGGGCAGCAACTTGTGGTTCATGGTGAGACTTTTGAAGTTTTGATCGATGGCCAGGGAGGCGTGTTAGTAGTGGGAAAGCAGTCGGTCTGGTCTAGTACGGAACCAGGGCTCCAGGCGGGCCCGTACCGAATTGAGGCCAGACCCCTGCCCACAAAATCATGAACCCCACCGCAGATAAAAGATCGGGCAACCTGGGGCGGCTGCCAGAAAGGCTAAGCGGCCCGCTGACTTTCCTGTGCCTCTGCATAGCTTTGTTGGGTTGCCAGGGTGCCGAAACTCCTGAGGTGCTCTCCCCGAATGAGCCGCCGGCTGTTTTTGGCGGGGGGGCTCGTTCGATCCCGCTCCTCTGGCACAATCCGACAGGACACCATATCTCCGTGCCGATCTCGCTGGAATTATGGCAGGTGCAGTCCTCAATTGCCATGCCACTTGGCGATGTGCCCTGGAAAGAGCTTCAAGTCTTGCCCGGCCAGACTGTGCTTGAATCCGCCGCTATTGAAGTTCCCGTTGTGCGGGCTCAAACCCGATTCCTAGCGCGGTGGGTGGATGCCCGGAGTGAAATCCTGGGCGTCAGCGAGTTTGTTGCCTATCCCACAAACCTGCTGCGCGAGTTGCAGGTTTTGGGGGGTCCGGACCCAGTGGGCGTTTATGACCCTACCGACCAGCTAAAGCCGCTTCTCAGCCTTGCAGGCGTTGAGTATACCGACCTGCAAGAGGAAGGTTTTGATCGTCACTATGGCCGGCTTCTCATCGTAGGGCCATTCAACCTGGCGAATCCGCAGCCCGGGTGGCTGGCCACTGCTATCCAATCCAGAGCCAGGAAAGGGGCTGCTGTCGTTTGGGTCACGTCCGCGCAAGAAGACCCGGCTTTACTGACGCCCTCTTTTTTTTCAGTGTCAATCGGAAAAGGCGTTGTGATTGTGGCCGAGCCTTCCTTGATCAAAGACCTGGCCCAAAATCCCCGGTCCCAGTTGCGTTTGGTCGAGCTTTGCCGCATTGCCATTACGCGCCGCGTTCCGTTGCTTCCTTCCATCCTCTCAAACCGATAAGGCGAATGCTATGACGTACCCTTGTGAAACGAACCTCACCATGACCAGGCAGCGCGCGCCCGCGTGGCGCCGCTCTCTGGGGGCGCTCTTCTGCTTTCTGTTGCTCACATGGGTGTTCTGCGCTCAGGCCACCGCACCGGATGTGCTCACCGTGGCCGTGTTTGATTTCGAATCCAGAGATGAGGGCATGCGTGACGTTGGATCCAAAGTTTCCGCCCTTATTAACGCCAGTCTTTCGGCCGAACCTCAGATCATTACTGTCGAGCGCGCGGAGTTCGAAAAGCTGTTGGGAGAACACGAATTGGGGTTATCCGGCAGCGTCTCGGCCGACACGGCGGCCAAGGTTGGACATCTTACCGGGGCGCAAGTGCTGGTCACAGGACGCGCTTTTCGGGCGGACAAAGAACTGGTAATTGTCGCAAAGATTATAGGGTCGGAGACCGGGCGCGTGTACGGGGAACTGGTAAAAGGAGGGCTTGGCGCGTCGGTTTCGGATTTGTCGACAGAGCTGGCGAAGAAGATCGCGACAACACTGAGTCAGAAGAGCGAGACGCTGGTTGCCAAAGTAGAGAACCGCGAACAGCGGATTGCGAGGCTGAAACAAAGCTTGCACGGCGATCGCCTGCCCTCGCTTTCACTCAAGATTAGCGAGCGGCATTTCGGCCAGCCAGTCATTGACCCCGCAGCTGAGACGGAGCTTGGCTTGGTGTTACAGAAATGCGGCTTTAAGATTCTGAGTGACAAGTCCAGCGAGCGCCCGGAGATCGAAATCACAGGTGAGGCTTTCAGCGCGTATGCGTTGCGAAAAGGAAACCTGATCTCCTGCAAGGCCCGGGTGGAAGTCAAAGCCTCGAACCGCAAAGGAGAAGTCTTGATTATGGACCGTCAAACCAGCGTCGCGGTGGACGTTGCCGAACAAACCGCAGCCAAGACCGCCTTGCAAAACGCTGCGCTTGACGTGGCCGAAAGACTGGTTCCCGCCTTGCTTAAATGACCCCCGCCGGGCGCATTCAGCAGCCATCGCCTCAAAACCTTCTATGCGTAACAAGTTCTACCTGGGAATCGTCGCCTTGGCCGTCATCGGTGGGGCCTGTATTTATGCGGTGCGCATATACCAGGGTCCGCACAAGTACGAGGCGCTCTCTCCGGACGAGATTTACCGGGCCCGTCTCAAAATGAATCCCAATCTGGCCTCAGAGGCCACCGTGAAGGTGGTTCCTTTGCCAGAGAAAAGGGTTGTCCGATTGGCGATAGGGAGTCTTGGGCTCGCAGACGACCGGCGCAACGGGGACTTAATGGACCTCGTCACGACCGGATTGTCTGGGGCTCAAGGACTGGAACTAGTGGAACGCCAGTCGCTGGACAAGGTGCTGTCCGAACTTCAACTAAGCCTTTCGGGCCTGGTCCGCGCAAAAGATGCGGTAAAGGCCGGGCGCCTGCTACGAGCTGATTGGTTCTTGCTGGGCACATCAACCACCTTGGGGGGGACCAAGGCCCTGGTCGTGCGCCTCGTTGACGCTCGCACCGGTACGCTGCGTGACGCCGGGATCTTTTCCGCAGAGCAGAATTCTACGGCGTTGGCTTCGGCGGTGGCAACATTTGTTCAGAAGTCCAGGTCCAACTCTTCCTCTTTGAAGCAACCCGTTTTCCTGGGTATCGGGACTTTCGAGGATTTCAGCGCCAACTCGAGGCAGGCCGACTTCCCCACTCAACTCCGAGGGTACCTGACGGGAGCCTTTCGCGGTTCGCAGGTACGCATGGTGGAACGTGAATACGTAGACACCCTGCTGCAGGAGGTGCACCTCGATATGGCTGGTTTGTCCGACGAAGCTGCCGGCGACCCGCCCACACCGATGCAGTCCGCCTTCTGGCTGGTCTCTGGAAATTATCAATCCTACGAAACGACGAGTTTTAAAGTGGAGGTTGACCTGGAGGTGGCGCGAGTTTTTGGGCCCAGCAAACACATACATCTCGTTGAAGAACCCGGGGAGCGCATCAACCTCAAAATCAAGGACACTGTTGAGCAGGTTCTCAACGAAGGGGGACCGGTGTACCCGAACCGGCGCAGCGAAGTTCGGCTGCAGATGGGACATGGCGAATCGCTGGCCGATATCGATCGCGGCTACGGTAATCCGGATCTTGTGCACTTGGGGTCGTTTGCGCAGGAGGAGCTTGATCCACGCGCGTCCTTCCGCAAACGGCGCAACCTGGAGGAGGCGCTGCGCGCGTTTCAAACTGTCCTGCTCCTGGACCCGACCAACCAGGAGGCCAAACTATGGATTGCGGCTTGCCTGCGGAGCCGAGTTCTTCAACGCAATGAGGAGGCGCGCCAAATCTATCGCGACGTCCTGGAGCGTCCGGCGCAGGATAAATGGTCTGAAATCGCGAAACAGGCATTGATTTGGAGTTTCGACTACTATGACACTGTTCCAAAGGCTAGTTGGTTTGAAACAGCCGCAGCGCTGACCAGCAACCCAGACGCCGCTCAATTCTACCGTCAGCAGGCCGAGTCGCTGAAGAAGGAAAAACTGCTGAATCAAATCGGACCCGAAGCCCAGGCTCTGGCCGAAGAACGCGTCTGGTATCACGTGACGAACGCCGTTTGGGGCGGGACAGGCGCGTCGATGGTCGAGGAGTTCGTCCATAGTTATGGCACCAATAAGGCCGGCGCGGCGCGGCGCCTGGCAGAGCTCTACCCTGTTTTCAAGGCCCGGGCGCCGGAAACCGAAGCGTACCTGCTTGCGGCGGTCGTCAGCGGTCAGGTGGAGACCAACGCACCGCCGGTGCTCGAGTTTCAACAGTTACTCGAATCGCTGACTGCACATCCTGAAACGGTCTACAAGCCTTCTGCATTTTGGCTTTTCACTCAAAATGACGTTTTGGAATGGAGCTGGAAACACCAGGATTATCGTCTTGCAACCCGTTACCTCGAGGGAAAAAAAGCAGCTTCGGCGGTTTACACCGACCTCGCCACTGTGACCAACCACGAGCCGTCAGTCCGGATGACCGATGAAGACAGGATGGCTTTGGCGTACGCTTATCTCGGCACGCAGGAATGGGACAAAGCCCTGGCCCTATTTGAAAAGTTCTCTGGCCAGCTCTTTTCAATGTTGATGGATGGGCCCTGGGGTGACCACAACACCGTTCTATTCACCGACCGCCTGGCTGATTTTTGCCGCAAAAACATGGGGCAGGATCCGCTTGCAAAACTTCACGAGTTCAACCCAGGCAAGCCCGTACTTCCCCTTTGCTTCGATCAGATATTGACGATGGATGAAGGTGGCTTCTGGATAACAGTGAACAATCGCTTGCTGCATCTGGATTTTGACCTCCACACCAACGCAGTGGTGGAGGTGCCCGTTCACGCTCCCATTACCGCTGTTTGCGCCTCCTCAACCAATCTCTGGATCGGAACGGACGGGGCCGGCTTATTCGAATTTGACAAAGCTACTGGCCGGCTCAAGCAACTTAAAGAAAAGGACGGTCTCCTGATGGATAACATTGCCGCCCTCTATTTGTCTTCGACCAATCTATGGGTGGGCTACGGCCGCAAAGCTCGCAGGGAAATCCATAATACGGATGGCGGCTTGGGCAAAATTGACTTATGCACATACAAAAGCACCAGCTTTATGCCTCCGCTGGCGGAGCATCCCGAAATTGAAAAATGGTCCCTGGCTAACGGCACTGGCCCTACGCGTGCCTCTGTCGTCGCCATCGCAGAAGCTCAACCGAATGATATTTGGCTTCTGGTTGGAGGGCCTCCAGGCTCCCTGTGGCGGTATCGGCCAGGCCAAAATACGTGGGAACCGGAGGTTTATTCGTGCTATTGCCTGGCTCAGGCCCCCCAATCTTTGCTGATTGGAAAATATTGGAATCACTTTCGCGAAGACAAAGATGGCGTGCTGGGGGTCGTCCGAATGGATCTCAGTTCGGCCAACTCACCGGGTCATGACTTTAAAAAACCTGAGGGCGTTCCTCCCGGATGCGTCACCACTTTGAAGGTGGATGGTGTCAACGTGTGGGTAGGCGGATTCGGATACGTGGCACGATTCGATCTCGCAACCGAAGAAGTCAAGGCCTTGGCGCACATCCAGGCCGATGAAATTGAGCGGCTGGAGGTGGGTGGAGGTTACCTTTGGATCCAAGCCAAGTGTTGGTTGTACCGTGTGCCTTTGTCGAGCATCCCCTGAACAAGGAAGTTGCGGCGGCAGAGTTATTCGACGTCACGGCGAGTAATCCGAGGCCTGTTTTACGCAAACTGCATTGCGTGGCGGGAAGCGAGTCATTAATGTCGCGCCGATGAAAATTGTGCTGGCATATTCGGGCGGCCTCGACACTTCGGTGATCCTGTCGTGGATCCAGGAAAAGTACGGGGCCGAAGTTGTGGCGTACTGCGCCAACATCGGGCAGGAAGAGGAACTAAAGGGATTGGAAACGAAAGCCCGGAAGACCGGGGCCTCCAAGTGTTACATCGCGGATTTGCAGGAGGAATTTGCCCGGGACTTTATTTTCCCGATGATCCAGGCAGGAGCCATTTACGAGAGCCAGTACTTCCTTGGAACCAGCATCGCCCGGCCGCTTATCGCGAAGGGCATGATCGAGGTCGCCCGCAAGGAGAAAGCGCAGGCACTGGCGCACGGGGCCACCGGCAAGGGCAACGACCAGGTCCGGTTCGAACTGACCGCGGCGGCTCTTGCGCCCGACCTGCAAATCATTGCGCCGTGGCGCGACAGCTCGTTTCGGGAGAGCTTTCCCGGCCGAAGCGAGATGATCGCGTATTGCGAACAAAAGCGCATCCCGGTCCAGGCCTCGGCCAAGAAGCCCTATTCCATGGATCGCAATCTGTTGCATATTTCATTCGAGGCCGGAATTCTGGAAGACCCGTGGATGGACGCCTTTGCTCCCGCCAACAAGGACATGTTCAAATTGAGCGTCGCGCCCGAGGACGCCCCGAATAAACCGGAGTACGTTACCCTTGAATTTGAACAAGGCCTGTGCGTGGCGATTAATGGCAAGCCGATGAGCCCCTTGGCCGTGATGCGCGCGCTCAACAAGCTCGGCGGCAAGCACGGCGTGGGAAGGGTGGACATGGTCGAAAACCGCTATGTGGGAATGAAGTCGAGAGGCGTGTATGAAACACCGGGCGGCGCCATCCTCCATTTTGCTCACCGGCAAATGGAGACCTTGACCATGGATCGCGAAGTGATGCACCTAAGGGATTCATTGATTCCGCGGTACGCCGAACTGGTGTACTACGGCTACTGGTTCGCGCCCGAACGGCTCGCATTGCAGGCGCTGGTGACCGAAAGCCAGAAGAACGTCAGCGGGACGGTGCGCGTCAAACTCTATAAAGGAAACATCCTTGTGGCGGGCCGCAAATCGCCCGTCAGTCTGTACAACCCGGCGATCGCCACAATGGAAGCCGATCCGACTAAAGCCTACAACCAGGATGACGCGACCGGTTTCATCCGGTTGAACGGCCTGAGGCTGCGCGTCGCCGCGCAGGTCCAAAAAAAGAAGCGCTGAGGACGAAAACAACCGTCTAATGTGACGCTACGGCCGTCGAAGGAGCCAATTCGAGCAACTCGCGGCTATAGAGCACGCCGCGGCGGCGCGTAGCGATGAGCTTCATGGTTTGCTGCAGCGCGTTCTGCAGCTGGGGGAATCGCGTGGTCAACCGGCCTTGGGGCATCGATGAGACGACGATGCGGACAAAAGTCTCCAGCGAAACCACGTTCCCGTACAACGCGAGATTCGACACGACCACATGCGGCCAGTACCCCGGTATGGTGCACCCGCTGATGCTGCACCTCAGGTCGACCTGCGAAAAGCCCAACACCGGAAAACTCCCGCAGCGAAGAACCGAAACCAACTGCTCGAGTTCGCCCGGGGTGAGCCCGAAAACGGCGCGGGTTGTGTCCGGGTTGCTCAAGCCGTCAATGCCGTATTCGTATGAGAAGGGCGTGGGCAAAACCAATTGGTCCGTGGTCACTTCTTCTTCGCCCGTCAGCCGTTCCAGGCGCAAGCAGCCAAATTCCGCAGTCAAGGCCCAGGCCCGTCCAACATCGTGCCGGGTGAAAGAGGACAACCCGAATGGCGTGGCCTTTCCCAACAGCCCGAACACCCGCGATCCGTGTCTCAGCACACTCCACTGGGCCGAGGTATTCAACATCTTCAAGCTAAGCCCCATAAAATAAGATCGTCAGCGGGGGAAGCGCGCGCTGGAATTCCGTTCATTCGGCTCTCCGTTGCAGGCGCTCCACCGGCTCACAATCAAAACTCTAGCGACCCAGCGACGGCGGCGATATCCGTACTAAAGGCAAACAGTCCACCGGAGATTTCGGACAATGCAGTTGCGCTCGAGAGAAAGTTCCATTAAACGATCGATTCAACAAGCAACCCTATGAGCGAACCGATCATTTTCCAGAAATCGCCTATCGTGCAAAAAGTCGAACCCGGCACCTACTGGTGGTGCGCGTGCGGCCGATCCAAAAGCCAGCCTTTTTGCGACGGCTCGCACAAGGGAACGGGATTAGGCCCCAAAGAAACGGTCATTACCGAAGCGCGCACGGTGGCCTGGTGCGCATGCAAGCACTCCAAAAACATGCCGTTTTGCGACGGCAGCCACTCGGGACTTTAGTTCAGGGAAGGAAAGGGGCGAAGCCGGTCAGCCCTTGCGTTTGAACAGCTCGGCGGTGTCGGCGAGGTTCAACACAGAAAGATCCAGGCCGCCTTCGGGATCGCGCTGCTGGGCGGCGCGCATTTGTTCGGCGATCTTTTCTCCGGCCGGCAGGCCGAAATACTTGACGACGCCAACGCTGACATGCGCCTTAAAAATGACTACCAGGAGACAGTATTCGTCGACAGCCAGCACGAACATGCTGAAGCGTTCGCCTTGCTGATAAACACTATTGAAATTGGTTTCGTGGACCAGGTTGGCAATCGTTTGATTGGCCAGGTAAGCCCCGGAAGCCAGGGCCGCGATGGTGGTTAGATCGAACTGGCGGCTATCGCCGTAGCTGGAGATCAGGAAGCCGCCCTGGTCGATGATCAGGGCTGTGGTGGCTTCGCTCTTCTCGAGCAATTCGCGCAGCGCCTCTTCGAAGCGCTGGATGTCCTCCTCAACCAGTTGCGGGAGTGTGCCCATGTCATGCGTACTGCGGTGTGGCCTGGCTCACAAATTTGTGCAACAACATGCGGGTGATCATGTTGAGCGTCTCAAAAACGCCTTCGCATTTGTGGGCGACGGAAGAAAATGAGGGCACCTGGACATCGCGGTTGTTCAACAGGAACTCCATGTACTCGATGGGCGCAACGTTCGGCAGGTCGCGCTTGTTGTACTGCAGGACGTAAGGAATCTCGCTGAGATTGAGTTTCAGGGATTTGAGGTTCTCTTCCAGGTTGGTGAAACTCTCGACGTTCTCGGGCATCTTTTCATACTGCGAATCGGCCACGAAAACGATGCCGTCCACCCCGCGCAGCACCAGCTGGCGCGTGGTGTTGTAAATCACCTGGCCGGGCACGGTGTAGAGCTGGAACTTGGTTTTGAATCCCTTAATCGACATGGCCTCGATCGGCAGGAAGTCGAAGAAGAGGGTGCGGTCCGAGCTGGTGGCCAGGGAGACCAGTTTGCCCTTGTTGCCGGCGGCGGTCTGAACGTGGTCGTGGACCTGGACCAGGTTGGTGGTTTTGCCGCCCATGGCCGGACCGTAATAAACGATTTTGACCTGCAGCTCTTTAGTTGCCTGATTGATGATGGCCATAAAACTATTTTGCTTTGTGATCGAGTTCGGAAGCCAGTGCCGCCAATTGCGCGGTTGGCAACGGCACGCCCGCCTGGCCGAATGCCGCGAAGAAGATCGCGTTGACCCTGAAAATCTTCCAGGGGACGTTGCCTACCGTGAAATTCAGGTTGTTGAGTTCTCCCATGCGCAGCTCTTTGGTGCACTGGCTGACTTTGCCGAAGATCTGCGGGAGAAACGCCGCCAGCGTGTCCGCGTTCAGATCCGGTGGAAGCCGATTGGCGACCATCAGCCCGTCGGGCAGAGCAATCAACGCGCCGGCCACCCCTTCCAGGGCTGCGGCCCGCGACACCACTTCGTTTGGAGTCGCATACTTCGCGACGAATTTCGTTCCCGGAGTCGGCCCGCGTTTGGGTTCCGGCTCGGCCGCAACTCGCGCGGTGTCGTGCGTATCTTCCCAAACGTAATAATTCGTGTCGGTCTGACGGGCTGTTGCCGCAGCCGGCGAAGGCGTGCCTTCCGGCTGAGGGAACCCGAAGAAAAGGTTGGGGATCTCCTCGTCGACAGCGACTTTTTGTTTTGCCTTGCTGGCCTCGCGCTGACGTTCCAGGAAAATGGGTGCAACGACCTTCAGCGGCAAATCAAGAACGGTCGTGTCATGAGAGGAAGCCACGGCCGGGACGGCGGGCTTAACAAACGCACGAATCGACTTCCATGTAAAGCAGATGCGGCCCTGTTTCAGAGCCTGCTCGACAGCTTGCGCAGGAAGGCCAACTTTGGCTTCCGCCAAACCCATGGTGATGACCTCTTTGCGGACCTCTTCGGGCCAGGCTTCGGCAAGGGAGGCCAGAGACACGATTAAGGGCTCGCCCGCCGGGCCGGATTTGGACGCCGGGATGGGAGCGGAGGCCGGCAAAGGTGCCGAGGCTGCGACTTCTCGATGCGGTATGCTCGCAGGCTTGGGGGCCTGGACGGGGATCGGAGAAGGCGCGACTGGGGTCGGAGGCGCGGGCCTGGGTGCGGCCAGGGGGGCCTGGGCGCTGGGCATCGAAATCGGCTGCGCGGTTTGAATCGGGGCCGTTACGGGTGTCGGGTCGATTGGCGAAATGGGCTTGGTCAAAACCGGCTTCGGGTTGAAAGCAACCGGGCGAGCCTGGGTGGGAGCCTGCGACTGCGAAGGCGCCGGGGCAGCGGCGGGTTTGACCGCGGTTTTCTGAGCTGCGGGAACGGGCTTGGCAATGGGTGCTTGAGGCGCCGCATTGACCGAGGCCGGGGTAGCGGCGGCAAATCTTGGAGTTGCCGGCACCGGAGCGACCTCCGCCGCTAATGGAGGAGGCACGGCGGCAATGGAGGCACGCGGAGGCGCCGCCATCGGGGGCGCGACCGGACTCGTTTGCCTCGCGGCAGCGGCCGGCTCGGGCTCGGTCTTGGAATTGCCAATTGTAAAGCTGACGCCTTTTCCACGCGAATCAAACGGGCTGCTGATTTCTGCGGGGACTTCGATCTGGCGCTGGACGCGGCGGCGCGCGATAAGAGCCGGGTTGAGCTTGGAAAGGATCTCCGCCAGGGGGAGTATCACCAGCACGCGATCGCGGTCATTCTGGGCGGTGAAAACTTCGGGTGCAGCCTGGCGCAACTCTCCAAAGGAGACTTTGACCGCACCGCGCGAAAGCTGAGCTAAAACCTTCTCGAGAGGAACGGTGATGGAGGCATCGCCAACGTCATTGCGTTTGACCCTGGGCTGAAGCTCCAGCGGCAGACTTTGAATGATCCCTTGGAGGCTGACTTCAATTCCTTTGCCGTTTCCGTTCGAGGAAGGCGCATTCCGGCGCAGGGGAGGAGCTTTAAAGACCGGGGCTTTGTTCGCCGCCGCGGGTGCGGGTTCCGGCGCTACTTCCGGTGAGCTTGCTTCATAGTTCTGCGCCGATGTCTCAGGCGCCCTGCGCAACAGGTTTTTTAGGAAGCCAAACATTTTAACTTTCGTGGAGTGAGCCAGCGCACTCAGGGGTTGTGTTGCCATTCAAAACGACCGGCACACCGTCAACGCATTCGGGAGCTTGCTCATGGCAATAGCCGGGCCCACTGGCCACGCGGGATGCGACGCCGCCCTCACTGATTGTCCGCGCTCGATTCATTGGTCTTGTATCGGTTGAACTGCTTCTGGGGCGAGGTTGTGCAGGAAACGTGCCACCGGAGGCCTCACAACAACGTGTATCCAAGCGGGTTCCGCCCTGCACCCAGCCCAGGACTCATCTCGTTCCGCTCGGGCGCGTTAGGTGAGGACCGCAAAATCGATTTCAGCGGTGCCCTGCGTTGGCAGCGTAGAGCCACTGCGCGATGTGCACTTCCAGGCTTTTTACCGAATTGCCTGTCCCATCGCTGGACTCATTTGTCCTGTGTCGGAGGGTTTCTGAGCAGTTTTTGCTCGAATTCGGGTCATGAAAGGGCGGCCGCAACCTAGAGGAGCCGCGAGAAAACACTTTTCAGACAGGGTTTTGAAAATCAGCGCCAATTTCTCAAAAAACACTCGAAACGGAACAATGCTTGCTGCTGCATCCTGGATGCCGATTTCATTTGAGCCCGTAGGGTATCGCATACACAATCGCAGCTGACGGAACGTAGCTATGGAAAGCCGCCACAAAGTGCTCATCGTGGATGACGACCCAGCCGTGCTGGAGTTGTACCGCGATCTGCTGGCGCAGCTGCCCAGCAAACCTGAGATTTTCACCACCACCTCAGGATCCCGCGCCCTCTCGATGCTCAAATCCGAGCCGTTCCGCCTCCTGCTGTGCGACCTGAAGATGCCGAAAATGGACGGCCTCCAGGTGCTTTCGATTGTGCGCCGCTCTTTTCCTGAGCTGCGGACCGTGGTGATGACCGCGGTTCATAACGAGGAATTTCGCTCGCGCGCCTACGCATTGGGCGTCGATCTTTTCTGGCTCAAACCCGACACGCAGCAGAACATGGAGATGTTCCTGCAATGCGTTGAGTCGTTGCTGGGGCGGGACGAGGAGTCCGGTTTCCGCGGAGTGCAAAGCAAGAGCCTGATGGACCTCATTCAAATGGAGTGCCTGTCGCAAAGCTCAACCGTCCTCCGGATCACGCGCGGCTCGGTTAACGGCCGCATCTGGATTTCTTCGGGCGAACTCATCGATGCCGAAACAGAGGGACTCCGAGGTGAGCCGGCCTTCCGCAGAATCCTCGAGTGGAAGTCGGGCACATTCGAAAACCTCCCCGCCGAGAACGGCCGGGAAAGAACCATTAACAAACCTGCCAACGCCTTGCTGCTGGAAGCCGCGCAGGCGATGGACGAAATCGCCGCGCCGGAAACCCAGAGCAGCGAGGAGGCGGAAGTCGCAGACCACCGAAAAACGGTGTGGCGCCTCGCTTCACTGACCCGGGCGGGCGCGGACTTCGTGGTTTCGCTTCCGCAGGAGCCTCAAAGCAAAGCCGAAGGCTGGGGCACTGAAGCAACCCAGGAACTTGGGGTTTGGATGCAGCAAGCGCTGGAGGCCTCCAACAAACTCGCTCATAATTTACAGGCGGGATCCTTGACCAGCCTCGAAGGCCGCAGCCTGGACCTTCGTATCGTGCTGCTCCCTGAGGATGACAAAACCTACCTGGTCGGTTGGCCCGCGGATGGTCCGTCGACGCAACTGGCCGAAAAAAGCAAACAATTGGTCTCTTCATGGGATTCCTGAGCCTATTCTCCAAGCAGAGCCCGGGCGTCCAGGTTTTGCCTTCCGGCACGGTGACGGTCGATCGCAACAACAAGATCCTTGCGACGACAGTGTCGTCGGCGTGTTCCGAGGATGTCCTGCAGGAGATCGGGGACCACGTCCTGACTTTGTTCCGCCAGGCGCGAAAAGCGCAATTGCCGCTCTCGGAATTAACTCTTCATTTCTCCAGCCTGAAGATCACCGCCAAGGAGATGCGGGGCGGCGCCATTATCTTCCTGGCTCCAAAACACACCTTTAACGCCGCTTCTTAAACCTCCTTTTCAGCCTATGAGCACCAATAAAAAAGTGGAGCAACTGATTGCCCAGATGGAGAATTACCTCGAATGCTGGAAGCAATTCAACCAGTTCGTCAGCCTGGCGCGCACTAAGAAGTTCAGCGCCGAAGACGAGAACCAGTTCCTGGAAATCAAGAGCGTGCTCGTTCAGGAACTCGAATTAATTCTGGCCGCCATCGAGGTAACCCAACCCAGCCGCCAGGAAGTCCATGACCTTGTCGGCAACGCTCCGTCCCTCCGGTACTTGAGCGAAATGAATGAAGGCGTCCTGCGCAATCTGGAGAATTCGTGGCATAAGATTTACATCGGCTGGCACGCGGTCCTCGGCCAATTGAAAGTGCGCCAACGCGACGACGACGCCAAAGGCGGGTTTGCTTCGGTCTTCAGCAAGAAAGAGAAGTAGGCGGACAGGTGTCTCTTTTGGCACCCGGTTTCCCCTTGCTTTTCTGCTGTTTTTTTCGTTTCTAGCCGGGCATGCCTGCCTGGTTAATCATAACAGTCCTGGGAATCGTTGAAGGAATTACCGAATTCCTGCCGGTCTCTTCGACGGGTCACCTGTTGATTGCCGAACGATGGCTTGGAACTCACCAAAGCGACCTCTTTAACATTGTGATCCAGTCGGGCGCGGTCCTGGCCGTGCTGCCGTTGTTTCCGGAGCGATTGCGCCAGTTTTTCTTCGAATGGCGCAAGCCGGCCACCCAGGCTTACGCGGCGAAAATCCTCCTGGCCTTCGGCATCACGGGCGCTATTGGGTTCATCATCGATAAAAAGGGATTCAAACTGCCCGAAGAATTGAAACCTATCGCAATTGCGCTGTTCATCGGCGGCCTCGGGTTTGTGCTCGTAGAGGCATGGCTTAAGGATCGGCGCTTGCAGGCCGAGGTCACCTGGGCTATGGCGGTGGCTGTGGGCGCCGGACAAATCCTGGCGGCGGTGTTCCCGGGAACCTCCCGCTCCGGCGTGACAATCCTCTTGTGCCTCATCCTGGGCCTGAATCGGCCGGCTGCGACCGAGTTCTGCTTTTTGGTCGGAATCCCCACCATGCTGGCCGCTGGCGGCTGGAAAATTTTCAAAGCGATCCATCATCCGCCACCCGGAGCTTCGCCTGAAAACTGGGGCATGGTTTTGCTCGGATTCATCGTTTCCGCAATCGTTTCCTTTATCGCGGTTCGCTGGCTCCTGCGGTATATCCAAAGCCACACCTTCATTATCTTCGGCTGGTACCGAATAGCCCTGGCCGTCCTCATCGCGGTCTTATTGCTTCGCGGCTGAAACCGCCCTCAATCTTCCCTGCGTTTCCCAAGGCCGGTTCCTGAGTGGAGGCAGGTTCGCTCTTTGCTCAACGGGCGGTCGATTGTAACATAAGGAATGCGCTCAATTCTGTTTCGATTCGCTTACCTCGCCGCAATAGGGACCGCGCTTACTTCAATTGCAGCGGAGCCTGCCGGGGGGGCGGCACCGGCCAACACCGGCGGCCGGCAATTCCTTTTTGACGGCCAAACGACGCGCGGATGGCACAGCTTCAAAACGCAAAGCTTCCCTTCAAAGGGTTGGGTCATTGAAGACGGCTGGCTGCATTGCCTTGGCAATGGCGGCGGAGACATCTTGTCCGACGGCGAATACGACCAATTCGACCTGGAATGGGATTGGAAAATCGAGCCGGCAGGCAACAGTGGGTTAAAATATTTTGTCCTGGAATCACGCAACTCCGCGTTGGGGCACGAGTACCAGATGCTCGATGATGAGCGAAATCCCGATGGTAAAATAGCTCAAGGCAAGCACGTCACCGCATCGTTTTACGATGTCCTGAAGCCGACCGTGACGCCTCCGACGAAGCCCGTCGGAGAGGTGAATCACTCCCGCATTTTCATCAAAGGAAACCACGTTGAACACTGGCTCAACGGGGTAAAGGTGCTCGAATATGAGCTGGGCAGCGAAGCCGTCAAAGAAGGCGTCGCTGCCAGCAAGTTCAAGAACGTTGCCGGGTTTGGGACCAGGGTCAAAGGACACCTGTTGCTGCAGGATCACCACAGCAACGTCTGGTTCCGGAATATAAAACTGCGCGACCTCTCCGGGCCGCAATAAGCGGAACGATTTCCGTGGGTCAGCTCTTTACCGAAACCCACTTCTTTTCGCGCGCGCCTTTGTAAAGGGCTTCCATGGCCACAACGCGGGCCGCGGCTTCCGAAGGTTTGACCAGCGGTTGGTCTTTCGAGCCGGCCACCGCATCCAGGAATTGATGCATGGGAGGACGCGCCGCCGCCGGCAGCTTGGTGAAAGGATCCTTCGAGTCGCTGCCGGGAATGTGCTTGCTCTTATAATAGAGATGATTGTCCACGACGACGGCGTGACCTTCAGTGCCGCTGATGAGGAATCGCACGGGATCTTCCACATCCACCCAACCGGCGGCCAATGTGCCGATCACGCCGTCCTTGAACTGGATCAGCCCTTCGCCGCATTCATCGCATCCCGGGTAACGGCCGGTCACGGTTCTCACATCGGCGGTGACAGCATCAATATCGCCCAGCATCCACATGAGGATATCGAGTTTGTGCGTGCCCAGGTCGCCAAAACCGCCAATCCCGGCGATCTTCGGGTCGGCCATCCAGCGCCATTCTGTGTCGAACCAGCCTTCCAGCGCTCCGCTGTGGCAGTTTGAACCCCGCGCGCGAGTGATCTTGCCAAAGTGTCCCTTGGCGATCTCGTCCTTTAGAAATAGATGCTTGGGGTCGGTTCGCATGAAATAACCGGTGGTGAAAAGCAAGTTGGCTTTCTCGATCGCTTCGGCCATCGCGAGGCTTTCCCGGGCGGTAATACCCAGCGGTTTTTCGACAAACATGTGTTTGCCCGCTTTGGCTGCGGCCAGCACGAGATCGTGGTGCCGGTTGGTTTCGGAATAAATAACCACTGCGGGAATCTCCGAGTCCGACCAGATTTGACCCAAATCCTTCACCACCGTGGCGTTCAGATCTTTGGCGCGTTTCTCAGCCCGGGCGGCGTCATGGTCCCAAACGTATTTAACCCGCGTATCATTGCGCGTTTTCAGCAAATCGATGAAACCCGGCGTATGGATGTGCGCGCCGCCGACCAGCGCCAGGGTGATCTTTTTGTCAGCTTGAGCCCAGGCTGAGGGTAGAGCGCCGGCAACCGCAGCCGCAACGCCGGCTGTCTTCAGGAAATCCCGACGGGTAACATTCGAATTCATAATTTCAGATGGAATAGTTCGGTTCGTTATTTGATCCGTTCAAAGTGCGCGAACTTATCATCAGGACGCACCGCATGCCAAGAACCTTCAAATCTTCTGCTTCTCTCCAACGCCGAGGCAGGTTAAATATCGCTTGTGAAACATCTGTTGAGACTGGTCGCCACGGCTTGTTGGTTCGCGTCTTTTGACGCCCGGCTGCTCGCGCAAACCCCAGGCCCGGACGCCGTCTTTGAAAAGATCGCGGATGAATACATCCAGGGTTACCTGGACTGGCGCCCGCAGCAGGGCACGACGCTTGGATTCCACCAATACGACGGCAAAGTCACCGACTTGAGCCGCGCCTCACTCGACGGGGAACTCAAGCGGTTGCAAACATTCGATAAAAAGCTGAACGACCTGGATAACCGCCAGCTCAGCCCTCATGCCTTTTACGACTACCGCATCCTCCGCAGTGCCATCAAACGCGAGATCTTCGGCTTTGATCAGATGGAAATCTATTCCCAAAACCCGATGACCTATGCCGGCGTTATCGATGTGAATATTTACATTAAACGCGATTTCGCTCCGCTCCAGGACCGGGTTCGTTCGATTATCTCCGTGCTCAAACAGTCCCCCGCCGTGTTTGCCGCGGCGCGAGCCAATCTTGGGGAATCGTTGCCTCGCCCCCAACTCGAGCTCGCCATCGACCAGGCGAACGGCGCCGCGGATTTCCTGGGCAAAGACCTCGTCGACGCGCTCGAGCCTGTCAAAGACGCCCAATTAATGTCGGAGTTCAAGCTCGCCAACAATCGTGCGATCCAGGATTTGCACGACTACGCAACCTTTCTCAAGGACCAGAAGCTTCCCAAAGCCAATGATCGCTACGCGCTCGGTCGCGAAAAATACCGCCGCCTTCTTGAATATGGGGAAATGGTGACTCTCGCTCCGGAGCAACTCCTGGAATTAGGATTGAAAGAGTTGCATAAGAAACAGGACGTGTTCGCCGAGGCAGCCCGGGATATTGACCCCAATGCCAAACCGCTGGACGTGTTTAAATCAATTCAAAGGGATCATCCCACGGAGAAAAACCTCATTCCAGACACCGCGCGCAATTTGGAAATGATCCGGCAATTCCTGCTCGATCACAACATCATCAGCCTTCCCTCACAAGTCCGGGCCCAGGTGAAGGACACACCCCAATACCTCCGGGCCACAACCTTCGCTTCCATGGACACTCCGGGGCCTTTCGAGAGTAAAGCTACCGAGGCGTATTATTATGTCACCCCGCCGGAACCGGACTGGCCTGCTTCTCAAAAGGAAGAATGGCTGAGCTCGTTCAATTATTACACCACCGACATCGTTTCAATCCATGAGGCTTACCCCGGGCATTACGTTCAATTCCTGCATCTAAATGCGTCGCCGGCAAACAAGCTCGAGAAGATCTTCACCGGGTACGCTTTTTCGGAAGGTTGGGCCCATTATGCCGAGCAGATGATGATCGATGAAGGCTTCGGCGCCAGTTCCTCTCCAAACCCGTCCCACGAGGACAAAGTCAAAGCCGCCAAATACCGCATTGCCCAGGCGGATGAAGCGTTGCTGCGGTTTTGCCGTTTGTGCGTCTCCATCAAGATGCATTGCCAGGGAATGACCGTGGACGACGCAACCCGCTTCTTCCAGGATAACTCCTACTATGAAGAGAAGCCGGCGCGGCAGGAAGCCATGCGCGGCGCATTTGACCCTGAATACCTCTATTACACCCTCGGCAAATTGGAGATTTTCAAGCTGCGTGATGACTATCGCAAACAGGAAGGCGAGAACTTCTCGCTGAAAAAATTTCATGACGAGATGCTGCGCCACGGCGCGCCGCCGCTCCGGCTGTTGCGCGAGCTCATGCTCAAAGATCAGACCTTATGGGACAAGGTGCTGTAACACGTCCGGCTCACGAACTGTCGACCGTGTCTGGCGTTGCCGACACGGCGGTCTTTTCCTGGCCGGCCTGAACCCTCCCCCTTCATATCCCCGCAAACGTGAACTGGTTGGGGTCCATTGTGCCCGGAGCGGCGGTCAGGAGGCCGAAAAAATACGAGCCTGCCGGACCCGCAATCGCGGCTGATTGTCCAGGCCCTCCGGCGCTCACCAGCATCACTGGCCCGTTCACAAAGTTGATCAGACCTTGTGCAAGACTCGAGCGGGCGGCGAACAGCAGGCAATAAGCAAGTAGTCCCGCTTTCATGGTTGCTTGCCGATGCGCTGGTAAAGGCGCGCCAGCAACAGCAGGGCGCCGGCGACTTCCAGACTCAACACCGAAGGCTCTGGAACAGGTGAAAGAACGAAGCCAGTCTGAATGCCGGTAGGGCCGCCAAAGAGCGGAAGTGGCGGCCATGGCGGCAGGTCCGGACCGCCTGATACACCCGTCGCCACACTCGAAATGCCAAAATAGCCCAACGCCCCAAATTTACCATTAAGCCACTGTTGGTTCCAATCGTGGCCGAGGCTTGATGACCAACCAGCTACGAAAAAGGACATGGCGGAGGTGAAAGGCCAGCCTGGGACGCCGATGGCGTTGCCACCAGATATCTGTCCTGGAAATGCCGCGCCGAGGTTGGTTGCGTATATGCCGCTGAACGTGAATTGGCGTGTACCTGGAGAAGAAATAAAAAGTCCAAAATAGAAAGAGCCAGGTGCGTCTGAGATGAGCCTTGCTTGACCTGGTGCTCCGAAACTGATCAACGTTTCCGGCCCGTTAAGGAAATTGACCGTCCCCTGGCCAAAGCATAAATTACTGAGGAGCAGCAGTAAAAAAACAGACAACCGAATTCTCATTCGTATTCGAAAGTCCGAGACATATTTAGATTGAGAACAGGCGGGGTAACGGACTCGAGCTGATTAGCTTTCAACAGAAAAGCGAGACCGTAAACAACTCATTGCTTTACCCTTGCAAATCTAACATCAGCGTCGGGCCTCTGATTTGGAAATATGCCAAAGTTTCGTGAACGATCAGAATAAAAAAGCCCCAGCGGGTGCGACTTGAATACTTCGCCCGAAGGACTCGTGAGGATCACCGCTCCACTTGCCGTGATGTCGCCGTTGAAGTCGGCTTGGAGCGGGCCACGGACAGCCTGCGCCCCATTGGCGCCAATTTCGATTAGGTCCTGGGATTCAGCCCACATACCATTGCTCAAGTAGTATAGGCCATCCTCGAGCTCAGTGTAACTCTGGACCTTCTGGGCGATTTGTCCAGTGGTGGAGTTCGTGAGCGGCACCGTTCTTTGCCAAACGCGGTAAAACTGGCCGACATCGCTCCCCGCATAAGGAGGACCTGATGCCACTGTTTGGGCTGATGCGGCCTGCCATGCGTATACGAGGAAGCACGCGGCGAGGGCTGCGCGATCACATGAAAATAACGGATTGGGAGAAGGTGATACTTCATATGGTTCTTGCCTCAGAATTCGCGGCGAGATTAGCACACAACAGTTCACGGTAGCTTTGCATGTTTTGTCTTTTCCAACACGCTGATTGCAGCAACGGCTCAATCTCACGTGAGGCTGCCAAGATCGAGATCCAGTCCGTGCAGAGTTTCGTAGAGGAGGTTTGAACCTTGATAATCCCGCCGAGCAGGATTATAGATGCGCCTAGCCGGGGTTTGCGATGAAAGCTCATGACGAGGTATTCGAGCCTAAACGTCGGTGTTTTATGGGCCGGACGCTGCAGCCCGCGAACGCTTTACGTTACCCGCAACAGACCCAGAAAGCCGCTTTCACGCTTCTCGAACTGCTTGTCACTGTGGCCATCATTTCGGTTCTCGCCGGCCTCATGCTCCCGGTGCTCAACCGGACACGTGAGCAAGGCAGACGAATTGCCTGTATCAACAGTTTTAGACAATTTGGCCAGGCCTGGCTCTTATACGCGGCCGATCACAACGAGCATGTGCCGCCCAACAACGGAGGGTTTCCTTTGCCCCCGGAACTCCAGACCTGAGTCGCGGGCTATTTGAGCCCCTACGACAACAATCCCGACAACACAAATACGGTCGTCCTGGCGCAGAGTTTCCTTCAGCCTTACCTGGGGTATTCCTTCGGGCTGTGGCGGTGCCCATCGGACCTCAGCACCGCTCGCGAAGGGCAGACCATCCTTCCCCGCGTGCGGAGCTACGCCATGAACAGCATGCTGAACTGCGCGTTTGATCCCGGGCAGTATCTCATGCAGCCCTTCAAAGTCATACGATCCACTTACGACATGATGAATCCCGCGCCTTGTGATACGTTTGTCATCGTGGAGGAGCGGGAGGACAGTATCGACGACGGGTCGTTCGGAGTGGATATGTGGAACGAACCCGCGGGGCTGGTCGAATTGCCCGCGGCACGTCACAAAGGTTGCGCGAACCTGGTCTTTGCCGACAACCACGTGGAACCGCACGGATGGCTAGACCCGCGAACTCAACCGCCTATGGCAGCTTACGGGTTTATCGACATCCCTTGGGTGCCGGGCCCTCCGAATCCTGATGTGCTGTGGCTCCGAGCCCATTGCACAGGGCTGCGATAGTACGGGCGTCAGTCGCAGGGGGCAGTCGGGCAGCCCCAGGAACTGGGCCTCGAGTGCTGTGAATAACTTATGCTGGACGGATATCCAGTATTGAACTAACGTCCAGTTGTTAGGGGAACTGGATTCGAACACCGGTTCTTTCGAAAAAATGTTCTATGAAAGAACTGACGCGCAGACAAAAGCAGATCCTGGATTTCATTCAGCACCGTCAATCGATTGAAAAATTGACGCCTACCTTGCGTGAAATCGCAGCGCATTTCCGGTTCCACAGCCCGAATGCCGCTTTGGCGCACGTGCAAGCCCTGCGTTCGAAGGGGTTTTTAAAGAACCTGCCGGGCCGCGCCCGCTCTCTCCAAATAATCGAGCGCGGCTCAGGAGGATCCGTATCGTGGGCTCGGGACAGTTCCGTAAGGGCGGGCAAACTGAATTCTCAGGTGGTGTCGGTGCCCGTTTACGGCGCGATTCCGGCCGGCCGGCCGGCCGACAGAACCCAGGAACAGGAAGGTTGTATTTTAATGGATATCGACACCCTGGGGATCAAGCCAACGGCGCGCACCTTTGGGTTGAAGGTCAAAGGCGATTCGATGATTGGCAAAAGCATCGTTGACGGAGATACCGTGATTATTGAACACGGGGTTCAACCTCGCTCAGGCGATGTCGTCGCCGCTTTAATCGACGGGCAGGTGACGCTCAAAACGTTTGTGTTGCAGCAGGGAAAAGCGTATCTGCGCGCTGAAAACCCTCGTTATCCGAACCTCATTCCACAGGAAGAACTGCAAATCCAAGGCGTGATGGTGGCCCTGGTCAGAAGGCGCCGGTGAGAATGCAACGGGGATTCACTTTGGAATTGCGCTTGGATTTTAAAACTTTGTCAGGCTGGTTTCATGCAGCGGGCCATCGTTCACCTGGATGCCGACGCATTTTTCGCGTCGGTTGAACAAGCGTCGGACCCGCGTTTAAGAGGCAAGCCCATCGCGGTCGGGGGCGAGAAACGGGGCATTATTGCCTCGGCCTCCTATGAAGCGCGCAAGTTCGGCATTTACACCCCCATGCCCAGCATCCAGGCGCGGCGGCTTTGCCCCAAGCTCATCCTGTTGCCGGGGGATTTCGAAAAATACGAACTTTTCTCCCGGCTGATGTTTTCTTACGCGTATGATTTCACGCCGGACGTTGAAATTGGTTCGATTGACGAAGGCTACTTCGATCTGACAGGCGCGCGCAAACCAGCGATCGGGATTGCGGAAACGATTCGCAATGCAATTCGGCAATCCCTCAAGTTATCGGTCAGCGAAGGTGTGGGCGCCAATAAACTTGTCAGCCAGATCGCTTCCAAGCTCAAAAAACCTTTCGGGTTCCAATGCGTGCCGCCTTCGCATGAAGCCGGGTTTTTGGCTCCGTTGGTGAACAAATGGCTGCCGGGAGTGGGTCCCAAAACCGCCGGGCAACTGGATGCGGCGGGCCTTGTTCACATCGGGCAGATCGCCCAAACGCCGGTGGATCTGCTGGGTTTGATTGTCGGCAACCAGGCGCCGCAATTGCGCGATTTCTCCAGGGGCATCGACGAACGACCGGTCATTCCCGTACGCGCTCCGGCCAAATCCTATGGTGAACAGGAAACCTTCGGCGGCGATACCACGGACGAAGAATTTCTTGAAGCCACCTTGCGCCGCATGGCCGACAAGCTCATGGCCAAGGTGCGTGAAGACGGCAAAAGCATTCGGACATTAACCGTGAAGGTTCGCTACAATGACATGGATGAAGAGCAAGCCAGTGAGAGCCTGTCGGAACCAACTCACCTTGAAACCGAGATTTATTCCACCGTTTGCGCGTTGCTTCGCAAGGCATGGCGCCGCCGGGTCAGTCTTCGGCTGGTCTCGCTCAAACTCTCGAATGTTTATGACGGGCTTTTCCGCGGCTACCTTGCGCTGGATTTGCCCGCGCATCAGCGCGCCGCCCGCGAACGCCTTGCTCATACAGTGGATGAACTCCGCCAAAAATACGGCCGCGCCGTTCTCCAACGCGGTCACGATTTCGTCCTCCGCGCCAAAAACGGGCGGGGCCAGGAACCCGGGGCCGCCGATGTTTCACCCGCTCGAAGCCCGTCGGTTGCGGTTTCCGGCACACAACCGCCGCAGTTGGGAACGCTTGCCGGCGGTTCCCGCGGCCTCGCGCATGCCGGTCCAGGTTCTTCGACGCGCCCGCCGCCGCCTGCTCCATCCGCTCACGACCTTGCCGTCATACAACGCCAGCGAATCGGCAATTCTTTTGCCCGCGTCACCGTTTCTCCGGGTCCCGAACTGCGGTTCCGCGTCGAAACCGGACGCGCCACTCCCCAATTACTCCAGCCTCGACGTTCCTCGGGGTATGTTCCTCTCAATGTCCACAGTTACTATTCTTTCCTGGATTCCACGCTATCGCCCCGGGCCGTGGTCGATTTGGCCAAACGCCACCAGCTTCCGGCCATTGCGTTAACAGACAAAAACAACCTGCATGGCGCAGTCGAGTTTGCGCAATGGGCCGCCGCAGCCGGGATCAAACCGGTGATCGGCGCCGAACTGGACTGGCAGGGTCAAAGGGCCTGCCTTTATGCTCAAAGTTCCAAAGGCTATCAAAATCTTTGCCGGATTCTAAATCATGTCACCGCTGATTCCAGGGTTCCTGAGGAAACAACTACGGCCAGCCATCCTCCAAAGCAATTCGCTTTCACACCTCCGGATCGCGCCGCCGCGCTTCAAACATTGGATCAATTCGACACCGCCGATTTATTGGCAATCAGCGCCGATGCCGAGCTGGCTCGGTTTTTTCCGGATCGGTTTTACCTGGAAATAAACAGCCTTGACGCCTGGGAAAAGCGGCGGCCCAACCTGCCCTGCGTCGCTTCCTTTCCTGTTCATTACGAACTGCCTTCCGACCGCTGGAAATACGACATTGTGCAGAGCATCCGCACGCTGACGCTGCTGCGCCAGCAGCACCCAGGCAAACGATTCGACGGCCATTTCCATTTCCGTTCTTCGGCCGAACTGAGAAAACTCTTTCACGCCCGTCCGGAATTGCTGGAGCGAAGTTTCGAAATTGCCGAACGCTGCTCTTTCACCATTGCGCCCGGACAGCCACAATTTCCGGCTTACCGTCCGCCAGACGGATCGAGTCCGGCCGCATATTTGCGACGTCTTGTCAGGAACGGATTACAGCGGCGTTACCCCAACGACTACGGGCGCTACGGAGCCCAATTGGAAGAGGAATTGGCGATTATCCTGGAGGTCGGATACGAGGAGTATTTTTTGATCATGTGGGACATTCTGCAGGAATGCCGGCGGCGGGGCATCGACTGGATTACGCGCGGCAGCGCGGCTGATTCGCTGGCGTGCTATTGCCTTGAAATCAGCGATGTATGCCCCATTCGTTTCGATTTGTATTTCCGGCGCTTTCTCAACAAGGAACGCATGGCCCTGAACAAACTGCCGGATATCGATGTCGATTTTCCGCACGACCGCAAAGATGACGTCATTGATTTGATTTTCGAAAAATACGGCCCCGATCATGCCGCGGTGGTCGGCGGATTTTCCACATTCCAATCACGCAGCGCCTTTGCCGAAATCGCCAAGGTCCTGGGCGTGTCCGAATTCCAGGTGCGCCGACTGACCGAACGGCTGCCGCATTTTTCCCGGGCCAGCGAATTGGCGGAGGTAGTTGGTGAAAACCTCGAATGCCGGGACCTGCCGCTGGATCAGGAGCCTTATTCGAGCGCGCTTAAAATGGCGCAATTCCTGGATGGATTTCCCCGTTATCCCAAAATGCATCCGTGCGGGCTGGTGCTTTCGCGCCAGCCCATGGATGAAATCACTCCTTGTTTCATTTCCGCCAAAGGCTACCCAACCACCCACTTCGACATGGACTCGGTCGAGGCCGTGGGATTGATCAAGATGGATATCCTGGCCCAGGGCGGGTTGGCGGTGATGAGAGATGTCAAAGCAATGGCGCAAAAGCGCGAGTCTGCGGCAACACCGGTCGTTGAGGCGACCGCAACTGCGGATTTCGGACCGCACACATACCGACTCCCCAAAGGCTGGATTCCTCCGAACTGCGGTCCCTTTGATGATCCGGAGGTGTGGGAGTTGATCGCCGGAGGGGGCGCCCGTGCCGTCCATCATATCGAAAGCCCAGCCATGATTTCGCTCTGCAAAATGTGCAACGTGCGGGATATCGACACGCTCATCGCCATTGTCTCAGTGATTCGGCCCGGCGCGGCCAACGAAAGCAAGAAAATGGAATTCGCGCGCCGTTACCAGGGCCTGAGCACGGTCCACTACCCTCACCCTTCGCTGGAATCCTGCCTGCGCAGCACCTACGGGCTGGTGGTGTATGAAGAGCACATTCTGCAGATGTGCGAAGCCTTTGCGGGCTTGCCGCCCGGCCGCGCCGATGTGTTGAGACGCGCGCTGGCCAAGGAAAAAACCGAAATCATTCATCAAATCCAAACCGAGTTTGTCCAATGCGCGCGCCAACAGGGACGGGGCGAAACGGAAATCGCCGAAGTCTGGGACCTGGTCACCGGTTTTCGAGGTTATGCCTTTTGCAAAGCGCACAGCACGGCTTACGGCGTTGAAGCGTACCAATCGGCCTGGCTCAAATTGCATTACCCGGCCGAGTTCATGGCGGCGGTGCTTACCAACGGCAAAGGCTTTTATAGCCCGCTGGTCTATGTGCTCGAGTGTCATCGACTGGGCATCCCGTTGGTTCCTCCTTCGGTCAATGAGCCCGGCCCGCAGTTTACTGTCTGCCCGCAACTTCACAAATCCGCCCAGGAGCCGGCGCACGACTCATTGCTTGCCATTCGGGTGCCGGTTTTGCAGGTCAAAGGGTTGACCCACCGTACCAAGGAAACAATCCTGGGCGAACGTCAACACGGTCAATTCGTGTCGCTGACCGATTTTTTTCTACGCGTCCAACCGCTTCCGGAAGAGATGGAAGCCCTGATTCGAGTCGGCGCTTTTGATGAGTTCGGCCAGGATCGCGCCGCTCAATATTGGTCCTGGCGATCGGGAAAAAGCACCGGACAAAGTCTTCGCGCCGCAGAACCGTCGGGCACCTCTTATCATCAGCCGTGGCTTTTGCCGCCCGGCGATCTCGACCGCTTGCCGTCGGTTCCCCTGGTGCAACCGGCCAGGCTCCAACGCCTGCAGGCGGAGGAGGATCTCCTGGGTTACCCGGTGAGCGGCCATCCGCTGGAACTTTTTCCCAATATTGCGTGGGAGACCTACTGCCCGGTAAAGCGTCTGGGCAAACATATTGGACAGCAGATCGTCACCTGCGGACTAGTCATAGAACAACGGCTGTTTCACCAGGTCACCGGCGAACCGATGAAATTCCTGACGATTGCCGATTGGACAGGCATCATCGAAACCGAATTGTTTGCCCGCACGTATCAATCGTATGGATTGAATACCATTCGATATCGGGTCCTGGAAATCACGGCCACGGTCGAGCCGTATGAAAACAACCGCGGCCACACGCTGCGGGTGCTGAGGGCGGGCAAACCCCGGCAACGAAATGCCGGGTGAAGGATGATTCTGAAGTTAAGAGGACGTGAAAACGCTGACAAAGGGTCGACGGCGGGGCTTTCTTGCGTCACATTATATCATATGTCTCTGTACCAGCACGAACTCTTCACCATCGACCTCAATAAAGTGATCGCGGTCAACCAGGAGGAAGACGAGACCACGGTCACCATTCGAACCGATGACCAGCGCAAAATCGAAGTCGTAACCGACACGCCCGAGGCAGGCGTCGAGCTGCTCGCCGACCTGGCGGCGCAATGGGAAAAAGGTGTCGGACCGTTACTGCGGCACCAGCGGCATGTGTTCCTGACGGCCGCGATTTACAGTATCCAGGTTGAAGGGGTGGAGGTTTTCATTTATTTCCGCGATCACAGTGTGAGCTTCACGCTGCCCGACGCCCAGCAAGCCTCCGAGTTGCTGGCGGAATTGAGCCGCCGCTGGGAAGCGGCTATCGCTCAATCCGTAAGCTGAAGAATCAGAGACGGGGCTCCCGTCTCAGCGAGCCGTTGCAGCTCAATCGTTCGAATGGGGCTGCGCGATCTCATGGATCACCACAATCCCCTGTGCGATTGCAAAGCGGGTCAGGCCGGCAATCGTATGGATGTCCAGCTTGTGCATGATGTGATTGCGGTGGGTTTCGATGGTTCGAGCGCTGATGCCCAGCCGCGACGCGAGCTGCTTATTGCTCAGACCGTCAGCGATGCCCGCCAGAACCTGCCGCTCGCGGCTCGTGAGCGCGGCGGCCGGAGAATCCGGCCTGCAACTTTGCGCGAAATGCGTCAACGCCTGCCGCGCCGCGTCGGGGCTGAAACATGTTTCACCCGCGGCAACACGCAGAATCGCCGCTACAAGCTCCGGGGGCTTGATATCTTTGAGGATGAACCCGCGAGCTCCAGATTGGACAATGCGCGGCATCTGCCCGGCGTAGGAGTGCATTGAAACCAGCAGGACCTTGATCTCGGGGCGCTCGCGCTGCAAAATCTCCGTCGCCGCCAACCCGTTGAGTTGCGGCATGTCGACGTCCATCAACACGACATCCGGGCAGAGTTCCTTTGCTTTGCGCAACGCTTCCAGGCCGTCCGCTGCTTCACCGACGACCACCAACTGCTCATGCGGGGTCAGGCAACACGAGAGACCCCAACGCACTACAGGGTGATCGTCGGCAAGCAGCACGCGGATACTCCGCGGACCGCCGGGTTTGCCTGTTCCTAAATTCCTTGCCGGCGCCGCACCCAGGGACGCGGCGGTGCGCTTTGTTTTCGGCGTAATCCGATTCATCCGCGACAACGTTACGCCGTCGTCGGAATGCAACAATCGGGGCGGATGAGAGTTCGGTCACCGGGGATAACGCCAAGCCCGAACCCGGGGAAATACCCGGTACCGAATCGAAAAGGAGCTCGATCCTTGCCGGCAAGATTGGTTTGCGCGTGTGCGCTCCCGTGGCGGCTTTTCGTTTTCTCAGCATCTTCATCGCAACCTCTCTCTGGCTTTCGGGTCGCGAATTCCATAGGGTTAGGCCACATAAGGTGAAAGCCAAAGGGTTGCTTAAAGTCGCACTGTCGCGCCCGTTCCGGTGGGGGGTGTCCAAAGTCCGGGTGCGGATGCGGCCTGGGCGCAAGGTCGAGGTGACCCAGCGGGATCGGCCGCTGGTAATTGCGCATCGGGGCTTTTCGTCGATCGCTCCTGAAAACACGTTGCAATCCTTTGAACTGGCGCTTGCGGCGGGGGCCGACCTTGTCGAACTGGATTACCGGCAAACAGCCGACGGCCAACTGGTCGTCATACACGACGCGGACCTGGACCGGACCACGGACGCCAGACTCCACTGGAACGCCAGGCGGATCAGAGTCCGGGAACGAACTTCGTCCGAAATCCGAACCCTCGACGCGGGCCGATGGTTCGATCCGAAGTTTGCGGGCGCCAGGGTTCCGTTATTCGACGAAGCCCTGGACCTGATTCAGGCTCGTTCAATCGCATTGCTGGAGCGAAAGGACGGAGATGTTGCTTCCACGGTTGAACTTTTGAAAAGACATGCGAAACCCGGTCGCACCGTGGTGCAATCGTTTGACTGGAACTTTTTGCGTCAGTTGCACGAGCGTCTCCCGCAGCAACTCATTGCCGCGCTCGGTCCTTTATCGCGGCTGCCTGGAGGAACAAAGAAGCCCGGGGTTTTTGCAAAGCTCGACGGGCGCTGGATCAAGGCCATCCAGGCGACGGGCGCCTCGATTGCGGTCTGGAATAAGCAGGTCTCGAGAGGCGCGGTTCGCCAGGCGCACGAGCATGGGTTGAAAGTTTGGGTATACACAATCGACCGGCCCGAACTGGCCAACCGCCTGCTAGACACAGGAGTCGACGGGCTCATCACGAACAACCCGGCGCTGATTTGGAAAACTATCGCGCTCCGCTGAACTAAGGCTCTTTTCGGGGCGGGGCCTTGACTTCGATGTGCAAATCGCGCAATTGCCGAGCTGAAACCGGGGTTGGTGTTTCGGTCATCAAACACACGCCCTTGGCGGTTTTGGGAAATGCGATTACGTCCCGTATGCTGGGTGTGCCGGACAAAATGGCAATCAGGCGGTCAAAGCCGAGGGCAATGCCACCGTGCGGCGGCGCCCCGTACCGGAACGCATCGAGCATGTAACCGAAGCGGACCCTGGTTTCCTCGGGCGTGATCTGCAGCACATCTTCAAACACTGTCTTCTGCAGGTCCGGCCGGTGAATACGAATCGAGCCGCCTCCCAATTCGGTCCCGTTCACCACAATATCATAGTGCTGGCCTCGAACCTTTTTCGGATCGGATTTCAACAGCGCAACATCCTCCGCCACCGGGGCGGTAAAGGGATGGTGGCTCGAATACCAGCGGTTCTGCTCTTTGTCGAAACTCAGCAGCGGGAAATCGACAACCCAAAGGAAATCGAACCGGTCCGCGGGGATGCTCAGCTTGCCTTGGCTCTTGAGCAACTCGGCGCAATAGAGCCGAATTTTCCCCAGGATCTCGCAGGCGTTCAACCATTGGTCCGCGGCGAACAAAATCAAATCACCTTCCTCGATCCCGAGCTTGGTTGTGAGCGCTGCCTTTTCCGTTTCGTTGAAGAACTTTACGATCGGCGATTTCCATTCACCGCCCTCGACCTTGATATAAGCCAGGCCCTTGGCTCCGAAACTCTTGGCCAACTCTGTCATCGTGTCCATTTGGCCCTGGGTGGCGCAGGCCAATCCCTTTGCGTTGAGCGCCTTGACGACACCCTGGTTGGCGATCGTCCCGCTGAAAACCTTGAAGGTGCTCGAACGGAAGTCTTCAGTGAAATCCTGCAATTCCATCGCGAACCGCGTATCGGGCTTGTCAATGCCATAGCGGTCGATGGCTTCCTTGAACGCCATTCGCTTGAACGGAGTCACCAGGTCGGCGCCCAGGGCCGTTTTCCAAACGCGCTTGAGTAATCCCTCGATCAAAGAATAGATGTCTTCGCGCTCGATGAAGGACATCTCGATGTCAATTTGGGTGAACTCCAGCTGTCGATCGGCGCGTTGATCTTCATCCCGAAAACAGCGAGCCAGCTGGTAATACTTCTCGACTCCCGCCACCATGAGGATCTGCTTGTACTGCTGCGGCGACTGCGGCAGAGCGTAGAAAGTTCCCGCTTCGCGCCGGTTTGGCACAAGGAATTCGCGGGCCCCTTCCGGCGTGCTCTTGAAAAGCAAGGGCGTCTCGACTTCCAGGAAACCTTGTTCGTCCATGTAAACGCGGGTCGCGGTTGCCACTTTGCTGCGCAAGCGCAGGTTGCGCGCCATTTCGGGCCGGCGCAGATCCAGGTACCTATACTTCAAACGCAACTCTTCGTTTACTTTGCTCGCGACCTCAGGATCGTCGACCGGGAACGGAAGGACTTCCGCGTTGTTGAGCAGCTCCAAACCGGTGGCGGCCACTTCAATTTCGCCCGTAGGAATTTTAGGGTTATTCGTCCCGGCCGGTCGCCGGCGGACTTTGCCAGTGACGCTTACAACGCACTCGCTGCGGAGGGAAGCGGCCTGCTCAAAAACTGCCTTCGGCAGGTCTGAAGGGTCAAAAACCGTTTGCGTGCGCCCTTCACGGTCGCGGATATCGATAAAAATAAGGCCGCCCAGATCGCGCCTGGAATGGACCCAGCCGGATAGAGTCACGGCCAGCCCGATTTGGTCCGGGCGCAATTCATTGCAATGATGCGTGCGTTTCATGTGCCGGTTCGGAGAATCAGGCGGTACAGCCGCCCGAAGGTTCTCCAAACGTGAACGGGCATGGTGCCGAGGCGGAAACTGGAACTCAAACCCGAAATGCGGCCGTCAACCCGAGGGCTTTGTTGAAAGTCGTTGAGTTTAGTTCCACAGAACTCGGCTTGCCGAGGTTTCTCGCCACTGCTCGCCCAATCTCCCGGCTTGACGAAACTACTCTTGAGCATTCAGAATGCGAATACACAGCCCATGCAGCGTTCGCCCCGAACGATTGAATTACGCCAAGTTACGCCTGGACAGGGAAACACCCGGCGCGGTCTTCTTCGGCAGTTGCTTGCGCAAAGGCGTGGGGATTGGGGAGGGCAAAGTCTATGAAATCAGCGTCAGCCGGGCGTTCTCTGTTTTTTCCCCGCCTGCGCCCGACTATCGGTTTGGGTTTGGCCCTGATCACGGCGAATTACGCCAATATCACGCGCGGTCAAACCTCGCCCGGCGTTAACTTTTCGGTGCAGCTGTTGAATCCCCAGGTGCTGCAACTTGGTTGGGACGCCTCTCTGACGAATTACGCTCTGGAAGCCTCCTCAAGTTTGGGAACAAACGCCTTCTGGCAAGGACTGAACCCAACGCTCTCGACACAAAACGGCCGGAACGTGGTCATCGTGCCTATTGATGCCCAGGTCCGCTATTTTCGTCTGCGCGCCACCCCAGTCAACAGCCTGTTTACCATTGCAGAGTTCACCCCGGCGATAGGAAGCGTTGATGTGGGCGTGACGGAACGTCCCAAGCTAACGTTTTCGCGCGCGGTTGATCCTCAAACGCTCACGACCAATAGCTTTTACGCCAGCGTTTCAGGTCAGCGATTAAACGGCAACATTGTGCCCAGTAACGACGGCCGGTTTGCCTGGCTGTTTCTGCAGAACCCTATGCCGGGCGGCTCGCGGGTGCAGGTCACGGTCGACGGGTCCGCCATTAAGTCCGCCGGCGACGGTGCGTTGCTTGACGCCGCAGGGCTGGGAAACCCCGGCAGCATTCAGCAGTTTTCTTTTACAACCGTCAGCCTGGCCCCTCTTCCGAACACCAGCTTGTCGGGGATTGTCGTGGACCCGGGCCCGGATTTAATCCCGCGAACGGCGGATGATTTGAGTCCCGGACCCGATGGGGTATTGGGCACCGCGGATGATGTTTTCCTGTTACCTATCCAAGGCGTCCAAGTTCATTTGCTCGGGCGGGAAAGCCAGGTGATCACGACGGGCGTTGACGGGCGGTTTTATTTTGATGCAGTGCCTGCGGGTGACGTGAAAGTAGTGATCGATGGGACCACGGTTACCAATCCTCCTGTTGCCACTTATTTCCCGGAGATGGTCATCGATGCGCACATGAATATCGGGGCGACAAACTGGACAATGACCAATGGCCCCGAAATTTACCTGCCCCGTCTGTCCACCAGTATCCTGCAGAGCGTCAGTAACGGCAGCGGCAGCCAAATTCAGGCGACGGCTAACGGCGCGCCCAATCTTAGTGCCTTTCAGCGCAGCCAACTCACTCTCAATATTGCGCCTGGCAGCCTTATCGGACCCGACGGCAAGCCTATGTCCACGGGACAGATCGGAATCAGCACCGTGCCTCCGGAGGTCGTGCGCGATATGTTGCCTCCTGGAGCCCTTCAGCACACCTTCGATATCACGATTCAGGCCCCTGGCGTGGCGACCTTCTCCACTCCGGCTCCAATGACTTTTCCCAACGTCTTCAATGCCGCCCCAGGAACCAAACTCAACTTCCTGAGCTTTGACCATACCACGGGTCGGCTAGTCATTGAAGGGACTGCGACTGTCTCCGCAGATGGGGCGACCGTGGTGACCGATCCCGGAACAGGCGTGACGCATCCAGGTTGGCACGGACTCACCCCTCCGGGCAGCCCGAGCGATCCTCCCTGTTCGCCTCTCCAAGCCCGCACTCAAAAAGTCACCCCCGAAGTGAAACTCTACGGTCTCCAGGATTATCTTTTCTATAGCGACGGAGGTGACGCGCGAGTGAGTCTGGAGAACTCTAGCTTTACTTCCGACCCCTGCCAGACCGCGCTTTTAGGCGTGGAGGTTACAGTCGATGGACCTGCGGACGAGTTTCTCGAAGGGATTCCACCCCAGATTGTGTCTTTCCTTGAAGCCGGCGCAGTCCTAACGATTGATTTTCACCTGAAGGATCTGCTTCCGGATATTAAGACCGTCGAGATCGACCGCCTGTATGGGGTCAAGATCCGCTTTCGCGTGTACTCTGACCAGAGTTTTACTACCCCGTTTCTGGATAAAAGCATGTACCTGTACCGTTTCCTGGATGCGGCTGATTCAGAGCATGGCGACGGAACCGTAAGCATGGCCGACACCGGCACGTTCGTTGAACGTCAGCGTCCAATTGAGTATCACGTTGGGAGTTCCGCGATGCCAACCTACAAGTTGGACTCCAATCCAAACTGGGTGAGTTTGGCCTTGCCTGCGGCGATCGGGTTTATGCCTAGCAAGGCTGGAGCTAACCTGGCCACGACTCTGCATGTCATCACTCCCGAAGGCAATGATGCCGGAACGCTCACGTTAACAGGGACAGGGAAGGACCAAACATGGTATGTCGATTCGGCAGGGTTCGATCAAAGCCTGGTCGACGCCGCTGCTTCGCTAAGTACGCCTCAGGCGGTCATTCCGTTTATAGATACCCCGGAGAAGCGGCAAGCCCTCATTGAGCAAGCCGCGATGCGTACTGACTTTCTTCTCCAAGAGGCTTTTACCTCTATTCGGCGGGTCACCGCCAATTCACCCGATGCCATCCGAATCGACAAGTTCACTTCCATCTTCTCCCAGCAGCCGGGTTTGGATTTTATCGGCCGCGCGGACTTCATCGACGTTCAGTCCCAGACACTTCAAGCCCTGCTGGCGGGGCGCGCAAACTATTCGCAGGCCGAGCAGAATTACAGGCTGAGTAAGACCCTCAATCAAAACCCGGGAGCTGACATCCTGATGGCAAACGTCAATTATTTCCGGTCCACTTTTCTGACCAGGGCACTTACTGACACCAACCAAATCATTAACGATTTTGGAGCGACTATGGCCCATGAAATCGGCCATACCATCGGTCTTTACCACACAGCGACACAAGGAAAGGCCGTCTCGGGCAATGCCGCCAATGACGAGATGGACTCCAGCGGAACTTATCCTTACGGGCTGCTACAGTTTGATGTAACGGCGCCAGCCGGCCAGGTAGCATTGGGTGATCCGTGGGCATCTAAAACGGCGCAGAAAGCCCTGGACTATTATGGACAATACTTTGCGCTGGGTGGCAATTTTAAGCCGTCGCTCAACGGCAGCGACGATCCGAATGTTGGCGCGCCCACGCCGTTCAATGGCCCGGTCGCTTGGATTCATCAAAATGAGACCAACTTCGTTGGGAGTGTTTGGGACATGGGGCCAGTGCTGGTGGATGGCCCAGGCGGCGTCAGCACGGTCCAGGCATTTACTTTGGAAAACCTCGGTGATGCGCCCCTCATCATCACGTCATTGACCTTCCTCAATGCGGCTCCCGGGTTTGGGCTGAGTGCTGCCTCGCCAGGCGCCACGATCGCTCCCGGCACGAATATAACCTTCACGATGGCCTTTGATCCTACAAACACCGGCCCCGCTTCAGCACACCTGCGATTGGTCAGTAATGCCCTGGCAGGAAACTATGACGTGGAGGTCAATGCTTTTGGAGTGAGCGGAGGAGCGGACATCCGATTACTCGTCCCTAATAACAATGCGGGTGGCGCTTACGTCGGAGCCGCCGGTGTCAGCCTGCCCAATTTCCTGACGATTACAAATCAAGGCAGTCAAAGCCTGCAAATTACCGGCGTCCAGTTCGCTGGTGGTCAGAATCCAAACGAATTCGGCGTGACTGGTCTGCCGGCTGGTTTGAGCATGAACTCGCCACTGATCATCGCTGCCGGAGGTTCCTACAGCCTCGGTTTAACGTTCGCCCCCGGCCAAATCGGATTGCGAAACGGCATCCTGGAAATCACCTCAAACGACCCTCAGACTCCGCGTTTGCACGAAATGGTTGTCGGCACTGGCCTGGCTGCGAGCACAGCCCTGCATTACGGAAATGATTATGTCGCTTTTGAGACCCCGGATATTCTCAATGCCCCCGTCCTGCGCACGAAAAGCGACGGCGATGGGAACTGGAGTTTCTTTCTTCCACCGCAGGCACGCTATCACTGGACCATTTTTGATCCGGTCAGCGGGTTGGTGGCGCACGGCTATGGGATCACCGCCGCGAGCGGCGATACGACTCATATCAGCACGCCGGCGTTCGTCGCCAGCACCAGTCCGGACTCCGATGGGGACGGTTTGCCGGACGATATCGAATTCGCGCTGGGGACCAGCCCCAACAAGGTGGATACGAACGGTGATGGTCTAAGCGACTTCAGCGATTTGATTTTGGGGCTTGATCCACTCGCGGGGCGGCGTTTTCCAACGGGTATTGTGGGCCAACTGCCTCTTAATGCGCCGGCTCAGCAGGTAGTCGTCGCCGCGCCGGCCAACGCCAGCCAACAACTCACTGCGTATGTGACCTACGACAACTCATCTACTGATGCCTTGGCGATTGTCGACGTAAGCCAGTTCAATCGGCCGTTACTGCTCGGGCAAGCCAGCCTACCCAGCAAAGCTTATGGACTGGCGGTTGATCCCGATCTGAAAATTGCCGCGGCAGCGGTCGGATTGGGCCTCTACCTGGTTGACGTGTCTAATCCCACTCAACCCGTAACCACGGGGCCGGTGCCAGGCACCTTAGGCGCTAACCGAGTCGTGATTTACAACGGGGCCGCTTTCATCGCGAATGGATTCCAGTTGTCTGTTGTTAATTTGGTGCTCGGGACTGTTGTCCAGAGCTTTCCTCTCGGAGATGCCGCCGGGTCGGACCTCGCCGTGGAGGGCCATTACCTTTACTGCCTGGACAGCAACAGCACCCTACGCGTGCTCGACCTGTCCGGGGGAGGTCTCGTCCAGGTGGGCAGTGTCAGCCTGCCATCCTTTGGGCAGAGACTGGCCGTGGGGAACGGTGTTGCTTATGTTACGAGCTATTTGTCGAGTGGCGGCTACAGTACAATTGACGTCTCAGACCCGCAGAATCCGCGCCTCATCACTGGCCCGACACAGTCCTCTACAACGCTGGTCCCCAGCACTGCGCTGGCGTTGAATGGTTCAGGCCTGGCCGTCCTTGCGGGGACGGGGCCGCAACCGGTCTTGGATGTGGTCAGCACCGCCCAACCCACGAACACCTATTCGTTCATTACTCGTTACAACCTCAACGCGCCACCGCAGGCGGTCGCGATGGCTGCTGGCATCGCCTATATCGCCGACGACTCGGCGGGGTTGGTCATCGCTAATATCGTGCCTTTTGACACTTTGGGGCAGGCACCGGTTGTTACAGTCGACGCCTCCGCGGCTGATGTCGACCCCAGCACCGCGGGTATCCAGGTACTTGAAGGTTCAGATTTCCCCGTTGCCGCACATGTCAGCGATGATGTCCAGGTGCGTAACGTGGACTTGATGGTCAACGGGCAAGTAGTGCAAACCAGCGTGAGCTTCCCGTTCGAACTTTTCGGTACCGCGCCGCTCATTGCGACTGCGGGCACGACAATAACGATTCAGGTGCGCGCTACGGATACCGGGGGCAACTCTACTCTTTCAAGCCCGATAACACTTCAGCTTCTAAAAGACACAATGCCCCCTACCCTCGTGTCCATCGATCCGCCAGACGGAGGTAAGCGTGATCCAGGTCTGACTCATGTGAACATCACGTTTAGTAAACCGCTCTCCCCGAGCAGTGCCGCCCTGAGCAATTTCGTACTGACCGCCGCCGGCCAGTCGATCCCCATCACGGCAGTCACCATGGATCGCCGAACCCCGACCCTGCAGCTTTCGTTCGGTCCGCTTCCTGCCGGGGATTACCAGATAATGATTCACGCCAGTGGCCTGAGCGACAGGGCTGGTAACGTGCTCGCCGGACCTGATATCATCAGCCATTTCAGCCTGCCGAGTGTCCCCATCATCAACTTCCTCGGAGCCAGCGGGCTCGGGCTTTGGATGCAGCCGACTAATTGGGATCTGGGACGCGTGCCGCTTCCGGGCGACACCGTGGTCATTCAATCGTCTCGCTTCGCTTCCACCAACCCGGACGTTGCGATCTTTCCGACCTCGCCCACTCAGCAGTACGAAACTGTCCAAGTGCGCGACGTTATAACTGACGTCAACTTCGGGTTCGACGCGATTCAGTTCCAGGCAACTGGTTCAATTCAATTCCAGAAGGTCTTTGTCATGGGTGATGGACGCCTCTTTCAGACGGTGCTTGAACCAGGACCGAATGCCTCTTTGCTGATTGACGGGAACTTCCTGGGTATCCCTTACCTGACGAGCGTCTGGGACGACGTCACTCTCAATGGCAACCTGGCCTTTTCAAACCTGGACCCCACCGCTGAGGCGCTGACGCTAACCAATAAACTAACGATCAACGGCACGCTAAGCGGCGGCGCCCTCTGGTTTGTCGGTCCAGTCACCATCGACGGGGTCGGGCAACTTTTGAACATGGCCGTGATCACGTTGACGAACGACAGCAACGGTGACCAAATCGCTTGGCCGGCTTCGACACTGACGCTCAGTTCCAATGTGGTCGTGCAAGGTTCCTTCCAGGCGAATTTGTCGACTAACACAAGTATCTTAAACCTCGGTTTTCTGAGTGCGACTCAGCCAGTAACTCCGTTTGGCGTGCTTGGCGATCCTTTGGGTTCGGGTTACCTGACGAATTCCGGGACAATCAGGATTGGGCCTGCCAACACGGTGCAGGTTGCGCCGGACTTCGATCAAACCGCGACGGGCCACCTTCTGATTGAGATCGGGGGAACCAAACCGGGTGTTTCCTATGGCCAATTGCAAATCTCGGGCACGGCGACACTGGATGGCGAACTGAAGGTCACTCTAGTCGGCGGGGAGCAACCTCTCGTCGGTGATAGTTTCGATCTCGTCCTCTACAAATCGGTTTCTGGACAGTTTAACTCATTGAGCTTGCCTTCGTTGCCCACCGGGTTGGCTTGGAAGACCGCTGTGCAAGCGGATCGGTTTACCGTCTCTGTGGTGCAGCAATAAGGCGTAACTAATGGGTAGTACTTTGGCCAAAAAGGGCTCCACTAACGAAGAGGATCAGGGGAGAAGAGCCCCGCCCGCCCGCGGATGAACAAGCTATTCGTATTGATTTTAATCAGCGGGGCCGTGGCGCGTGCGGATGCTTCCAGTAGTATCGCGCGCGTGTGGGATGAACAAATCCTGGCCGCCATTCGGATCGACCTTCCCAATCCCCCAGTCCACGCCCGCAATCTCTTTCATATGTCGGTTGCCATGTATGACGCGTGGGCGGCCTACGACCCAGTGGCCGTCGGATACCTTTATCATGAGAAGCACACCGCCACGGACGTTTTTGCAGCACGCAGCCAGGCGATCAGCTACGCCGCTTACCGGTTGCTACGGGAGCGCTATGCGCTCTCAACAAATGCATTCCAGACTCTGGCGGCGCTCGATGCCCAAATGGTTTCCCTGGGCTGGGATACCAATTACGTTTCCCTGGACCCTTCGAACCCCGCCGGCGTGGGAAACCGCGTCGCGGCTGCGGTCTCGGCTTACTTCATCAATGACGGGGCACTTCAGACGAACCGCTATTCCGACCTTCCTGTCAGCCAGGGCGGCTACGCACCCACTAACCCGCCGCTGCTCACTCAGGCAAGCGGCACATTAGCCATCGATCCCAACCGCTGGCAGCCATTGGCTTTCACGAATGCCGTTAGTCAGAACAACATCCCCGTTGGTCTGATCCAACACTTCGTCGGTTCTCAATGGCTCCGTGTGCGGCCCTTCGCGCTAAGCCGCGACGATGCGTCATTGGTGTGGATGGACCCAGGACCTCCGCCGCATCTTGGGGCGGTCGGCGATACCCTGTATCGAAGCCAGAATGTGGACCTGATTCGATACAGCAGCCAGTTGACACCTGACGACGGTGTCATGCTGGATATTTCGCCAGGGGCCTGGGGGAACAATACTCTCGGCGCCAACGACGGCACCGGCCATTCCCTTAATCCAATAACAGGTCAGCCTTACGAGACGAACCTGGTCAAACGCGGTGATTTTGGAAGGGTCCTGGCTGAATTCTGGGCAGATGGTCCTAATTCCGAAACTCCTCCAGGCCATTGGAATGTCATCGCAAACCAGGTCAGCGACTCGCCTTCGTTCATAAAACGATTAGCTGGCACAGGACCGGTACTCGACGACCTCGAGTGGGACGTAAAATTATACTTCGCTCTTAACGCGGCTGTTCACGACGCAGCCTGCGCCGCCTGGTCGCTAAAATGCCATTACGATGGCTGGCGGCCGATCGAGGCGATTCGTTACATGGGTCAACGCGGCCAGTGCACATTGACCAACGATTTGACCTACGACCAACTCGGGCTGCCGCTGGTTACGGGGCTCACCGAAATCGTGACCTCCGCCTCCGCTCAACCCGGTGGGAGGCACGCTGGATTGCCTGTCGGTGCCATCGCGATCCAGTCGTGGTCGGGTGGACCGACGAACCCATTGACGCAGTACAGCGGCGTCCATTGGATGCAGGCAGCGGATTGGTTACCTTATCAGAAACGAACCTTTGTGACGCCTGCTTTTCCCGGGTATGTCTCGGGCCACAGCACTTTTAGCCGGGCCGCCGCAGAAGTCCTCGCCGCAATTACTGGCTCGGCTTTCTTCCCTAATGGAATTGGGACGTTCACCGCCCCTGCTAACGCCTTCCTCAAATTTGAACTGGGCCCAAGCCAGACCGTACAGCTGCAGTGGGGCACCTATTTCGACGCCTCGGACCAGGCAGGTATCTCGCGCCTGTGGGGCGGTATCCATGTCGCCGTCGATGATCTGACTGGCCGCCGGTTGGGCGCACAGTGCGGGCGATCGGCCTGGGCTTTAGCGCGCCAATACTTCGACGGGTCGATCCTCCAAAGCCCGGTGGCGCTGGCGGTGCGTTCACTACCAACCGGTGAATGCCAGCTTCGAGTCGACACCTTCCGCGGATTTTTCTATCAAATTCAGTCCACTTCAGACCTGGGTCTAACGTGGACCGACTACCTGTCCAGCCCCTTGCCTGCGACAGATTCATCGCTTCTAAGCACCCAGAAGGCAACTGCCCCTCACAATTTCTTTCGCGTGGTTCGTTCTCTGCAATAATTTCGCAAAGGTTGCCGCGGATTGGCTACGGAATGATTAAGTCCAGACAACGCCGAGTCTACGGACCAACTGGACTCACACCTACGGCCGAGCCCATTCAGGCGGGTTGGTTAGCTTGAAAAGCATCTCCCCCGCTTTCGGAACCAGTAAAACTCCTTCGTCCTCGCGGTTGGCAAAATCTTCAAGGCGAATGGTTGAGGGGGCGCGATAGGACAAATTAATGCGCCGGCAAGTTTCCTCGGGAATTTGTGTCGCCAGGGTCACAACCGCCCTGCACCGTTCCTGGCCGTTTTCAAAGGTCCCAATCCCCCGGACGTGCGAGGAGTGGGCCAGCACGCCCCAGGGCACGTCTTTGAACTTGTCCCATTGCTTGAGAAAATAATCGCGGCAGTGGTAACCAATCCGCTGGATATGCTCTCCGTGGCTGACGCACACCTCGCTCAGGTGCGGCGCATAAATAATTAATTCTCCACCGTCAGCCAGAACCGGTTCGAGCTTGTACATGCACTTTCCGGCCGTCCAAAGCTCGTCATACATCGGTGGCGCGCACGAGACAATCGTGTGGAATGGATGTGGCTTGTAGGTGACGTGAACCTGGGCAGATAGATGGCTGGCCTGGTCCCAAGCGCTTTCGGGCGTCCCTCCAAACAGCCCCAGCAATCGGTTCGCCGGATCCACCACAAGACAAAAACAGCGTTTGTCGACCGTGACCATGCCCCCGGCGCGATCCACGACTTTTCGCACCGCCGTCCACTTATTCCCAATGATCTTCGGATTGGTCACAACCGCCCCCAGCCAATGAAAAAAATTCAAGATTTGCGGCCCGCCAACCCCGGGAAACAAGTACTTGTTGCCGCCCGAAAATCCCACTACTTCGTGAGGAAAGACCGGCCCAATTATGATTACCTGGTCGTAATCAAACACCAGGCGGTTGATCTCGACCGGGACGTCCATGGCAAAAAGCCCATGAGTGAGGTCGCTTACGTCCTGAGCCGGAAGAATCCCAATTTGCTTCAAGGTCGATGGTTTGTCCCAGGAATGATTGAAAAACCGCACTTTACCGTACTTTGCCTGGCGTTGAGACTCGGTGATATCCAGGCGCTGGCAAATAGCGGCATCACTCATCGGTTGATGCGTGCCGAGGGCCACCAAAACGTCCAACGCGCTCGTTGCTGCCCCGATTTGGCTGAACAACGCCTCGAATATTAATCCAATGGGCGCCGTGCGGGTCCCATCAGGGACAATCAACAAAACGCGTTTTCCACGGTACCCTTCGGCCGGGCAGGTGCTCGCAACAATCTCGTTTACCCGGGCAACGCTGAGCGGTTCAAGATTCACGAGGTTAGTCGTTCAAAGCCTAAATCGTCTGACAAAGAAAGCCGCCGTCGACGCGAATATCGGTGCCGGTGACGAAACCGCTGGCCTTGTGACTCGCCAGAAACAGGGCGGCGCCGATCAGTTCCCGGGGTTCGCCGAATCGTCGCATCGGAGTATGTCCCCAGATGGCCTGCGTGCGGGTGGTCGGTGAACCGTCGTCATTGAACAACAGTTTGCGGTTTTGCTCGGCGGGGAAAAAACCCGGAGTAATGGAATTGACGCGGACTCCTTTCGGAGCCCACTCGCGCGCCAGGAACTGTGTCAGGTTGAGGACCGCGGCCTTTGCGGCCGAGTAAGCAACCACGCGCGATACCGGCAAATGACTGGCGACACTGGCAATATTGATAATGCTGCCGCGGTTCCGTGCAACCATGCCGGGCCCGAAAACCTGGGATGGCAGAAGCACGCCCCCGACCAGGTTCAAGTCGAAGTTGGCTTGCCAGTCTTCCAGGGCGATCTGTTCAAAAGACCGTTCCTGGCTGATAGTGACTTTTGGGTCATTGCCGCCCGCCGCGTTAACGAGAATCCCAGGCTCACCCAGGGCTTTGGAAAGATCGCGTTGGGCCTGGACCAGGCTGTCCCGCCGAGTGGCATCTGCGAAAAAGAAGGCAGCCTCGCTGCCCTCATCCAAAATCGCTTTCACGCGCGCCTCACCGCGAGATTGGTCCCGGCCAAGCACCGCAACCCTGGCTCCGGCCTGGGCAAGTCCTTGAGCCAGGGCACCGCCCAAAACGCCAGTAGCTCCAATGACCACGGCCGTTTCCCCGGTCAAATCGAATAGTCCGCCAGCATTCACACGTGGAATATTGGGCCAAAACAGAAATGGGTTGAAGGAAATTGTTCAGCTTCGAAACCTTCTGGCCACGGGCGGTTCGTTCGGCTAGGTTGGGCAGGATGATGAATTCCTTGCCCAGGCCTGACGTGATCCTTACGCACGAAAGCGATCTCGACGGGCTGGTTGCCGGCGTTTTGCTGAAACGCCTGGCCCGAAAGCTTTTTGACGCGGATGTGCGCATCGAAGCCTGCAACTATAATTACTGGAAACAGCGGGAGATGCGTGAACGCTCAGCCTGGGTCACCGACCTTTGCTTCGAGCCTCGGCTCGACCGCCCCAACTGGGTCGTCATTGATCATCACGTAAGCGACACTCCGCCAAAAATGGCCTCGCTGATCCATGATGTGAACAAATCCGCCGGTTTGCTGTGCTACGAACTCTGCCAGCAGCAGGGGATGGGGTCGCCACAGTTGGACCGGTTGGTTCATCTCAACAACGTTGCCGATTTGTTCCTCGAAGACGACCCCGATTTCGTGTTGGCCAGTGATTACGCGAACCTCGTCAAAATCTACCAGTTCTGGAATCTTCTCGCGCTGATCGACGGACAATTGGAGAAGCTGCTGGACCATCCTTTGCTCGAGGTCATGGAAGTCAAGCGGCGCATCGAAAATCCGCTCGGGCTTGCATGGAGCCGCGCGAATATCACTGAAATCACTCCCGCCGTGGGATTCGTTGACACGGTTATCGGCAACACCAACCTGATCGTGCATCAATTGCTCGAACGGCAAGAAACTCATTTTCCGGTGCTGATCACCCTTTTTCGCCGCGCTAATGGCGTCATGATTGCCAGCTTCCGCAGTCGTAATGGCGAGGCTCTCAAAGTCGCCGAAAAGTTCCAGGGCGGCGGGCATGCCAATGCCAGCGGCGCGACTTTGCCGCGCTCGATCAAAAATGTCGGGGACGCGGTCAACTTCCTGCGCACCGTTCTCAATCCACGGAAAGACGCTGAAATCAACAGCCTGGAAAGCGCGTTTTCAAACGCAGAACCTGCCGGTCGATAGCAAGAAAATGACTGAACCTGCATCGATTGTTTCGTCAACCGGCGCGGCTCGCGCCGATGGCAGGACGCCGGCCCAACTCAGGCCGATTCGTTTTCAGAACCACATCGCCCCGCATGCAACCGGCTCAACGCTCATCGAGTGGGGCAACACCCGCGTCATCTGCGGTGTCACTCTGGAAGAGATCGTGCCGCGCTGGATGAAAGAACAAAACGTGACCGGCGGTTGGATTACCGCCGAGTACTCGATGCTCCCCTATTCTACGCTTCAGCGGAAACAACGCGACAGCACTCGAGGCAAAATCGACGGGCGTTCCCAGGAGATTCAGCGGTTGATCGGCAGGGCAATGCGAGCGGCGATTGACCTGGAGAAACTCGGGCCGCGCACGATTTGGGTCGATTGCGACGTGCTCCAGGCCGACGGCGGGACCCGCACGGCGGCCATCACCGGCGCCTATGTGGCGTTGAGGTTGGCAGTGGCCAGGTTGATGCAAGGCGGCAAGCTTTCCGAGAGCCCGATGCTTCCGGCCGTCGCCGCTGTCAGCGTCGGCATTGTGAACAAGCAACCTTTGCTGGATCTTTGTTACGTCGAAGATGCATCAGCCAGTGTGGACTTGAACCTGGTCATGAACGCGGCTGGTGAATTCATCGAGTTGCAGGGAACAGGCGAAGAAGCGACCTTCAGCGAAGCGGAACTGTCTGCGTTGTTGGCCCTCGGCAAGGGCGGAATCCGCGAGTTGCTGACCGCCCAGGAGAAGGCGCTCTCGCAGTAATAATTTAGTGCAGGTCTTCGCTTTGGTTCCGCCAACGCCCTCATGAGCCAGGTTCCAGCTGCGACACCCCCCTCGGCCGAACTCGGGCAAAACGCAATGGCAAGCCCGGAAGCGGACCCCGCTGAAACCGAAGCGGCCCCGACTACACTCTGGCTGGTGCGCCACGCGGAGGTCGAGGAGCGTTATCACAATGTGTTCGGCGGCCGGATTGACATGGAATTGTCACCCTCGGGACACAAACAGGCTGAAGCCCTGGGCCGATACTTCCGCGGCAAATCGTTTGAAGCCATATACGCCAGCCCCATGAAACGAGCGCGCCAGACCGTTGAGTGCCTCACCGACAGGAATGGTCCCGCGCCGCTGTTTAAAGAAGAACTGCGTGAAGTGGATTTCGGCGATTGGACGGGACTGCATTGGACTCAAGTAAAATCCAAATACGGCGTAAGCGCTTTCAACTGGCTGGACCAAATCGAAGCTGCCGGTATCGCCAATGGAGAATGCGCCCGGATGTTGCGGGCGCGGTTGGAACCGTGCCTGGGCGAAATCCTTCAGAGACACGTCGGCCAAAACGTGATGATTGTTTGCCATGGAGGAGTGATCAGGGGGTTGCTGGCGATCCTGCTGGATTTGCCGTTGCCGAAGATGGCCGCATTCGAAATTGAGTACGCCAGCATCACACAGGTCGTTTGGCTGCGCGAACGGGTCCGATTGCACCTGGTCAACTTCACACCGTGGCGGGACCTGACGGGATGAAGTCCAGACCTCTGTGGAAATTCTCGGTCAAGGCGTCGGAGACCACTGAAGAAGCCCTGGCCGAACTGGTTTCGAATGCGTTCGGGCAGCCCGCCTCGACATATACGGACCTGAGGACAGGCAAAACAACGGTCTCAGTTTACATCGAAAAGAAGCCGTACTGGCCATTATCGGCACGGCGGCAGTTTGCTGCTGCGTTGAGACAAATCGACGACAGTCACAACCGAAAACTCGCGCCGGCTTTCCGCATTCAGAAAATCCGGTTCGAGGACTGGGCCGAATCCTGGAAACGCCATTTCAAGCCCATATCGATTAGCGGCCGCCTGTTGATCCGGCCTACCTGGAGCAAATCCAGGGCGAAGGCCAATGTGGCAATCGTTCAACTGGACCCAGGTATGAGCTTCGGCACCGGCCACCACCCCACAACCGGGTTTTGCCTCAGGCAAATAGTGCGATTGCGAAGGGGAGCCCCCACCCAGTCCGTCCTGGATGCCGGCACAGGCTCGGGAATCCTTGCGATTTGCGCCGCTAAATTGGGCTACGGACGCGTCGATGCGTTCGACTTCGACATCGATTGCGTGAAGGCAGCCAGGTCCAACGCCGCGCTCAACCACGTGGCTCGATCGGTTCGGGTTCGCCAAGCCGACGTTGCAGCGCTTCCCCTGAAAAAGGCGCGCCAATACTCAGTGGTTTGCGCCAACCTCATGGCAAACTTGCTCCTTCAGCATAAAGCCCGGCTTTGCGCCGCTGTGGAGGCCGGAGGAAGCCTTGTTCTGGCGGGAATCCTGGACAGCGAATTCCCTCAAATTGAGGCGGCCTACAGTGCGCACGGGTTTAAACTGACGCGCAGCCGGGGGGAAAAGGAATGGCGCTCGGGATGCTTTCTGCGGACATTTTAGGATTGATTTTCTTCAAAAAGGATCGTATATTCCACTTGCTTGAAGCAGCCGATGCCATTCATCAAGCTTGGCAGGCCTGACCAAGGAAAGGCCAGCGGCGATTTTCTCCCCTGGCCAAATCTGAACAAAGGAACATCAAGCTATGACCAAATCGTTGGAAGTCATCAGTGAAACGATTCGCGATCCAAAACACCCGTTCCGAAAAATCGATAACCAGCCTAAAAAACCACTCAAACATCGGTATGAACGCCGAAAAATCAAAGGTTATCTGCACCTGGGTGATTGGATGACAAGCGAAGCGACTTAAAAACGATTGAAACCTGAAAAGACTTGAGCATTGAAAAAGCCGCGCTATCTGCGCGGCTTTTTCGGTTTAAAAGGTGACTTGGGCGGCGGTGTTCGTCGAAATGGCCGCCTGGCAGTTATTTCATCAACAACATCTGCCGCGCGCGCTTGATGGCGCGATTGAGCCGGCGCTGATAATGCGCGGGCAGCCCCGTGTATTTTCGAGGCAGAATGCGGCCCTGGTCGGTCACGAACTGCTTCAGGAGGTTGGTGTTCTTGAAATCAAGCGCATCCACCGTGAAATCAATCTTGGGCTTGGGTCTCGGGGTGCGGACTTCGGAAAACGAACTGCGACCGCGGCCACCGCGCTTGTCGTTTTTCTCGGGGCGTGTCTTGCGAGGCATAAATAGGGTTACTTGATTTCGCGGTGAAGAGTATGGCGGCGCAAGGCCGGGTTATACTTGCGCAGTTCCAGCTTTTCGGTTTTGAGCTTCTTATTGCGCGTGGTGGTGTAGCGGGAAGGCGATTTGCCCTCCTTTCTCGCTTCGGTGCATTCGATCGTGACGATTTCCCTTGCCATGAGGCTATTCCTTTTCTTTCGGTTTCTCTTCCGGCTCTTCTTCTTCGCTTTCGACTTCGTTGACGCCTACTGCGTCGACTGTCCCAAGGGCGCCCAACCGGCGCTGCCGCAGGGCCCCTTCTCGTTCCAATTGAGCCTGGGCCTGAACCGTGAAACGGGTCCAGGGAATGGCTTCCAACCGGCTGCGGGGAATCGGCTTGCCCGTCAACTCGCAAATGCCATAAGTGTTCTTTTCGATCCGCTTGAGAGCCTCTTCAATTTCGTAAATGGCGTCCTGGTCGGATGACAGCAGGCTCAAAGCAAAATCGCGGTCAAAATTGTCGGTCCCTGAGTCCGCCATGTGCAGGCTGTACCCGGCCATTTCCTGGGCGGACTCCTTGGCCAAGCCGTTCATTTGGCGGGTCAGCTGATCGCGTAATTCCAGCAAACGGTGATAGAACTTGGCCCACTCCGGCTTGACTCGGGCTTCCCCATTCTTCCGCGCCTTCGCGTCGCTGCCGGACACCGGCCGTCCCAGAATTGCTGCCGCGGTCGCTGAACCGTGGGGTTTATTGCCCGTCGCGGGCTTCTTGCTTGGCTCTTTTTTCTTAGTTGTCACAACTCAAACTACCGTTCTCTCTGCTCGTGCTTTCTCGAAAGGAGCAACAACGCCCTTTCGAGAGTGCGCGAATGTAGCAAAGGAAATTAGATTTTCCACACTAATTTTCAAAAACTTTGTGGCGGGGTGAACCACCCGCCAAGCCTGTTATTCCGCCCCCCGAACTCGCACGAAGGAAACGGCTTGGGACCCGCGCAACCGCCCTCAGCCCTTTTCAATGCAGGCGTAGGCATTGTGGTTATGGATGCTCTCGTGGTTCTCCGCCTCCACCTTGTACCAGGTGACTTGCGGGTGTTTGTTCAGCTTCAGAGCGACGTTCCGAACGAGGTCCTCCACAAAAACAGGGTTCTCGTAAGCACGCTCGGTCACCGCTTTCTCGTCTTCCCGCTTCAGCAATCCGTACAGTTCCGAACTGGCCGAACTTTCGATGATCCCGATCAAATCTTCAATCCAAACCGCTTTACGCGAACGAATCTGGACCGTGACCTCGCCACGCTGGTTGTGAGCGCCGTAGGCGGCAATGGCCTTTGAACAGGGGCAAAGAGTCGTCACCATGGCTTTGACCGTGAGAACGAAGTCAATTTCGCGGTTGCAGGCGGCGGCATCGAATCGCGCCACGTAATCCATTACACTTTCTCGCTGGGTCACGGGGGCCTTTTTGACCATGAAATAGGGAAATTCGATTTCCAGGTGCGAAGTAGCGGCTGAGAACTTTTCCTGCATCGCGAACAGGATGTCGTCGATATTCTCGACGTGGATAATGTTTCCATGAGCGTTCAACACCTCGATGAACCGGCTCATGTGCGTGCCTTTGAATTCCTTTGGCAAGTCGACAAACATGCCGATCGTGGCCACCGTGTTTTGAACAGACCGTTGTTTGTCCCGCACGGTAATGGGAAAACGCATCCCGCGCACGCCCACCTTGTCAATTCGTAGTTCGCGGTAATCTCTCTCGCTCTGCTTGTCGTGCAGAACCACGGAGGAATGCCCGGTTTGAACCCCGCGTTTGCGGCGTTCTTTGGACGGTCGAGGGTTCCCCGTCTCGGTTTCGGTCTGTTTAAGCATGACTACCAACGTAACAGCGTAAAAACTCTTTGCAAATTGGGTT
>Ga0070738_10001188_pt1 | contig 56911 bp, 42 predicted proteins | sample Coa_R2_2_FD_66446 | JGI IMG/M metagenome (GOLD analysis project Ga0070738, IMG submission 66446) | Surface soil microbial communities from Centralia Pennsylvania, which are recovering from an underground coalmine fire - Coalmine... | ecosystem: Environmental > Terrestrial > Soil > Unclassified ... | reverse complement strand
CCCCGCTCGCCGGGCGCTGCAGAATGGTGGGGAGAATCCGCTCATCTATTTTCCACTGCCGGGGTGCTGTTTTTCGCATTGCTGTGCCAGGTAGGACGCGGCAATGCGTTCGAGATCGGTCGGCGCTCCAGCTCCCTCCTTCCAGGAAACGATGGATTTCCAGGAGGCGATGGCGGCCCTGGGGTTGCCGTACATGGATTCGGCGCGGGCGCGCAGGAATCGAGCAGCGACAAGATCGGGAGTGGCTTGCGGGAAATCTTCGTCAAAGCGCTGCCAATGCTCCACGGCCTTCCGCCAAGCCCCGCGGGCCTTCTCAACATCCGGCCGATAGGGCGCGGCGCCGGTCCGCGCTTGCAGGTCAAGACGAGCTTGCAGCTGCTCGGCCTGTTCCTGATTACAGAGGCCCAGTTGGTACGCCACTTCCACATTGCGCACGACGGCTGCGGCGCTATTGACGACAATGCGGATCGGCCAACTACTGTTTCCCCACACCGCCTTGATTTCCTGATTGGCCCGCTCACGCTCCTGGGGCTGCTTGGCCGTAACTTGGTGGGCATAGGCCCGCGTGGCCTCTCCCAGCCACTTCTCGAATTGCACCTCCAAATCGACCGCGTTCTCCCGCTCCTGCAACTGGCGGCGTAACATATCGCTTTCGGCCACCAAATTCTCAACCGCCGAACGATAGCGGCCGCGCAACAGCAAATCGCGCGACGAACCCGGATTCATCGTCCGAGTAATGAAGTGGCTGATAAAGAGGGTGAGTACCTGGTATCTCAGCGCGCTTTTTGCTGGAAATAGCTGCTCATTCTGGAACACCGCCGGCAAGGTTTTCCACGGCACCAGATCGCGTTTGAAGCGCACTTCTCGACCCGGTTCGGTGGTATCCGTCCCGCCCTCGTCAGCGGGCAGAAAGCGACGCAGCAGCGTACACTTGTCCCTGGGCACGAGCACGGTCGCCGGTTTCTCGGCCGCGGCCGAACATGCGGCCTTGATGCGTTCGGCATCCTTCGCGGGATCTCGCGCCAGCTGCACACGCACGGCCGGCGCCAGCAGTTTGTCTTGCAGGTAGCGCATGCGCGGCGAAAGCGCCGATAGAGAACAGATAAGCTGCGCCTGGGCCGCCCGCGCTTGTTCCGCCGTCACGGGATAACGAAGTTTCTCGCTGAAGTTGAGCTGGGCGAGGACTTCGGGTTGTCGCCGAGCCTGGGCCAATGTCGCGATTCCCTCGCCGTTTGGACCGGGCAACGGCAAGCCCAAGGACGGGTCGAATAGATAAACATCCTTACTGTCGCCGGTCAGGACGCCGCAGGCCCAAAGACGTTTGTTGCCGGATTTATCGGGAACTTCCAGAAGAAAACCGAGCAAATCACTCTCCGGCACGCTCGGGTCGCCGAGCTGTTCGAGCAGAGCCAGGAAGATCAAAGCACGTTCCAGAGCCGTACCCCAGCCGCGATGCACTACGTAAGAAGGCGGGTCCGCCTCGCCCTCTCCAGGATGCAGACGTACCTCGCGCATCACCCAGGCGAAGGCCGACGCCGCTTGGTCGAGCGGTTTCTCCCGGACAGCCTGCCCGCCGGCCTTGCCGCGCACGCCTTTGACCTCCAGGCCATCGTGGGCCGTATCGTGCATCAAGAGACAGCCGAACAAATGGTGATTGTCCAAACGCGTGAAATGAGTCGACTCCACTTCCGCCATCTCGTCCTTGCTCAAGTTGAGGTTATCGCGGAGCCAGTCCTTCTGTTCGGTCGTCAACGTGGGCGGACGAAGAGCGGGTTTCTCGCCGATCTCGGCGTTGATTTGCCTCAGGGCGCTGCGGCAAGCATTGAGGTCGTTCTGGCGAGCCAAATCCGACCGCGCCGACTCCACGCCGCTCTCACCGGTTTGCGTGGGACCGCTGCTGCTTCTAGTCGTCGGAGAAGAGGAACCCCCGAGGAAGAAAAAGAAGCCAACAACCGCCAATAGAATGACTACACCCGCCGCGACGATAATCCGACCTTGAAGGTTAGAACGTTCCGAAGATGCAAGCCCCGATGGATAATCATCACGCATGAAAGCAGCTCCAAGTTCCGTATCTCAAGAAATCTCCGACGGTTCCAGGGCGCGGCGCAGACGTAGACAGCACTCGATCAGCATCGGCAAATCGTCGAGCGCGATCATGTTGGGTCCGTCGCTCAGCGCCTCATCCGGCCGCGGGTGCGTCTCCAGAAAGAGGCCGTTGCAGCCGGCTGCCACCGCCGCCCGCGCCAGGTAGGGCACCATGCGACGATCGCCGCCGCTCTTATCGCCCGCGCCGCCTGGCATCTGTACGCTGTGAGTGGCGTCAAAGATCACTGGATAGCCCAGATCTTGCATCCACGGGATCGACCGCATGTCGCTCACCAGCGTGTTGTACCCGAACGTAGCGCCGCGTTCGGTCAGCAACAGCCGGCGATTGCCCACTTCCTCCATCTTGCCCACTACGTGCCGCATGTCCCAGGGGGCCATGAATTGCCCTTTTTTGACGTTGATCACGCGCCCGGTGCGTCCGGCAGCCTGCACGAGATCCGTCTGTCGGGCGAGGAAAGCCGGCACTTGCAGCACGTCGCACACCTCGGCGACCGGGCCAACCTGATGCGTCTCGTGGATGTCGGTCAAGAGCGGCAAGCCGGTGCGTTCCTTGACGGCTGCTAACGTCTTCATCCCCTCGCGCACTCCCGGCCCGCGGAAAGACTTGCCGGAGGTGCGATTGGCCTTATCGAACGACGCCTTGAACACGACAGGGATGCTCAACCTCTTCGCCAATTCAGCCAGAGCCTCGGCAATATGCAGTGTCAACTCGTGCGATTCGATAACGCACGGACCCAGGATCCACAACAGCGGCCGTCCCGGACCACACACCGCCTCGCCGACTTGCACCGATTGCATTGTTTTCATGTGTTCACTTTCCTTGTTTTAGTGAACTAACCACAGAGTCACAGAGAACACCGAGAAATACACAGAAAGGAAATAAGAAAAAGCAAAGAAGAAGGCACCGATGGCTCTCCTTTTTCATCTCTTTAATCTTTTTTCTGTGTCTTTCTCTGTGCTCTCTGTGACTCTGTGGTTAGCTCTTTGTCTTCAATTCCACCGGCAGTTGATCGATCTTGGCCGCGAGGATGAAATCGTTCTCCGTCAGTCCGTCCACGGCATGCGTCGATAGCTCAATGGCGACATTGCGATAGCCGGTCAGGTGCAGGTCCGGGTGATGGTCCTCCGTCTCGGCAACTTGGCCGACTCGCGTGAAGAAGTCAAGAGCGGTCGCGAAGTCCTTGACGCGCCATTCACGGCGGATGCGTTTGCCATCATCCGTTAGCCTCCACTGCGGCACGGCCCGCACGTTCTCGCGCACCTCATCGGCATTAAGGGCTGGAATGCCGCCCTCGCAGGCCCGACAATGCCTTTGGGTCAATTCCGTTGCGGTGACTGTCATGGTTGGCCTCCTCCTTTCACAGTGCTTGCGGTGTTTTTGTCATTTTAGCGAAATGAGCCGCGCCACGCCCTCCCGATCGATTCCTTCGGGACAATCGGCAACAACCGCGAACCTCCTTTTCGTAGCGACCCTCTAGTAAAGCACAGTCAGGCCTGACTCGTTATGCGGGAGCCTTCGGCTCATCCTAAATGTCCCTGGCCTCGAAGCATCATTCGGTCAGGGTTGCCACTACTACCCGATGGGAGGAACCATGATTTTACTGTACACTGCGTTGCTGCTCCTCGTCGGCGTGGTCCATTTCCTGATCAAGCGACGGGTCGTGGCCCTGGAGAAGAAATTCTCCAGCGTCGTCAAGGAAGCCGACGACCTGCTCCGTCAAGGGAACTACCGCGAAGGCAACAGCAATCGTCAAGATCCTTATCAGAGCGCCAAACGGCAATTTAAGCTCGCCATGCTGGCCGACAAGCGCGACCGCATGGAGACCAGCTACAGCACGTGGCATCGGCGTGCCGAGCGGGTCGGCAAGCTCCGTCAGCGTCTTCGCGCCTGGAAGGGCCGCAAGCTGCCCTACACCTTTGGCGCCCTGGACGTGACGTGTGCGATGGGCTTGGTTGATTATCTCGGCGCCGGACATTATCTGAACGCCCGTCAACTCGTGGAAACGGTGGCGTCGCTGTTCACGCGTTAACCCCTGGCGAGCGGGGTCGCGTAAGCGCCCCGAGGGTTAAGTCTCTCGGGGCGCTCATGCGACCCCGCTCGCCACGAACCACATAATCGCTATTGCCGGTTCGTCTCGCGCTCATTTCCACTCATCCTCATCATCCGCGCTGCTTTGTCCCTCTGCGAACGGTCGAATGAAAAGAACGTCCGTCCCCATCGCGCTGGAGACGCGCCATCATGCAAGGCAGTACCCACCGATCGCCAGCCCGCAGCCCCGGGAAGGGCATCTCCTGCTGGCGCTGCGGGCTGGTGGTCTGTCTCTTGATTTCGATCGGTTCGCCTGCATCGGCGCATCCCATCCGTCGTTTCTTCGAGCTGGACCGCGTCAATGCTCAGCTCCAGGGGCGCGTCCTCGATTTCACACGGAACCACGGCAGCGACAATCGCATCTTGTCGCCCATCTTGCAGCAAAAGCGAGATTTGTACGTTTATTTGCCGCCCGGCTACGACCCGTGCAAGCAGTATCCGATGGCGCTCTGGCTGCATGGGGCCGCCCAGGATGAATTCACCTTCTTGCACGATGTCATCCGCCCGCTGGATCAGGCCGTCGCGTCGGGCCGGCTGCCGCCGCTCGTCATTGTCGCGCCGGATGGCAGTATCCGAGGCCGTGATTGTTTCCTCTCACCCGGTAGTTTCTTTCTCAACAGTGAGGCGGGCCGATTTGAAGATTACCTGATGGTTGACGTGTGGAACTTTGTGATGAGCCGATTTGCCATTCGTCCCGAGCGCGACGCGCACGCGATCTTGGGTGTCTCCTTCGGCGGGGCTGCGGCTTACAACAAGGCCATCAAGTATCCGTGCCATTTTCGCCATGTGGTCGGCATCTTTCCGCCGTTGAACTATCGCTGGCAGGATTGCTACGGCCGTTATCGAGGCAGCTTCGATCCGTTTTGTTGGGGTTGGCGCACCGACTTCGTGCATCGCCGCACGGTCCTCGCCCGTTTCTACGGCATCCCCATCCGCATGCGGACGCTCCTCGATCCGCTCTACGGCCGCCGTAATCCGGAAACACTGCCGGCCATCATCCGCAACAATCCGATCGAGATGCTCGACATTTACGACGTGCAGCCCGGCCAATTCGAGATGTATGTGGGTTACGGAGGGAAGGACCAGTTCAACATCGGCGCTCAGGTCGAGAGTTTTCTCTTCGTCGCTCGCCAGCGCGGCCTGGACGTTACGGTCCACTTCGATCCCAACGGCAAGCACAATCGCCCGACAGCAACGCGAATGATTCCGGGCATCATTGACTGGCTTGCCCCGCGTCTGGCCCCGTTCGCGCCGGATGGCCCCAATCCCGTTACCGTTCCGGCGCCGTAACGGGTTGTTCCGCTAAACGTTTGCGCACCAATCGCGCTTCCGTGGTGAGCCACGCATGAGGCGCTCCATCAGCCAACGATTCCACCAAGCGGCGCGCTGCCGATGTGTTTATGTGCTCAATCAATTCGAGGGAACGCGTGATCCGAAGACGCTCGCTCCCCAACTTCGCCAGCAGCGCCTCAATCCGTCGCCGCACTTCCAGCGCCGGCTTGTCCTCCAGTGCTTTGCGCAGTGCCGGCTCAATCGTTGGTCCCACCTTCTCCAGCTCGTTTTCCGCATTTTGCCGAACAGCGAATTGATCGTTGTCCAATTCCTTCAATAGTTCATCAACCCGTTTCTGTCGCGCCGCATCCAACGGAGCGACCGGACGCAATCGTTCGACCAAGAACGGTAAGGCTGGTTTGGGCGACAAAGCCATTCGCCACATGGATCGGGAGGCCCGAGCGGCATCGCCGTCCATCAGGTCGCGCCACAATGTCTCCAACTGTTCAGCCGATAGCGCGGTCTCGGCGCGCGCCCCACTGGTAGCGTCCCAGACAAGAACGGTCGTGTCCTCGCTGCCGGAAGCGACACTGCGGCCGTCGCGGGAAATGGCGACTGCGCGCACGCCGCCGTGATGCCCCGTGAAGCAAGCTCGTTCCTTTCCTGTCGCCACTTCCCACAGGCGGACGCTGCCATCGTTGTGCCCGCTGACCAGAGTGCGGCCATCGAGCGAAAAAGCTAGATCGCTCGTCCATTGCGACTTCGTCTCCCACTGCCTCAGAAGCCGGCCGGTTGCTGGTTCCCAGAAATGAATCGTTCCCGAAATCCCGCCCGACGCTAGGTACGAACCATCGGGGCTGAAGGCAATCGCATAGACGAATTGTTGCGGTGCCTTGATGCTTCGCAACTCCTTGCCTGTGTCGGCCGACCACAAGCGGATCACGCCGCCCTGATATCCGCCAGCAGCCACGATTTTGCTGTCGGGCGACAACACGACTGAAGCCGGCCAATCTTGCTTGGCATCGATCACTCGGAGCTGTTTGCCGGTCGCCGCGTCCCAGATTCGAATGCTTTTGTCGTAAGAACTGCCTGAAACGAGGGTCTTGCCATCGGCCGACCAATTCACCGACACGATCACGCTGGCATGCACCTTGAGGGAGCGCACTTCCTTGCGCGTGCCGACATCCCACAGGCGGATTGCATTGTCGTTGTATCCACACGCGGCCAGCAACCTGCCATCGGGAGAGAGTGCTAGTCCATTCACGCCATTGGGATTCTCGCCGAGTTCCGTTCGCCGTTCGCCTGTCCGCGCATCCCACACTTGCACCGGGAAATCACTAATCCCCGCAGCCGAGAACACCTGCTGCCCATCCGCAGAGAATGCGACAGAAGTAATGTACATCCGATGCCCCCAAGCGGGATGCAACAGCTTGCCGCTCGCCACATCCCACAGATCGCACGCATGCGCTCCACCCCAGAATGTGGCGATGGTTTTGCCGTCGGGCGAAATCGTAAAGCCGGCCATGCTGCGCGGCGTCTTGCCAAATTCCCGGAGGTGCTTGCCGCTCGACGCATCCATGATGTGGACGGTCCTGTTTGCTTCGAGGCCGGCCAATATCTTGCCGTCGGGTGCATAGGCGATTTGGGAGACTCCCCCGTAATACTCCTTGACTTTCTGGAGTTGCTTGCCGCTGGTGGGATCGAAGAATGCGAAACCGGCCAGATTGCTGATTGCAGCGAGCCTCTTGCCGTCGGGACTGAAGGCGACACTCAGAACATCCCTTCCGCCAGTCGTGAAGTGGAGTTTCTCCTTGCCAGTGGCGATGTCCCAAAGGCGAACGTTCGGATCTTGCCAACTGCCCGAGGCGAGCGTCTTGCCGTCTGGGCTGAGGTCCATGCTTGAGACCCTGCCGCTGTGGCCTTTCAATTCGCGCAGTTTTGTGTCGCCGGCTACATCCAGGAGGTGGAACACGTCTCCCTGGTAGCGGATCGCCAGCGTCTTGGCGTCAGGCGTGAAAAGCAACTGCATGATACTGTCGTTTTTCACTTCGATCTGCGAAATTAATTTGCCCGCGTCGACTTCCCACAACAATACCTTTCCCCAGACGCCTGCGGCCAATGTCTTGCCATCGTGGGTAATCGCCAGGGCATGAATCACTCCCGGCAGCTTCGGGAGGCGGCGAACCTCTTTCCCGGCGGCCACGTCCCAGTACACGATGTTACCGTCGCCGTCGCCGACAATCGCAGTCTTCCCGTCGCGCGTGAAAACGGCGGATGCCGTCATGCTTTGATGGCGTAGCCGCAAGGTTCCCAAACGAACCTTCGCTCCCTGCGGCAACGGGTCGCCGTAGAGATCTTTGCGCACCTGTGCATTCTCGGCCGGCCGAGCGGGCGAAGGCACCTCGGCCTTGATCTTCGGCGAATCTTCCACCGGCGCTTGCGGGATCGCCAGTCCTGCAGCCGTCGCGGCGCAGCTTAGTGCCAGAATCAACATCGCCCCGAGCTTGAGCTTGGTCGTCAGCATGGATCGCAAGGCTCCTTCGGCCAAGAGCGCCGCCGGCGTGGCGGCAATAGCGGTTTCATTGGTCAAAAATTGCATACTCGACCGCACCGTGGCCCTACGCAGAGCCTCGGACACTGTACCGCGCGTCACGCTCTCGGATAGAGCGGCCGCGAACAGACCGGCGCCCAGGGTCACACCACGGCGAGTCAAACGAATGCGCAAGCGATCGCGTCCGGCTTCCAGTCGGCGCTTGAGTGTTCCGCGCGGCCAACCCAATCTCCGCGACGCCTCGTCCTGCGTCAGTCCTTCCAGATAGCACAGTACTAGCGGCAAACGCTGCTTCTCCGGCAAACGCTGCAACTCCTCGTCGAGCAGCCCACGCACTTCACGCCACGACAGATCCAGCTCTGGGCTGCCACCGAGAGGAGCGGACTGCCTTTCATGGATGCGCCGGCGTTCGGCATTGGCCCGTGCCTTGAGCGCCAGGCGATAGGCGACACCGTGTAGAAAACAGGACAGGGATTCGGGCTTGCGGATCGTTTTCGCTTTGCGTGCCAGCACGAGAAACGTGGCCTGGAATACGTCTTCAGTATCCTCCACTTTGCCAAGCACGCGGCGGCAGATACCGAAAACCAGCGGCCCATGCCGCGCGACCAGTTCCGCAAAGGCTTGTTCATCGCGTTGGCGAACGAAGCGTTCCAACAAAGGCCCATCGTCCGCCGGCGCGGTCGGGGATCCGAGCCAGTGATGCAAATGCCACAGCACACTTTCCGCTCGTGACTCGGCCATCTCGCATTTCTCCCGATTCTTCTCTTACGGATTAGTGCCTCCCGAAGGGCATTTTGGGCGCACCATTTTTCCTACAGGATGTTTAGCTCTGGCAAGATGATAAGGACCGTCCTCCATCCGCTGGCTTGCTGAATGCTCGGAGAATTGCCCTTTACTCGAGAGGGAACTTACGGTGGAATGCGGCGCCTCTGTCGGAGGCCCTACTCGTCGCCCGCTATTCAGTCGAGAGACAGGAGGTCTCCAATGCCCCGCCCGCCATTCGCCATCCTATCGCTTGTCGCCGTACTTGCCGCAACCACCGGCGCTAAGGCCGTGGACAAGGATAAACTGCGGCAAGCAGCTTGTTTACCTCAATTAAGCGGCTTCCGCAATTTTCGCTTCTCTACGGCGACAGGGTTTTCACTCGATTTGAATGAGGCTCCGTTGTCGGAGCAGATCGCTGCGTTGCATAAGACGCTAAAAACTGATCCGACGAACGCCGAAGCCAATATCCGCCTCGGCTCTCTCTACGAGAAGACTGGCCATCTCGACGAGTCCAAGGATGCGTACACCAAAGCCGTGGAGTTGTGTCGGCAGCGGTTCGTACAGAATCCGAATAACAACTCTTGGAGACTCACTCTGGCGGAAGCATTGCAGGGTCTCAGTGCGGATGACGAGGCTGAGACGTTGTTGCGCCAAGCGGTGAAGGATGCTCCCACAAGCTGGAAGTGCTGGTTGGCTTTGGCCGAGTATCTGGGAACGAAATCAACGCAAACCATCATGGGAAATAAACCGTGGCACTACAACAGTCCCGAGACTTTGTTGCAGGCGATTCGGGCGGCCCAACCGACAAAAGAAAGAATCTCAGCGTCCCAACCCTATCGCAAAGAGGCTGCCGTTTGCTTCGAGCGAGCGATCGCTCTCGTTCCCCGCGAATCAAAGATTTATCGGCGTCGAATTCGACTTCGTACACTTCTCCAGGCGATTGATTGCGGTCTGCGCATGTATACGGGCGAAAAAGTTGATCCTGCGGAATTCTACCTATTCCCTGCGGATGCTCGAGAGGATCTGCAGCGAATCGCGGACTTAGACGCCAATGACTATGTGGCAATTGCTGCGGCCACGTTTTTTGAAATGTCCGCGGTCGTATTCACATATCAATCGAAACACCCCAACAGCAAGCCGCCCGTTAAATTGATTGATGTATCATCCGAGGCGACCCGCAAACGCCTTTCTGAAAACCTGAAGCGTCTCGAAAAGGGCATGCGTGATCCGGACAAACACAAGGCGGCAATGGCGGCCGAGTTCCTGGGCACTTTTCAAATGGCGATGCTGGAGGACGAGCAAGCTGCCGAGAAGAGCTTTCGTCGCTGCCTTGAACTCGATCCCGGTCGTGACGACGCCTGGGAAATGTTGACGGCGATGTTGGCGTGTGCCCAACGGTATCCCGAGGTTCTGGAACTCTCCCGCTGTCGAGTAAGGCATAAAGATTCCGCCCACAATCGATTGTTCCTGGCAAAAGCGTATGAGTATCTCAACCAACTCGATAGGGCCGAGGGCGAGATCAGAGAGGGTTTGAAGCGCGAGCCCGACGATTTTATGCTCAACCTCGCCCTTGCGGACATATTCCTGATGAGCAACAAAGCGGACGATTTGGAACGAGCGGGAGACTTGCTCTGCAAGGCAGCAAAAAGTCACGATCCTGGAGCTATTGGTGAAAATCGCTGGGTTAACTACACCTACGCCTGCGGCATCTTCTACGGCTTGCGAGGCGATGTCGAAAAAGCCCGCCGAAGCCTGGATGAGGTTCAGAGACGTATGCCAGAGATCCTGCCAGTCAAAGAAGCTTTGCTCGCGCTCGATGACTCGTTCGAACCCGTCGCATCCCCACCGTTACCTGGACGATCAGTGCCGTTGCCGAGATCTCAACGGGATGCTTCCAAGAACCCCTAAGTATACCGAGACCACGAGTATCGAAGCATTCAGACCTCCGGATCCGATAATCGCTCGCGCCGCCCCGTAACCTTTACGTCTTCCAGCGCTGATCCATGAACGACTACCGGGGAATCTATCTCAGACCGACGGAGCCTTTTCGTCGCTATTTGTTGCGTCCTTCGACGATGTCATGCCGTCGATTGATGGAAACGTCTTCGATCACTTGTGCCGACCTGCGGCCAGGCCAGAAGATTTCAGCGCGATCGATGTGCGTGTGATTTCCCAGACCGAAATGGAGCGTCCGCGAGGATTGGGTGAGGTAGCCTCCGGCGGGATGTACTTGCCGAGTGAGAACGGCCTTGCCCACGTGCAATTTGACCACGGCGCCGATGGCGTCGCGGTTGCTCGTGGTGCCGGTGAGGCGGAACTGAACATAATTGTTCGGCGGGAATTGATTGCGGAAGTAATAAGCGTAGTCGTTGAAGTTGTTGACGACGATGTCGAGCCGGCCGCGATTGGTAAAGTCGGCGACGGCGGCAGCACGAGAGCTGCGTGCGGCGGGCTGGCCCTTGATCGCCGCATCCTGATAGATTCCGCCCGGCGGCGGCTCGATTCCTTCGGCCCGCGTGTGGTCCGTGAAGGTCTCGTTGCCGTTGTTCATCATCAAGGCATTGGGCCAATAGAAAAACGGATAGCCCATGCCCGAGGGCACGAAGACATCCTCGAAGCCATCGTTGTCGAAATCGCCGGTCGCGATTCCCCACGGCCAAAACGTCTCCAGGCCGGCTCGGTCGGACATCTCCTCGAATTTGCCATCGCCCTTATTCTTATAAAAGGTGTTGCCGAAAACGACCTGATCGCTGTGGATGTCGAACATCTCGTTGAGCTTGCGCTCTTGCTCGGCCACATTTGAGACCAGCTTAGGGTACAAATAGGCGGCGCCGGTCACGCTGGGATACTTGGTTCGCCGGCCCTTGACGGCGATGGCTCGTATGGTTGGATCGTCGCGCGACGGCAGCCACATGTCCGAGTGCATGTCCACGATGAACAGGTCGAGCCGACCATCGTTGTTGAAATCGAAGGGCTTGCAACCCATGCCGCCCCATGGCGTCCGACCAAGCTTTTGCTGCGTTACTTCGACGAAGGTGCCGTCGCCTTGATTGTGATAGAGCTGCGAGGCGCCGAACATGTTGGTGATGACGACATCGAGATAGCCGTCCTCGTCGTAATCGAAGACGCTGGCGTCAACGCTCCAGCCATGTCCTTTCAGACCCGATTTCTCGGTGACTTCGCGAAATGTGCTGTCGCCCTGGTTGTGATAGAGGAAATTCGCCTCTATGGGGCGAGTGGCCAGATCCCAGATCGTACCCAGCCCCGGATAGTAATGGGCTGTCGCGTCCAATTGATGGCTGGTCCAGTCGGCGGTGCATGTCACCAGCAAGTCGAGCCACCCGTCGTTGTCATAATCGAAGAAAACGGCCGTTTGGCAGTGGCCCACCAGCGTTAAACCGGCTTCCTTGGTAACGTCTTGGAAGCGGCCGCCGCCAATGTTCTTGAACAGAACGTTGCCCCCGCGCGTGCTGGTGACGAACAAGGACTGACGGCCGGAGTTGTCGTAATCGGCAAAGGTCGCGGCTACACAAACGCGGTCCCCCAGAGCGACACCTGCTTTCTGCGTGACATCCTCGAACGTGCCATCGACTTTGTTGCGAAAGAGACCGTTTTCGCCGGATTGGTTGACGAAATATACGTCGTCGAAGCCGTCGCCGTCAAAATCGCCGACGGCAAGTCCGGCACCATGATCGTAGGGATTTATCTTGTAATCCCAACCCTGCTCGGCTGGCAAGAAATTCATGTGGAATTTCAGACCGCTCGCCGCGGCCTCCTCGCGGAAACCGGGACCGCGATTGGAGGGCCGCTCCCACTCTGGAGGCTCCCCGGTCTCCTCCGCGCTCTGCCAGGAGATAACCCCATAGACTCCAAGGCCAAGGGCCAGGAAAAGAACGGGGAGGATTAGAAGGATCGAACGGCGTGGAATCCTCATGAACGGTCTTCTCCCTTGCAAAGACACGTTCTCTTGTTGCGATTTCGACTATGCGATTCAGGTTATCGCCATGCTGGAGCGATTTCAACAATTTTAACAATTTTAATGAATTTTGATTGAGACTCGTGCAACTCGGCATGCACAGCCAATAGCTGCATTTCTCACTAGCGCGGAGCAGTTCGCGGTTGTTTCAATAGAGACTGAGCACATTTCGCTCTTGTTCTATCCTGCCGACTCGTGTACATCCCAACCCGATTGGTCCGGCGTCCGTAGTCCGGAGCAACGGACTCCGCACTGGGGAGGTTGCGTGGTGCATCGGATCACCGTCTGCCACATTACCTGTTGTTTGGCCCTTCTCGGCATGGCCGCATCGCCAGGATGCGACGATAGCTCGGCGCCCCAAGAGAAGCTGCTTCCAGAGGCGGCCGTGGAGATCGGTGGCGATTTCGATGCGGCGACGGCGAGTGAGCTTCGTGGTCGTGTGATCTGGCAGGGGCCAATTCCCGAAGTGCCGATGTATCGCGCGCCCGTCAGTCCGGGCAACGAGCACGCCGGCCAACCCCGCCGCTTCTGGCCCAACCCCCATCTGCCGCGCGTTGATGCCAAGAGCAAAGGTGTGGCCGGCGCCGTCGTGTTTCTGCGCGGCATCCATCCGCGACGAGCGCGGCCGTGGGACCATGCACCCGTCCGCGTCGAGTTGCGCGATTATCAAATTCACGTTTGCCAGGGCGATCGCGATGACAACTCCGGCTTCGTCCGTCGAGGCGACGTGATCGAGATGGTTTCACATCAGCCGCTCTATCACGCGCTCCACGTCCGCGGTGCCGCCTTTTTCGCGCGCGCTTTTCCGGACGCGCACCAGCCGTGCAGCCAGCGTCTCGATCGCGCCGGAATCGTGGAATTGAGCAGCGGGTGCGGCTATTTCTGGATGCGCGGCTGGCTGTTCGTGGACGATCATCCTTACTATACCCACACCGATACCGAGGGATGTTTCACGCTGCCGCAAGTGCCGCCGGGCCAGTATGAGCTTGTATGCTGGCTCCCTGATTGGCACGAGGCGATTCGCGAGCTTGATGCCGAAACCGCCCTGATATGCCGGCTGACATTTCGTCCACCCGTTGAGGTCGCGAAGCCGATTCAGCTCGGTCCGCGTCAGATGCAGACGGTCGAGTTTCGGTTGGACGCGAACCGTTTCGGGCATTGATTCGGGCATTCGGCTCGCCCTTCTCAGAGGGGCCAATTTTTGCTAAATTAAAGGTGGGATTTGGCTCGGTGTTGGCCTGAGCCGTTAGCAAACGGAGGAATGTGTGGCCTCGATCAACTACAGCCAGGTGCGAAAGGGCATGGTCATCGTCGGTGAAGACGGCCAGCTCTACGCCGTGGTGGACCGCGACTTGAACACGCCGGGAAACTGGCGCGCCATTCTGAACTTGAAGCTCAAAAACTTGAAGACGGGCGCCGTGACGCCCAGGCGTTTCCGGCCTGATGATAAAGTCGAGCTGGCGTACCTCGACAAACGCCCAATGCAATACCTCTACAAAGAGGGCGACGACTACGTGTTCATGGACAAGGAGACTTACGACCAAGTCACCCTGAGCGCGGAATTGGCCGGCGAAATGATTCTCTATCTCAAAGAGAACGAGGACGCCCAGGTCACGTTCTACGACGGGAAACCGATCAGCCTGGAATTGCCAGCGACGGTCGAGTTGAAGGTGGTCGAGACCGAACCGTCCGTCAAGGGCGCGACGGCCGCCGCTCAATACAAACCAGCCACGCTGGAAACCGGCCTGAAAATCACAGTGCCGCCCTTCATCGGTATCGGCGAAGTCGTCCAAGTTGATACGCGCTCCGGCGAATATCTTAGCCGTGCCAAGTAGCATTCGGGCGAACGGCCGGCGTCAGCCGGCTGGTTGAAGTCGCAACCAGCCGGCTGACGCCGGCCGTTCGCTCATTTTCTCACCCCTCCCCGCTTGACATCACCTCGGCGAACCTCCACACTAGCTAAAAGCGGCTGATGCCGTCCCGCCGGTGAACGCCCAAACTTTACGACCCGCCTGACTCGATCCGCTATGCCAATGTGTCCATCATCCTTATTGAAGCTCCGCCGATTGCCGCACGGAACGAGGCTTTTGAGTTTCGCGCTCCTCTTGCTCTCTGGTAAGGGCATTGCCGAGGAAGCACGCACGGGCGAGCAGATCTATCGCCAGCAATGCACTTCCTGTCACGGGGCGAAGGGCGAAGGCAGCGATGAGTATAAGCGTCCGCTTATGGGCGATCGCTCTGTGGCCCAGTTGGCGCGGTTCATCGCCAAGTCGATGCCCAAGGACACCGACAAGAAATGCACCGGCGAAGACGCCGAGAAAGTCGCCGTCTACATTTATGAGGCGTTCTACTCGAAGACCGCCCAGGCCCGTAACAAACCGCCGCGTATCGAGCTGTCGCGCCTGACGGTGCGCCAATATCGCCAGGCTGCGACGGACTTGATCGGTACGTTTCGCGGTCCCTCAATCTGGGACAACCAACGCGGATTAAAGGGTGAGTATTTCAAGTCGCGCCGGCTCGGACGGACGAGCGAGCGCGTCATCGAGCGCATCGATCCGTTGGTTCGGTTCGATTTCGGCGTCGCCGGTCCAGAACCGAACAAGTTTGATCCAGATCAATTCTCGATCCGCTGGACTGGCGCGCTTTTGGCCCCAGAGACGGGCGAGTACGAGCTATTCGTTCGCACCGAACACGCGGCCCGGTTGTGGCTGAACGACAACAAACGGCCGTTGATCGACGCCTGGGTGAAATCGGGCAAGGACAATGAGCATCGGGCCTCGATCTTCCTCTTGGGCGGACGGGTTTATCCGTTGCGTATGGAGTTCTCCAAGGCCAAGCAGGGCGTCGATGATTCAAAGGACAAAAAGAAAAAGAAACCGGAAGTCAAGGCATCGATCGCGCTGGAGTGGAAGCCGCCGCACCGTACTCCGGAAACCATCCCCCAGCGCTGCCTGTCGCCGCTTTCCGTTCCGGTATCCTTCGTCCTCGCCACTCCGTTTCCGCCGGACGATCGCAGTATCGGCTACGAGCGCGGCACTTCGATTTCCCGCGCCTGGGAGCAGGCGACAACGGACGCGGCCATCGAGATCGTCGATTACACAGCGAGCCATCTCGCCGAGCTATCCGGCGTCCGCGACGGCGCTCCGGCTCGACCCGCGAAGTTGCGTGATTTCTGCCGCCGCTTCGCCGAGCGTGCTTTTCGCCGGCCGCTGAGCGACGAACAGAAACGACTGTACATCGATCATCAATTTGAAACCACCCGCGATGTTGAGTCCGCCGTCAAGCGGAGTTTACTGCTGATACTCAAATCGCCGCGTTTCCTCTATCGCGAAATCGACGGCAGTCAGGACAGTTACGATGCGGCTTCGCGTCTCTCGTTCGCCTTATGGGATTCGCTGCCCGATTCGCAGTTATTGCAGGCGGCGGCTTCCGGGCAGCTGACCACGCGCGAGCAACTGTATCGTCAAGCCGACCGCATGGTGTCCGATCTCCGCACTCATGCCAAGCTGCGCGATTTCTTCATGCAATGGCTCAAGGTCGATCCCATCCCCGATTTGGCGAAGGATCCCAACCAATTTCCGGGCTTCGATCGCACCGACGCAACGGACCTGCGCACCTCGCTGGAATTGTTCCTCGATGACGTGCTATGGAGCGAGACTTCCGATTTTCGCCAGCTTTTTCTCGCCGATTCCTTGTATCTCAATGGTCGACTGGCGCGGCTTTATGGCGTCAACCTCCCCGTGGACGCGCCGTTTCAGAAAGTTTCCCTCAAGTCCGGTGAACGCGCCGGCATCCTCACGCATCCGTATCTGATGGCGACGTTTGCCTACACGGCGGCCAGTTCCCCCATTCATCGCGGCGTTTTCCTGGCCCGCAGCGTCCTGGGACGTTCGCTGCTGCCGCCGCCCGAAGCGTTCACGCCGCTGCCTGCCGACCTTCACCCGAAATTGACCACCCGCGAGCGCGTGGATCTGCAAACCCGGCCGCAAGCCTGTCAGACCTGCCACGGTATGATTAATCCGCTCGGCTACACGCTGGAAAACTTCGATGCCATCGGTCGATTCCGAGAAAAGGAAAAGGACAGGCCGGTCAATGCGATGGGCAGCTACCTGACACGTAAAGGCGAAGCCGTGAAATTCGCTGGTGTCCGCGATCTCGCAGCATTCCTGGCTGCCAGTGATGAGGTGCAAGAAGCGTTCGTGGAGCAGCTTTTTCACTATTTCGTCAAGCAGCCGATTCGCGCCTACGATCCTAACAAAGTAGCGGAGCTGCGCCGATTCTTTGTTGACAACGGCTGCAATGTCCGCAAACTGATGGTGGAGATAGCGGCGGAATCCGCATTGCCTCTACCACCCCGCAGCGCCAGCAAGGGTAAATGACCAACCTAAAACGCTAACCGGAGAGTAACGCGATGGCGAACAAGACGCGACGTGAGTTCATCCGCGACCTCGGCATTGGCGCGACGGCGCTGCCGTTCATCCTCAACTTGCCAAGCCTCGGCTTCGCCAATCAACGGCAACGCAAGCAACGGCTGGTTTTCCTCTTCAGCCCCAACGGCGTCGTGCCCAGCGCGTTCTGGCCCGACGAGGAAGGCAAGCTGACGACGCTCAAGGAGAGCCTGAAACCGTTGGAGCCGTTTAAGGACCGGACGCTAATTCTTCATGGAGTCTGCGACAAAGTTCGCGGCGACGGCGACAATCACATGCGCGGCATCGGCTGCCTCCTGACCGGCATCGAGCTATTTCCCGGCAATATCCAGGGCGGCTCGCATACCCCGGCCGGCTGGGCCAGCGGCCTGTCGATCGATCAGGAGATCAAAAACCATTTGCAAGCGAATCCGGCCACGCGGACGCGCTTCGGCTCGCTGGAGTTCGGCGTCATGGTTCCCGACCGCGCCGATACCTGGACGCGCATGATCTACTCCGGTCCGAACAAGCCCATTGCGCCCATCGACGATCCGTATCAGATGTTTTCCAAACTCTATGGCCGCATGAAGGACCAGGAGCATCTCAAAAGCATTCTCGACAACCTGCAGGAAGATCTGCGCAAGGTCCGTTCCGTAGTTAGCACCGAGGATCGCCGCTTGCTTGAGGAACACGCCAGCTTCGTCCGCGAGATGGAGAACGAGTTGAAAATAAGCAAGTCCCAGGATGTCGGCCACGCTGTCCCCGAATTGGAGCCGGGGGTCAAGACCGAAAACGACAACATGCCGCGCATCAGCAAGATGCAGATTGATCTCATGGTCAATAGCTTCGCCGCCGACTTCGCGCGGGTAGCATCTTTTCAGATCACCAACTCGGTCGGGGGAGCGCGGATGCGCTGGCTCAAAATCAACGAAGGGCACCACGAGCTATCGCACCACCCCGATAGCGACAAGGACGCCGTGGACAAGCTGACGCGCATCAACAAATGGTACTGCGAGCAAATGGCTTACTTGGCGAAACGTTTGGCCGAGACGCCGGAACCGGGCGGCGGCGGCAGCCTACTCGACAACACGCTGCTGGTATGGACCAATGAGCTAGGCAAGGGCAATTCGCATACCTTGGATAACATCCCCTTTGTGCTGGTCGGCAACGGCCTCGATTTCAAAATGGGCCGCTCGATCAAGTATCCGAAGGTGGCGCACAATCGCTTGCTGTTATCGCTGGCGCACGGCATGGGGCACCGCATCAAGACATTCGGCAACCCCGATTTCTGTGGCGAAGGACCGCTGCCGAAGTTGAGTTAATGTGAACCGAAGAGGGGGATTATGGGCGCCATCAGATTACCTACCGAGCAGCGTGTCGTGATTTCCTGCGTCGATTGGGACACCTACGTCACGATCAGCGACAAGCTGGGTGAACGCAACCTTCGTATTAACTACGACGGAGTGAATCTGGAGATCATGACCACCTCCTTGGAGCATGAACGCGCCAAGCATCTGCTTGCTCGACTGGTGAGCGCATTAACCGAAGAGATGGACATCGACATTCTCGGCGGCGGATCGATGACTTGTCGTCGTGAGGATCTCAATCGCGGCTTTGAGCCAGATGAATGCTACTGGATCGAACACGAGGCCCAGATGCGCGGCCGGATTGACATTGATCTGACACGCGATCCGCCTCCGGATCTGATGTTGGAAGTGGAGATCAGCCGCAGTTTCGTGGATCGTTTGGCCCTCGCCGCCCGCCTCGGCGTGCCGGAGGTATGGCGTTGGGACGGCGAGACGTTGCGCGTCATGCTGTTAGGTTCTGAGGGGCAATATAGTGAGAGTGAGCGCAGCCAGGCGCTGTCGTTCCTTCCAATCGCCGAGCTCGTCCGCTTTCTCCTCTCGGATGCCTCTCAGAGCGAAACGAAGCTGTTGCGCTCCTTCCGTGCCTGGGTGCGCGAGCAGATGGCTCGCGGCTGGGGCGGTTCGACTCCCTGAGTTCCGGTTAATCTGTTTCTCTTCCCTTGTGAACTGAGCTAAGATGGAATGAGGTTGTGCCGCGTCGCGCAAGGTTATCTCCATCGAGTTCGCAAGGGCAACGCACATGACTCCGCGAGTCTCCGTCTGTCTCGTGGCCGTCTGCGGGATTTTCTTTCCCAATTCCCTCTTAGCTAGCGATGTTCTGTCTGGCGACGAACAGCTTCTCCGCGCCGCCGGCATCGCCACGGATGATCGCTCTCTTCTCGATTTTTTCCGCAGACAAACCGCCGACGAAGCGACGTTGAAGCACGCACAGCTGTTGATTGAACAACTTGGCTCCGACTCGTTCATCGACCGCGAAAGAGCAGGGGCCGATCTGCCGGCATTGGGTCCAATTGTCCTCCCATTGTTACATCAGACGATCCGGCGGACGACGGATCTTGAGGTTCGTCGCCGTGCCCGTGAGGTCGTTCGGCAGCTGCAAAACCGGTGGCCTGCATCGCTGACAGCTGCCGCTGCTCGCCTGTTGGGTGTGCATAAACCCGCGGGCACCGTGGAAACGCTGCTGACTTTTCTGCCTGGTCCTTATGATGAGCTTGTCCGTGAGGAAATTCAGAACACCCTCGTGGCGGTGGCATCGAGCCGTGGAGAAGTCAATCCAACGTTCCTCCGCGCTCTAACGTCCACCGAACCCGCGCGGCGAACGGCGGCGGCGATCACCCTATGCCGGCTCGACACAGGGGAATACAGACCGGCTGTGCGAAAAATGCTGCAAGACGCAGATGTGAACGTGCGCTTTCAGATTGCTCGGGAGTTGGCCGGAGTCGGCGATCGTCAAGCGGTGCCCGTGCTGATCGATTTGCTCGTACAGTTGCCTTTCGCGCTTGCAGAGCAGGCCGAGGAGTTGCTCTATCGTCTGGCCGGCCCACACGCACCAACTGTGGCTATTGGCCCTGACGTGGAATTGCAACGCAGATCCCGTGATGCCTGGCAGCGATGGTGGCGCGAACGCGGCGAACACGTCGAGATGGCAATGCTCAAGGATCGCGAGAGTCGGCTCGGCTACACTCTGTTGGTATTGCTCCACGACAATCGCGTCCTCGAGTGGGACCGCGAAGGCAAGCCGCGCTGGCAAATCAACGGTCTGGCAGCGCCGCTTGATGCCGAAGTGCTGCCGAATCGGCGTGTCCTGATCGCTGAACACAATAGCAAACGCGTCACCGAACGCAATTTCCAGGGCGATGTCCTGTGGGAGAAAAAATTGACGGAGCCGCCCATCCACGCTCAACGGCTTCCAGACGGCAGCACGTTTATCGCCACGCGCAGACAGCTGCTCGAAGTGGCTCCCTCCGGCCAGCGAGAAATCGTCCGCTTTCGCTCGGATCACGACATCATCATCACAGCCCGGCGATATCCCGATGGCCGCATCGGCTGTATCAAAAAAGGAATGTACTTCGAACTCAACTCCGCGGGTGAAGAACTCCGGCGCTTCGCCGCGCCGCCTGGCGTCTGTACTACCAATGCTCTGACGCTGCTGTCCAATGGGCACTTGCTCATCGCCTCTTATGGACACGGCTTGGTCCAGGAATACGACCGCTCCGGGAAAGTCGTCTGGGAGACCAAACTGGGGCGGCCACTCTGCGCAGTCCGGATGCCCGGCGGCCATACCCTCGTCTCCAGTCAGGACATGGTGCTGGTCGAGTTCGATCGATTCGGCAACGAAATCGCTCGCCGCGATGCTCCGGGGCATCCCTGCCAAATTCGACGTCGTTGAGAGGGATCTTTCACGCCTACAATGAACCAGGGTGATACGATGCGCAGACGCTGGACATTCGCAGTGCTGGCTATGGTATTGCTCGTCCTTCTGGCCGGTTGGTTCTGGCGCCTGCGTGGCGAACAAAAAAGAACAGGAGCAACGATGGCGGAAGAGATCGACAACAGCGAGGAGAAATGGCGTTCTCAGCTTACCGACTTGCAGTTCAAGGTAACGCGCCGCAAGGGCACGGAACCGCCCTTCGAGAATGAATACTGGAACAACCATACGGATGGCGTTTATCGCTGCATTTGCTGCGGACAGCCGCTGTTCGATTCGGCGACGAAATTCGATTCCGGCACCGGCTGGCCGAGTTTCTTCAAGCCGCTCGACGAAAAGAACATTTCGCTGCACGAGGACCGTAGCATGTTCGTGATGCGTACCGAAGTCTGCTGTAGCCGCTGCGCGGCGCATCTGGGACACGTCTTCGACGACGGTCCTCAACCGACTGGGCTGCGCTATTGCATGAATTCCGCCTCACTGAAATTCGAGCCACGAAACGACGAACAGAAGGAGGGGGACAAGAAGTAACCAGGGAAGTATCCGCCTCCAAACAAGAGGCTTTGCCAAGATGGGAATACAACGACGAATTCGGCAGTGTGAAGATTGGATGAAGTTGGCATGAGTCAACCATTTCCTCTATTTTGAGTCAGGAATGGGAGAGTTATGCTGGACTATATCCCAGAGCTTAGCTCCATCGACCCGGTATAGTCGTTTTCCGCTCTCGGAAACGCCGGTAGGATCGCCGCGAATCGCTGGTTGGCGATCACCGAATGGAGGGCCCAATCCATGATGGTGCATTCTGCATGTCCTCACTGCCATAATGAATGTGTTTGGTCGGATACTTCCGAGACCAAATATGTCCGTTGTTGTCACTGCGAAAAGACGTTCGTCATCTCGACCTTCGGTATTGGCCATCACTTGCCAACACAGCAACACCGTCCGCGAAAGCGCGGTCCTTTGCCGTGGCCCTGGTTGGTAATCTTGGCAATGATCGTGGCAGCTGTGGTCGTTGAGTTGGCGGTGCAATCCTCCAAGCGATCAAAAAATCCTGAGTCGAAGGTAACCCTTGAAAACTACAACCGTCTGCGAGTAGGGATGAAGGAAATCGAGGTTCGCCAGATTCTCGGCTTTGCCAACCGAAGAGATGACTCGATTGTGCCGAAGATAAGCAACCTGAGCCACCGCTACAAAGTCGACGAAGAGAATTTCCCCCAGCGGTGCTTTTGGGAAGATGGAGAAGACTTCATTTGGATCACACTCACGGGAGGCAAAGTAACCCAGTATGGAGCGACGTTGGATGGCGTGCAGTTCGGAGACGATGTCAAAGCTCCGCTTATCCTTGAGACGCAAGAAAAGGAATGATGCGGTCCTTTTTGTCCCCGAGACGGAACCCGAACATCTCTTCACAACCACCAGCGCAGCGACCATGCCAATCGATTGACAAGCCGCCGCCACCAGCTGCGCTCGCGGAATTCCTCCAGCGTGATGCGTTTGCTGTTGGCGATCTCCGCTCCGACGATGCGCGTCAGAATGCGAGCCAAATTCTCCGAGCGAATCACGGCGAGGAACTCGTAGTTGATCCAGAGACTGCGGGCATCGAGATTGCACGAACCGACCACGACCCAGGCGTTATCTACGATCATGACCTTGCTGTGAAGCATGTTGGCCTGCCGCTCATAGACGCGGATGCGGCGGCGCAGCAATCGCGTGTAGAGATAGTGCGAGGCGTGCTGCACCAAGGGCACATCGCTCTCGCCAGGCACGACGACGCGCACCGGAACGCCGCGGCGCGGAGCGCGCAGTAGTTCGCGCAGCACGGCGCCGACCGGCAAAAAATACGCCATCGAGAAAGTGATTCGCCGCCGCGCCGAGCGGATTAGTCGCGCGAACAAGCGGGCCGCGCGCGTGTGCTTCAAGCCGGGACCGCTATCGAAGAACTGAATGCTCTCCTTGCTGCCCGCGAGCAATCCGCGCCGATACGACCTTGGCCGCCGAGGAACGGGTTCACCGTGGGCCTGACGCCACATGCGCTCAAAGCTCTCGGCTGCCTCGCGCTGTTGCGGCCCGGCCAGCCGGACGTGGACGTCGCGCCAGCCGGCGGAGATCGGCAACGGCTCCGTCGGCGGGACCAAGCCTTTTGTGGTATCGATCAGATTCATACCGCCGAAGTAAGCGATCTCGTCGTCGATGACGAGCAGCTTGCGATGATCGCGTCGATTGAGGATGCGCAAGAACGAAAATCTCCACAGCGCCTCGCGGACAGAATGGAAGGCGTGAACCTCGACGCCGGCTTGCTGCAATTCGCGGAAAAACGCCCAGGAGGTGTAACTGCTGCCGATAGCGTCATAGAGGACGCGGACCTGCACTCCGGCGGCGGCCCGCTCGCGCAGAGCGTCCGCGATAGCTCGCCCCGCGGCGTCGTCGTGGAAGATATACGTTTCCAGCCAGATGCGCGTACGGGCCGTTCGGATGTCGCGCAACATCGCGTGAACGAGCGGCCAGGTCTCGATGTAGAGTGTTAATTGGTGCCCGGCCGCCATCGCTGTCATGGGGCCGGTGGCTGCCGTCTTCTGCACGGAATCTGCCGCGGCAGTCGGCTCGACCCGCGCCGGCTCCGCCTCGGATTCGAGCATAGCCACCCCCTCGGTACGATCCTGGGTAAGTCCGGCGAGCCGAGCCGGACTCGGTGCCGCTCGGCTCGCGGCACCTACCGGCATCAGGCCGGGCAGGCCGCGGCGTCATCCGCGATGGCTGCCGGCTTCGCCAGGTGGAAATCGAGCACCAGGGGCAGGTGATCGGAAGCCAGCCTGGCCCTGGGCGTGCGAATGATGGCGGCGTGGTGAACTTCGATGTTGCCGCGATAATAGACCTTGTCCAACGCGGCCAGGGCGAGGAAGGACGGGAAACTGCGGAAACGACGGATAGGCGCGGTCGCTTGCTGGAAGCCGTGGGGCATGAAGTGGTGCTTTCCGAGCGTGTCGCGCCAGTCGTTGAAATCGCCCGCGATGATGGTCGGCAAATGAGCATATTCCAGGAACGAACCATGATTGAGAAGATGCAACGCCTGCCAGCGGCGTTCTTTTTCTCGCAAGCCTAGATGCCAGTTGATCAAGTGCAGCGGACCTTGCACCGTGTCGATGACGACGAGTTGAGCGCCCCGCGGCTTACGGCGGTGATGGCGGATCGATACCTGGCATTCGCTACGGAACGGCCAGCGCGATAGGATCAAATTGCCGTAGCCTCCCTCGCGGTGCGGCACGTTCAGTTGAAAGAGGAGGGCCTTGGCCCCGAGCTGATGAGCCAGCAGGGCCGGCTGATCATGAAAGCGCGAGCGGCGGACATTGCGGTCCACTTCCTGCAAGCAAACGAGATCGGGTTCCTGCTCCTGGATGACATCGATGATTCGTTCTAGCCGGTAGCGACGATCGCTGCCGACGCCTTTGTGGATATTGTAGGTCAACAAACGCATCTGTTCTGTTCCTGAAACCGTCGAACCTCTTCCGTTGGCCGAGTTACTAATATTATAGGCGCTCGATTTCGGTTAGCGACGCCTCGTAGAAGCATCGTGGCCTCAGACTCTTCTGCGAAACAAGCGAACCCGCTCCTTCTCGGAGGCTGGACTCCGCATGCAAGGGCACTTACCATAGCAGCAGTACGAGCATCGTCACAACTACAAACCAACGGTTTCAGACCATGCGGCTCACCTTGCCTGTTTTTTCCCGCCTCATTGTTTTCGCTCCGTTACTGCTTGGCAGCTGGCTGTGCTTCCTTCAGGGTGACGAGATTTCCAACTCGAAGGAAAAGCAGCGAAGCGGCCCGCTTCAACCATCGCAAGAATTGTCCACTTTCTACTTGTCCGGGGGCCTACGGATGGAATTAGTCGCCGCGGAACCGGAGATTGAAAGTCCCGTGGCAATGGCGTTTGATGAAGATGGCCGGCTCTGGGTCGTGGAGATGCGCGATTATCCCAATGGTCCAGCCCCAGGAGCAGGGCCGCAAGGCCGTATTCGCGTGCTGGAAGACCGCGATGGAGATGGACGCTACGAACGGAGCAGCGTCTTCGCGGATCGCCTTCTCTTCGCCAACGGCTTGCTCCCGTGGCGCGATGGAGTGCTGGTGACGGCCGCGCCGCACATACTCTGGTTGCGGGATACCGATGGCGATGGCCGCGCCGACCGGCGGGAAGTGTTGTTCGAAGGTTTCATGGCCTTCAATCCTCAGCTGCGCGTGAGCCATCCCATTTTGGGACTGGATGGCTATGTCTATGTCGCCAACGGTTTGCTCGGCGGGCGAGTGCGGCGCCCGAGCAAGACTAGCCCGGCGATCGACCTGGGCGGAAGGGATTTTCGCTTTGATCCACGCCAGCCCGATCGGCACGAAGCCGTTTCCGGGATGGGGCAATACGGCAATTGCTTCGATGACTGGGGAAAACGTTTCGTCTGCGATAACCGCCATCATTTCCGCCAGATCGTCCTGGAAAATCATTACCTGAAACGGAACCCTTATCTGGCCGTCCCCACCGTTCTCGAAGATATTTCGGGCCTGGAGTTGGGAGAAGCAGGGGCTGGGGCGCGGGTCTTTCCGCGCAGCAGCAACTGGACCACCTCGAATCTCCATGCCGGACACTTCACTTCGGCATGCAGCGTTTTTCTGTATCGCGGCGATTTGTTGCCCTCGGAATATCGGGGCAGCGCCTTCACCTGCGAACCGGCAGGTAATCTCGTTCATCGGGAAGCGCTCAAGCCGCATGGAGCCGTCTTTCGCTCGCATCCGGTCCCTAAGGATGCCGAGTTCTTTGCTTCCAGCGATGATTGGTGCCGTCCTGTGTTTCTGGCCGATGGCCCGGATGGCGCGCTTTACATGGTGGATATGTATCGGGCGGTGATCGAGCATCCGGAGTGGATGCCGCCGGAATTAAAGAAGCGTCCGGACCTGAACGAGGGAAAAGACCGGGGACGGATCTGGCGGATCGTGCCTGAGAATCTCCATACCCGGCCGCCGAGACCGAAGCTAAGCAAAGCCACGACGGAGGAACTGGTCCGTTTGCTGGAACACGATAATGCTTGGTGGCGGACCACCGCCCAACGGCTGCTGTTACAAAGAAACGATCCCAAGGCCGTGGAGTTGCTCAGGCGCCTGACCGAATCTTCTCAAAAGCCCGTGGCGCGGGTGACGGCCGCTTGGCTTCTCGATTGCCTGAAAAGTCTGAATTTGAATCTACTCCTCCGTTTGTTGGCCGACGATCATCCGCGCGTTCGTGAGAATGCCCTGAAACTAATCGAGCACCATGTCTCGGACGTGAAAGAAGTTCCCGATGCGGTTGCACGGCGGGCGGACGATGCCGATCCGCATGTCCGCTTCCAGGCGGCGCTGACATTGGGCGAATGGAACAGCGATCACATTCTCTCTCCACTGGCGGCCATCGCCCTCCGAGATGCGGCGGATCCGTGGGCGCGCCGCGCCATCGAAAGCTCGGTTCCGCATCGCGCGGGCATGTTGCTGACAACACTTTTACAACCCCCGTTTCGTTTATCCAAGCAGATCAAGCCCGAGCGTCTGGTGTTGGTGACTGAGCTGGCCGCCCTGACTGGAGCAAGGCAGGATTCGGATGAAGTAATGCAGGTACTGGAGAGGTTGTTTGCGATAACGGGTGATGAGGCCACGCGATGGCAAGCCGCTGGCGTAGATGGAATTGCCCGCGGAATGGGTCGCCGCGGGACTCGACTAAGCGAATTCTTGATCTCGCTATCCAACGATGCGGGGAGCAAGAAAAGGGTCGCGCCTCTCCAGGAACAGGTAGATCGCCTTTTTGGGCGGCTAGCCGATCAGGCCGACGATGGAACTCTTGACCGGCGCGAGCGGCTGCAAGCCCTACCGCTTTTGGCCCATGCTCCCTGGAACAAGGCCGAACCGGTGCTGCGCCGCCTTCTGGAAGAGCAGGCCGATCAGGAGCTTCGCCTCGCGGCCGTCCGTTCCCTGGCCGCGCATCCCCGAAAGGAAGTGGCGTCCCTTCTTCTCGAATCGTGGGCAGGCTACACTCCAGCGGTTCGACGCGAAGTTCTCGAAGCCTTGTTTCAGAGAGGCGACAGACTCGTTTTTCTTCTCGAGAATCTCGAATCCGGAAAGATTCAACCAAGCGAACTGGACCCCGCGCGGATTCGTCAGCTGATCGATAATCGCCAGGCAGACATCCGCGAGCGGGCGCGAAAAATCCTGCAAAAAGAGCTTCCCGAAGAACGACAACGCGTGCTCCAGCGCTATCAGGGCGCTCTGACCAAAAAAGGAAACAGGGAACGCGGCCAGGAAGTTTTTCGTAAGAATTGCGCCACTTGCCATCGCATTGCCGGCGTGGGGATCCTGGTTGGTCCTGACATTTCCGATACGCGAACGAAGACAGCGGAACAACTCTTGAACGATATCCTCAACCCCAATGCGGCCATCGACAGCAATTACGTCAATTACCTGGTTACGACCCGGAGCGGCAAGGTGCTGAGCGGCATCATCGTCTCCGAGACGGCTTCCAGCGTCACCCTCCGCCGCGCGGAAAACCAGACCGACACGGTCCTGCGTAGCGACATCGAGGAGATCCGCTCAACGGGACAATCGCTCATGCCCGAGGGAATGGAAAAAACGATTTCTCTGGATGAAATGAGCGATTTACTGAGTTTTCTCAAGAACTGGCGCTATCAAGAATCGGAAGATAAAAGAAAGTAAAGCTTCCACGCTTGAAGATCAGGCTTTCCAGGCATGTAGGATGGCCTTCCCAGGCCGTCCAAGCAGCGGACGGGGAGGGAAGCCCGTCCCACATGCCTGGAATACGCGACCTACGATATCGTTCCTCTATGACTCTTCGCCTGACGAAGCCCCGGAAAACGACTTATCAGCTCTGTATTGCTCGTGATTAGTCCGAACACATCTCGGATTTGCTCGAACCCTGTGCGGAGCAGAAAACTTGAATTGCGGCCATAGCTCTTGGCGCCCAGGATGAAGAAATGGGGTTCCGGATTACGCAGTGCCGCCGCTCCCAACGATACGGTGGAGAGACCATCGCCACCAAGGGATTTGAACAAGGCTCCTGCCAGGTTCGATGGACCGAACGAGGCGTAGCACTCCTGGATCTGCAATTCGCGATACAACGTGTTATCCGGTGAGTAGCCGACGTTCGCGATCAGCCGATCCGCCTCCCATGTCCTTGCTTTGCCGGCGCAGAACGCATGCACCTTGAATCCCTTGTCGGCTCCAGCGCATTCGATGGCAGTCACGACAGTCTGAGCGTGAAACTCCACGTTGCCGTCGCCGCGCGTGGCGAGCATATTGGCGCGGACCGCGAGTTGATCGCGTTCCTTAAATGGGTCGTTGACGAAGCGCTTGATCGGCTGTGTGCCACTGCCGCGCGCCAGCCATATGACCCAGGTGGCCGGATGTTTCTCCGCCAGCTTGGCCAACTGACAAACGGTTGTCGCTGCCGAGTAACCACCGCCGACAACCAGAGTGGTTTTATCGGCGTAGTGGTTGCTGCGTTCCCCGAGGACATCTTCGAGTCCCCAGGCAATGTGCGGCCGGGCCGCTGCCTCGCCAATGGCCGGGATGCCGCCGTCGCCAAGCGCGCGTGGTTGACCATATGTACCGGTGCAATCAAGCACCACGTCCGCCTCTTCGATGAATTCGCGCTTGTCTTTGCCGCGCAGGAGTAGGAGAAACGGCTGCTGAGAGCGTCGTGCATCTCCGGGAGAATCCTCCTTGAGGAAGCCGCGCCGGCCGACCTGGATCACCGTCGTCTCAGTGCGAACCTGCTCGCGCGGGAGCAACGCTTGCACCAGAGGTTCGAGATACGATGCTACGTGTTCGCGTCCGGACAAAATGTCCAGATCGTTGGGCAAATGATGTTGCGGACGGTCGGCGCGGATTCGCGCTTTCCCCAAAGGAGAACTGTTCAGGCCGAAGGGGCTGAAGAGACGAACATGCCCCCACTGGCGCAGGTGCTCAGCGATTCGGCCGCGCTCATATACGATGAAGGGGAGCTTGAGAGCGGAAGCTTGTAAGGCTAATTCCACCCCGATGGGACCAGCGCCGAGAATGGCGAGGCGAGGGAGGTCGGCGTGAGGCATGTCGCACTCCTTGCGATGCGCTGATCCGCGACCGTTAGGGAGCGGTAGAGAGGACCGCTCCCTAACGGTCGCGGATCGAGGCTGGCTTCATTCCTAAACGAACTTGGTCACGCCAGGCCGAGCGACCGGAGGAACTGCCAGGGGGGGACCAAACTCGTATGACGGCGGCGTCAAATCTTCCTTCGAGTTCATGGCCATGTCCCAAGTGATTTTCTGGCCGGTATAGGTGGCCATGCGGCCCATAATGGCCATCAACGTGCTCTTGGCCATCCATTCGCCGTTGTTGATGGGTTTGCCGGAGCGAATGGCGGCAAACAACTCATCGTGTTCGTTTTGGTACATGTCATCGTGGGGCGCCTTGCGTCCGGGCGGAACCGACTGCCAAAGCTTCGCACTTCCCGCCGTGATGATGCCGCGCGGGGGATGGGAAGTTTCGATATGGCAGGTGCCTTTGCTCCCAAAGATGTGATCGGAGACATCTTGATAGCAGCCGGCCTGCTGCCGGCAGGCGCTAAACAGCTTCACCCCGTTCGCGTACTCGTAGACCACGGTATGGTGATCGAAGATGTGGCCGTAAAGCTTATCGGTACGGACTTGACGGCCGCCACTGCCGACGGCTTGTACAGGGTACTCGTTCCGCATGACCCAGGCCATTTTGTCAAGGCTGTGGATGTGCTGCTCGACGTTGAAATCACCTGATAACCACGTGAAATACAGCCAATTGCGCAGCTGCCATTCCATATCGCTCCATTCGGGCCGGTGTTTTTCGGACCACAAGCCGCCCGTATTATAAGTACACTGCAGGGCGGTAATCTCGCCGATCACGCCGTCGTAGACGCGTTTCATGGTTTCGCGCATGCCATGATGGTAGCGCCAGCACAGTCCGGCAACGATGGTGAGATTTTTCTTCTTTGCTTCCTCGCAGGCTTCCAACACGGCGCGAACGCCTGGCGCATCGACAGCGCAGGGTTTTTCCGCAAAAATATGCTTGCCCGCGGCAACGGCGGCTTTGAGATGCAACGGCCGAAAGTGCGGCGGCGTGGTCAGCAGTACAACATCGGACATCTCGATGACGGACTTGTAAGCACCGAATCCGGTGAAGGAAGTATCCGGCTTTACATCGATGCGTTCGGCGATGGCTGGTGTGCCCTTGAGTTGGCTCAAGCTTTTCTGCAGTTTATCGGCGAACATATCGCCCATGGCGACAAGACGAGTGTTTTTATCTGCCCGTAACGCCTGCTCCGCGGCACCGGTGCCCCGGCTGCCGCAACCGATGAGGCCGACGCGGAGAACATCACTGCCGCCGGCGTGAACGTGCGGTGTTGTCGCAACCAAGGTCGCGGCTGTGGCGGCCGCGCCGGCCAGGAAATCGCGCCGCGTCGCGGCGTTCGTTGAAGAAGTGATGGGAGTCAAGGTCGAATCTCCTTTACGGGGCAGGGGGGGAAAAACAGGCGAGTCTAGACAGATTCTATTAGTCGCACGCTCGACGGCACTTGTCAAGGACGCCTGGTTGTCGAGAAGCTGCCGGGCACTACTTTCCAGACAATCCGTGCGGCTTCCCCGGCCGCGGCAAGCAACTGATGAAACACCTTACGGACCTTGTTTTCGTCAATCTCGGCTCGCAGGCAACGCAGAAGTGCCACACCATGTGCCTCGTCGAGCTGTTCAGCCACGGCCGGCAGCAACCACTCCTCGATGCCGTAGACTTTACCGACCGCCGTGCAAACTGGCAGCACGCCGGCCGCATACGTGCCAACATGCTCCCAGGCCGCGGTCAGTGCTTGCTGGATGTTCTCTTCCTTCAGACGCGTCGGCTGCCGCCAATCGTAGGGTGGCGACCATTCCAAGGCAGGCGAGAGTAAATCGATGTGCGTCATCACGGCCAACAGTGGCGGTTTCTTCAACTCGGGGTGCGAGGCGAACCATTCGTGTAAGTCGCGGAGCAGCTGCACATCGGCCTGCCGGGCTGGATTTCGTGCGTGCAGCACCAGCAGCATTAAATCGGACTGTTGGGCCGTCTCACGCGTGATGGCGAGTTGATCGGCCTTTGGTCCTTCATGGCCGTAACCGACCGTATCGAGAAAAACCAAACGAGAAGGGATGTTCGGTGGATGCAATTCATAACGCTCAACGCCCGCCGTCGCCGGCAGCACATCGGTAAGCGCCCGCTGTTCGCCGAGTAGAGCGTTGATGAGGCTGGATTTCCCCGCCTTCACTTGGCCGATCACCGCGATCGTAACCTGACGAGCGGATGCCGGGGGTTGCGCTGGTTCCACAGTAGCAGGCCTTGCCACATCCGGCGGGGCATCAGTAGCGGGTTGCATCAACTCACGATAACGAGCGGCGCCGATCTTCAATCGGCCGCTGTTCAGCTCAATTAAATACGTTCCCAGGCGATGGACGTAGGCGGTGTAGAACCACAACAGGAGATTCTGTTGGAGCATTTGCCACGGCTGCGATAGGCCGAGCTTCCATGCCGCGAAACGTGTTGCGGTCTCCAAGGGCGCGAACAGAGCCGTGATGGCCCAGTATAGATTGTTCATCGGCTGATACCAGTCGAGCGCCTGACGCGCGCGCCGCCAATCGCGGACGGTCAACAGATGCCCGCCCGGCACGTAGCGGTCCACCAGCTCGGCCAAATCGTGCGCCGCCAATTCGATGACGGTCAAGATCTCCGGAACCGTCAAATTGCTGACGGGGTCCGTCGTGCCTGGATGGTAGTGGGCGGCGAGCTTCTCGGCCAACTCCTTGGCTGTCGCCAGATAAAAATCGATACTGGAGAGCTTGTCCGCGGGAAGGGGACCGGTCGCTTGAACGTATTCCTGAACGAGCTGCCAAGCGCCTTGGTCCAGTTCCGTCCAATGCCGGAGAGCCGAGAAATCCGGCGGATGCAGCAGAAGGCGCTGCCGTTGCCAGTACCAGCCGAGCGTGTAACCGATGCCCATGCACAGGGCAAGCGCCCACCAGACGAAGAAGCCCCAACCGCGCGCCCACAGATAGAAGGAGCCGGCGCCCGCCAGGAACAAAATCGGCGTTAGGATCAAGCCGGCAACCAGGATGACGCGCCACCGACTCATTGGCAAGGACTCCGTTGGTTACGGTTTATGTTTCCAAACTCGCTCGGCCTGAGCAAGCTGTTCACGGTAATAACGGCGTAATTCCTCGGTCTTGGGCACGTGGCCTTGGTGAACGCCTTGGTAGTAAAAACAGAATGCTTTGCCCAGAGCGTAAGTAGATGCGCCGGCCAGCGTGCCGCTCGCCACCGAACCCAGCGAGGGTCCAATATAGGGGATGTATTTCAACAACATGCGTGTTCCCTGTCGCAGAAGCAGGCCCAGACCAAGCGTGCTGGCGATTTCCAGGAAACGCTGTCCCGTTAAAGGTTGTCCGTACAGCTGAGCGAGATGGTAGACCATGCGGGATTGAATTCCGGATATCAGGATGAGATCGACGATGGGAGCAGGGACCGCAGCGGCGCTGCCGGCGAGGGTGCTATAAGCGAGGATGTAGGGCAGCGCCTGGCGGGCGAAAAAATCTTGCAGCTCTCGGCTGACATCCCCCAGAGACAGAAGCGTTTGCCGGTAGGCGGCCGGCAGAAGCTCCAGCAGCGTCTGCCGAAGGAGGGGGCCGCCGTAATCGGGATCGTTGAAGCCTTCCTCGGTCGGGGTCAGATCGATGGCTACCACGCGATCCACCAATCCGTCGAAGCGCCGCCGTTGCTCGGCGAGGCTCCGAGTCAAATCCGCGGGCAGGGCAGGGGGGTCAGCGATCAAGCCGCCATCAGCCGAGAAGGGGTAGGGCAGGGGATGCTGTTGCTGAGGATACGCCTCATGCAAACTGGTCAATACCAGCAGCACCGGCCGCGTCGGCTTCGCGCGGCGGATCGTGCGCAAGTGCATCAACACGTTTTCCTGAGCATGGTCCAACGCTTTAACGGTGACGAGCAAAACGTGTGAGCTTTCATTGAACTGTGCCAGATCCTCAGCGGGATCGTAGCCCGGTTCATCGAGGCCGCGTGTGTCGAGGAACGTCAAGAGAGGGGCATCGCGAAGAGGAAATTGATATTGCCGCGAGAAGCGCGTACACGGTTGGAAACCTTTGCCGATCTCCGCGGACTCGACGCCGGTGAGGTACTTGATGATCGACGTTTTGCCGCTTTGCGTTTTGCCGAAGAGCCAGAAGATCGGGATTGGCGTTTTTTGCCGCAGGCGCTCCAGGTAAGTCTGCAAGCGGGCCGCGCGAGCCGATGCGGAAAACAGGTTCTTGACCCGGTCAAACATGGCAAGAGTCCCAGGGATATCGCTCCCGGCAACGAGCCGGCGAATTGGACGCGTTCGCGGGAGCGTGGCAATCTCCGAAGTTTATTCTAAGGCGGAAAGGATCAGCGGATGGGCCGACTTGTGTGAAGTTTGACATGGGAAACGCTCTTGACGAGGTCGCGCGAATGAGCTATCTCCGCAACAGCTTGGGGTCGGTCCGCAGGAAGCCGGCCGTGGACCGTGGGGCCGGAAGAAGGGGAGAGGGTATGGCCGAGTCCTATTCCAGTAAATTGCAACTCTGGGAGGGCTGGATGCCGGCGATGGTTAAGGGGCCGGCGCCACCGATGCCGGGTGATCGCTCTTTTCCAACTCCGAACTATCGGCTGGAGTCCGCCGATCGGCTCTACGCTGGTGAAACGCTGAACGCGAATGGCCGCATCCGCGAAGGCGCCGAGCCATTCACGCTGCAATGGTTTCTGGAGATTGAGAACGCTCGCCACAGCCGGTATGGCGGATGGATTCCCCGCTTACTGGAATTTGTCAAACACGGAGGCGAGACGCTGCTTGGCTTGGGCAATGGGCTGGGGACAGACTGGGTTCAGTATGCTCGCCACGGTGCGCAGGTGATCGCCTGCTGTCCTTCGACCGAGCGGCTCGCTCTTATCCAGCGTAATTTCGCCCTGCGCGGCCTGGAAGCTGCCTTTTTGCACGCCAATCCCACGACCATTCCTGTGGAATCCGCTTCGATCGATGTGGTTTGTATCGCCAATCTCTTGGAAGAAGTTGCCGATCCCTCCATCGTGATCGATGAAGTCTATCGCCTTCTCAAACCGGGGGGCAAGGTCCTGGCGGTGATACCGGCGCGCTTCGATCTGGATTTCTGGCTTCGCCGCTGTCTGCCCTGGCGCTCCTGGTTTCGATCGCGAAACGCGGCCAATCCCGGGACCACCTTATTCAGCGCGCGCATGCTCCGCCAGCTCTTTGGCCGTTTCGTCGAAGCTCGGATTTACAAGCGTCACCTCCGCCGCGCGGAAGTGCCGCACCTGTGGCGTTGGCTGCCCCATCCATTGCTCGAACGAATGTTCGGACGTTTACTGATCTTTAAGGCGTTCAAGCCCCTGAGCGCGGCGATGCCTGTTCCGCTGGCGGCTTGATACACATTTCGGGCGGGATGGGTTGATTGGGCAAGTGGAAAAAGCACAACAGGCCCACGAACTTTCGTTCGTGGGCCTGTTGGTTTTGATAAACTCGAGGTAGTGGCTCCCAGCGCGAGGCGGCGACTCAACGCGAGCGACGCCCAGCCACTACCTCGAAGGCTCAGGGTCGGAGCGCCTGTCTGACTGAAACGTAGCCGATGAGTCTGCCCCCAGCAAGCGGATGGGGATGCTTCTTGGGCGATTTTCACGACTTGCGCTACCATCCTTGACGTTTGGGCGGATTGCATCAAATAGAAAGAAAGAGACGGCGCATCGGAACATCGGAGCATCCCGCAAAATGCCTCGATTCGTCATCCTTGAACATGATCATCCGCAGTTGCATTGGGATTTGATGCTGGAATCCGGGCTTGCTTTGCGTACCTGGCGGTTGGAAGCGCCGCCACAGCCCGGCCAAGCCATCACCGCGACTGCGGTGTTCGATCATCGTTTGCTCTATCTGGATTACGAAGGCCCCATTTCCGGTGGCCGCGGCCGAGTTGTCCGCTGGGAACGCGGCATCTTCACGGGACAACTCCGGGACGATCAGCCGATCGTCGTGCATCTGGAAGGCGAACGCATCCGCGGCAGTTTGCGTTTGGAGCAAATCGAGGGAGACACCTGGCGCAGTGAGTTCCAAGCCGATGACGAAAGTTCGTGAAGGGCAGGGGGTCAATCCGCCACGAGCTTAAGGTGCGCGAGCGGGTCCGCCAGGAAAGCACGCAGCGATGCGGGATCCTTCGTGCGCCCTTCAATATGGATTGCTCCCGATTCCAGTTTGATCGTCTCCAGCTCCAACGTCGGATGCGACAGCTCCGCCTGAAAACGCAGCACGGCGACCGGAGCGCCGTCGTCGCGATACCAATCGACGCCAATACCATTGTCTTGACAAGTCTTGGTGAAGCTCTCCAAAAGCGATTGAGCCGAGATGGGCAGGGCGCCGGCGTGAAAGCCCACTAATTTCAGGGCCACGACATTCGGTTCGCCCTTGACCAGCCAGACGCGCAGATCGATGGAAACGACCGTGCTCCAAAGCCCGCTTCCGTAGCGGAAAGCGAGACGAATCTTGTCCGGTTCGATGACCAGCCGGGGCTCGCTGACGCCTTCGGGCAACAAATGTTCGTTAAGATGGCTCTGCACAAAATGCTCGGCCAGGTAACTATTGATCTCGTTATCCGTGAAGCGGTGCCCCCATTCCTGGTCCTCAGGATTGGGGACAGAGACAGAATTATAAAGCTGCATCAATTCGTTTGAGCACTTTTCGGATAGCTGATGTCTTTGCTCGCCCGGAGGAACGGCAGCTTGAAGATAGATGCGCGGTTCATACCGAATCAGCACCCATAGCGTGGCACCGACTGCACACGTAAGGCAAATGAAGATGGCGATGGCCAGTAGAAGGGATCGACGGCTCATCCGTGAGCCCCCATGAAAAGCGAGGTGAAGCGAACGCTCCGTTACATCGGAGCGACCCACGAACGGCCATACTCCTTTCCCCGGAAAAGATCAACGCCGACCTCTCATTTTGTTAACGAGGAAAAATGCTCGAATTACGATGCAAACAGCGATGGGGCATTCCGCGTGCGGCAGGGTAGGGCAGGGGGGCGAGCGAAACCGACTCGACAGCTGAAGCGCAAGCATTTTCGGTTAGTGACCTTCGCCGAAGCGTTGTAGAAGCGCCGCTAACCGTGAGAAAGACCAACCAACAAGCGATCCATGAGATCCATTACGGTCCGCGCTTGGGTTTCAGTGATGATCAAAGGGGGCGCGATACGGAGGACTTTTCGAGCGAGCGGTCCCATAAGATGGATGCCGTCTCTGTTGGGTCCTTCGCCCTGGTAGCAGGCCAGTACCGCCGCGTTGGCCCATTCGGCGGCGCTCCGCCCTGCATGATCGCGGAACTCGACGCCCCAAACCATACCGCCCTTTTCCCCTCGGATATGGGCGATGAATGGCAGTTTCTTCAAGCGCAGCAGTCCTTCCTCGATAATGGCCGAACTGCGGCGGCATCGCGCCAGCACATCACTGGCCGCGAACTCTTCCAGAGTGGCGAGGACGGCTGCGGAGGCCAATGGATTGGCGCTCCACGTATCGGAACCCTCGCCATACTCCAGACTGGCAAAGATATCCGCGCGTCCAACGGCGGCTGCGACCGGAACGCCGTTCCCCAGTCCCTTGCCCAGAACAACCATGTCCGGTTCCAGGCCATACGTCTCGAAGGCGAACAGATCGCCGGTTCGCCCGAAATTAGCTTGCACCTCATCAAGAATGAAGATGAGATCGTGCTTTCGGCAAAACTCTTGTAACAGATGTAAATAGACCACAGGTGGATGATAAGAACCGCCGCCCCCCAGGTATGGCTCGGTGATGAGCACACCCAAATGCCGGCCGAATTGCTGCATCAGAGCATCGAGTTCACGGCGATACGGTTCCGCATCGAAAGGCTGCCCGCGCTGACTGATGTCCGCGCATTCGGCCATCGGGAAGCTGATGAAACGCACACGCGGGTCGCGTTCACGGTCGGTTTCGCAACCGGTGACGGCGCCCGCCAAGCCTTTCTTGCCGTGAAAGCCAAAGCGTGTGGCCACGATCATATCGCGTGTCCGATCGCGGGCCAATGCTGCCCAGAGGGCTTTCTGAATCGCCTCGGAGCCGGACGCCGCCCACATCACATGCTGCAACCGCTGCCCACCGGGACGGGATTGGAGCAATTCAACCAATCGCCGGGTCGCTTCGATTTCCACCGGCGTCGCGGCGTTGTACGCGGTCAAGGGCAGGGCAGGGGAGTATTCGTCTGGCGATTTGAACTCGGACCATTGCATATGCCGCATGAACCGCCGCATCCATGACTGCGGATTATGCCCGAGGTTAGCAACGAGAACACCGGAAGTGAAATCGTACAGCCGCCGTCCCTCCGGCGTCCAGTGAAACACACCGGCACTGCGCGCCAGCACTGCTTGCGTCGGCGTATAAGTGCGTAGAGCGCGCGGCTCAAAGCGCGTGACGCCATCGCGGATTGTGTTGGATGTGGATTCGTGGGGATGATGCAAAGGTTCCATCATGAGAACTCCAAACACAGGTCAGGCATTTGAAATCATCCTATTGAACCGCCAAGGCGTCAAAAACGTCTAAAGGAAGTATAAAGACTCTTTTGATGCAAAAATTCCGTCCAGAAGAAGCAAGCTCTTGCTTGACAGCAATGTGATGCAGCGACAAAATACATGCCTCGACTTCGTAGAAGAATTCATTCGGCCTCGGAAGATGGAGGAGTTCATGAGCGCGGGAGCAGCAGCGGCGGGAGCAGCAGGGGCGGGAGCAGCAGCGATCGCCAAAGCGATTAAGGCGTCCGGCGTGATCATCCACGTCGAGCCGGATGACTTCCTTGGCATACTTCAGCGGCAACAAGGGGCGCTCGTAGTTCACGCGACCGGCGGTTTTTTCAGCACCAACTACCAGTATATGACGAGTTACAAGGGGCTCGCGTTTTTCACCAAGGCCTCCGCCCCGTTAAACCTACCTTCGGGCACGGAGCTAGTACAGGCCGAGAAAATTTGGGTGCCAGGCGGCTGATGGACGTACCGCTGGACTGCCTTAGCCATCCCCCTAAATCCCGTCCCGATAGAGAATAATTGTCTCACTTTGGCCCGGAGCACTCAGGACAAGCCCGCCTCTCGGCTCATTGGCGGTGACAATGCAACCCGGCTGTCCCGCGGCGTGGTGTTGCAAGATCGCCTCCAACGCTTGGACTATCGCCACGGTCGGGCGATCCGCGGACAGATCGTTGTAGGCAAGGGCACGCATTTCTCTCAAGCGTTCCTCGCGTTCACCGGCCGGACCGCCGAACTCGACGTAGGCCGCCTCCTCGAAGAAACGACGTAAAATTTCCACTCCATAACCGCGTTGGCTGCGCTTCCCCCACGGTTCGAGGAACATCGCATTATAGTGGTGATTGGGGGTATTTTTTATCGCAAGAGGCGTCTGTCCCTCTACCGTTACCTCGACGCCGCGCTTGCGCTGATGGGCATTCCAGACACCGTTGTCGAAGCGAAATTGCACTTCCTGCTCGACGTAGCCGGGGAAATTGTCGGGCGTCACCCAGCTTGTGTGAATGTCGAATGCCGCTTCGCGTCCATCGGGGTATGCGTAGACCATTTGCAATTGCACCGAGTCCCACGTGGGACCGTTGGCCGGCCCAACCAAGCCTCGCTGCCCTGTTGCGCCGACTCGCGCCAGGCGTGGACCATCGGGCAGGGCAGAACCGAACGTGAAATCGATCAACTTGATGTAATGAACGGCGACATACGTGCCCGGATTGCGCCCCGTGATCCATTCGGCGAATTGTTGACCGCTGATTTGCTTCGGTTCGAGCAAGGAACAATAGCCGTTATTGACGTGACGCAGGATGCCATCGACGACGTGGGTACGCAGTTTCTTGTGATCGGGATCGGCCAGCTTGTGATACACCACCTTGGCCAGCACGCGCTGCTTATGAGCCAGGGCTTGCAGCTCATCCAACTCTTGCAAACGCAAAACCGACGGTTTCTCGATGAGGACGTGCTTGCCGGCCTGGAGGGCACGGCGGGCGGCGTCGAAGTGCCGATCGTCCGGCGTGGCGATGCAGACCACATCAACCGGCTCGGCCAGCAATCGCTCGACCGCCTTTTCGCCGCTGCAATTGACGAACGGACCCAGCCGGCCGACAGCGCTCTGGCGCAAGCGCTCGCCGCGAACGCCCGTTCGACTCGCCGCCGCGGACAATTCCACGCTCACGTAGCCGAAATCGCGGCGATACATTCCTTGTTCGTGCAGCTGCTCAAATAGCGGGCGATAAGTATCGTCGAAAATCATGCCCAGGCCGACCATGCCGGCGCGAAGTCGATGGGAATTCAAGTTCGAGGTTGTCTGCATACTCATGCAATGAGTTGGAAGAATGCCAACTCCTCCTTTGCCGAAATTTCGAACTATAGTTGAAATACACTCGGTGAGGAGAGCATCGATTGTCCGCGCCTCCCCGCAGTACAGTCAACATACGGCCTGATCGCAAGGCGGCATCCATGAGCGTCTCTCCCTCACAAACCGAGTCCACAGCGGTGCTGAGCATCGTCATTCCCTTGCTGAATGAAGAATCCGTGATTGAGGAAACGTACCGTCGGCTGAAGCAACAGCTCGATCGACTGGGAGAGACTTACGAGCTGGTATTCGTGGATGACGGCAGTACGGATCAGTCGCGGGCCATCCTTGCGGCCAAGGCGCTGATCGATCCGGCGGTTCGCGTAGTGGGTCTATCCCGCAATTTTGGACACGAAATGGCGACAACCGCCGGTTTGCATCACGCGCGTGGACAGGCTGCCATAGTTATGGATGCGGACTTGCAAGATCCGCCCGAATTGATCGGGCAATTTCTCGCCAAGTGGCGCGAAGGCTATCAGGTAGTCTACGGTGTTCGCCAGGAACGCAAGGGCGAAAGCCTCCTGAAAAAAGCCACTTCGTACCTCTTTTATCGTCTCATGGGCCGCATTGCCGACGTGTCGATTCCCGCGGATACAGGCGATTTTCGCCTCATGGATCGCCGCGTCCTTGATGTGTATCGCCAGTTTCAAGAAGATCCACGGTTCTTTCGCGGTTTGATCGGCTGGATCGGCTTCCGCCAGATCGGCATCCCGTTCGTTCGCCATGAGAGGGCAGGGGGGCAAACGAAGTACCGCTATGGCCGGCTGCTCAAGTTGGCCTTCGATACCATCACCGCGTTTTCGACGCTTCCGGGCCTGTGTATCACGCTGCTGGCCGGCAGTTTTGCCGGTTTGAGTGCCGTTTTCATGGCGGGCGTTGTCGGTCTCTGGATGTGCGGGGTGATTGCCCTGGAAGGTTGGATGTGGGCCGCGCTTGGCTTTCTCATCCTGTGGAATGTGCAATTTCTGTCTTTGGCCATGCTCGGCGAATATATCGTTCGCACTCATCGCCATACTCAGCGCCGCCCCCTTTTCGTTGTGGACACGGTCATCGAAAATCCCGTGCCAGCCAACGGCTACCGGGCCTTCCAGCCTGCGGAGCGTGAGATGACTCTCGTTCGTCATCCCTCCGCATTGTGCAAGACATAACCTCGATCATCGACGGTGCGAAGGACGCTCCATCATGCACTCCCTCACCTGCCCCCACCCCGCATCTAATATCTCCGCAAAAAGTCCAACGGTTTCCGCCACTCCATTGCCTTGGTATCGCGTCAGCGGCGCGGACATAGTTTTTCTCGTGGTCGCGCTGCTCGTGTTCCTGACATCGCGACAGGGATTACTGGACGATCCAGGTCTCGGTTGGCATGTGCGGAATATCGATGCCATGATGGCGCAGGGCGGCTGGCTCCACGTTGACCCGTTCACCGAACCGCGCGACGGCGAGGCACGTCCGTGGTTGACCAATCAATGGCTGGGCGAAATCCCTTTCTGGCTGGGTGAACGGTGGGCGGGTCTGGAAGGCATCGCGGCGGTTGCCGCCCTTATCATTGCTTTCACCATGCGCTGCCTGTATCGCATGCTGCTCCGCGATGGTTGCCCCTGGCCGGTCGCTGCCTTCTGGACCTCGCAGGCCGCGATGGGCGTGTCGTGTTCGTGGGTCGCCCGGCCCAATCTGTTCACACTGCTATTCGTTCTAATCACTTCACGGGTCTGCGTTCTCTTCCACGAGGGACGCTGTAGCCGGCGAGTAACTCTTTGGCTCTTGCTGCTATTTGCTGTCTGGGCCAATGTTCATGGCGGCTTTCTCGCCGGTTTCATACTGCTCGCCGTTACATTCTCGATTGAATGCACCCTCGCCACCCTGTCCCTTGGTCTCCAGGACAGAAGTGCCGCCCGGCGTCGAGCGGTCCACCTGTTTCTGCTTTTGGGCGGCGCGTTTCTCGCCACGCTCCTCAATCCGTACGGACTGGCGCTCTATCGCTGGATCTTTCAGCTGCTCGGCGATCCTTTCTTCATGGATCTGCATCAGGAATGGAAGTCGCCGGATTTTCACGGCAAAGGAGCGATTCGTTACGAGTGGCTGATTCTCATCTTCCCCTTGCTCCTAGCCGTGAGCAAACGGCGCCCCCACCTCGTGGAGCTGGGCCTTGCTTTGTTGTGGCTCCACTTCGCTCTGAGCGGCTTCCGCTACGTGCCGCTCTGGGTTGTCATCGCGGTCCCCTTGATGGCGCGTTCCAGCCTGGAGATACCCTGGCTGCAGGAACAAGCTCGTCGCTTCATCCCGCTGGGGGAGAGCGAGCGTTGGCTAAACGACCGCGGCCCTATTCCGTGGCTGGGGAGCGTTTTGGCCGCGGCCCTCGTTTTGGTCTTGGCTCGCGGCGCGGAAGGCCGCCTTGCCCGACATCAAGCCGAGATCCTACCGGCGGAGGCGCTCGGTCGTTTCTTGCAGATCCACGAAGAGTGGCGGCAGCAACACGGTCGGCGGCCGGTCGTCTTTCACTCCTACGATTGGGGCGGCTACTTGACCTGGCACGGTTGGCCCGAGATTCGCAACTGGATCGATGACCGAAACGAAGTGCAGGGCAGGGAGCATATTGAAGACTACTTCTCTATCCTAGCGACGGAACCGGGCTGGAGCGAAAAACTGGATCGCGCTCACGTCCAACTTATTTGCATCCAGGCCAATGCCCCGTTGACCTTCCGGCTCGCCGAGGGTTCAGCACAGTGGCGAGAGCGCTATCGCGACGAATGGGCGGTCATCTTCGAGCGCGTCGCACCGAGATAAAACCTCCCCTCTCCTCCAAACGCGCAAGCGTCGTAACCCATTGGGCAGTCAGACTTTCCTCCCATTATCTTCGTGGTCGTGCTGCGAGTTTTAATTAAACATAAGAACTCTTATCGGACGCTTCCATACACTTAAGCGAATGTTCAGCAAGCGTCGCAGCAAACATTAAACGTCCGATAATATATATTATGTTTAATTGAATCGTTGAACCAAGATCGTTCTAAACCGCACACTTCAAAATGGTTACGCAAACCTCCTCGCTTTCGGCTTCGTTTAGGACGCTCTTGACAGCTTGTGCCGGAAGACGATACAAGCCCCCGGTTTGATGTGGAAAGCGAGGCGAGCGAGCATGACAATTCGGTTCAAAGAGAGGCTCCTGGAGAGTGCCTGGCTGCTGTTTTGGATCATCGCCAGCACGGTTTGGTGCGTCTCGGCGTCCGCGCGACTGAGCGCCACTTTCGACGAGCCAACCTACATCGCCCTTGGCCTGGAGAGTTGGCGCACGGGGAGTTTTAAACCTCTGCTCGATCTGGGTACCCTGCCCCTCCCTCCCCAGGTCCAGACGCTCCCGCTTCATCTCTGGGAGTGCTGGCGCGGTGTGACATTCGATCCCTCGCGGGATCTCGATCGCTTGCTGCCCATCGCGCGGTTGGGGACGCTGCCGTTTTGGTGGTTGCTGCTCGTGTACGGCTGGCTGGCTGGGCGGCAGATAGCGGGTGTTTGGGGCGGACGGCTGGCGTTGGTGTTTCTGGCCTGCGAGCCGAACCTTCTTGCTCACGCCAGCCTGGCGACCACCGATGTCGCGGTGACTGCTTGCCTCGTCGCCCTCTTTTATCACTTTCGCGCAGGGAGGTCGGGGACGTGGTGGAGGCGCGTCCTGGTTCCATCCATCTGGTTCGCTCTCGCCGTATTATCCAAGGCTTCAGGGTTGGTCTTTGGAATAATCGGGATGGGGATGATCGAGCTGGAACACCAATGGGCGAACTTGCCCGAGACTACGGATGGAAGCTCGCGGCTCCGCAAGGCAGCGGCCGCTTTGTTTGGCCGGTCTTTTCGTCGCGATCTGATACAGGTCAGCTCGCTTGGATTGCTCGCGGTTTTTTGTTTCTGCGGCTCGGAGGGTTTGCCCTCCCCGTCCTTCATCGAGTGGGGCCGGCAACTGCCCGAAGGTCCTTTCCGGACCGCCATTGTATGGGTCGCCGAACACTTGTGCATCTTCAGCAACGCTGGAGTGGCCCTCGTCCGCCAGGTGCGGCATAATGTGCAAGGCCACGGCGTCTTTCTGCTGGAGCAGGTAGCCAGACGAGCGATCTGGTATTATTTTCCGCTCGCACTGAGCATCAAGTCTCCCCTTCCCCTGCTCGCGTTGCCCGCGCTATTGGCCGTCGTGTGTTGCCGCGCACTGCGCAATTGGGCATGCCTCGCGGTTGTTGCGCTCTTGTCGTTTACCTTGGTCTGTCGCGTCCAGACTGGCGTTCGCCTGGTACTGCCGCTGGTGAGCCTTGCCGTGATCGGCGTCGCAGCGGCGCTGGTTGTTGGATGCCGGCAACATGCGTCGAGCCGATGGCGGCAGGCGTTAGCAGCGTGCGGCGCATTCAGCGCGGCATGGCTCTTTTGGAGTTCTTGGAGTGTGTGGCCTCATGGCTTGTGTTACACGAATGAATTGTGGGGCGGAACGGAGAACGGCTATCGCTGCCTCAGCGATTCCAATTACGACTGGGGACAGGGGTTGAAAGAGTTGGCTCAATGGCAGCAAACGCATCAAGTGCCCGATCTCCATGTGCTCTATTATGGCACGGATACCAGTCTGGCACGTTTGCCCATGCAGCGGCTGGCTGTCGGTGCGTTGCAATTGGGCGCCGACGATTTGCCCGCCCCGGCTCAAGGACATACGCTCGCTGTGGGCACTTCCATCGTCTACGGCAGCGTCAGCGAAATTTTTCCGGACTTGAAGAAACTGGCGAAAGCCCTGCGCGGGATAAAAGCCGTCGATCGGACGGCAACGTTTTTGATCTACCGTTTGCCGCCCCATGAAGCCATCGCTGCCGCGGCGAACTCCGATGAACAGGGAAAGAACGGCTCGCGCTGAAACGTCTCACGACGCGCCTGCGAGGCCCGCATTCGGAGCGGTATCGGGATCGGACAGAAAAAAGCCCATCTTGCGGAATTTCTGATAGCGGGCGGCGAGCAGATCCTCCATACCCAAAGGCCGCAATTCACGGATATAACGGAGTAAATAAGACTTCAATGTGTTGGCCATTTCGCGGTGATCGCGGTGAGCGCCGCCGAGCGGCTCTGGAATGATGTCGTCGATGACGCCCAAGCGTTTCAAATCTCGCGCTGTCATCCGCAATGCCTCGGCGGCGAGCGGTTTCGTCGTCTCGGTGGCTACCTTCCACAAAATGCCGGCGCACCCTTCGGGGCTGATGACGGAATAATAACTATGTTCCAACATGCTGACGCGGTCGCCTATGCCGATACCCAAGGCGCCGCCGGAGCCGCCCTCGCCGATGACCACGCAGGCGATGGGCGTCTCCAGGCGCGACATTTCCAGCAGATTGGTGGCGATGAGCTGGGCTTGGCCGCGTTCCTCGGCGCCGATGCCGGGAAAGGCGCCGGGCGTATCAATCAGACAAATGATCGGCAGGCGGAACTTGGCGGCCAAACGCATGTTCTTGAGCGCTTTGCGATAACCTTCTGGATGAGCGCAGCCGTAAAAACATTCGGTGCGTTCTTGGAGTGTGTGCCCCTTCTGGTGGCCGATCAGCATGACGCGAAAATCACCCAGACGCGCGAAGCCGCAGCGGATCGCCCGGTCGTCGCCGATGGCGCGATCGCCGTGTAATTCCACGAAGTCGTCGAAGATGAGATTGACGTAATCCATCGTCTGCGGCCGGTCGCTGTGCCGTGAGACGAGAACGGTTTGCCACGGGGTGAGATTGTTGTAAATCTTGCGCTTAAGATTCACCAGCTCACGACGAATGCGGCGGATCTCTTCACTGCTGCCGAGTTGTCCGTTCGCCCCCGCTTCCAAACGCTCCAGCAGATCCTCAAGATCGTAAATATCCGACTCAAAAGGCAAACGATTGCGCGGAGGCATGATCCCTTCCTCGGCTGTCCACGACCGATCCAGAGGTCAGAAGTCAGAGGTCAGAGGTGAGATTAGAAGTCTGTGGAATTCCTTCGACCGTCGATCCTGACCTTTGACTTCTGACCTCTGACCTCCGATCTCTGATCTCTGAGCTTGTGGAATACAGAATACCGAAGAGTCCTATGCACGCCAACTGATCTTGTCTGTTTCCACACGACCATGTTATCCATTTCGACCGCGGTACGATTCCGAGCGAATTATGGGAGCGTGGAGATGTCTACACTTGCCTCTTCATCACCCTTTGCCCGTTCTGCGAGTTTGGTCAAGACGCACCCCTTCACGACGCTGGCGAGTGCACTACTGCTGGTGCTAGGCGTTGCTTTTTGCCTCCGCCATGACTCGGAGTGGGATGATGTCTATTTGCCGGCGGCTCTGCATCTTTGGAGAGGAGAGGACCTGTATCGGATCGGCGAATCGTACTTGTATCCTCCTTTCATGGCCTTCGCCGCCTTACCCTTTCTCACACTGCCCTCGCCGCTGCCGCGATTGGCTTGGTTCGCGTTGAATGCGGGATGCTTGGTCGCGCTTCTTCGATGGAGTTGGCGCGTTGCCGGGGGCGGACGCCTGGAAGGCCGTGAGGTTGGCAAACCGACCGAACGCCTGGCGGCGTTTCTGGGTTGTCTCTGCGGCATGTCCTATTTAGAAAACTGTCTCGCTCATCAGCAAACAGACATTGTCATCGGGGCACTACTGGCGGGCGGCTGTTTGCTCCTGGGGCGCGGCCGGCCGTTGTCGGCGGCCACCGCCCTTGGTCTCGCGGCGGCCTGCAAGTGTACAGCTTTGCTCTGGTCGCCCTATCTGCTCTGGCGTGGGCGTCCCCTGGCCGCGATCTGGCTATTGGTTGTCGCGGTTGGCGTGAACTTGTCGCCCGATCTCGTCAGTTCTCCAGCAGAAAATGGATGCTGGCTAGGTCGGTACGCTTCCCGTTTCCTCAGACCGTTGACTGCCTCGAATCATTACATCGGCACCTGGGGCAGCGATGCCGTCTACAACCAATCCCTTACGGGGTTAGCTCAGCGCTGGTGTACCACAACCTGGCACTGGACGGCGACGGATTGCACAATCGAACAGCGCCTCCCTGCGATTGGTCCCCAGACTCTCCGCGCCTGTGTCTATGGAGCCGAACTGGGCTTGTTGGCCGCGGTAATGTGGATCTGCGGCCAGCCCTTTCGCAGACTCGCTGATGATCCGGATGGGTCGCGTTATGCCCTCGAATGCGGCATGGTCTTGCTGCTCATGGTGCTGCTGTCGCCCATGTCCAGCAAGGCGCATTTCGGGACGCTGGTTTTGCCTGGATTCTGCCTGGCACGAGTGGCGCTCCACTCGCGTGGACTGCTCCTCAAGGGTGTGTTGGCTGGCGCGGTCTTGCTTGGTTTACTCAGCAATAAAGATCCTCTCGGCGAAAGGCTCTACACGCTCAGTCTTTGGTATGGCGTGGTGACGTGGCAAACGCTGTTGTTATTAGCGGGATGCCTGACTTTGTACAGGAAAAGGCGAATGGCTGCTCCTCTGCAACTCCCCTGCCCTACCCCGGGCGACGGCTCGGCCTCGCAAGCGGCATAGGCATCTCTCGTCAGTCTTTTTTAGGACTGAAGAGGCGGACATTGCGTAACTGCATGAGAACATCGTGGAAATCGCGCGGCCGCTCCTCTTTTTTCTTGGCCAACATGCGAAGAACGAGGTCGGCGAATTCCTTGGTCACTTCCGGATTGTAATGCTGGGGCGATGTGGGTTTTTCCGTAATGTGCTTGGTGAGCAGATCATGGAAGCTGGCGGCGCGGAAAGGCGGCCGGCCGGTCACCATTTCGTAGCACATGGCGCCGAAACTGTAGACGTCGGACCGGCCGTCCAGCGGCTGACTTCGTATTTGTTCAGGCGACATGTAGCTGTGCGTGCCCTGGGTCTTTTTCTTCCGCCAGAAGAACTTCGACAGGCCGGTCGGGATGCGCTGGGCGATAGCGAAGTCAATGATTCGGACATCGCCGCTGCTGGCGACCAGAATGTTGTCCGGCTTCACGTCGCGATGCACCCAACCCTTGGCGTTCATAAACGCCAACGCGGTGGCTGCCTGCTTGAGAATATCGTTGCCTTTCTCGCGGAGGAAATCGTGCTCCTTGCGCATGATCCGCAATTTCAGACTTCCTGAGGGGAAAAACTCCATTACGAAATGCGGATTGGCTTGGCTGCGATCTACCTTAATGATGCGGATGATGTTGGGATGGGCGATCTGCCTGCCCACTTCCGCTTCGTGGAAGAGAAAATTGCGGTGGATTGGATCCCTGGCTCTCTCTGGCAACAGCAGCTTCATGGCGAAATGCCGCATGCTGTTCACTTCGACGACCTCCCAGACTTGGCTTGTCTGGCCCGTAACGATATGTCTGAGCAGCTTGTATCCGCCGAGTACCTCTTCTGCCATGTCCGCTCTCTCCCTTGCTTGCGCGGCGGGCGGGTGTTGCGCCTCACCAATATTCTTCGTAATGGAGATTGCCCTTGATTTTTTGGCTATGCACGTCCGTCTGGAAGCCGCGTTTTTCTAGGATCTCGATGACGCCCGGCGGTTGGGGAAAGATGCGCTCACCGGTCGCGCGGTCCTTCTCCGGGACGCCAATCATCTTCGGATTGCCGCACAGATAGACATGCGTCCGCGCTGGATCGAGCTTTTGACCCAATCGCTCCTCCAATTGTCTACTCGTTATAAGGTCTTGAATGTAAATTTTATGGTCCTTGCTCTGGGCCTCTCGTGTTGTCAAAGGAAGATACGTGTAATTGGGATAGCGCAACATTAGCTCATTATGGATGGCGAGATAGCCGAGATCCTTGCGGTAGCGAACGCAGCAGGCGGAGAGAACCCGGCCACGATGGCCGCGACTCAATAACTCCCACAGCATGTAATTGTGCGGCGCCTCGCCGGTGCCGGTTCCCAAGAATATCACCGTGTCTTCGGGTTTAACCGGATCGAGGGTGAAATGGCCGGTGATCTTCTCGCCCATGAACAGCCGGTCCCCTTCTTGCAGCAGGAACAGCCGAGGCGTGAGGGCTGGCGGCAACAGCTTGCCGCTCTCGCGGACGAGAACAATGTAGAACTCCAGCCAATCCGAGCCGGCACGCACGAACAACTGTCCTTGTTCGTCGAGGATGGAACAGCTGATGGAGTACGAACGGCGGGCCAGCTTCATGCGATCCTCAGGCTGCAAGTTCTCCTCCGCGCTGCCAGGAAATCGCGGCTCCCAGTAACCAAGCCCCAGCGCGGTGTATTGACCTGCCTTGTGCGGTTGAAGAGGATAGTCGGGTCGAACACGCAAAATGAGCAGGTCGCTGTGGACCTTGATTAGCCGGATAACGGTGGCGTTGTATTTCTGCCGACGCAACTCCGCGATCTGTTCCGGTGTCATGCTCATCTCAATCCACCAACCGATCGAAAACGCTCCTGTGCGCTCTCACGCTGCAGAGGCTTTCTTCGTTAGATATTATAATCAAAACCCGTCAAATTCGCACGATCCGGTTAGCGACGCTTCGCAGAAGCGTCGCTAACCGAGTTGGATGATCCGCTTCTTAGCCGATCTTCTTCACCGACTCCTTGACGACCTGCACACACGCCCGAACATCCTGCACAGGATCCTTCGGATGGGCCTCATATTCAATACTGATTAAGCCGGTGAATTTGACCTCGCGCAGCGCCTTGAGGACGCTTGATACATCAAGAACCCCCTTGCCGAAAATCACGTCTTCCTGACGTTCATTATCGTGGTCCTTGAGATGGATGCCGAAATTGCGTTTGCCCATGATGCGGATTTCCTCCGCTGGATCGAGTTTTTTGCCTAGTTGTGCGGCGCGAATCAAATGGCCTGTATCCAGGCAAGAACCAATCAGGGGATGATGGTCCTTGACCGCCTTGAGGATGATCTCGGCGGAGTACCAGCGATGCAACCTTCGTCCGGGCTGTGGTCCATGCGGATGAATGCCGATGGCGATTTTGTACTCGTCGCAGAGCTTGTCCAGGCTGTCGAAGCTGTCTGGATCGGGGTCCGCGCTGAACATCTGAATTCCCAGCGCTTTGCCGAACTCGAACGACTTGCGATTGGCGTCTGCGTTTTTGGAGAAGTGTTGCACTCCCCAGGCGCGCGGCGTGACCTCATACTCTTTGCACAGTTTCAACAAGGCGGCGATTTGTGCCGGCGAGCTGTTGATCGGGGCGTGCTTTTGAAACAGCTCCACATAATGTAGATCGAGATCTTTCATCCGTTTGAGCGCCGGTTCCAGGTCGAACTCGCGGAACGTGTAACTTTGGGCGCCCAGCTTGAATCCGCCGTAAGCGTCCTCCTTCTCCTCGGCCCGCAGAATGTTTATAAACGACGACAAACCCAAGGCGGCGACCCCGGTACGGAGGAAGCCACGGCGATCGAACGAAAGACAGTCAGCGTTCATAGAGGTACTCCCATGATGCGGAACAGGGTGAGCGTGTGCTGAGTTATTGGGTTATCAAGAGACTGAAAGGGTGTCAAGGACGGTCGCTCCGTGGCGCAAAAAGAACCCACGCCGGTTGGGCGTGCCGGCGTGGGTGAAGAAATCGGAACTTAAGGGGTTAGGCTTAATTCCTTGCGGCAAAGAGCTTGGCAATCTCGTCGTCCGTCAGTTTGTCTTTGCCGGTGCTGGTGTCGATCACCAAGGCGGTCCCGCTGGGCGCGACCCACACGAGGTGGTTGCCCAGCTTGAAGACATCCCTCAGTTTGGGTTGGCGCTCGAGCAGCTTGAAATAGGCATCGCTCTGGGCCTTGACCACGAGAGAAGCCATCTTGGTATCGAAACCCTCATCGATCCAGACGCCCCCGATCTCCAGGCAATTGCGGCCGAAAACGTTGCGAACCGCGGTCTGCTCGAGGCGCGCCTGGCTCCGGAGGTTTTGTGTTTGCAAGGACAAATCGACGCCCAGCTTTCCGGACTGCACAGCATCCATCGCCCGCTCGCGGAAAAACAGACGAGCGCGATCGTAGGCTTCCTTTTTCTCGCGGGCCTGCGCCAAGGCTTCATCCGCTCGTCCTTTACCGCCAGCTTTTTGCAGCTCCTTGTCCGCAAGTTTGCTACGGTTTTGGGCGAGTTCGCCCGGCTTGGCCTGATTCTGCTTGGCGAAATCAATCACCTGCATCGGCTTCCCGGCCGGACCGCTTGGCGCGAGTCCCAGCGGCATCATTCCGCCGCCCATTCCCATCATGCCACCATTCCCCGATCGAGACCCCCTCGACAAAGGCGAACCGGCAAATTGACCTCCAGCCACAGGCAGAGCGGAATCGGGCACCACGAGATAACTGGTATACGGCGTCGTGATGCCGTATCGCTTCGCCAATCTTACTACTTCTTCAACCAATTCCTTCCGCTCGCCGTTGGCGCGAATTTGATCGAGCAAGTATCCGACCTTGCGGCGCGCCCACAAATGCTCGACGAACTCGCGTTCCTCCCCTGTCTTCTCCGGGAACGTCAACTCGTAGACGAACTCTTTTTGCTCCATGCCGACCCAGCCCGTCAGCTTCACCGCCGCCGCGCCCTTGCCCGAATAACGGCCCAGGACCACGAGCTGGCCGCCGTGGAATAAATCCGGAAGCTCCGGCGGATAGATCTCACTGAACTTGATGTCGTTGGTCGCTGCCAACTTGAGGTTGGTCAAAACCGGGTTGCTGATCTTGCTGTAGAGACCACTGACCTTGTTCTCGATGTCCTCCGCCGGACGAACGTAAGTACTCAGCGCGCGCGTCTTCTCGGAGAGTTGATCGAGCATGGTGGCGTTGACATCGTCGCCGACGCCGAACGTGAAAATCCGCGTGTTCGCCGTGTTTTTGGCCAGCGTGTTCTTGATGATCCGTCCCATGTCGGTTTCACCGATCGTCGGTTGACCGTCGGTGAAAAAAACCACCGTGAACGTCCGTCCCTCTTCCTGGTTCCGCAGCTCCAACGCCGAGGCCAAGGCATCATTGATGGCGGTGCCGCCCGTGGCTTCGAGTTCTTCCACCCATTTTTTCGCCTTGGCGATCTGCTCCGTGTTCGCCGGCAGCAGCTTGTCCTCGTAGCGGTTGACGGTGGTGGCAAAGTTGATGAGGCCAAAGCGATCGTTGGCTCCGAGGTTATCGAGGCAGTATTTGAGCGCCTTGCGGGCCTGCTCCATCTTGACTCCGCGCATGCTGCCGGAGGTGTCCAGGACCAAAACGAGATCCCGCGGCACCTGATATCGTTTGGACATCTCCAGGCGCGGCGCGATGAGCAAAGTGAAGAACCCCTTATCGCCCTTCATGGGGCGATGCGTCAGCGCGGTCAACCCTACATCCTTGTCGCCAGTGGCGTAGAAGAGTTGAAAATCCTTATCCAAAAGAGCCTGGTTCTGATCGAACGTGATGGTTACTTCCTGATCGCTGCCGCGTTTAAGGGAAATCGAATGAGTGGGACTGTAAACATTGGCGATATTGTGTTCGCTCTTGACGACAGCGGTGAGCGAGAACTCTTCCAGCGTGCTGGTTGCCTTTCCATTGGTCTTTAAAGGATAGACATACTCCACTAGCTTGCCTTCCTTCGCGGCAACCGAAGCGAATTGCAGAGATACTTTTTGATCGGCTTTGGGTGGGATGGGAAAAACGCGCAGACGGAGCAGGTTATTGCCCATGTATTCGAGCAACGCCGGATCTTGCGTCCGCCTCACGATGGAAGTGTAAATATCGCGGGCCTTGTTTGCTTCGACAAGCTCGCCCTTGGTTTCTTTGCCGTTGACCCACATGGAAAAACGGTTGACCGAGGCGCCGGGAGGGACGGGAAAAATATAGGTAGCTTCCAGGTTGCGGTCGGTGTGGTTGCGGAAGGTTTGTTCGACGCGGGTGACGGCGAGCTGATCGTCGATCGTGATGCGAACTTTGTGATTGAGCATGGCCAAGGGAGGCAAGCTCTTGTCTTCCGGGATCAACAGGCCGTGAGCGTCCACGGCGGCGCTGCCGCCCAGGAACACGACCACCAGGGGGAAAAAGCGGCGCATGGCAAACCCTTTCCGAAATGGGAAATTGGATCGGGACACTTATAAGACGAATAAGAAGGCCGGGAGATTGCCTGCAAGGAATGGTGAACGGCCGGCGTCAGCCGGTTGGTGGATCGACTAGCAGGCTGACGCTGGCCGTTCGCTTTTCAGCCGCGGAGAACGAGAAGGACGCGAATGGTAGCGGCGCGGGCGGGTTTGCGTTCTTCCAGGAACCGTTTGATTTCTTCGGAACCGGGAGTGGGACGGACCGGGTTGTACGGTAGGACAAGAACCAGATGCTCCGAAGGTTTCGGTAGTGACTTGCTGGATTGCGACTTCGGTCCACTCCCCGGCCCCGCCGAACCCTGTTTCCCTTGCTTCGCGATCGAATCGGACGGCGTTTTACGAGAATCGACGGCCACCGCTTGTGTCGCGCGAGGCGGCGTCGTGGTTGGATCAACGCCCAGGAGTGTGGATAATTCTTTGCGATGCTGTCCGCTCATACGCGTCAAAACGAGACGATCTATCCGCTTTTCGGCAGCCTTGCCCGCTGCACTCTTGCGGTCTTCCACGCCGATTTGCTGCACAAAATTGGTCAGTTCCTCTGGGGTCACATTTTCAAGATAAAGGACATAGTTGGTCCTCCATTTCAACTTGATCCGTTCCTGGGCTTGCTTGTCGAGGATCAACGTGAAATGCAGGGTTCGGGCGGCTTTCTGCACACGCTCGAACGCTTTCGTGCCGTTCTGGCACGGCAGTTCCATGCGAAAATCGCTGTCTTTTTGCAGCTCGGCGATGAGTTCTTTGCGAGCAGGCTCCCGCTCAAGGTCACTGACCTTGATAACCACCGGCAGAATGTCCGGGACGCGGTCAAGTTGGAACATCTCAAGCCGATCGGTCAGAGCGGATTCTTCCTTGGATGGAGTCGGGGGCAGATCCGGACCCTTGAGTGTGGGTTTTGCGCTGCGTTCCGTGACCACTTCTGCGGAATTTACGGCTTGAGAGTGGTCGATCTTCGACGATGAGCGCTCGTGGAAAACCGCCCGAGGCGTATCGTCTACTGCAGTGGGGGGTGCTAGCAACTCCGGTTGCCCAGACGGGTCAGGAAGCTCGGGTTGCCTTTGGGTTAATTCCGTCTTCGAGGGTCTATCGAGCGAGGCGGCGAAATAGAGATAAGAGGCCATGCCCAGGATGAAGAGGACGGCTGCCGCGGCAGCCCAGGAAGTAAGCGGACCCAACCACGATGCTACTGAGGAAGTTTTGGGTATAGGGTGTTGCCCCGGAGTCAATCTTCGCTCGGCGATGGTGCGGAGGATGGGGCCGGCCAAGTCGGTCGTCAGGACGGGCCGTGGCAAATGGCGCAAGGCACGAGCGTCCGCTTGTAGCTGCTTGAGCAGTTGACGGGCCTCCGGCGAACGGCTCAGCAGGCGGCCGATATGACGGCGCTGACGGCTACTCAACTCGCCATCGACATACGCAGTCAACAACTGACAAATACGATCGCTGAGCATTGACGCGGACCCTTTCGCTCGGGACGGCCAATATGCCGCTCTCTTGCGGTTACGGCTTGAACTTCATCAGACGATGGCGCCGGGCAATCAATCTCACTCCTTCTGCTCGCTCTTCTCCAACAATTCCCGCAGCTCCAAGCGTGCCCGGTGTAGCCGGCTGCGAATTGTGCCGATGGGAACTTGCAAAACCTCGGCCATGGTTTCGTACTTCTGGCCTTCCATGTCTTTCATGACCAGGACAGTTCGATGTTCGGGCGAGAGCCGGGCAAGCGCTTGACGAACGCGCGTTTCCTGCTCGGCCTGCTCCAGCCCGTGTTCAGGACGGCTCGCTGCCGAGGGGTCGAGCGGTTCCATCGGCCGCTCGCCGTTGCACCGCGTCTCCATGCGCGCCATTACGCGCTGTTTCCGCTTGAAGCTGATGGCCGTATTCACGGCGATGCGATACAGCCAGGTGAAAAACAGCGAGTCACCCTTAAATCCGTCCAGCGATTGATACGCATTGAGGAATGCGTCCTGGACCACATCCTGGGCATCCTCGGCGTTCTCGACCAGGCGGTAGACGCTGTGGTAGAGTCGCTCCTGATAGCGGCGCACCAATACCCCAAAGGCTGCCGTGTTGCCCTGCAAACACTCAGCAATGAGGCGTAGGTCGTCGGCACTCACGGTTCTCTACCGCCATTGGACGTGTGCGGCGCTGTGGGAGTTCCCAAAATCAATGCTCAACCTGGAGTATAAGCAAGAGGCGGGGCGTTCCCTGCTTGCCCCCGTTGGTGATTGTTATGATGCCACATCCGCATCGACCTGTCAAAGACAACCTGTTATAGGGAATTCTCCAGCGGAATGGGACTCGGGTCCGGCGAGTCAGCGTATCAAGGAAGAAGCGATGAGCCAATTGATCGACGCTCACCCGATTCGGGAGAAACTCGCGGCGGCTCTGGTTCTGGTCGTCGCGATCCTGATTGCCGCTGTTGCAGCACGGCCGTACGCCGGCAGCTGGAACGACGGCAGCCGCTTGGCCACCGTTGAGTCGCTAGTCGATCGGTATACCTGGATCATCGACAATTCGATCTTCGTGCAAGTCCCCACTGCCGCATCTTCGTCCACCCCCCTGCCCTACCCTCCGAATGACTACGCCCTGCTCCAACACGGCACACAAGACAAACTATGGATCGAGGGCCACTATTACTCCGATAAATCGCCTGTCCCTGCCGTTCTTATGGCCGGCTGCTATCAGCTCTGGCAGGTGATAACCGGCTGGAGCGCCCGCACCCATCCGAATCGCTTTTGCTGGGCCATGACGTTGGCGTCTTCGGGAGTTGCCTATGTCGTTGCCGTGTGGTGTATCTATTGTCTGGGCAGGCGATTGGGTCTGTCGTTATCCTCTCGATTGCTTCTGACCGCCAGCTTCGCGCTCGCAACGGTCGCGCTGCCCTACGCTCGACAGGTGAACAATCACGTTCTCTTGCTGGCGGTCACCGCGGCGCTCACGCTCGGAGTGGTGGTACTGAGGGAAGAACTAAGAACCGGTCGAGCATCGTGGCATCACTTCGCTGCGCTCGGCTTCCTCGCTGGATTGGGTTACACGATTGATCTCGGCACTGGTCCGGTGATCCTCTTTTGCACGTTTGCGTTGATTCTGTCGTTCTCCCGACCAGTGCCAGCCCGCAGCGCAAGCCAGGGGGATTTAATCCCTTGCTTGCGCTGCGGGCTGGTGATGAGAGTTTGTGCGTTCACGTTGGCAGCACTGCCGTGGCTAATTTTGCATCATGCTCTCAACTATGCAATCGGCGGCTCATTCAAACCGGCGAACGCCAATCCGGAATATTTTCGCTGGCCGGGTTCGCCCTTCGCCACAGGGAATCTTACGGGAACATGGATTCATCCGAACGTTGGATCGTTTTTGCTGTATGCGGCGAGCATGCTGGCGGGCAAACGCGGGTTCCTCGGCCATAACCTACCTCTGTTCCTGACCATACCCGCTCTGTTCATTCTGTTGCGGCATCATCGGGGAGCGAGGCGAGAGGTGATTTGGGCGATGGGCTGTTGCGCTGGTACCTGGCTACTGTACGCCGCTACATCGAATAATTCCTCGGGACAGTGTTGCACCATCCGATGGTTCGTGCCGTTGTTGGCCCCCGGATACCTTGTTCTGGTGTTGTTGTCGCAACGTTATCCGCGCTATCGCCTGGATTTGCTGATCCTAAGTGGCTGGGGAGCACTTCTCGTCGTGCTGATGCGTGATGGGCCGTGGATGGGAGGAATGGTTCGATTCTTCTGGCCTATTCAAGCTGCTGCTCTGGGAAGTTGGGCAATGTCCCATTTCCTTCGACGCCCTGCCCTTGAGCTTCCTACGCAACATACGTATACTAATGGCTTGGGTACCCCCTCGCCACCAGGAGCAGCGGCGTTCTTGTTATGGACAACAACAGCGAAATCTCAGCCTGTCATTTCTCATCGTCGTTAATGGCTTTACTTCAATGACTTGTGAATATAATTGACGCCTGTACACTTCTACGAAAATCACCAAAAGCACCCATTCTAACGCAACTAAGTGCAAAGTAAGTGCAACTCCTCTCCCACCGGACGCCCCGCTCTTCATTGGCCCGGCGCGCTGGCAATATTGCCAATTCATACTAAATTGGTGCGTTAAAGTCGTTACAATCGTTAAAGTCGGCGTGGGATTGGCAAAAAAACGTGCCGGACAGAATTTTTTTCGGATTTTTAGTGAACTTTTGTGCAGGTTCAAGCGTCTTATATATAGAGGGACTCTCTTGGCTCATTGCGAGCCGGACCCCTTAGGGCAAAAAAGAACCCCGCCAGGCCTAGCAGCCTTATGGCGGGGTTCCAAGAAAATCGTGACACATGTAGTGTACGCAGTTCTAGCGGCATTTCAAGTGTCACGTCTTCGGTTTTCCCCTTTTCCGAGGAAGCACGCTGACTACCGCGCGTGCTAATAACCCCGCCTTTATTGCGGGCGTCTGGAATGCCGGTGTGAACTGCCTGGTGA
>Ga0070738_10001186_pt1 | contig 56973 bp, 48 predicted proteins | sample Coa_R2_2_FD_66446 | JGI IMG/M metagenome (GOLD analysis project Ga0070738, IMG submission 66446) | Surface soil microbial communities from Centralia Pennsylvania, which are recovering from an underground coalmine fire - Coalmine... | ecosystem: Environmental > Terrestrial > Soil > Unclassified ... | reverse complement strand
TTATTGCAACAACACCATTGCCGATGAGGATGGTGGCCAAAATGATCGCAACAGCGGCAGCCTGTTTCGGACCTAGACTCGAGCGACCAGAATTAGTCATGCTTTTTGCGGCCTAACGCCTGAATTTAGCGGCGCCGGCGCCGCAATGTTTGAAAGAACGCGAGCGATGGACCGGCGTCCGCTGGAATGAGTAGTTAGGCACTAGTGACACGAAAAGCTCCCGTGACAAGAGGACTGTAACAGGCGACTTGCCTGCGTTGCTTTCGAGTTAACGAGTTCACGATGAGATTCCTTCTGCCGCCTAACTACAAGTCGGTTTGAAAACGGGGTGTAGAGTTGGGGTCTAGTCCATTACAAAAACGTCGGATCGTCGGCCTCGGCCTACACAAATCAACGGACTGCACCGATCCCGCCATCTAATCCTGCGGCCTAATCTTGCGGCTGTTTCCCCCGCGGCCGGATCGGTCCCAATGGCATCTTCCCACCTCGATCAAGGCGCGACAAGGACGGCGAGGCCGCCGCTGCGGCAGCCGCAACCGCCGAAGCTGCTGGACCAGTTACGCGCGCGGATGCGCCGGCTCGGTCTTTCGCGGCGCACGGAGGAAGCGTACGTGGGCTGGGTGCGGCGTTTCATCCTTGCCAACGACAAGCGGCATCCGCGCGAGCTCGGTGCGCGGCAGGTGGAATCGTTCCTGACGCATCTCGCCACGCGGGCACACGTTTCCGCGTCCACCCAGAATCAGGCGCTGTCCGCGCTGCTGTTCCTGTATCGCGAGGTGCTGCAACAGGAGCTGCCGTGGATGGACGATATCCGGCGTGCCAAACGACCGGAACGTTTGCCGGTGGTATTGAGCCGTGAGGAAGTGGCGGCGCTGCTTGCGGAAATGACCGGCGTGAGCTGGTTGATGGCCAGCCTGCTTTACGGCAGCGGATTGCGATTGATGGAATGCGTGCGCCTGCGCGCCCAGGACGTGGATTTCCTGCGCCGCGAGATCGTCGTGCGCCACGGCAAGGGCGGCAAGGATCGCCGCACGATGCTCCCGGCGATGCTGATCGAACCGCTGCAGAACCAATTCGCAGAGGCGAGGCGCGTCCATGAGCGCGATCTGCGCGCAGGTTTCGGCGAGGTGTGGCTGCCGGATGCGTTGGCGCGCAAATATCCTCGTGCCGCGCGCGAGTGGCCCTGGCAATACGTGTTCCCGGCGAGCACGCGCAGCACCGATCCGCGCAGCGGCATCGTGCGCCGGCATCATCTGGACGAATCGGTGCTGCAGCGCGCGGTGAAGACCGCGGTGCGTCGGGCACGCATCGTCAAGCCTGCGACCTGCCACACGTTACGCCATTCGTTCGCCACGCATCTGATCGAGGACGGCTACGACATCCGCACCGTGCAGGAACTGCTCGGCCACAAGGACGTGTCCACCACGCAGATCTACATACACGTGCTGAACCGCGGCGGGCGCGGCGTCGTCAGTCCGCTGGATCGCGGGTAGTCGCGGGCGTTCCGTTTGCCAATTTCCTCCGCGATACTTGCACGATGTCCCGCGTGCTCGACTCGAGTTCCGTCTCCGCGCTGCTCGGCGCGGAGGGGCCGTTCGCGCGCGAGGTGCCGAATTTCGCGCCGCGCGAAACGCAGCAGCGCATGGCCGATGCCGTGGCGAACGCGATCGAGGAGGGCGGCACGCTGGTGGCCGAAGCAGGTACCGGCACGGGCAAGACCTTTGCCTATCTCGTGCCTGCATTGTTGAGCGGCAAGCGTGTGATCGTCTCCACCGGCACGCGCAATCTTCAGGACCAGCTGTTTCATCGCGATCTGCCGCGCGTGCGCGATGTGCTGGGTGCGAAGATCGATGCCGCGCTGCTGAAAGGCCGCGCGAATTATTTGTGTCTGTATCGTCTGGAACAAACCACGCGCGATGGCACGTTTTCCTCGCGCTCGCAGGCCAATGACTTGCAGGCCATCCGCGCGTGGCGCTCGCGCACGCGCAGCGGCGATCGATCGGAACTGGCCGAGGTGCCGGAAAGTTCTCCGCTATGGCCGCGCGTCACATCGACCACGGAGAATTGCCTGGGTAGCGAATGTCCATTCTTCGACGATTGCTTCGTGATGAAGGCGCGGCGGCGCGCGCAAGAAGCCGATCTCGTCGTGGTCAATCACCACTTGCTGTTCGCCGATCTCGCCCTGAAGCAGGAAGGCTTCGGCGACATCCTGCCCGGCGCGCATGCGTTCATTCTGGATGAGGCGCATCAGATTCCCGAACTGGCCGGGCAATTCTTTTCGGTTTCGATCAGCGCGCGACAGTTGACGGAACTCGCAGCCGATGCATTGAGCGAATGCGTGGGTCAAGCCGGCGCGTTGAGCGTGCTGCAGCCGGCGCTGGACGGTTTGAACCAGGCGGTGCGCAAGGCGCGGCTGGCATTCGATCCACTGCCCGCGCGCGGCGCGTTCGCGCAACTGGAAGCGGATGCGAATGCGCACGATGCGCTGGTCGCGCTGGACTCCGCGCTGGATGCACTGGCACTCGCGCTGGGCGGACAGGCCGAGCGTTCGAAGGGTTTGAGCAACGTGCACGAGCGCGCGCTGGCATTGTGCGAACGCCTGTCGCGCATCGCCGATCGTGCCGACGAAAACGAAGTGCGCTGGTACGAGATTTCCGAACGCGGTTTCGCCCTGAGCGCGACGCCGCTGGATCTCGCGCCGCCGTTGCGCGCCTTGCGCGAGGTCACGCATGCGGCGTGGATTTTTACCTCCGCCACGTTGTCCGTCGCGGAGAATTTCGATCACTACACGCAGCAATTGGGGTTGGATAATCCTGAAACATTGGCGCTCGGCAGCCCGTTCGATTATCCCAATCAGGCATTGTGCTATTTGCCGCAGGGTTTGCCGGAACCGTCTGCGCGCGATTACACCGAGCGCGCAATTGAAATGGCGCTGCCGGTGTTGCACGCGAGCAAGGGCCGCGCCTTCCTGCTGTTCACCTCGCACCGTGCGCTGCGATGCGCGGCGGATCTACTGGATGGAAAAATCGAATGGCCGCTGTTCGTGCAGGGCAGCGCGCCGCGCCACCAGTTGCTCAACGAATTCCGCGCATCGGGCAACGGCGTGTTGCTCGGTGCGGCGAGTTTCTGGGAAGGCGTGGACGTCGCGGGTGAGGCGCTGTCGTGCGTGATCATCGACAAGTTGCCGTTTGCAGCGCCCGACGATCCGGTCTTGCAGGCACGGCTGGAAGCGCTGGCGCGCGCCGGCGGCAATCCCTTCACGCAATGGCAGGTGCCGAACGCGGTGATCGCGCTGAAACAAGGCGCGGGGCGATTGATCCGCGACGTGCACGACCGCGGCGTGCTGGTGTTGTGTGATCCGCGACTGACCACCCGCGCCTACGGCCGTGTGTTCCTCAACAGTCTGCCACCCATGCCGCGCACGCGCGCGCTGGCGGACGTGCAGAATTTTTTTGCGACAATGTCTGCATGAGCCTGCTGGCCATCGAAACTTCGACAGAGTGTTGCTCGGTCGCGCTGCTGCACGGCGATGCGTTGATCGATCGCAGCGAATTGGCGCCACGCCGGCATGCGGAATTGGTGTTGCCGATGGCCGAATCCTTGTTGGCGGAAGCCGGCTTGAAGCGCACGCAACTGGACGGCATCGCGGTCGGCCGCGGGCCGGGCGCGTTCACCGGCGTTCGCTTGGCAATCTCGGTCGCACAAGGTTTGGCGTTTGCGCTGGACATTCCGGTCGTGACGGTTTCCTCGCTCGCCGCGCTGGCGATGCAGGCGCCGCGCAACGCAGCGGCCATTCTCGCGGCGATCGACGCGCGCATGGGCGAGGTGTATGCCGGTGCGTTTGCCTTCGATGCGGATGGATTGATTCGACCCCTGAATGAAGAACGCGTGGCGCGCGCGGAAGATATGTCCCTGACGGAAGCAAAAAGCTGGAACGTCATCGGCACCGGCTGGGAGGCATACCGTGATGCGCTGCTTGCGCGATTGCCGTCAGTCCCGGTCTGGACGAAAGGCGAGGCGTTTCCGCAAGCGCGCGACGTAGCGCGGTTGGCGCTGCCGCAATTCGAAGCGGGAAATGTGACGACGCCCGAGCGCGCGCTGCCGGTATACCTGCGCGACAAGGTGGCGTTGACGGAGGTGGAGCGGACAGGCGCAACCCGGGCCCCTCTCTCGGGGGGACAGGGAAAAAGACGAAGCTCCCCCTAGGCGGTCTTCAACAACTCCGCCACTTCCTCCCGCGATTTCGCTTTGAGCAATTCCGGCGCGAGCGCACGCAATGCATTTCGATTGCAACGCGCCAGCGCATCACGCATGTTCAATATCCGGCCCGGATGCATGCTGAAATCGGTGAGTCCCAGCGCGACGAGCAAGGGCGCGAAACGCGGGTCGCCGCCGATCTCGCCGCACAGGCTGACGGGCTTGTTGGCGCGGGCGCCGGCGCGAATCACGCGCGCCAGCAATCGCAACAGCGCCGGATGCAGCGGATCGTAAAGCTGTCCCAGCGAATCGTTGTTGCGATCGGTGGCCAGCACGTATTGCGCGAGGTCGTTGGTGCCGATCGCGAGGAAGTCGGAAACCGAAAGTAATGCTCGCACGCCGATCGCCGCGGCCGGCACTTCCACCATCGCGCCGATTTCGAATTGATCCGGAATTTCGTGGCCCTCGGTGCGCAAGTCGCGCGCGCAATGTTCGATCAGCGTGCGCACCGCGGCGAGTTCGCCGGCGTCGGTCACCATCGGCACCAGGATGCGCACAGGTCCGTAACACGCCGCGCGCAAAATGGCGCGCAACTGCATCGCGAAAATCGCGGGGCGACGCAACGACAGGCGCACGCCGCGCACGCCCAGCGCGGGATTGGGTTCAGCCGCCAATGCGAGCCCCGTGCCGTCGGCCTTGTCGGCGCCGAGGTCGAGTGTGCGGATCGTCACCGGCAAACCACCCATGCCGAGCACCGCGTCGCGATAGGCGCAGAACTGTTCTTCTTCATCCGGCAGGCGGTCGCGCTTCAGGAACAGGAATTCGGTGCGGTACAGGCCGATGCCGCTGGCGCCAAGCGCGCGTGCCTGTGTGATCTCTCCCGGCAATTCCGCGTTGACGTACAGGCGCAGCTCGCAACCGTCGGCGGTCTGCGTGGGCGCACGCGCAAGCCGCGCGAGTCGTTTGCCTTCGCGTGCGGTATCGCGCTGCCAGTTGCGGTAGCGCGTCAGATCCTGCGCGGTCGGATGCACCACCGCTTCGCCGCGTTCGGCGTCGATCAATACCAGATCGCCGTCGCGCAGATCGGTGAGCGCGTCGCGCACGCCGACCAGCATCGGCAGCCGCATGCTGCGCGCCAGGATCGCGCTGTGCGAATACGTGCTGCCGCCGGTCGCGACCACGCCGAGCACGCCGTGGCCGGAGAGATGCGCCAGTTCCCCCGGCGCGATGCTTTCGGTGACGAGTATTTCGCCGACCCGCGATGCGAGTTTCCTTTCCTCGCTGGATGCCTGCCTTGCCAGCGCCGACTGCACGCGCGCAATCACATGATCGACGTCTTCGCGGCGGCTGCGGAAATACGGATCGTCCATCGCATCGAACACCGCGACCAGACGGTCGCGCTGCATCTTCAGCGCCGCGCCGGCGCGATAACGGCCTTTGCGGATCAGGTCGCGCAGGCCGTTGATCAGTTCCGCATCGTGCAGCAGCAGCGAGTGCGCGTCGATGAATTCGCCCACCTCGCGCGCCAGCGCGCCGTGCAGCTTGCCGCGCAATTCGGTCAACTCCGTTTGCGCGGTGTCGAGCGCGCGCTCCAGCCGCGCGATCTCGGCTTCGATTTCGTTCTCCGCGAGCGGCGTGGGATCGATGGTGAATCGCGCAGGCTGCTCCAGCCGCGCGCGACCGAGCGCCATGCCGGAGGCCGCGGTCACGCCGGGCAGCACGCGCCTCATGCGCCCTCGTCGAACTTGCGCTCGAACAGGTTGACGACCGCGTTCAGGGCTTGCTCCTCGTCGGGGCCGTCGGCGCGGATCGTCAGCGGCGTGCCGATGCCGGCCGCCAGCATCATCACGCCCATGATGCTTTTGGCATTGACCTCGCGCGAGCCATTCACCAGCGTCACCGTGGAGCGAAAACCCTGCGCGAGTTGCACCAGCTTGGCGGACGCGCGCGCGTGCAGGCCGAGTTTGTTACTGACGGTGATGTGGCGTTCCTGCATGCGAAGCGTCCGGGATGGGTGGACGCTACGTTACCAGCAGGGAGAGGGGAAACGGGAGACGGCGGAGGGCAGACAAACCGCGCGGATCGCTTTTGTCTCCCTTCTCTCGTTTCCCGGTCCTCACACCTTGTCGATGCAAATTCCGCCCTTGCCGCCGCTGGCTGCGACTTCGGCCAGTTCGTCCAGCGGTTTGTCGGCGTAGTTCAGCACGCGCAGCAGCATCGGCAGATTCAGACCGGAGACGCAGCGCGCACGCACGCCGGCGCCGCCAAGTTTGTGCGCGACGTTGCAAGGCGTGGCGCCGTAGAGATCGGACAGCACCAGAACGCCCGCACCATCATCCAGCGCACGCGCGGCGGCGGCGGTCCTGGAAAGTGTGCGGGCCGGATCACGGCATTCGCCGATCTCGACCACGTCCACCTTCAGCGGCAACGCGGGCATGACGTGACGCGCGGCGTCCACCAGCGCGTGTCCGATCGCATGGTGCGTGATCAGCAATACGCCGACATGGGCCGCGGCGGGCGGCGCTTGCAGGGAAATGGCGGGATTCATAACTGCGCGTATTTTACATGCGGCGGCCGGACGGTTTTAGCAAGTTTCACTCCAACGCCAGTCAGCGAACGGTGGGGAAGCGTAGCAAGCTGCCGAGCGCAGCAGCTTTGCAGCCGCCCGTTAGTCCAGTTCCCGATGGAAAGTAAGCACTTGCTCCCGCTGTCCGCGGAAATGCTCGGCCAGCCGTTCAGCCAGATAAACCGAGCGATGGCGGCCACCGGTGCAGCCGATCGCCACGGTGAGATAGCGCTTGTCCTCGCCTTCGAAGCGCGGCAGCCATTCTTCGAGCAAACGAATGATGTCGTCGAGGAAATGCCCGACCAGCGGCTGGCTGTCGAGGAACTCGCGCACCGCCGCGTCCTTGCCGGAGAGCGGGCGCAGGCGCGGGTCCCAGTGTGGGTTGGGCAGGCAACGCGCGTCGAAAACGAAATCCGAATCCGGCGGCAAGCCACGGCGGTAGGCAAAGGATTCGAACAGCAGCGTGGTCTCGCCATCGGCCCCGCCGAAACCGGTGGCGATCGCGCGCCGCAACTGATGCACGTTCATCTCGCTGGTATCGAGCACGTGATCGGCGATCGCGACCAGCGGCCGCAGGCGGCGGCGCTCCTCGGCAATCGCATCTGGCAGCGAGCGCTTGCCGGACAGCGGATGCTTGCGGCGCGTTTCCGAATAACGTTTCAGTAGCACTCCCTCATTGCTGTCGAGGAACACCAGCTCGGCCTGCGCGCCGCTATCGGCCAGCGCCGACAATGCTTCGGGCAGTCGCTCCAGATCGCCGCGACTGCGTACGTCCACGCCCACTGCGACGCGCGCCACCGCCGCGCGTTCGCCGCCGGTCAGTGCCGCGACCAGCGCCGGCAGCAGCGTAGTCGGCAGGTTATCCACGCAGTAGAAGCCCATGTCCTCGAACGCGCGCAGCGCCACCGTCTTGCCCGCGCCGGACAGGCCAGAGAGCACGATGACGCGCGGGCGGGTTGGTTCTGCGGATGCGGTTGAATTCATGCTTTTTTGAAAAGTGCGGACATGGAAGGTCGCTTTTGGTTTGCATCATCCCACAGCCGTGATTCAACGAAGCCGTCGTATGTGCCGCGATCATGGACGATCGCCATTGAAAACCGTGGCCACGGACGGCCACTCTGAGTGTTGCAATCGATGAATTTTGCCGAGTCGTCGCTTGGAATAGCGATCATGGACAATCGCAAAAAGTCATTTGATCGCACTGACCATCTGCGCCTGGCGGTCGATGAACACCTGCGCCGGATCGAGCCCCTTGGATTTCAGCATGTGGCTGCGCACGGCGGCTTCGACCAGCACGGCGAGATTGCGGCCGGGCGCCACGGGCACGGTGATCTGCGGCACCTTCACGTCCATCACCTCGCGCCATCCGGTGTCGCCGGTGAGGCGCGTCATCGCATCGGCTTCTTCGCCCACGTTGATCGGTTGCAGATGCACGATCAATCTCAGGTATTTGGACGGCTTTACGGCCGTATGGCCGAACATCTCGCGCACGTTCAATACACCGAGGCCGCGCACTTCCAGCAGATCGCGCAGTAGATCGGGGCAGGCGCCGTCGATCACATCAGGCGCGATCAGCGTGAATTCCGGCGCGTCGTCCGCGACCAGACGGTGCCCGCGCGAAACCAGTTCCAGCGCCAGTTCGCTCTTGCCCGTGCCGGAGGCGCCGGTGATCAGAACGCCGATCGAATACACCTCGAGAAACACGCCGTGCAGCGTCACCTGCCGCGCCAGCGCTCGCGCGAGATGGTATTGCAGGAAGGTCAGCAATTCGTGTCCGCGCTTGGCCGACACCCACAGCGGGGTGTCGGTTTCCTCGGCCGCTTCGCGCAAGTCGGCGGGTACCGCCTGATCCTTGCTGACGATCAGCGCCACCGGTCGTTGCGCCACGATCTTCTGCACCGTCTCCCAGCGCTGGCGCGATTCGAGGCTGTCGAGGTAGTTCAGTTCCTCGCTGCCGATGATCTGCACCTTGTTGGGATAGATGACGTTGAGATAGCCGACTTCGGAGGGCCGGCGCGCACCGGCCTTGCCCACGGGTTCCAGCGCGCGCGACTCGCCCTTGCGGCCGGCGATCCAGCGGAGGGCCAGCCGTTCGTGGATGCCGTCGTAAAGTTCGCGCGCGGAGAGGCGGTTCACGTTGCAGAATCAGGGAAACCCGCGCCTATTGTGCCAGCGCGGGCAACCGCACGCTGCCCCGGTGAGGGAACCTACGTCCCGTACCCCGCCTCGCCGCCGCGTCGCCCTTCCTTCAACTTCTCCTTGTGCCGACGCACTTGCGCGTCCAGTTTGTCGAACAGCGCGTCGATCGCCGCGTACATGTCGCCTTCCACCGCATCCGCGTGCAGCACGCGGCCCGGCGCCGCCGAGAGTGTGCCTTCGGCCTTGTGCGCCAGGCGGCTCTTCTCCACTTCCAGCACGACGTTGAGCGAGGTCAGATGATCGAAGTGGCGGGCGAGCCGTTCGCGCTTGGTGTCAATGTAGTCGCGCAGCGCGGGGGTGACGTCGATCTGATGGCCGCTGATCTGGACTTGCATGGCTGATTCCTCGGATGTGGAACGGATGAAGAAACGGCGCGGTGTTCGGGGATGACCTCCGGCATCGTGGTGGTGACGACTTCGCCGTGCGGGTGCGCGGTTCCGCCGCGTCCCTATCTTGCGAGTGTCGATGTAAAAAGAAAGTTCCGCGTGCGCGAATAGAAACCGGAAGCCGCAGGATCTCGAATCCGACAATCACTCCGCCCTTTGGCGCTCCGCCGAGCTCGGAATGCGCAGTGCTTCACGGTATTTGGCGACGGTGCGGCGTGCGACCTGGATGCCGCGCTTGTTCAGTTCGGTGGTGAGACCCTGATCCGACAGCGGTTTGCGCGGATCCTCCTCGGCGACCAGCTTGCGGATCATCGCCTGGATCGCGGTGGCCGAAGCCGCGCCGCCGTCGTCGGTTGCGACTCCGCTGGAGAAGAAGTGTTTGAACTCGAACGTGCCGCGCGGCGTACGCAGATATTTGCGCGTGGTGACGCGGGAGATCGTCGATTCGTGCATGCCCAGTTCATCGGCGACTTCGCGCAACACCAGCGGCTTCATCGCTTCGGGGCCGTAATCGAGAAACGCGCTTTGCGTGCGCACGATCGCCTGCGCCACGCGGAACAGCGTATCGGCGCGCGCCTTCAAGCTCTTCATCAGCCAGCGCGCTTCCTGCAATTGCCCGCGCAGGTACGCCGCGTCGTTGCGGCGCGCGCGCGCGATCAGGTCGCAATAGTGACGATTGATCGCCAGCCGCGGCTGGCAATTGGGCGACAGCGCCACGCGCCAGCGGCCGTCGACTTTCACCGCATACGCATCGGGCGCGATGTATTCGGTCGGCGCCGGATCGAACGCCGCACCGGGTCGCGGGTCGAGGCCGCGGATCAGCGTCGCCGCGGCGATCACGTCTTCCGGATTGGTGTCGAGTTTGCGCGCCAGCTTCTGGAAGTCGCGCCTGGCCAGCAGTTCCAGTTCTGTGGCTACGATGCGTAGCGCCAGTTCGCGTGCCTCGGTGTTCTCGTCGAGTTGCTGCAGTTGCACGGAAAGACAATCGCGCAAATCGAGGCTGGCCACACCGGCAGGTTCGAAGCGCTGCACGCGGTGGCGCACCGCCTCGATCTCTTCCAGGCTCGGTGGCGGGTGCAGCGACTGCACCGCGGCCTTCACGGGCTCCAGGCCCTCGTGCAGGTAGCCGTCGGCATCGAGTGCATCGATGATCGCCGCCGCGATCGCGCGATCGCGGTCGGAGAAACGCGCCAGGTTCAATTGCCACAGCAGATGATCGCGCAGATCTTCCTGCGCGGCATCCTGGTGTTCGGGCACCTCATCGTCATCGCCGAATGGATTGGCCGCGGGCGTTTCGATCGAGCCGGCGACATGCTCGTCCCAATGCTCGGTGTCGAATTCCACTTCGGGTTCGGGCGCCGCGTCTTCGGCCGATGCGATTTCGGGCTCGCCCGAATCGCCGTCGGCTTCGCCATGCTCGTCGGGACTTTCGATTTCCAGCAGCGGGTTGGTTTCGGCCAGTTCGCGCAGTTCGGTTTCCAGTTCGACCTGTGACAACTGCAACAGCCGGATGGCCTGCTGCAATTGCGGCGTCAGTGCGAGCTGTTGATGCAGACGGAGCTGGATGCCGGGCTTCATCGTCAGGCAGCGAATCAGGGGTGGAGCGGATTTTGCATCCTAACGCGGCCCGGTGTGAACGGATAGCTCAGGGATGAGGGCGCCGGTCCGGCTTTCTCTTCGTTCCGGATTCCGCCCGCATCGATCGCGGGTGGGATCCGGAATGACGACAAGGGCTATGCTCGTATGTCCCGAATCCTGAGTCCCGAGATTCACATCCGGAACTCGTGCCCCAGATACACCTCGCGCACCTGTTCGTGTGCGAGGATTTCCGCGGGCGTGCCGCGCGCAAGCACCTTGCCCTCGTTCAAGATGTAAGCGTGCTCGCAGATGCCGAGCGCTTCGCGCACGTTGTGGTCGGTGATCAGCACGCCGATGCCGCGGTCGCGCAGGTGCCGCACGATGCGCTGGATCTCGCCGACGGAAATGGGGTCAACGCCGGCAAAGGGTTCGTCCAGCAGCATGAAACGCGGGTTGGCCGCCAACGCGCGCGCGATCTCCACGCGTCGCCGCTCGCCGCCGGACAGGCTGATGCCGCGCTGCCCGCCGATGTGGGCGACCTTCAGTTCATCCAGCAGGGATTCCAGTTCGCGCTGACGTCCGTCCGCATTCAGATCGCCGCGCAATTCCAGCACCGCCAGCACGTTCTCCGCGACGGTCAAGCGGCGGAACACTGAAGGTTCCTGCGGCAGGTAGCCGATGCCGAGGCGTGCGCGCGCGTGCATCGGCAAGCCGGTGATGTCCTGGCCGTCCAGGGTGATGCGGCCGCCGTCGGCTTCGATCAAGCCGACGATCATGTAGAAACACGTGGTCTTGCCCGCGCCGTTAGGGCCCAGCAGGCCTACCACTTCGCCTTGCCTGATCTCGAAAGCGAAGTCGTGCACCACCTGGCGTGCGCGAAAGCGCTTTTGCAATCCGCGTGCGGCGAGCATCTAGGTGGAACTCGCGGATGCCGGATGCAGGGTCAAATCGAGCGCCGGCGCGGGTTTGGCGGCGCCGCTCGCGGAGGAAGAAGCGGCCGGCGTCTTCGCGGGCTTGCCGGTCTTCTTCGGCTGCAAGGTCATGTGCACCTGGCCGCCGGCGCCGCCTTCACCGTTGATTTGTCCGCTGTCGGTGTTGTACGTGAGCTTGGCGCCGTGGAATTCGCCCTGGCCTTCATGCACCACCACCGCGTTGCCGGTCAACACCACGGTGTTCTGCGAAACGGTGTAATCGATGCTGTCGGCCTGACCGTGCACCAAGCTGCCGTCGTCGAGTTTCTGCGCCATGTGCGCAGGACCGCCGGTCAGCACCACACGCTGCACCTGATTGTCCTGATCGAAATAACCCACGCCCTTGTCGCCATCGGCGTGCAGCGTGCCCTGGTCCATCTTCACATGGCCCGTGAAAGTGGCCTTGCCGGCGTCCTGGCTGCCTGAGAAAGAATCGGCATTGACGTTGACCGGCTGGTCGCGGTCGGCCTGCGTGGCGTTCGCGGCGGCGCAGAACATCAGGACGACAAACGCGAATGCGAAGTAAACCGGTCTGCGCATGTCAATGTTTGTGTGCTTGCGGAGTGAGGACGCCGTGAACATCGGAGAGCAACTCCAGCGAGTGGGTGTTCATGTCGGCTCTCATGCCGACGCCGCGCAGTATAGAGCCGGTCTGCTGAATCACGCTGGGCGCGTCGGAAGCCATCTTCTTGTCCTTCGTCCAAACCGTGGCATCGGCCGTGTGCACCTCGGCGGCCTTGACGGTTTTCGTGGCGGGGCGGCGCATGTCCACCTTGCCGATCAGCTTCACCAACGAGTTGTCGGCGCTGACCCAGGCATATTGCGAAGTACCGTGCCAGTCGGCGTTGTCGGCGCCGTAGATCGTGAAGATCGGTGCGTTGACGTAAAGCGAATCGTCGCCTTCGCGCCGCGCCAGATAGGGCGCGACCAGACGGAAGGCCGGCGTGCCGTCTTCGTCCAGCGCATCCAGCGTGAAATCGTTGAGCGTGTAGCTCGAGCGCGGCGGGCCGACCATCTCGTTCGGTTTCGGCGGCGGTCTCAACCATTGGATCAGCAGCCAGCTGCCGATCGCAGCCAGCGCGAGTACGACCGCCAATGAAAGACTGCGGCGATCCACAATCAGGACCAGTGCTTCAATTCTTCTTCGACCTTGCCCTGCGCCAGCAGGATCAGGTCGCACAATTCGCGCACCGCGCCGCGGCCGCCTTCAAGTTTGGTGCACCAGTGCGCGCGCTCGATCACCCACGGATGCGCGTTCGCCACCGCGACCGCGAAACCCGCCGTGCGCATGGCGGCCAGATCGGTGACGTCGTCGCCGACGAAAGCCGCCTGTTCCGGCGACAGTTCCGCGCCATGCAGCAGATCTTCCAAGCACGCGCGCTTGTCGAACTGGCCCTGGTAGACGTGATCGATGCCGAGTTCCTCCGCACGCAACGCCACCACGTGGCTGATCCGCGCGCTGACCAGCGCCACGTCCACGCCGTTCGCCATCAAGCGCTTCAAGCCGTGGCCGTCCAGCACGTGGAAAGCCTTCCACTCGTGACCGTCTTCGCCGTGAATCAAGCGGCCATCGGTGAGCGTGCCGTCCACGTCGAAGGCGACGAGCTTGATGCGAGAAGCGCGCTCGAGAATTTCGGCGGGAATGTCGGAGAGGTAGGGCACGGGGCAGGCGACTGCGACGAGATCGCAAATTGTAGCGGGGGATGGGTGGTCGGAGTGCGGAAATCGAACCGTCCAGCGAGACCGCAAACTCTCGACTGCGCAATAGACGAGTGCCGCGGTGCTTGAGAGAACGTCGGAGCGAAGCGCCCGCTACCCGCCTCCCATGCCGCTCTTGCTCAAACCACCCTCGCGCGCATCAGGTCATGGATGTTCAGCGCGCCCACCACGCGACGCTCGCCGTTCACCACGATCAGCGCGTGGATCTTGTGCGCGTCCATCAATTGCGCGGCTTCTGCGGCCAGCTTGTCCGGGCCGATGGTCTTGGGCGTGCGCGTCATCAGTTGCGATACCGGCGCGCCGCGCATGTCCACGCCGTCGTCGTCCAGCGCGCGGCGGAGGTCACCGTCGGTGAACACGCCGAGCAGCCGGTCGTCCTGATCCACGATCGCGGTCATGCCGAGGCCCTTGCGTGACATTTCCATCAGCGCTTCGGTGAGCGTGGCGTCCGCGCGCACCTGCGGAATCTTATCGCCGACGTGCATGATGTCCTCGATGCGCAGCAGCAGGCGGCGGCCCAGCGCGCCGGCGGGATGCGACATCGCGAAATCCTCGGCGGTGAAACCGTGCGCCTCCAGCAGCGCGATCGCCAGCGCATCGCCCATTACCAGGGCAGCGGTGGTGCTGGCCGTGGGCGCCAGGCCCAACGGGCAAGCTTCCACCGACACGCTGACATCCAGATGCACGTCGGAGGCGCGTGCCAGCGAGGAATCCGGCCGGCCGGTCATCGCGATCAGCGGATTGCCCTGACGCTTGATCAGCGGCAGGATCGTGAGTAGCTCGTCCGTTTCGCCGGAATAGGAGAGGGCCAACACGACGTCCTCGGGCGTGATCATGCCCAGATCGCCGTGGCTGGCTTCGCCCGGGTGCACGAAGAACGCCGGTGTGCCGGTGGAAGCAAGCGTTGCCGCGATCTTGCGCGCGATGTGCCCGGACTTGCCCATGCCGGTGACGACCACCCGGCCGTCGCATTCTAGGATCACGCGGCAGGCGCGCACGAACTCGCCATCGATGCGCGATTCCAGCGCGCGGATCGCGGCGGTTTCTGTGGCGATCACCGTATGGGCGCTACGCGAAAGCGCGTCGCTGGCGGGATGTGGATGCACGTCGGCGCTGGTTTCCGCACTCAAGGCGTTCATCGTCGTCTTTCCCTGGCAATTACGTTGGGCCGCGCAGCGAGCCTTATTCTCGCCACGATAATTCCGTTAAGATGCCCGGTTAGCATTCTAACTTGTTCCAACGCACATCCTGCCCGGGCGGCTGACAGCGGCGAAGCACGGTTCAGACAGCTTGCCGGGGCTTTTCTTTCGAGACGCTTTCCCACATGGACGCCCAGACCATCCAGCAACTGATCGAACAAGGCCTGCCTGGCGCGCGCGCGGAGGTATACGGCGCGGACGGCGTGCATTTCGAGGCACGCGTCACTGCTTCCGAATTTGCCGGCAAGCCGACCTTGGCGCGGCACCGCATGGTGTATGCCGCGCTGGGCGAACGGATGGGCGGCGAAATCCACGCGCTGGCGTTGCGCACGCTCACGCCGGAGGAAGCGTCGAGCAGGGAGCCGGGCGAAGGGAGCAGGGGAAAAGCATGACAAGTTCGCTGGTGCTTCGAATGGAACAGCGCTATTTGAGTCAGCTCACCGATCAGAAAGCCGCAGCGATGCACACATTTCTTCTCCTCGCTCCCCGCCCCCTGCCTGCTCCCTAATGGCCAAGATCGTCATTTCCGGCGGCACCCCCTTGAACGGCGAAGTCTGGATCTCCGGCGCCAAGAACGCGGTGCTGCCGATCTTGGCCGCGAGCCTGCTTGCCGATGAGCCGGTGACGATCGGCAACGTGCCGCACCTGCACGATGTCACCACCACGATGGAACTGCTGGGCCAGATGGGCGCGCAACTGGTGGTGGACGAGCGCATGAAGATCCACGTCGATCCGCGCTCGACCGAGCGCTACTTCGCGCCGTACGAGCTGGTGAAGACCATGCGCGCTTCGATCGTAGTGCTGGGCCCGCTCGTGGCGCGCTACGGGCAGGCGGAGGTTTCGTTGCCCGGCGGCTGCGCGATCGGTTCGCGTCCGGTCGATCAGCACATCAAGGGACTGCAGGCGCTGGGCGCCGACATTACGGTCGAGAATGGTTACATCAAGGCTCGCGCGAAACGCTTGAAGGGCGCGCGCATCGCCATGGACGTGGTCACCGTCACGGGCACCGAGAACATCATGATGGCGGCGGCGCTGGCTTCCGGCACCACGGTGATCGAAAACGCCGCGCAGGAACCGGAAGTCGTCGATCTGGCCAATTGCCTGATCGCGATGGGCGCGAAGATCGACGGCGCGGGCTCGGCGACGATGGTGATCGACGGCGTCGAGCGCCTGCACGGTGCCAATTACGAAGTGCTGCCCGATCGCATCGAAACCGGCACGTTCCTGGTCGCCGGCGCGATCACCGGCGGCCGCGTGCTGGCCAAGCGCGCGCGTCCGGAGACGCTGGATGCGGTGCTCGCCAAACTCGAAGACGCCGGTGCGCATATCAACACCCATGGCGAAACGATCGAGCTGGACATGCGAGGCAACCGGCCGAGAGCGGTGGATGTGGTCACCGCGCCATATCCGGCATTCCCGACCGACATGCAGGCGCAATTCACCGCGTTGAATTGCGTGGCCGAAGGCACGGGCGTGATCACCGAGACGGTCTTCGAAAACCGCTTCATGCACGTGCACGAACTGCATCGGCTGGGCGCAGATATCAAGCTAGAAGGCAATACCGCGGTGATTCGCGGCGTGGACGGCATGTCCGGCGCGCCGCTGATGGCGACCGATCTGCGTGCTTCCGCGTCGCTCGTCCTGGCCGGGTTGGTTGCGCAGGGCGACACCACGGTCGACCGCATCTACCACATCGACCGCGGCTACGAGTGCATCGAGGAAAAGCTGGGGATGCTCGGCGCGCAGATCAGAAGGTTGCCGAGTTGATAAAAACCGGGAATGGGGGTGGGTAACGGGGCGCTCTGTTCCGGGCGTCGATGCCGGAGCCCATCCTTGCGTTGGCCGAAACTCTCGCAATCTGGCAGGGCTGTTTGATTTTTGCGTCCCGTCCGCTGGCCCCAATCCCCGCTTCACCGCTGCGAATAACTCTCCAACTTCATCATCAGCTCACCGCCGTCGTTCTGCGCGACCTGCACCGGCGCGAGTACGTTGGGCGCGAACCAGGCTTCGAACCCGCCGCCGTCGGTGCGCGCGACGTGCGTCGCGTCGTAATGGCCCGCGGGCACGTTGATCTGCTGTTTGCCCTGTGCGGTGTAGTGCTGCGTCTCGATGTGGTCGCGCACGGCGATCGGCAAGGCGAAATCGTGCTTGCCGTCGAGCAGACCAGCCTCGATCGCAAGCACTATCGTGTGTCGCTCGATCGCGCCTGGCTGCGCAGCGAATTGATGTTGTCCTTTGTCGTCCACACTGATGGTGTTGCTCGACCAGTCGAAACGCACGTGCCGCTCCTTGTGCTTGATCGCGGCATCCATCGCGTAGTCGTAACTCAGTCCCTCCGGCAGGTCGCCTTTCCAGCGGAACGTGGAAGTCTCTTGGACATTGGCGCTCATCAACGCGGCCAGTCCTTCGGTGCCTTTGCTGGCGGTGGTGAACGTCCAGGTGTTGTCGCCCGCAAATTGCAAGGTCATGGTGGCCTCGCCGATCGGCGAACCATCCTTCAGCAATTGATAGCGCGCAGTGAAAGCAGGCAACGGTGCAGCGAGTGCGCTACCGGCGAACAGCAGCAACGCGGCGGCTGAGAAAAGACGAAACGGCTTCATGATCATTCCGGCGAACTGCGAAACCAGCGATGACTGTGGCGCCGTTTCGCTGAACCCAGCCTCACGCGGCGTCAAGCGTTCCGTTTTCGTCGAGACCCAAAGGTCTGTGCAGCGCTTTGCCGTCGCAATGCACCACGCCGTCGCGCAATTCCACACGCCCGCGTGCGATCGCATCGACGCAAGCGACGAGCAAACGGTGCTCCTCCGGCAACAGACGTGCGGCCAGCGCGTCTTCATCGTCGTGCGGATGGATCGGGATGCGCGTCTGCGCGATCACCGGGCCGCCATCCAGTTCCGCGGTGACGAAATGCACACTGGCGCCGTGCTCGGCGTCGCGCGCGGCGATCGCGCGGCGATGCGTGTGCAGGCCGCGGTATTTCGGCAACAGCGAGGGATGGATATTGATGATGCGCCCCAGCCATTGCTCGACGACATTCGCGTCCAAGATGCGCATGAAACCGGCCAACACCACGTGCTTCGCGCCGCTCTCCGCTACGCGCGCGAACAGCGCTTCATCGAATTCGCGCCGCGTCGGGAAGGTTTTCGGATTCAAAGCGAAGGTCCGAATTCCGTGCGCTTCGGCGTTGCGCAGTGCCGGTGCTTCGGCCTTGTCGCTGGCCACCAGAACGATTTCGACCGGCAACTTTCCGGCTTCCTTCGCATCGATCAGCGCGGCCAGATTGCTGCCGCGACTGGATGCGAGGACGGCAATTGGAAAACTCATGCGATCCGCACGCGCACGCCGCCGTCTGTCGCTACCACTCGGCCGATGACCCAGCTTTGCAGCTTTGCGTTCGTCAAAGCCTCACGCGCTTTCTCGACATCGACGGGATCCAGGATCACGGTAAACCCGATCCCGCAATTGAACGTGCGCCACATGTCTTCGCGAGGCACGTTGCCTTCGCGTTGCAGCCAATCGAACACCGGCGGCAGTTTCCATGCCGACGAATCGATCGACAGCCCCAATCCCTCCGGCACTACGCGGATGATGTTTTCGATCAATCCCCCGCCGGTGATATGCGCCATGCCGTGCACTTCCACTGCGCGCATCAATTCCAGCATCGGTTTGACGTAGATTATGGTCGGCGCCATCAGCGCATCGGCGAGCTTCACGCCGCCGACATCGAGGTCGAACGGCGAGCCCGCGCGCTCGACGATCTTGCGGATCAGCGAATAGCCGTTGGAATGCGGGCCGCTGGAAGCCACACCGAGGATTACATCGCCCGCGCGGACTTTCGAACCGTCGATCAGCGCGGATTTTTCCACCGCGCCCACACAGAAACCGGCGAGATCGTATTCACCGGCCGGGTACATGTCCGGCATCTCTGCGGTTTCGCCGCCGATGAGCGCGCAGCCGGCCAGTTCGCAACCGCGCGCGATGCCGCCGATTACGCTCGCCGTGGCATCGACCTCGAGTTTGCCGGTGGCGAAGTAATCGAGGAAGAACAGCGGCTCTGCACCCTGCACCAGCACATCGTTGACGCACATGCCGACGAGGTCGATGCCGATAGTGTCGTGGCGGTTCAACTGCTGCGCGAGCTTCAGCTTGGTGCCGACACCGTCCGTTCCGGACACCAGCACGGGTTCGCGATACTTGTTCGACAGATCGAACAGCGCGCCGAAGCCGCCCAGCCCGCCCATCACTTCCGGCCTGAAGGTGGCGTTGACCAGCGGCTTGATGCGCTCGACGACTTCGTTGCCCTTGTCAATGTCCACGCCGGCGGCGCGGTAGGTGAGCGGTTGCTTTTCGGACATGGGAACGGGCTGTGGCAAAGCCGGAAGAGTACTGAATGATAGACGGCGCAGTGCCGATTGGGCAGACTGTCGAGGGTGCAAGGGAAGGGCTTGATCATGTCGCGTTTTCTCGCCGCTGCGCTGCTCATGTTTTCACTGCTGTTTGTCATGCACGCGTACGCGGACGACACCGCGCCACCCAGCGGCGGCTACTCGGCCACGGTGCCGGTGGCGGACACCACCGATGCCGCGCGCGACAAGGCAATCGCCGCGGCCCTGTCGCAGATGCTCGGCAATCTCGCGCCGAACGCCAAGCCAGGTCCGGACGTGCTGGCTCAAGCCTCGGGCTATGTGCGCAATTACAGGTACCAGCGCGCGGCCGGCGGCGCTGGTTTGCAGTTGCAGGTGGATTTCGATCCTGGTTCGATCCAGCACCTCCTGGAGCAGATGGGCGCGTCCGCGACGGCGGCTGCAAATGCACCTGCGCCCGCGGGTTCCAGCGGCGCACCGGTTGCGGCCGGCGGCAAGGGCACGTGGTGGGTGGATGGCATCGGCAGCGCGCAGGATTTCGCCACGCTGCTCGCCACGTTGCGCCAGTCCGACCAATTGCAGGACGTGATTCCGATCGCCGCGCAGGGCGATGGCGTGCTGCTGCAGCTTTCGTGGAACGCGTCGCTGCCGGACGTGTTGAACGCCTTGACTGCGAGCGGGCATTTCAGCACGGCGCCGGCGCACGATGGCGCAGATGCCTCCTTGCATTGGTCACATTGACTTCGATGCGATGACCGCTGCGCCAGTCAGCCACAAATCATCCAGCCCGTTACGGCACTTGCCGAATCTGATCACCTGCCTGCGCATCGCGCTGGCGGCGCCGCTGATCATGATGGTGTTACAGCAACGCTTCGCCGCGGCGCTGATCATCGGTACGATCGCCGGATTGTCCGACGGCGTGGACGGCTTTCTGGCGCGGCGTTTCGGCTGGCGCTCGGCTCTGGGTGCGGTACTGGATGCTGTGGCCGACAAGCTGATGCTGGTCGGCGTCTATCTCGCGCTGGCATCCATCGGCCGCATCGCGTTCGCGCTGGCGTGGCTGGTGTTGGCGCGTGATCTGATCATCGTGACCGGCGCGCTGCTGTTCCGAGTGATCATCGGCAAGTTCGAGGCGCAGCCCAGCTTGTGGTCCAAGGCGACCACGCTGGCGCAGATTCTGTTCGTACTGGCGGTGCTGGGCGCGGCCTGTTTCGGCTGGCGTTGGTCGCCGCACCCTTACGGCTGGATCGTCGCGGTGTTGACGGTGATCAGCGGCGCCGATTACATCGTGCGCTGGAGCCTGCGGGCGCGCGATGGGTTGCGCGCGAGGAAAAACCGATGACCCCCACGAACGCCGTCGCGCGGCGCTGGCAATGGCTGGTGATCGCGCTGGTGATCGGCGGCCTGCTGTGGCTGCTGCGGCCGGTGCTGACGCCATTCGTGATCGCGGCGATGCTGGCGTATCTCGGCGATCCGCTGGCCGATCGCCTGCAACGTTGGCACTGCAACCGCACGCTCGCCACAAGCATCGTGTTCGTGGTGATGGTGCTGCTTCTCGCCGGCGCGCTGGTGCTGCTGATCCCGCTGATCCAGCGGCAGGTGATGCATCTGATTTCCTCACTGCCCACCTACGGCGCGTGGATCCAGAACTCCATGCTGCCGTGGCTGGAGGAACATCTGCATCTCTCGCGTAGCACCTTCGACGTCAACAGTATCGTCGCCAACGTCAAGGCGCACATTGGCACCATTGGCAACGTCGCCGCGGTCGCGTTCGGCTACGTCACCCGTTCCAGCCTGACGATCATCGGCTGGGTCACGTCGCTGGTGCTGATTCCCGTCGTCACGTTCTATCTGCTGCGCGACTGGGACGTGATGGTCGCCAAGATCGACGACCTGCTGCCGCGCAATATCGAGCCGACGGTGCGGCGGCTGGCGCGCGAATCGGATTCCGTGCTCGGTGCGTTCGTGCGCGGACAATTGCTGGTGATGGTGGCACTGGGTGCGTATTACGCCTGCGCGTTGTGGCTGATCGGGCTGGATGTCGGTCCGCTGATCGGCATGATCGCGGGGCTGGTCAGCTTCGTGCCGTATCTCGGGTTCATCACCGGCTTGCTCGCCAGCCTGATCGCCGCGCTGGTGCAGTATCACGATTGGCAACACGTTGCGCTGGTGCTGGGGGTGTTCGGCATCGGCCAGGTGCTCGAAGGCTACGTGTTGGTGCCGCGGCTGGTCGGCGGCAAGATCGGGCTGCATCCGGTGGCGGTAATCTTCGCGGTGCTGGCGTTCGGGCAGTTGTTCGGTTTCCTCGGCGTGCTGCTGGCGCTGCCTATTTCATCGGTGCTGATGGTGCTACTGCGTTACCTGCACGAACGCTACGTTGGCAGCGCGCTATACGACGAACGTGCTGCTGCGGCGGCCGAACGCGCGCCCGTGACGCTCGAACTGGAACCGTCCCTCGCAGGCGATGACACGCACGACGCGCATCCTCCGCCGAAATGAACGCGCGTCAGTTGCCGCTCTCCCTACGCTGGCCTTCGCATCAGCGGCTGGATGCATTCGTCTCCGGTGCGAACGCGCACGCGCTGGATGCGGTGCGCTCTTGTGCGGAGGCGCGCAATGCTGCGTGGCTCTATCTGCACGGTCCGCGGGGGAGCGGCAAAACGCATCTGCTGATCAGCGCGTGCCGCTTGGCATTGGAAAGCGGACGCAACGTGCGTTATCTGCCATTGGCTATGCTTCCCGAATCCCGCGCGGAAGCGATTGTCAGCTTTAGTGCGGAACGCAATGAATTATTGGCAATCGACGACGTACAGGCCATCGGAGGCGATGCGAATGCCGAGCGCGCGCTGTTTGATCTCTACAATCGCGCACGCGACGCGCACGCCACGTCGTTATTCGCGGCGGCCGCGCCGCCGAACCAAATCGGCCTGCAATTGCCCGATCTCGTCTCGCGCCTGTCGGCCTGCACGCAACATGCGCTGCAACCGCTGGACGAAACCGGCCGCCGCGAAGTCTTGCGAAGGCGAGCGCAACAACGCGGATTGACAATCGACGATGCCGTGCTGGACTGGCTGTTCGCCCGCCAACCGCGCGATCTTTCGGCATTGATGGAACTGTTCGAGAAATTGGATCACGCCGCGCTGGCCGCACAGCGCAAGATCACGATTCCGTTCTTGCGGGAGATGTTGTAGGAACGGTATGCAGAAATAATGAATCGATCCACCGGTCTCGTGACATCCGTCTCACCAGGACGGGTAGCCAGAGCATACGCCGGCCAATGCGGGGAGCACTCAGTGATCTGGAGAAAGAAAATGAAGACCAAGTTGATGGCAGCTTGTGTTCCACATCGTGCGGACGCAAGGGACTATATGCGCGACAATCATATCGCATTTACTGAATATCAATTGATAAATCTGAAATTGCAATGGAAAATTCAGGAAATTGGATGAATCTGGTATACCGGTAATCTTTACAGCTCCACATGAGGTGCGGGGGTTTACTCCATATGACTTTGAGAAATTTATAAGTTTGCAGGATATTGGCCGTTAATCGGAGCTTGATCGACTAGAATGTGTTTAGCCCCGCATTCAGGTACTGCAACCGCTGTGGCGTTCCGACATCGAACCAGGCGCCGGGGTGTTGCTGCCAGGCGATTTGGTTATTCGCGATCGCCGCGCGCAACAGAGGCGTGATGGAAAAGCGTGGCGGAAGCTCCGATGCGCCGGACGCGTCACCGATCACGTCGCGCCAGCCGTGCAGGAACTCCGGCCGGTACACGCCGATGCCGGAGAAGGTGAGAGTGTGTTGCGCGCCGGGCAAATCGGCGAAGGGCAACAATTCACCGTTTGCGTCGATTCCGAAATCGCCCTGCGCGCGGTGTGGCGGATTGTCCACCAGCACCAGATGCGCCAGGCCTTGCGGTTCGCGCGGCAGGGAGGCGAAATCGAAATCCGTCCAGACATCGCCGTTCACCGCGATGAAAGGTTCGCGCCCCAGCAGCGCCAGTGCGTGCAGCATGCCGCCGCCGGTCTCCAGCGCGGTTTCACCCTCGTAGCTGTATTCGATACGCAAGCCGTAACGCGAGCCATCACCCAGGGTTTCGGGAAATTGTGAAGCGAGGTGCGAGGTATTGATCACCACCTCGCGTACGTCCGCGCGCGAGAGGTTTTCCAGATGCCATTCGACCAGCCGCTTGCCGCCGGCGCGCAACAGTGGCTTGGGCGTCGCATCCGAAAGCGGACGCATCCGCTCGCCACGACCTGCGGAAAAGATCAACGCTTTCATGGCGTGACTGCGCCGAAAACGGGCCAAGCATGGCCCGTCCGTGGGTCAGCACGCTCCTGTTTCATGTGCTGATTCGGCGAAGCCGAGTCCGGACATGTGTCGGACTCGGCGTGCAAATGTTGGACAGGAAGTTCAATCATTTTCCAATGAAAGGTCGCGCCCGCCGATCTTGTTTTCCATCAGCGCGACGAACTCGGCGAACTCGGAATAGCGCGAGGCGACGCTGCGCACGTAATGCCACACGCGCGCAAGATCATTCAAATATCCGCGCTTGCCGTCGCGATACCAAAGGCGGCAGAAGATGCCGAGCACCTTGATGTGCCGCTGCAAACCCATCAGGTCGAACCAGCGCCGCCAGAGTTGCGCATCGATCCTTGCATCCAGTATTCCGGCTTCGCGCAATCGTTGCCGGTGCGCTTCAGCCCAAGCATAAACTTGCGCGTCATCCCACGCGATATAGCAATCGCGCAGCAGCGAGACCAGATCGTACGTGAGCGGGCCCTGCAGCGCGTCCTGGAAGTCCACCAGGCCCGGGCCCTTTCCGGGCACGATCAGCAGATTGCGGCTGTGGAAATCGCGAAACAGGAAGGCGCGTGGCTGGACGAGTGCATTGTCCATCAGCCTGCGGAACGCCAGTTCGATCACGTCCCACTCGTCGCATTCGATGGCGGCGCCGAGGTGCTTCTGCAGAAACCAGGCTGGCATCAGCTCGAGTTCGATCGTCAATCGCTGTTCGTCGTAGGGTGGAAGGTCCCGCGCATCCACACAGGTCTGCATCACGAACAGCGCATCCAGCGCCTGCGCGTAAAGCGCATCGACGGTGGACTCGTTCAATTCCGGCAGGAACAAGCGCGTGCCCAAATCTTCCATCAACACGAAACCGTCGGCGCGGTCTTCCGCAATCACAGAAGGCGCGTGCAGACCGGCACTGCGCAGGCGCGCGTCGATGTCTAGCCACGCCGCGAGTTTTTCGTTCTCCGGCGGCGGCGCATCCATCAGGATTGCGCTGCCTTGCGTGCCGTGCGTGCGCCAGTAGCTGCGCGCGCTGGCGTCTTCAGAAGCGCGTTCCAGTGTGATCGACGGCTCTTTCAACGCGGCGCGCGCGAAGGCCAGCCGTAGCACGGCGCGATCGGGATTGGGCGAAACAAGTGCACTCATGTCGATGGCTTCATCCATTCGCCTTCTCGGCGAACGGCGCCTAGTGTATGTCGTTACTCCCGCCGCGCTCGTGCGGAGGCTGCACCGCTTCGCGTGATTACGCTATCCTGTTGCGTTCACGAGGGCGCGATGAACACGCAGGCGGCGGCGCACACCCATCTCGACCGGTTGGAGGCGGAATCGATCCGCATCCTGCGCGAGACCGTGGCCGAATGTCGCAAACCCGTGCTGCTCTATTCGATCGGCAAGGATTCCTCCGTCCTGCTGCACTTGCTGCTGAAGGCGTTTCATCCTGCCAGGCCGCCGTTGCCGCTGCTGCACGTCAACACGACATGGAAGTTCCGCGAGATGATCGCATTCCGCGACGCGATCGCGAGAGAGAAGGGCGTCGAACTGATCGAACACATCAATCAGGAAGGCCTGGCGCGCGGCATCAACCCAATCACGCACGGCGCGTCGGTGCACACGGAGATCATGAAGACGCAGGCGCTGCGGCAGGCGTTGGCGCAGCACGGTTTCGATGCCGCGATCGGCGGCGCGCGCCGCGACGAGGACCCCGCGCGTGCCAAGGAGCGCGTATTCTCGCTGCGCGGCGCCGGCCAGCGCTGGGAACCGCGCAAACAGCGGCCCGAACCTTGGGGACTGTACAACGCGCGGCTGTCCAATGATGAAACGCTGCGCGTGTTTCCGCTGTCGGACTGGACCGAACTGGACGTGTGGCTGTACATCCGTCGCGAGAATATTCCGGTGGTGCCGCTGTATTTCGCCGCCGAACGGCCGGTGATCGAGCGCAACGGCGCATTGTTGGTGTACGACGACGACCGCATGCCGTTGAACGCTGGCGAAACGCCGCGCATGCGACGCGTGCGTTTCCGCACGCTGGGCTGCTGGCCGCTGACCGCGGCGGTGGAATCCGACGCCGCCGATCTGGACGCGCTGATCGAGGAGATGCTGCGCACGCGCCAGTCCGAACGCGCGGGCCGCATCATCGATCACGATCCGTCCGATTCGATGGAGCGCAAGAAGCGCGAGGGTTATTTCTGATGAATTCGAAAAACCTTCACCCAGCCGGTTTTTCGAAACGCCGAATCCGGTACACACCCGGTCTCGGCTTCGCCACGGCGAGAAAGCTCGCCGCCCATGCGGGCCGTCCCTGGCCCGCGTGTCCCTCCGGCGAGGCGCACTGATGGGCCGCGCTTCAGACGATCCCGCGCTGAAACTGCGCGCGCTGGAAATCCGCGACACGTTGCGCATCGCCATCTGCGGCAGCGTGGACGACGGCAAGAGCACGCTGCTCGGGCGGTTGCTCGCGGAAGCAGGCATGATCCCCGACGACCGTCTGCAGCAGATGATCCGCGACAGCCGCAAGCACGGCACCCAGGGCGGCGCGCCGGATTACGCGTTGTTGCTGGATGGCCTGGAGGCCGAGCGCGAGCAGGGCATCACCATCGACGTGGCCTGGCGCTATTTCGGCACCGACAGACGTGCCTTCATCGTCGCCGATTGCCCGGGGCATGCGCAGTACACGCGCAACATGGCGAGTGGCGCGTCGAACGCGGAGCTGGGCATCGTGCTGGTGGACGCGCGCGCAGGCGTGCAGACGCAGACGCGCCGTCACGTGGCGATCCTGGCGATGTTCGGCGTGACGCGCGTGCTGTTCGCGGTCAACAAGCTCGATCTGATCGACTACGACGTGGCGCGCTACGCGCAAATCGAACACGAGTGCAGGGAACTGGCGCGCACGCTGGGGATCGCACGTTCGGACGCGATTCCGGTCTCCGCATTGACCGCGGACAATCTTGTCGTCAATTCGCCGCGCACGCCGTGGTACACGGGCGAACCGCTGCTGAAATTCCTGGAGACGGTCGAGATCCCGCGCCGCAGCGACGCACCGTTCGCGTTGCCGGTGCAGTGGGTCAACCGCCCGGATCAGCATTTCCGCGGTTACACCGGCAGCATCGCCAGCGGCCGCATCGCGCCGGATGCCGAAGTGGTCGTGCTGCCGGCCGGCACGCGCGCACGCGTGGCGCGCGTGATCGGCGGCGCGAACGACCTGGATTCCGCGCAGGCGGGCGATGCGATCACGCTGACGCTGGCCGAACAGGTCGATGTCTCGCGCGGCGACGTGATCGCCGATGCGGCGCATCCGCCGGAAGTGTCCGCGCAGTTCGCGTGCCACGTGCTCTGGCTTGGCGACGCGCCCTTGCTGCCAGGCCGGCGATATCTGCTGAAGCTGGCCACGCGCACGCTCGGTGCGCAGATCACCGAGATCAAGCACCGCATCGATCCCGACACGCAGGCGCATCTCGCAGCGACGCGCCTTTCCGCCAACGAGATCGGCTATTGCAACTTGTCGCTGGACGGCGATATCGCGTACCGGCCGTACCGTGAAGACCGCACGCTCGGCGGTTTCATCCTGATAGACCGAGAAAGCAACGCGACCGTCGGTTGCGGCACGCTGGATTTCGGCCTGCGCCGCAACAAGAACGTGCACTGGCAGCATCTGGACGTCGACCGCGCGGCGCGCGCGCGCATCAAGGGCCAGCAGCCGCGTTGCCTGTGGTTCACGGGGTTGTCCGGCGCGGGCAAATCGACGATCGCGAATCTGGTCGAGCGCCGTCTGCACGCCGACGGCTTCCACACCATCACGCTGGACGGCGACAACATCCGTCATGGACTGAATCGCGACCTGGGGTTCACCGATGCCGACCGCGTCGAGAACATCCGGCGCGTGGCCGAAGTCGCCAAGCTGATGCTGGATGCGGGGCTGATCGTGCTGGTGAGTTTCATCTCGCCCTTCCGCGCCGAGCGCCGCATGGCGCGCGCGCTGTTCAACGAGGGCGAGTTCTGGGAAGTGTTCGTGGACGCGCCGCTGGAAGTGTGCGAGGAGCGCGACGTGAAAGGGCTCTACGCGAAAGCGCGCGCCGGCGACATCGCCAACTTCACCGGCATAGGCTCGCCTTACGAGCCGCCGGAGAATCCCGAGATCCATCTGCACTCGGACCGCGAGGCCGCCGCCGAATCGGCGCGGCGGGTGATCGAAGCCCTGTTTGCCTGATGGTCCGCGCGCCTCAATTCGTCAGCGGCACCAACCCGCGCCACAACGCCGGGGTCTTCGGCCAACGCTTGGGATCGCGCAGGTACGGGTGGTTGGGATAATTGAGCTTCAGCACGGCGAGGCTCTGCTGCGCGAGTTCCGGCCGCCCGAGCAGCGTATAGCTCTTGGTCAGCACCGCCAGCGCATCGGCCGCCTGCGGTGTGCGCTGGTAGTGCTCGATGATGTATTCGGCGCGGTCGGCGGCGGCCACGTAGGCCTTCGTGCGCAGGTAGTACTCGGCGACGTTCAATTCGTATTGCGCAAGTCCATTGCGCAGCCAGATCATGCGCTGGCGCGCATCGGGCGCGTACAGCGAAGTGGGAAAGCGCTGCAGTAATTGCGAGAAATCGTCGAAGGATTGCAGCGCGTAACCCTGGTCGCGCTTGGACGTGCTGCTCTGCGTCAGCCGTTCCAGCATCGTGCCGGTGCGGTCGAAGTTGATCAGGCCGCGCAGATAATAGGCATAGTCGATATGCTTCTGCGCCGGATAGGTCTTGATGAAACGGTTGATGGCCGAGTAGGCCTCGTCGGGTTTGTCGTCCTTGTAGTAGGCGTAGGCCAGATCGATCTGCGCCTGCTCATTGTATGGCCCGTAGGGGAAGCGCTCGATCAGGCGTTGATAGAGTTTCTCGGCGTTGTCGTAATTGCCGTCCTTCAACCGCTCGGTCGCTAGGTTGTAAAGCTTGTCCACCGGCAGCGTGTCCCCCTCGTTCTCGCGGTGGCCGCCGCGATGGAACAGCGAGCACGCCGCCAGTGCCGGCAGCAGCAATGCCAGCAAGGCGATTTTCAGGGTGGATCGCGGGATGAAGTTGCGCATGGCCTTGGAGTTTGGGACGCAAACGGCGATGATAGCGGAAATCGGGGACGCGCCATGAAGGGTCGAACCATGCACGCGGTGGCGCCGCCCGAGGCGGCCGGCCGGCGTTTCGACCAGGTATTGGCCGGATTGTTCCCGGAGTACTCGCGCTCGCGTCTGGCGGCGTGGATCAAGGCGGGCAAGGCCAAACTCGATGGCGCGGTCGTCGCGCCACGCCATGCCATGCGCGGCGGTGAGCAAGTGGAATTGATCGTCACCGAAGAGGCGCAGGTGGACGCCGCACCTGAGCCGATCGCGTTGAAGATCGTGCACGAAGACGCCGACTTGCTGGTGATCGACAAGCCGCCGGGACTGGTGGTGCATCCAGGGGCCGGCAATCGCGCCGGCACGCTGCAGAACGCGTTGCTGCATTTCGATCCGCAACTGGCGATCGTGCCGCGCGCCGGGATCGTGCATCGGCTGGACAAGGACACGTCCGGTTTATTGGTGGTCGCGCGCAATCTGCGTGCGCATGCGGCGCTGGTGGCGATGCTCGCCGCCCGCGAGATCCATCGCCGTTACGCGGCGATCGTCAACGGCGTGCCGGTGGCAGGGGGCGCCATCGACGCGCCGCTGGCTCGGCATCCGCAGGATCGTCTACGACGCGCTGTGCGCGACGGCGGCAAACCGGCACGCACGCATTATCGAGTGCGTGAAAAATTCCGCGCGCACGCGCTGCTGCAATGCGAACTGGAAAGCGGGCGTACGCATCAGATCCGCGTGCATATGGCACACGCGGGTTATCCGCTGGTCGGCGATCCGCTCTATGGCGGAGGTTTGAAATTGCCGCGGGGCGCGGGCGCACGCTTGAGCGAAACATTGCGCGGTTTCAAACGGCAGGCGTTGCATGCGGAGCATCTGGAATTCATGCATCCGGTGAGCGGTGAAACACTGAGTTTCGATGCGAAACCGCCGGAGGATTTTTCGGAACTGCTGCGCGCACTGCGCAATGATGCGGAAGCGGCGCAATGAGTTTTGGAAAACTCGCGATGCCGGATTCCGATCGCTGGATCGTGCCGCACTGGCCGGCGCCACCCAACGTGCGCGCGGCCGTCAGCACGCGGCTCGGGCCGGGCGTGTCGCAACCGCCGTTCGATGCGTTCAATCTCGGTGCACGCTGCGGCGACGATCCGGAAGTCGTTTCGCAAAACCGTGCGCGTTTGATCGAAGCCTTGACGTTGCCTTCGCCACCACGCTGGTTGCGGCAGGTGCATGGAACGCGCGTCGTCGCTTTTAAAAGGTCCTGCCCCAACCCTTGCCCGCTTGCGGGCGAGGGCGAAGCGAACGTAGCGCGCGCGGGCGGCGGGAATGCGGCGAAAGCGCTGTCAGAAGAACCGGAGCCCGAAGCCGATGCCGCGGTCGCCCGCACGCCCGGTGCGGTGCTTGCCGTCCTCACCGCCGATTGCCTGCCGGTACTCTTCTGCGACAACGACGGCAGCGAGATCGCCGCCGTGCACGCCGGCTGGCGCGGCCTGTCCGCAGGCGTGCTGGAGAACGCGCTTGCCGCGATGCGATCGCCTCGCGAGAAAATCCTCGCATGGCTCGGCCCGGCGATCGGCCCGCAGTCATACGAAATCGACGACGAAGTGCGCGGCGCTTTTCTGGCTCACGACGCGCAAGCCGCGCTTGCATTCACCGCCACGCGGCCGGGTCATTGGCATTGCGATCTCAATGCGCTGGCCGTGCAACGCCTACGCGCAGCAGGCATCGCCCGCATCTTCGGCGGCGGCTTCGACACCTTCACCGATCCGCGCTTCTACTCCTATCGCCGCGATGGCGCGCGCAGCGGACGCTTCGCCACGTTGATCTGGTCGAACCCATTGCGCCTGCGCGATGCGGAGTAGCCCATCGCGCGCGAGGGATGAGGATGAGGCAGGAGCCGATCGGATGGCCGCGCCATGGACGGCTGCTTGCCCCAGGATCAAAAAAGCAGATACGTCGAGATGATGTACTTGTCGTTGGAGCGCGGCGGCAGGCCGGCGTGCTGGTACATCCAGTAGGGCGGAAACATCAGCAGGCGTCCGGCGCGCGCCTCCACGCGCAAGCCCAGGTCGCAGAATTCCGTCTCGCCGCCTTCGGCCACGTCGTTCAAGTACCAGAGAAAAACCATGTAGCGGTTGCAGGAATAGTCCAGCGCGTCGAAATGCGGTTCGAACCGGTCGCCTTCGACCGCGAGATAGCGCTTGATGCGCAGGTTTTCCAGGCGCGCGCGCTGTGGAATCGGCAGCGTCAGCCGCACGCGTTCGTTGTAGCGTGCCAGATATTCGAACACCTGTTCGCGAAACCGCGCCTCGAAGGAGGCGTCAGCGACCTTGCTGACATTGAGTTCGGTCCAGGCGCTGGATTGCAGCGCCTTGATTGCGCCACGGTTGTTGCGCGTCTGGAAGCGCGCGAGCTGGTCGAACGACTCGATCATGCGCCCGCACAGGTTCGGATCCAGCGCGCCGTCGAACCACTGCACGTAACGTGCGAGGTCGCGGCCGGGCGGCAGGGCTCGATCGGCGTCGTTCATCGCTCAGCCGATTTCCTGCAGACGGGAATCGAATTCCACGGCGGCTTCGGTGATGGCTTGCAACGCCGCGCGTTCGGTGGATGAGAGATCCGGATGCCAGATTTCGAATGCCAGCACTCGCGCCTCACCCTCGCCGGCGTTGGCGTATTCAACGCCGAAACCCGGATCGAAAATCAGCGCGTCACCGGCCGCAAGCGGGCGTGATTCTCCGCCGACGATGACTTGCAATGACGAGCTCTGAGACAAAGCCACCGCCATGCCGCAACGCGAATTGGTGCGGCCAAAACGCAAGGTGGAACGCGTGCCGACCGGCAAAAGGATGATCTCCGCATCAGGGCCGTGCCGCGGAATGTGCACCAGCGGCGTTTCCCCGAGCGCAGCCAGTAGCCGCGGCGCGTGCTTGCGCGGCGAATCGTGCAGCAGACCGCGCTGATAGACTGGCAGCCGTTTTTCGCGCGGCACATCATGCTCATTGCCGCGGCTCAGCAGGCTGTCCAGACTGAAGGGCGAGGCAGGGTTCGTGTACACCGGAGCGAAATCCTTCACGCAGGCGTCCACTTCCGCCGTCGCAGCCGCGACTCCTTGCAAAAAACTCGGCAGCCACTCCGGTTGCGATTCGATGAAAGGCGTCGAACCGAGATCCGGCACGTACAAGAACGTCGGCCGCTGGCGCGGGTCCGACGGACGCTCTTCGCTTTCGCGGAGATAGATGCTCAGCGCACGGTCGACGCGGCGCATCGAAGCCTCCGGATTGCTCGCGCGCACGGGTTGTAGCGCCGCGTCGAACAGCGCACGGCGGCCGTTCGCGACATAGCGCATTGCGTGCCGCACCAGTTGCCGCAGACCCGGCTCGGTGCTGTTGTCGTCCAGCCATTGCCCTTGCGATTGCGCCTCCAGAATCGCGCGAAAGTAGTGCGCCAGCGCAAGCTCGTCGCGACGATCGAGCTCCAGCACGTTCGCCAGCAGGAGCCGTGCGGTGGTGTTCCGCCCTTGACTCAGTTGTAGCGCGCGCTCCAGCACGTAACGCGATTCGTCGCGCCGATCTGCGGCGCGATAGGCCACGCCCAGTTCCATCAGCACTCCGATGTCGCTGCGGTCGGCATTGGCCGCGCGGTTCAGCAGTTCCACCGCTTCGCCCGCGGCGCCGCGCGCCAGCGCCGCGTTGGCCAAGAAGCGCAGCGCCTCCACCTGCTCGGGCTGATTCCGGAGCACCCCGCGAAACGCCTGCTCTGCTTCGGCCAGACGGCCTTCGCGTACCAGCCGGCGGGCGTTTTCCAGTTCGCGAGGCGACGCGGCGATGGTGAATTGTGGATCGGAGGCCATGGCGGAAAGATGTCGAAGAGGTGTCACATTATCACGCAGCCTTTGCGCGGCGGCGCGCCGGGCCGAGTGCGAAAATGATCCGCACCGTGACGCGGAGGGCCAGATGTCAGAAACAGCCGGACAGGAACCCGAGCAGCTCGCGCTGATGCGCCGTGTGGTATAGCTCGCCGAAGAGCAGACGCGTCAATCGACGGAACGCACCGAGCAGTCGGCCGAGCGTTCCTACATGAATGCCGAGCGCACGCTGTCGGTGTGGACTCGCACTGCGCTGTCGCTGATGATCTTCGGCATCGCGGTGGACCGCTTTGGCCTGTTGCTGCGGCACGAGCGCTGGGTGCATCTCGGTAAGCCGTTTCTGCCCAACCCGCTCTCGACGCTCGGTGGCGTGGTGCTGGTCGCGCTGGGCGTGCTGATGGTGCTGACCTGCGGATTCCGGTATCTGGCCTATGCGCGCGATTGGGGCCGCGTGCACACCTGGCCGAAGCGGCATGCGCCGTGGCTGGCTTTCAGCTTTGCGATGGCGGTTGCTGCGTTCGGTATCGTGCTGCTGGTGGTGTTGCTGGTGTTCACCGATTGACACAGAACCAAGCGGAATCTCTACGCGATTGCGTTTCGGCAAGACGCACGTAAAACTGCGCGCTCTGCCGTGCCTGTTGCGAACCGTGACCGACCTGAATTTCGCGCCGCTGCCGTCCGACGCGCCCTGGATCGTGCTGAAGTTCGGCGGCACCAGCGTCGCCGCACCTGAGCGCTGGCGCACGATCCTGCAACTCGCGGCGGCGCGGCGTGCTGAAGGCGCGCGCGTACTGGTTGTCGTCTCCGCATTGGCAGGCGTTACCGATGCGCTGAAGGCGCTATGCACGTGTGCCCCGGAAGAGCGCGAAACATCGCTGAAAAACCTCCGCGAGCGGCACCGCAACCTGCTGGTACAGATGTCGCTGCCGCAATGCGATGCAGTGGAATGCTGGCTCGAATCGCTATGCGTAGTCGCGAACACCACCGGGACGGGCTATCACTGGCAAGCGCTCGTGCAGGCACACGGCGAATTGCTCTCCAGTTCGCTTGGCGCCGCGTTCATGACCGCCAACGGTTTGCAGACCGAATGGCTGGATGCGCGTGAGGCGCTGTTGGCGCGAGAGGTGCCGTTCGCAAACGAGCGTTCGCGCGCGCTGTCTGCGCAGGTCGATGCGCAGTACGATGCGGCATTCACGGCAGCGCTCGCGCAACGCGGCGAGGTGTTCATCACCCAAGGCTTCATCGCGCGCGACGCCGATGGAAATACAGTGCTGCTCGGCCGCGGGGGTTCCGATACTTCGGCTGCGTACTTCGGCGCGTTGCTGCGCGCGGCGCGCGTGGAAATCTGGACGGATGTAGCCGGTATGTTCAGCGCCGATCCCCGCCAGGTGCCGAACGCACGCTTGTTGCAGCGGCTCGATTACGAGGAAGCGCAGGAAATCGCGACGACCGGCGCCAAGGTGCTGCATGCGCGCTGCCTCTCGCCGTGCCGCCGCGGGCGCGTGCCGCTGCTGATCAAGGACACGCAGCGTCCGCAACTCGAGGGCACGGTCATCGGTCCGCAAATGACCGAGGAAGTGCCGAGCATCAAGGCGATCAGTTCGCGCCGCGGCATCACCCTGGTGTCGATGGAAACGGTGGGCATGTGGCAGCAGGTCGGGTTTCTTTCCGACGTGTTCGCGCTGTTCAAGCAGCATGGCTTGTCGGTCGATCTGATCGGTTCGGCGGAAACCAATGTCACCGTGTCGCTCGACCCCACCGAAAATCTGCTGGACTCCGATGCGGTCGCCGCGCTTGCGGCCGGCCTCGAAAAGATCTGCCACGTGAAGGTGATTGCGCCCTGCGCGGCAGTGACACTGGTCGGCCGCGGCATGCGTTCTATGCTGCATCGGCTGTCGGCAGTGCTGGCCGAATTCGGCCAGATGCGTGTGCACCTGATTTCCCAATCATCGAACAATCTGAATCTCACTTTCGTGGTCGACGAGGAAGCGCTGGACGGCCTGTTGCCGCGTCTGCACGAACAACTGATCAAGGCCGGCGCGCTGCGCACGGACGACGCGGCGTTGTTCGGACCGAGCTGGCGAGCGCTGTATGGCTCGGACGCTGCCGCATCCACACGCAAGCCGTGGTGGCGGAGCGAACGCGCGAGATTGCTGGAGCTTGCAACTCCGCAAGCAGCCCTCCATGGTGCGGCTTCCGTTCGGCAACCTGCCTCACCCTCAGCCGCTGACACGGCTTCGACCACACCACGCTATGTTTATCACCTGCCCACCGTGCGCCAGCGCGCGCGCGCGCTGCGCATGTTGAATGCGGTCGATCGCGTGTACTACGCGATCAAGGCCAATCCGCATCCGGCGATCCTGCGCGCGATTGCGGAAGAAGGCATCGGTTTCGAATGCGTGTCGCCGGGCGAACTGGACGCGGTGGATGCGGTTCCCAACAGCGCCGCGTTGCCTCGACTGTTCACGCCCAACTTCGCCCCGCGTGCGGATTACGCCGACGCGTTCCAGCGTGGGGTACCGACCACGCTGGATTCGCTGCATCCACTGCAACACTGGCCGGAGCTGTTCGCCCATCGGGAGATCATGTTGCGCGTCGATCTGGGGCGTGGCTTGGGGCACCACGACAAGGTGCGCACCGGCGGCGAGGGGAGCAAGTTCGGATTGCCACTGGATCAGCTCGACACGTTCGTGGCGCTCGCGGAGAAGAACCGCACGCACATCGCCGGACTGCACGCGCATCTGGGCTCCGGGATTCTTGAAGCGAACCACTGGGCGGAGGTGTATGGGCAACTCGCAAGCCTCGCCGAGCGGATCGGCAGCATCGCCTATCTCAATCTCGGCGGCGGCTTGGGCGTGCCGCCGCATCCCGACGAAGCGGATCTCGATCTCACAGCTCTGGATGCTTCGTTGCTGGAAGTGAAGCAGATGTATCCGCAATATCGCTTGTGGCTGGAACCGGGCCGCTGGCTGGTGGCGGATTGCGGCGTGTTGCTGGCGCGCGCCACGCAGGTGAAGCGCAAGGGTGCGTTGAATTATCTCGGGTGCGATGCGGGGATGCACGCGCTGATCCGGCCGGCACTGTACGACGCCTGGCACGAGATCGTGAACCTGTCGCACGTCGACGAGGCGGCGACCACGTTGTATCAGATCGTTGGACCGATCTGCGAATCCGGCGACGTGCTGGGTTCAGACCGTCGTTTGCCGGAAACACGGGAGGGCGACGTGCTGCTGATCGCGCAAGCGGGTGCCTATGGGGAGTCGATGTCGTCGGACTACAACCTGCGGCCTTTGGCGCAGACGACGGTGATCGAATGACGAACGATTTGCAAAGCTACTGCACACGTCAGCTCACGCGCCGGCGGTGCTCGGAATCCTCATGTACTGACGTGCACACTCCGATTCGTGCGCGTCGGCGTCGCGCGACGTGTCTTCGCTCGCTACGCCCTTCAAGCCATTCCAGCGCGCGAGTGGTGGAAATATGAGTGCGTTGACCGATCCGCGCCAGGCACAGGCATTCCGCTTCGTGCGCCACGATTATCGCGACGGAGTTGCGGAACTGGTGTACGCGTTCGATCACGGCCCCGAGTTGATCGAACGGATCATGTTTCCTGATACACCACCGTTGCCGAGCGACCGCAAACCTGCGTTCGACGTCGCACTGCGTCTGTTGCACCTCATCGCAGGCATCAGTTATTACAAGGCCGGCATCCCGGCCCGGATCGAAATCGATGACGGGGCGATCGATTCTGCCACCGCGGCCTTGATGGACGAATTGTATCTGCACGGTTTGGCCGAATTCGCGTATCGCAATGGGCTTGAGTTGCGCGGCAGGATCGCGTTTCCTTTTTCGCAGAATGGCAGGCAAGGGACGCTCGCATTGGATTTGCCGCGCCGCACGCTGGTTCCCATCGGTGGCGGCAAGGATTCGCTGGTGGTGGTGGAAGCGTTGAAGGCAATCGGCGCGCAGGCGACCGCGGTCTGGGTCGGCAATTCGCTGTTGATCGCTTCGGTTGCCGCGCGCACGGGCTTGCCGATGTTGAACATTGTGCGCGAACTTTCGCCATTGCTGTTCGAATACAACCGCATCGGCGCATACAATGGCCACATCCCGGTGACGGCGATCAATTCGGCGATACTGGCGTGTGCGGCGATCCTGTACGGCTTCGATTCGATCGCATTCGCCAACGAGCGCTCGGCTTCCAGCGCGACGCTGGAATACGAAGGCTGGCAAGTCAATCACCAATGGAGCAAGGGTTGGGCGTTCGAGCACGCATTTGCCGCGCACGTGCGTTTGCAGGTCGCCGCCGATCTGGATTACTTTTCGCTGCTGCGGCCGTTTTCGGAACTGGCGGTGACGCGCGCGTTCGCGCGCCTCGGTTCGGCCTACTTCAATGCGTTTTCAAGTTGCAATCGAAATTTCCGCATCCTCGGGCCCAAGCCGGTGGATCGCTGGTGCGGACAATGTCCGAAGTGCCATTTCGTGTTTCTCGCACTGGCGCCATTCCTGCCCAAGCCGCGGCTGCTCGCGATCTTCGGACGGAACCTGCTCGACAACGAGACACAAGCCGCGGGCTTCGATGCGTTGATCGAATATCGTGATCACAAGCCGTTCGAATGTGTGGGCGAAGCGAGCGAGGCGCGCGCGGCGTTCGCCGCGTTGGCGCAGCGGCCGGAATGGCGCGAGGATGCGCTGATCGCGCGCTTCAAGGATGAAATCGAGCCGCAACTCGATGCGGCCTCTTTGCTGCTGGAACCGTGGCTGCACGCCTCGAACGAGCATGGGATTCCCGCACGCTTCGCCGGAGCTCTGGATGCGATTCGCGGAACTTGAGTCGAGCGACGTCGCAATCTGGGGCTGGGGCCGCGAAAGCCGCGCCGCGCTGGCGGCATTGCGCCGCAGATTTCCAGAAAAACTGCTGACGATTTATTGCAAACACGATGAGGCCGAACGGGCGCGCGCGCAGACCGATGCAAAAGTGCGAGTGATCGCAGACGCACCGGATACGGACGCGCTGGTCGCACACGACATCGTGATCAAGTCCCCCGGCATCAGCGCGTACAAACCGGAAATCGTGGAAGCGCAACGGCGCGGCACGCGCTTCACCTCCGGCACCGCGCTGTGGTTCAGCGAAAACCCGGACGCGCGCGTGATCGCCGTGACTGGCACCAAGGGCAAGAGCACCACCACGGCGATGATCGCGCATTGTGGGCGCGCGCTCGGCGTTCGCACCGCGCTTGCCGGCAACATCGGCATGCCGCTGTTGGAACTGGACGGGCAGCACGCGGAGCTGTGGGCGATCGAACTGTCCAGCTTCCAGACGGGAGATGCCGGAACGGTAGAAGTCGGAGTGGTCGTCAGCCTGGAGGAAGAACATCTGGACTGGCACGGCACGCGCGAGCGCTACATCGCCGACAAACTGAAACTCGCGGATGTTTCACGCACGCTGCTGGTGGACGCGCGATCGCCGTTGCTGATGCAGCACACGAATGCGCATCCGCATCGTGTCACGTTCGGCGACGCAAGCGGCTGGCATGTCGAGCATGGCGCGATCTGTCAGGGTGCGGAGTGCGTTCTCGAATCGAACGGGCTGCCGTTGCAAGGCGCGCACAATGCATATAACGCGTGTGCGGCGTTGGCTGCGCTCGAACTGTTCGGACTCGACGCGCGCGCAGCCGCGTCGGCGTTACGCACGTTCAAACCATTACCGCACCGCCTGCAACGACTCGGCATTCATCATGGCATCGAATGGATCGACGATTCGATCGCCACCACGCCTGCGGCATCGCTGGCCGCCTTGCGTAGCATCGGCGATCGCGCGGCCACGTTGATCCTCGGCGGTTTCGATCGTGGTCTGGACTGGGATGGCTTCGCGCGTGAACTTGCCGCGCATCCGCCGCACGCGGTCATCGCGCAAGGCGCGAACGCCGCGCGAATTCTCGAAGCGCTATCGCGTGCAGGCGTGCGCGCGTGCATCGAACGCGTGGACGATTTGCAAAATGCTGTTGTCCAAGCCGCCGCAATCACGCTGCCCGGAGGGGTGGTGCTGTTGTCGCCCGGCGCGCCCAGCTTCGACCGCTTCAGGGATTACGCCGAACGCGGGCGCACTTTCGCCGCGCTGGCCGGCTTCGACGCGGCGGCGCTGGGGGAAATCGAGGGGTTGGGGATTACGTGAGCCGCATCGTCGCGGGCGCATCGGGCCCGCAACGATGGCTCTGTTGTGGCCGCGCGATCAGCGCAAGGTGTAACCGCTCACGCGCCATACCTTGTCGGTGTCGTAGTGATAAGACACCAGTTCGCGCACCGGCTGCTTGGTGTTGCTGAACTGGCTGGCGAAGATCACGTTGACATAGAAGCCCGCGGGCAACTGCTTGTCGCCCTTGGATACGCTCCGGGTTACGCCAGCCAGCTTGCGCGACACCAGCGTGCCGACCTGCTTGCGTTGCGAGGTCACGCCGGAGACGAATGCATCCTTGGTCACGGCCTGCTTTGCGACCGGTGAGGCCTGATCCCACACGTCGCCGATCTTGCCCTGATCGATCAGTTGCGCGATCGTCTGTGCATCCGCGGCCATCGTCTGGTTCTGCTTGATCAACGCGGCCTTCTGTTCGGGCGTGAGTTGCGGGGCGGTCTTGCTGGACGCCGCGGCCGGCGCACTATTGCTTGCGGGTTGCTGCGCCCAGGCGGCGCCGGCCAGGGCCAGCAGCGCGGCAGGCAGGATCAGTCTCTTGAACATGGTGTTCTCCCTGTAAGTGGTGGAAGGCGGGAAGCGGAAACTACCACGCGCATGGGATGAATGCAGCATGAGAGCGGGTGGGCGGTTGAGGGGTCATGGGTTGCCGGTTGATAGGTCGTTCATCGTCACCCGCAACCCACGCCTCGCAACTGGCTCACCAGATCTTCACTCGCTCATTCGGCGCCAGATACAGCTTCTGCCCCGGCTGCACGTTGTAGGCGTCATACCAGGCATCGATGTTGCGCACGGTTTCAGCGCGGAATTGCGCCGGCGCGTGCACGTCCACGGAAAGCTGCTGACGCAGCGCAGCGTCGCGCGTCTTGCTGCGCCAAGCCTGCCCGAAGGCGAGGAAGAAACGCTGATCCCCGGTAAGTTCATCGAGCGTCGGCGCAGGCTGTCCGTTCAACGAGAGGTGATAGGCGCGGTACGCGGCGGTCAGGCCGGAGACGTCGGCGATGTTCTCGCCCAGTGTCTGCTTGCCGTTGACGTGCAGCCCCGGCAGCGCTTCGTATTGATCGTATTGTTTGGCGAGCGCGGCGGTGGCGGCTTCGAAGTGCTTCAAATCCGCCGGCGTCCACCAGTTGACCAGCTTGCCGTGCGCGTCGAAATCAGCGCCGGTATTGTCGAAGCTGTGGCTGATCTCGTGGCCGATGATCGCGCCGATCGCGCCGTAATTGGCAGCCGGATCGGCCTTCGGATCGAAGAACGGCGGCTCGAGAATCGCGGCGGGGAAATTCAGCGCGTTCTGGATCGGCAGGTTCACCGCGTTCACCGTCTGCGGCGTCATCCACCACTCGCCGGTGTCTACGGCCAAGCCGATCATGGCCTTCTGGTATTCGTATTCGAATTTCACCGCGCGCAGATGGTTGCCCAACGCATCGTCCGGTTTGATTTCTAGCGATGCGTAATCGCGCCAGTGTTCGGGGTAACCCACGCTGACGCGCAGCGTCTTCAATTTCTCTTTGGCTTTTTGCTTCGTCTCCGGCGACATCCAGTCCAGCTTGTCGATGCCCTGACCGAATGCGGCCAGCAGGTTCTTCACCAGCGCTTCCACCTCCGCCTTGCTGGAAGCCGGGAAATATTTCTGCACGTAGATCTGCCCGACCGCGTCGCCCAAGTCGGTGTTGGTCGCCGATACCGCGCGCTTCCAGCGCTCGCGCTGTTGCGGCGTGCCGGTGAGCGTCTTGCCGTAGAAATCGAAATGCAGATCATCGAAAGCCTTGGGCAGCAGCGGCGCGTTTTCATCCAGCGTGTGGAAGGTCAGCAGCGCTTTCCACGCATCCAGTGGTTCGCTCGCCGTCAGCTTCGACAAACCGGTGAAGGCGGAAGGCTGCCAGACGTCGAACTGTTTGGCGTTGCTCAAACCCGCGGCATCGAAGAAGGCACTCCAATCAAGACCGGGTGCCTTCTTCGAGAAATCCGCCACGCTCCAGAGATTGTTGGCCTTGTGCACGTCCTCGCTGTCCACCAGGCTTTCCTGTGCCTGCGCGATCTTCATTTCCAGATCGAATACCTCTTGCGCCTTTCTCTCCGCGTCGGCAATGCCGGCCTGCTTCAATAACGCGGCGACGTAGGTTTTGTATTTATCGCGGTCGGCCGCCATTTCCTTGTCCTGCGACAGGTAGTAATCGCGGCTGGGCATGGCCAGCCCTCCTTGCAGCAAATAAGGAATTTGCAAGCTGTCTTCTTCCAGCCCTTTCGTGACGAACAGCCCGAACAGGTGCTCGGTGTGGAAATTGGTGGCGTTGATAGGATCGACGTCTGCGCGCATGCCGCTGCCCAGCACGCGCGCCAGATCGGTGCGTGTCTTGATCGCATCGATCGAATCGAGTTCCGGCTTCAGCGGCGCCAAGCCCGCCTTTTCGATCGCATCGGTATTCATGTATGCCGCGTAGTAGTCGGCAATCTTGCGCGGGTTGCTGCCAGCGGCGGGGTTGGACGCGCCCGCCGCCTTGATCAAGTCGGCCGTGCGTTGTTCGGCCTTCTGGAATACCTCGAAGAAGGTGCCGGTGCTGGAGCGGTCGGGCGGAATCACCGCGGTCTTCAGCCAGTCGCCATTGGAATATTGAAAGAAGTCGTCGCCGGGTTTGACGGCATGATCGACGCCCGACAAATCGACGCCGATGTCTGGTGCGGCGCTGGCCGGCGTAGGTGCGCTGGCCGCCGGAACCGCGGAAGCAACAGGTTTCGGCGTGCTTGGGGAGGCGGGCGCGCTCGATGGATTCGATTGCGAGCACGCAGCGCAGGCGAACGCAACGATGGCGGCGAGCATCCAGTTCAAGCGTGGCATGACGGCATCCCCAAGGCGGAAAGGAGAATGATGCACCAGTTCGACCGCACTTGCAGTTCCAAAGGTCATGGGTGCGAGGCCTCGTTCGGGCCGTGTTTCGTATCATTCCGCGATGAATCGTTCCAACAAGCCGCATACGCCGGAAGCAATTGCCGCGCGCGCGGCCCCCATTCCAGAGGTCGCGATCGACGAGTCGCTGCCGATCGCGCAGCGCGCGGACGAGATCGTCAAGCTGATTCGCACCCATCGAGTGCTGGTGATTGCCGGCGAGACCGGTTCCGGCAAGACTACGCAATTGCCAAAACTGTGCCTTGCCGCAGGCCGCGGCATCAACGGAATGATTGGCTGCACACAACCGCGGCGTCTGGCCGCGCGCGCGATGGCACGGCGTGTTGCAGCCGAATTGAATAGCGAAGTTGGCGCCAAAGTCGGTTTCCAGGTGCGCTTTGACGAGCGCGTCGGCGAACACACGCAGATCAAGTTCATGACCGACGGAATTTTGTTGTCGGAACTGGCGCGTGACCGTTCGCTCTCCCTATACGACACGATCATCCTGGACGAAGCGCACGAACGCAGTCTCAACATCGACTTCCTGCTGGGTTATCTGAAAACGCTGCTGCGCAAGCGGCATGATTTGAAATTGATCGTCACCTCCGCGACGCTGGATACCGCGCGCTTCGCCGCGCATTTCGGCAATGCGCCGGTGATCGAGGTGGAAGGACGCGCGTTTCCGGTCGAGGTGCGCTGGCGCGTGCCGGAACGAGACGAAACGATTTCCGACCAGATCATCGCCGCGCTGGATGACATCACGCACGAAGACCCGCGCGGCGATGTGCTGGTGTTCCTGCCGGGCGAGCGCGAAATCCGGGACGCGCATCTGGCGCTGAACCGCCGCAACTACCGTCACACTGAGGTGTTGCCGTTGTATGCGCGGCTTTCTGCCACCGAGCAGGATCGCGTATTCAAACCCGGCCCCGCGCGACGCATCGTGCTGGCGACCAATATCGCCGAGACTTCGCTGACCGTGCCGCGCATCCGCTACGTGATCGACAGCGGCACCGCGCGCATCAAGCGTTACTCGCAGCGCAGCCAGATCGAGCGATTGAATATCGAAGCGATCTCGCAGGCGGCGGCCAATCAGCGCGCCGGCCGCTGCGGGCGTGTGGGACCCGGCGTGTGCGTGCGCTTGTACGACGAAGCCGATTACACCACGCGTCCGCGCTACACCGATCCGGAGATCAAGCGCTCGTCGCTGGCGAACGTGATCCTGTCGATGCTGTCGCTGGGCTTGGGCGAAGTCGAAAGGTTTCCGTTCCTCGATCCGCCCGAGCCGCGCGCCATCGCAGATGGCTGGCGCAAGCTCACCGAAATCGGCGCGATCGATACACAGCGCAGGCTGACGCGCATCGGCCGCGAGCTGGCGCGGATGCCGATCGACGCGCAACTGGCGCGCATGCTGGTCGAGGCGCAGCGGCTGCATGTTTTCAACGAGGTGTTGCCGATCGTCGCTTTCCTCGGCATCCAGGACCCTCGCGAACGTCCGGCAGACAAACGCGACGCGGCCGATGCCGCGCACCGTGAATTCGCCGATCCGAAATCCGATTTCATCGGAATTTTGAATCTCTGGAATGCCTATCGCGCCGCGCACGAAGAATTGACCCAATCGAAATTGCGCGACTGGTGCGAGAAGCATTGCCTCTCATTCCTGCGCATGCGTGAGTGGCGGGAGTTGCACAGGCAGTTGTTGTTGATGGATCCGGGGATTGCGGACGAGCAGCGGGGGCGCTCCGCACGAACCGATTCGGCGAGTTCCGGCGTCCAACGAAAGGGCCTCGCAGATGCACTTCCTCCATTCACCCCCCACTTGTATGAAACCATCCACCTGTCTCTTCTCGCCGGCCTTCCCACCCAGGTCGCGCGCAAGGACGAACGCGGCGATTACCGTGGCACGCGCGAGCGCAGGTTCCGCCTCTTTCCCGGTTCCGCGCTGAGCAAATCCGCGCCGCAATGGGTGCTGGCGGCGCAGATTCTGGATCTGGGCGGCCGTGTGTACGCGATGCACTGCGCGCGCATCGAGCCGCGCTGGATCGAGCGGCAAGCCGCGCATCTGGTTCGCAAGACCTGGCGCGAGCCGCACTGGTCGCGTGCGCGCGGTGCCGTGATCGCGCACGAGCAGGTGACGCTGTTCGGATTGACCTTGATCGAACGCCGTACCGTCATCTTCGCCAAACAGGATCTACCGCTCGCACATTCAATTTTTTTGCGCGAGGCATTGGCGCGCTGCGAACTGGATGCGCGCGCGGATTTCGTGCGCGCCAATGCGCGCGTGCTGCGGCAGGCGCGCGAGATCGAGTCGCAGCAGCGCCGCGCGGACTTGCTGAAATCCGACGAAGAGCTCGCGCAGTTCTTCGCCGGAAAATTGCCGCAGGAGACCACAACCGCCGCCGCGCTGGACGCTTGGTACCGCCACGCCCCGCCCGCGCAGCGTGCGGCCTTGCGCTGGTCGCTGGATGACGTGATGAACGGCGACGCGCGCGGGGACGCTTCCGCATTTCCGCCGTTGCTTGAATTCGCGGGACAACGTTTGCGGCTGGAGTATCGCTTCACCCCCGGGGAGCCCGCCGATGGCGTGACGCTGCACGTGCCGCTTGCGTTGTTGAACGCGATTCCCACGGCGCGTTGCGAATGGTTGGTGCCAGGCATGTTGGCGGAAAAAGTCGCGACGCTGATTCGCGGCCTGCCGAAGAACCTGCGGCGCAATTACGTGCCGGCACCGGATTTCGCGCGCGCTTTTGTCGAGGCGGAAGAGCCGCGCGACGAACCGCTCGCGCAGGCACTCGCATCGTTTCTCACCCGCGCCACCGGCGTGGCTGTCGCCGCCTCCGATTTCGCCGCGATCGAGTTGCCGCCGTATTTGGAGATGCGTTTCGTGTTGCACGACGAGCGCGGCAAGGCGCTGGCCGAAGACCGCGATCTGCGAGCCTTGCGCGAACATTGGCGGCAGCACGCGCGCGAGGCCTTCGCGCAGAGGACCGACGTCGAACTGGCGCGCGAAGACGTGCAGGAATGGGATTTCGACAACATCCCGCGCAGCGTGCGCTCGCAGGGAGGGCTGACCGCTTATCCCGCGTTGGTCGATCTGGGCACGGCGGTGGCGCTGCGCGTGTTCGAGCACGCGGATGATGCGGATGCCGCGCACCCGCGTGGAGTCGAGCGGTTATTGCGGCTGTCGCTGGCGCAAGAATTCAAGCGCGCGCGCCGACAGTTGCCGATCCACAGCACGGTCGCGTTGCAATATGCGCCGCTGGACAGCATCGATGCGTTGCGTGCCGATCTCGTCGAAGGGGGCTTTGCCGACCTGCGCGCACACAGCGATCTGGACGTGCGTGATCGTGACGCGTTTGAACATTTGCGCGAGAGACTCGCACGCGAATTGTTTGCCGCAGCGGTGGAACGGCTGAAACTTGCAGAACCGATCATCGCCGCGCAGGCGGAGCTGCGCCCCGTGTTGGAGCCGCCGCTGATCGGGTTCGCGCGCGCGAGTTACGACGACCTGCATGAGCAATTGGAGTTTCTGTTGCAGCCGCATTTCCTGTGCGAACTGCCGCGCGAACGGCTGCAACACCTGCCGCGCTACCTGCGCGCGATGAGATTGCGCGCGGAGAAACTGCGCGGCGATCCGGCACGCGACCAAGCACGCATGTTGCAGGTGCTGCCCTACTGGCGCGAGTGGCTGAACGCCCGCGTGGAAGGCGCATCAGGCGAGCAGCTGGATCGTCTGCGCTGGCTGATCGAGGAATGGCGCGTCTCGCTGTTTGCGCAGGAGCTTGGCACGGCGGAAGCGGTGTCGCCGAAGCGGCTGGCTGGGGCGTTGAAGGCCGTTGTGGGTTGAGGGTGATGGGTTGGCGGTTATGGGTCAAAAGGCTCGCAACCCACGACCCGCAACCGTTCTATTTCACCCGCTCGACCCGCACGCTGTCGTTGCAGCCTTGCACGTACATCAGCCAACTGCCAAGGATCATCGGCTTGATGGTGACTTTCGGGTTGGTGATCGTAGGACAGGAATAGGCGCCCGATTCGGCCTGCCTCCACACCTGACCGTTGTTCAAGGTGAACTGCGTGCTGCCGCTCCAGCCGGAGAAGGTGCCGACGAGGTGCGTCTCGAATTCCTTGCGCTCGTTGTCGGCATAGAACACCGGCTTGCCGCTGGAATTGACCAGGCGCGTCTGCTGGTGCGCCTGCAGCCAGCCATCCAGATACCTGAGCTCGTCGGGCGTGAGCTTGTCCAAGCCCGCCGCTTTGAAGTCCGCCGCGGACATGCGCTCTTCCAGTGACGAGAACTGCTGCGCGAACGCCGGCAGCGCCGACAGCAGCAGGCAGAGGACGGTCGGCACAACGATTCGGATACGCATGGGGAGCGATCATACCAGCGGGATGCGCGGCTTTCACGCAACTCGAGTGCCGCGTCGCGAGGGGTACACTGGCTGCCTTTCAGCAGTCTTTCTGCGGCCTTTCATGGAGTGCGCAAAAAGTGATCGATGCAGGCGCAATCGCTCTCGCCGCGCCAAACCTGGCGCACGAGTTACCCGAAGCCGATCGCGCGTCCGCGGCCGCAGTCTGTTCGCTGCTGGAGAGTCTCGGTTGCGATGAGGACGCGCGCGCGGCCGCGTGGTGGTATGCCATCGCGCGCGCGCGTCCACAGGTGTGGGCGGAGCATTCGTCAGGCGTTTCCGAAGACGTGCGGCGGTTGGTCGAGGGCCAGATGCAGGCTGAAACGGTGTGGACGCTCCACTCCCAAGGCGCACAGCGCAGCGCTGAAGGTCTGCGCCGTCTGCTGCTGGCAATCATCCGCGACCTGCGCGTGGTCTATCTGCTGCTGGCGCGCCAGCTTACGCTGCTGCGCGCCGCGTCGCAGATGGATGAGGGCGAACGCCGCGCGCTGGCCGAACTCACCGCCGACATCCACGCGCCGCTCGCCAACCGCCTCGGCATCTGGCAACTGAAGTGGGAACTGGAAGACCTCGCCTTCCGCTACCTACAACCGGAGACCTACAAACGCATCGCGGCGCTGCTGGACGAGCGACGCGCGACGCGCGAGGCCTACATCGCGCAATGCATGACGGCATTGCGCGAGGCCCTGCAACGCGAAGGCATCGATGCGGATGTCGCCGGCCGGCCGAAACACATCTATTCGATCTGGCGCAAGATGCAGCGCAAGGGCGTGGAGTTCGGCGAGCTCTACGATATCCGCGCACTACGCGTGCTTGTCGGCAGCGTGGCCGAATGCTACGCCGCGCTCGGCGTGACGCACGCGCTGTGGCCCAACGTGCCGCACGAATTCGACGACTACATCGCGCGGCCCAAGGGCAACGACTACCGTTCGCTGCACACGGCGGTGATCGGCCCGGAGGGCAAGACGCTGGAAGTGCAGATCCGCACGCGCGAGATGCACCGGGCCGCGGAACTGGGCGTGGCCGCGCACTGGCGTTACAAGGAAGGCGGCGGTCCGGACACGGCGTATCAGCAACGCGTCGCCTGGATGCGCCGTCTGCTGGAAACGCGCGACGAAGACAGTGACGACGGCACCGGCCTGCTTGCGGGGTTTCGTTCTGAACTGACCGAGGATCGCGTCTATCTGCTGACGCCCAAGGGCGAGGTGTTCGATCTGGTCGCGGGCGCGACGGTGCTGGATTTCGCCTATCACGTGCACACGATGGTCGGCCACCGCTGCCGCGGCGCCAAGGTCAACGGCCGCATCGTGCCGTTGACGCACCAACCCGTGAGCGGCGACCGCGTGGAAATCCTCACCGGCAAGCAGCCCGAACCGCGCCGCGACTGGCTGATTCCGCAGCAGGGCTTCCTGCGCACGGCCAGCGCGCGCGGCAAGGTGCGCGCCTGGTTCCGCCGCGTGGATGCGGAGGCCAATCTCGCCGCGGGCCGGCAGATTCTCGAGCGCGAACTGAAACGCCTGGCTTTGCACGAACGCAATGCCGAACGCGTGCATTCGAAACTCGGCTACAAATCGCAGGACGAATTGCTGACCGCACTGGCGCTGGGCGAACTTGGCGGCGCGCAATTGGCGCGCGCGCTGGGCGAAACCGAAGTGCCGGTACAGTCCTCGCCGCGGCCACAGCGCGTGGAAACTCGCAAGCCGGGCGCATTGACCATCGAGGGCGTCGGCAATCTGCTCACCGTGCTGGCGCGCTGCTGTCAGCCGTTGCCGGGCGATGCGGTGGCGGGCTTCATCACGCGCGGGCGCGGCGTCACTGTGCATCGTGTCGATTGCGCTTCGCTCGCACGCCTCCGCGCGCGCGCGCCCGAGCGCGTAATCGAAGTGCACTGGGGCGAAACCGGCGAGCGCGCCTACGAGGTGGAGATTTCCGTCAGCGGTTACGACCGCAAGCATCTGCACCGCGACGTCACCTCGGCGATCGCCAACGCCGGCGCGCAGATTGTTTCGTCGAGCAGCCGCGCCGATCCGCTGCGCGGCGAGATGCGCATGCGTTTCGCGTTGCGTATGCGCGATTTCGGCGAGCTGTCCGCGCTGCTGGCGAAACTGTCCGGGCTGCCGAACGTGATCGACGCACATCGGCTTGCCGCACGCTGAACGTACGCAGTGTGTGCGGCGAGGCTGTGCGCCGCGGTGCTAAGCTTGTCGCGGCTTCCCATGTCGCAGAAATTCCATGTCCGGACGCCGCGAATCTCCCATCGATCCGCGCTCGCGCACCGAACCGGTGCTGGGCGATCTGGATCGCCTCAACGAATCGCCGCGCATCGACGACGAATTGCCGCCGTTCACGCTGGAACCGCGACGGCGCGGTGCGCAACTGGACGAACCTCCGCCGCACCGTTCGGCGTGGCCGTGGGTGGCGATCGTGCTGGCGTTGATCATGCTGGGCGGCGGCGCTTGGGTGTGGACGCACCAGAACGCCTTGCGCGAAGACCTGCCGCGCACGCAATTGAACGCGGTGCTGGCGCGCGCGGACGCGGCGCTCGCAGCGGGCAAATTGTCCGGCTCGCCCGACAGCGCGCGCGATCAATACGAGGCCGCGTTGGCGCTTGATCCCGACAGCGAACACGCGATCGCGGGCTTGCGCAACGTCGGCAACGCGGAACTGAAACGCGCCCAGGACGACATTCGCGCCAACAAGCTCGACGACGCGCGCGCCGCTCTGGAAGAAGCGCGCGGCCTGCTTGGCGGCGGCGCCGAGGTCGCGCAGACCGAAAGCGAGTTGAACAAGGCCGCGAACAGGGGCAGTAGCGCCGATGATCTGATCGACCGCGCCAACGCGGCGCTGGCCGCCGGCAATCTCGATGGCAAGGACGGTGCGGCGGAGCTGTTCCATCGCGTGCTGGTTTCCGACCCCGACGACGCGGTCGCACGGCACGGCATGGATCAGGTCGGCGCGGCGCTTGGCGTGCGCGTGCAGGATCAATTGAAGCAGGGTGATCGCGTCGACGCGCAGCGCACGCTCGACAAGCTCGCATCGTTGCTGCCCACTTACGCGGGTCTGCCCGACTTGCGTGCGGCGGTGGCGCAGGCCGATCAGGACGCCAAGGCGCAACTCGAGCGACATCTGACGCAAGGCGAGGCCGATCTGCACGCGGGCAAATTCACTGGTGCGGGCGACGACAACGCGCTGGCGCAATTCCAGGCGGTGCTGGCGCAGGATCCCGACAACACGCAGGCGCTTGCGGGCCTGGGCCAGGTCGCCGAAGCACTGGTCGTGCAGGCCAACGCCGCGCTGGATGCGCAGCATCCGGACGATGCGGCCAAATTGCTGGATGTCGCCGTCAAGCTCGCGCCGAAATCGGCCGATCTCGCCGCCGCGCGTTCGCGCCTGCGTGCGTTTGCTTCCGCACCGCCGGCGAACGCTGACGATACGCCGAGCACGCCGATGGCGCCCGCCCTGACGCCCGCGCAGTCGGCGAAAGTCGCGCGGTTGGTGCAGCAGGGTGACGTCGCGGCGCATCGCGGCGAGCTGATGCTGCCGCCGGGCGACAGCGCCTACGATCTGTATCGCGCCGCACTCGCCATCGACGGCAACAACGCCGCCGCGCAATCGGGTTTGCAGGCGTTGCCGCAGATCGCACGCAACCTGTTCGCACGCACGCTGCAGAATGGCCGACTCGATCGCGCTGGCGATCTGCTGGCGACGCTGCAACAACTCAGTCCAGGCGATGCAGCGCTGCCGGCGATGCAGCGCAACCTCGGTGGCGCGTGGCTGGATCGCGCGCGTCGGCTGGCGGATCAGGGACGCTACGACGATGCGCGCCGCGCGCTGGATGAAGCGCGTCGGCTGATGCCGGAGGACCCGCGCATTCCCGAGGTCGACAACCGCATCGGTTATGGGAATTAGGTCGCAGGTTGTGGGCTGTGTGTTCGGCGCTGTGGACTGAAGGATTGCATGCGGCGATTCTTCAACTGCGACAAGCGCAATCCATAACTTATAACCAGTACCCGCAATCTGGAACCCATGTCCCCAAACCCGCTTTCGGTGCTGGTCTTCGGCGCCAGCAGCCAGGTCGGCCATTGCCTGTTGCCGCTGTTGGCCGCGCAGGGCGCATGCGTGACCGCGGTGTCGCGCTCGCCGCAACCTGCGAGCGATGGCGTGCACTGGTTGCGCGGCAGCTTGCCCGATCACGTGCAGGGCAACTTCGATCACATCGAAGCGATCGCATGCTTTGCGCCGATGGATGCGCTCGCAGCTTGGCTCGTGCGTACGCCGTTGCCATCGTTGAAATGCGTCGTCGCAACCAGTTCGATGAGCGCAGAGAGCAAGCGCGAATCGCCGGTGCCGCTCGAGCGCGAGGTGGCGCAGCGGCTGCGCGCGGGCGAGTCCGCGGTGGCGCGCGCGTGCGAAGCACCTGGCGTCGCCTGGACGATTCTGCGGCCGACCTTGATCTACGGCGTCGGGCGCGACCGCAGCCTTACGCCGCTGGCGCAACGCGCGATGCACACGCGTGTATTCGTGTTGCCGTCCGGGCGCGGGCTGCGGCAGCCGGTGCACGCGGAGGATCTGGCGATTGCGGTGCTGGCCGCTTTGCGCACGCCGCAGGCGGCGGGAAGGATCATCGCCATCGGTGGGGGCGAACGTTTGCGCGCATCGGAAATGTTCGCGCGCGTGCGCGCGAGTTTGTCGGTTCACACGCTGCCGCTGCCGTTGCCACACTTCGCCGCGCGCGCCGCGATGCACGTGCTGCCGTCATTGCGCGGCCCGCTGTCGCGGCTGAATGTCGATCTGATCGCCGACAATGCCGAGCTGGAAAGTCTCCTGGACGTGCATCCGCGCGGTTTCGCGCCGGATGCAAACGCGTGGCAGCCATGACACTTGCACTTTGCAAGCGATGAATTCGGACTTTGCCTCGACGTCTATCGTGCTCTGCACCTTCAACGGCGCCCATTTTTTGCGCGCGTTATGGGACAGCCTGCTGGCGCAATCGCGACTGCCGGACGAGATCTGCGTACGCGACGACGTTTCCATCGACGACACCTGGCCGCTGTTGAACGAACTGGCGCAGGCGGCGCGCGCGCGGGGCATCGCCGTTTCGCTCGCGCGCAACGAACGCAACAGCGGCGTGGTCGCCAATTTCGAGGCGGCGTTGCAGAACGCGCGCGGCGACGTGATCCATCTTTGCGACCAGGACGACGTGTGGCACCCGCGCAAGCTGGAAACGATGCACGCGCAATTTGCACGGCGTCCGCGATTGCTCCTGTTGCACGGCGACGCCCGGCTGATCGACGAGAACGGTGTCGCACTGCGCAGCACGTTGTTTCAGGCGCTGGAGCTCACGCGCGGCGAATTGCGGCGCGTGCATACCGGCCGCGCCTTCGATGCGCTGCTGCGGCGCAATCTCGCCACCGGCGCCACGCTGGCGTTCCGCCGGGCATTGTTGAAGGACGCATTGCCTATGCCGCGCGAATGGGTGCACGACGAATGGCTGGCAATGCTCGCAGCCGTGCGCGGCGAAGTCGATTGCATCGAGGCGCCGCTGATCGATTACCGTCAGCACGCAGGCAACCAGATCGGCGTGCAATCGCGCGACTTCGCGATGAAAATTGCGCGCGCGGCCGAACCGCGGCGCGCGTATCTGCTCGGCCTGATCGACCGCATGCAGGTGCTTTTGCAGCGTCTGCGCGCGCTGCGGCCGCCTGTCGACGGGGCGAGACTCCGCGCGGTGGAAAGCAAGCTCGCGCACCTGCAACGGCGCGCGGCGATGCCGGATTGCCATCCGTGCCGGCTGCCGGCGATCCTGCGCGAGGCGGTGTCGGGCGGCTATTGGCGTTACGCAAGGGGTTGCTATGCGTTGGCCTATGACCTCTTCGGAAGGGGTTGAGCGCGTGAACGCCGGCTGGCCGGGCGCTGTCCGAGCGGGATTCGAGACGCGGAAGCCGCGCGCACGCATCGGCTAAACTCGCGCACTTTCCACACGGATGAAACAGTTGTCCTTCTTCCAACGATTGCGCGCGTTGTTCGCCGGCGCGTGGCCTTGGCTGCGCTGGCCGGTGTGGATCGGCCTCGGTGTCGCGCTCGGTTTCCTGATTCCCTACACCGCGGTGCTGGACGCACGCGTGCGGATGCGCGTGGGCGAGATCGCATTCTCGCAACCTACGCGCGTATTCGCGCGGCCGCAATTGCTTGCCGCCGGCGTGCCGATGAACGCGGATGCATTGACCCTCGAACTGACCGCCGCCGGTTACACCGAGGAACAAGGCGGAGCGCACGTGCCCGGCACCTTCAGCCGCGACGGCGACGCGTTCGTGATCGCCTCGCGCGGTTATGCCGATCCTGCGGGCGGCGAACTGCCGCGCCGTGTGCGCGTGACACTTTCGCATGGCCAGATCAGTTCGGTGAAGGATCTGACTTCCGGTCGCATGTTGCATGAGACGCATCTGGATCCCGCGCGCATCGCCGCGCTCTACGGCGTCGAACAGGAAGAACGCCAGGTGGTCCGGTTGGACGAATTGCCGCCGCTGCTGGTGACGGGTCTTCAAGCCGTAGAAGACCGCGACTTCAAGCACCACCACGGCGTGGATTTCACCGCGATTCTGCGCGCGATGTTCGCCAACCTGCGCGCAGGCCACGTGGTGCAGGGCGCATCGACCTTGACGCAGCAACTGGTGCGCAACCTGTTCCTGGACCGCAACAAGAGCTTCATCCGCAAGTTCAACGAAGCGCTGCTATCGGTGCTGATCGAATCCCACTACAGCAAGTCGCAAATTCTGGACGCCTACTGCAACGAAGTGTTCCTCGGTCAGCGCGGCGATCAGGCCGTGCACGGGTTCGCCGCGGCCGCACAGTTCTATTTCGCGCGTCCGGTGCAGACGCTGCGTCCGCAGGAAGACGCGCTGCTGGTTGGCATGATCCAGGGGCCGAGCATCTACGATCCGCGCCGCTATCCCGATCGCGCGCTGGCGCGCCGCAACGTGGCACTGGACATGTTCCATGCGACCGGTTTGCTGGACGACGCGCAATGGCAGGCGGCAAAAGCCTCGCCGCTGGGCGTGACGGCCACACCGCAACTGGTGGCAGACCGCTTTCCTGCTTTCATGGAAGCGGTGCGCGAGCAACTTCACCAGGATTTTTCCGACGCGCAGTTGCGCGGCGGCGGCTTGAATGTCTTCACCACGCTCGATCCGGGCGCGCAGATCGACGCCGAGAACGCACTGGACGACACGCTCGAGGCGCTGGGCAAGCGCGGGCGCAACCTGGAAGGTGCGGTGGTGATCACCGATGCCAACACTGGCAGCGTGCTGGCGATGGTCGGCGGCCGGCGCTCCGATCTGCACGGCTTCAATCGCGCGCTGGACGCGCGGCGACCGATCGGCTCGGCGATCAAGCCGTTCTATTACCTGATGGCATTGGCGCAACCGACACGCTGGAATCTGGCATCGATGCTGGACGACACGCCGGTTTCGCTGCGCCAGCCCAACGGCACCGTGTGGACGCCGAGTAACGACGATCACATCGCGCATGGCGAGGTGCCCATGGTTGAGGCGCTGGCCAAGTCGTACAACCTCGCGAGCGTGCACCTCGGCATGCAATTGGGCGTGGCGCGCGTGGCGAAGTTCCTGCAATCCTTCGGGCTGGCCAACGTGCCTGCCAATCCTTCGTTGTTGCTGGGCGCTGTCGATCTCTCGCCGTTCCAGGTGACGCAGCTCTATCAATACTTCGCCGCCGACGCGCACGCGCTGCCGCTGTCCACGCTGCGCGGCGTCACCGATGCACAGGGCACTGCGATCAAGCGTTACACCGTGCAGCCGGGCGAAGGCGAATATCAACCCGCGGAAAGACTGACGCGCTGGGCGATGCAACAGGTCGTCGATTACGGCACCGCCGCTTCGCTGGGCGATTCCTCGCTCGGGTATTTGCATGTCGCCGGCAAGACCGGCACCTCCGACAGCCAGCGCGATTCGTGGTTCGCGGGCTTCACCGGTTCGCACCTCGCGGTGGTATGGGTCGGGCGCGACGACAACAAGCCGACCGGCTTGTGGGGCGCGACCGGTGCGTTGCGCGTGTGGAAATCCATCTTCGCGAAGTTGCCGACCACGCCGCTGCCTGCGTCACCTGGCGAGGACATCGAATTCGCTTGGATCGATCCGCAGAGCGGGGAGGGCACGCAGGCCGAATGCCCCGGCGCGCGGCAATATCCGTTCATCGCCGGCTACGCGCCGGCCGTGCAGGATCACTGCTTCCTGCAGGAGCTGAAGAATTTCTTCGGCGCTGGTGTAGGCAGCGACAACGCGCCGCAGCCGTCGCCGCAGGATGCGAACGCGATACAACACTGAGCGAGGATCGAACGCGTGCGACAGATTTCACCCCACCGATTGACGATCTTCTGTGCGGCCGCGGCACTTGCCGCCTGCTCGCAGCCACCCGCGCCCGGCGCGCAGAGCATGCGCGCGCCTGACCACGACATCGTCGCCTCGATCCGTGCCGCCGGCTCGCGCGATACTTCGGTGGTCGAGATCGCGCCGCTGCGGAATCCGGCGATCGACGGTTTTCTCGATGCCGCGCACGCTGCCGAACGCGCCGGCAATATCGCGCTCGCGATTTCGAAAGCCGATTCGGCGCTGGGTCTGGCGCCAGATGCACCCGACATCCTGCAATACCGCGCGGAATTGGCCGTGCGCGTGAAGGATTACGCAACCGCCGAGAACGATGCCCGCCGTTCGTATCAACTGGGGCCGAAAGTCGGCGGCTTGTGCGCAAAAAACTGGCAGACCGTGCTGGAAATCGAGCAACTGAAAGGCAACGCGCAAGCGGTGCAGAACGCCCGCACCGAGCGCGACAAGTGCCAAGTGCAGGGGCCGATAAGGATGTGATCGGCACTGCATTGCCGTCCGGCAAAGTACGCGCCGACACATAAATAAAGAATTTTCCGCTTGTCGCGCCGCAAGTCGGAGAGTACGACCTCCTCAGGGGAATCGCCGTTACCTGTTGCTTCAGGGGGGAATCATGAGTGCTTGGCTCAAGTTGAGCGTTGCAGTCGCCCTCGTTGGCGGCGGACTATTACCCGCGCAATTTGCCCATGCAGCCGCAGGTCCGGACAACTGCGATGCGGCGTCAGGAGGGTGTCCAACGACAAAGGCGAACGACGCTAAGCCGAAGCAAACACTTGGTGTTGTCCAGGTAAATGGAGTTGCACTGCCACCCGAGAAGTACCTACCCGGCATAACCTCGCCGCTCGAAATGTATGCTCCGCTCCCAATGGTGAGCAGTCTTGGCCTCTGGAATGCGGCAACTTAGGCTTCTTAGGCCAGTACTTCGACGAAGAGAGCGGGCTGTACTACCACGGCGCGCGGGACTACAGTCCGGGGCTTGGGCGCTACATCGAGAGCGATCCGATCGGGTTGGCGGGTGGGATTAACACGTATGTCTACGCTGGGAATAATCCCATCAGTACAGTCGATCCGACAGGACTGATCGGTTATATCTGCCAGAAAGGCAACAGCATAGGAATCGACCCTCCTATTAACTTCCAAGGTGGGACGCCAGCGCAAATAAGTATGATGAAAGCAGCCATAGAGAGTGCTTGGTCAGGACAATTTGGCCCATACACCGTGAGCACCACAGTCACTAGCGTCCCGTGCTATAACTCTGCAGTAAATGTGGCATATGTGGTTCAAGGAAAGGGCTATTCAGAAACGTGGGGAGGTCGAGCAGGTGGCCCTTGGTTTTCCGTACCCTCACGTCCTAACGGAGTCGATTACGCGCACGAGGCTGGACATATGCTCGGTCTATCCGACGTTCGAGATATTTCAGGGCAAGGTGTTATAGACCCCTAGTAACGGGTAATTCTCCAACCGCCGATGATATTTCTACTGCATTGGCCAGCCCTAACAATGTCGAAGGGTGTGGGTGTGATAAATAAAAGAGTAAAAGTAATCATCTTAGTTTCCGCGTTGATGCTAGCTTCCTGTTCAAGCTCGGGCGATTATGTCGTTATAAGCAAACCCTTTGGGCTGTGTGCGCCGCGATCCATGGGCGTGAGTTACAATTTGAAGTCAGGCATAGACGTCCAGGCTGGCACGATCGAACAGGGTAGTACGAAGATTGATATTTATATTACGCTTTATCCCGATATTTCTTTTTCCAAGAGGGAGAGAGCAAAATTACAACCAGGTGAGTTTAGGTTTTTCTTTGAATCATCAAAAAAAAATGGCGAAGAAACAAGGATCTATACGTTTAAAAAATTTAATGAACCGATTTTTGTTGAGTTAAATTATCACAAGGACGACGTACGACAAGTGGTTTTAGTACATAAAATTGAGAGTGCTTTCTTCGTTTGCTCTAACTAACATGAAATAAAGCAAAAATGGATCAACTCGCATGGACTGAGCCGACAAGCCCACCAACATCGCCTATCGTCCGATGAATCTGGCGATGTCGGCCTGGAATTCGTCCAATGGCCTGCGCAACGTCAATGCCTATGACGAGGACATGTGGCTGATCGGCATCCGCGTGCCGAATATCCAGCGCTGGGACTACGGCTACGACACTGCCAACCGGCTGACCACGATCACCGACAACCTCGACGGCACGCTGAGCCAGACGCTGACCTACGACGAACTCGACCGCCTGAAGACCGTCACTTCGAACGTCGAGAATGAAAGCTACAACTATGACGCCAGCGGCAACCGCACCAGCCAGACGGTGAACGGAATCTCCTCCACCTTCGGCATCGACCCGGCCAGCTACCGCGTGAACAGCGAGACCAGCAGCGGCAGCACGATCAACTACAAGTACGACCTGCAAGGCAATCTGTTCGGCTACGGGCCGGGGACGCCGGCGCAGATGTTCTACTACAACGGCTTCGATCGTCTCAATGGAACCTACGTGGGCGGTCTCAGCGCCCATTACGACGTCAACCCGGAAGGCCAGCGGCTGCGCAAGTACACCAGCAGCACGGACACCTACTTCGCGCCGGATGTCGGCGGTACGCTGCTGGCGGAAGATCTGAACGGCGATTGGTACGACTATGTCTGGCTCAATGGCCGGGTGGTCGAGGTGATCTCCAA
>Ga0070738_10001174_pt1 | contig 57532 bp, 47 predicted proteins | sample Coa_R2_2_FD_66446 | JGI IMG/M metagenome (GOLD analysis project Ga0070738, IMG submission 66446) | Surface soil microbial communities from Centralia Pennsylvania, which are recovering from an underground coalmine fire - Coalmine... | ecosystem: Environmental > Terrestrial > Soil > Unclassified ... | reverse complement strand
CTATATTGCCATGATCCATCGCATGTCTCGATTCAGTTTACCGGAGAAGAACAAAGACGATGATTTGTTGAAACGTCCCCCAAAACGCTGCAAAACCTAGCTTCTTAGACGGCCTCTAAGTCTTCGAGCCAGCGGTATTCCACGCCCGTCTTTTGTAAAGCCGCAGCGAGGTTGTCTCGGTTGAAGTGGGGATGTTTTCGAGAGCCGGGGAAGCGACGTATATCTGCCAGCGCCTCGACCTCATGCTGGGCGAGCAGAGCCAGAAACTGCTCCAGGGGATGGTTCGAGTGGCCGATGGTGAAAATGGATGGCGGCATGGCGGTTCTCCATCTGCTCATTGTACCCATATCGCCGGTAGAATAGCCGCAGAAGGTCGAGGTCCCACGGAGGTCGAGCGGATTGTCAACGCCGTCGAATCGCTCCCATTCTGTCGGAAGCGTTTTGGGACATTGGGATCGAACGAAACGCGATGGCATTTGGACTTCCCCACGACGGCAAGACGTATTATCAGCCAGGGAAATTCGGACACCGGCTCGTCGACAATCCCCAGGCTGGGACGAACTTCCCTGGTCAACCTATAGGAGGAATCGGGCGTTCGTTACTCGTCAACACCTGGGGTGTGCGCCCAGAGTACGCAGGTGTGGTTTTCCATAAAAAGGGGATGTGAACCATTACCTGAAAACGAACAAGAATGCGAACAAATACGAACAAAGACGGCGGTTTTTGCGGGTGCCAGGGAAAAGATGGGCGCTAGAAAAACGCAAAAAACACGGGGGAAACGCAAATGGTGAGGATCGGAATCGTCGGCGTGGGTTTCATGGGCATGATCCATTACTTGGCGGCGGCGAAGCTGCGCGGCGCGGGGGTGGCGGCCATCTGCACGCGCGATCCGAAGAAACTTGCCGGCGATTGGCGCGGCATACGCGGCAATTTCGGGCCGGCCGGCACGCGCATGGACCTCGGCAAAATCAAACGCTATGCCGCCTTCGAAGAGATGTGCGCCGATCCCGATCTCGATCTCATCGATATTTGCACGCCAACCCATTTGCATGCCGACATGGCGCGGGCGGCCCTCCGAGCCGGCAAGCACGTCCTGGTCGAGAAGGCCATCGCTCTGACGCGCAAGGACGCCGATGCCATGTTGCAAGCGGCGGCAAAGGCCGGCAAACTACTCATGGTGGCCCACGTGCTGCCGTTTATCCCGGAGTTCGCCTTCGCCGCCGAGACGGTCCGCTCCGGCGTCTACGGCCGGCTGCTCGCCGGTCATTTCAAACGCATCATTGCGCAGCCGGACTGGTCCGCGGATATCGCCGATGCCGGCAAAACCGGCGGGCCGGCCGTCGATCTGCACATCCACGATACGCATTTCATCGGTCTGATCGCCGGCGTGCCGCGCAAGGTTTTCTCAACAGGCCTGGCCCCCGACGGCAACACCGTCACCTATCTGACAACGCAGTATCTCTACGGCTCCGGTCCGAATGCCCTTGCTCTCTCCTGCTCCAGCGGGGCGCTGGCGAAAAAGGGCCGCGAATTCGTGCATGGCTACGAGCTGTACCTGGAGAAAGCGACACTGCTTTACGAGTCCGGCACGCAGCCGTTGACCGTGTTGACCGAAGACGGCAAGATCAAGCAGCCGAAACTGAAGGGATCAACGGAAGCAACGGCGGCCTTCACGGCCGAGCTGCAAGCGGCTGTCGAAGGCGTCAAGAGAGGCCGCGAACCCGATCTTCTCAGCGCCAAGCTGGCTCGCGATGCCTTGGTGCTGTGCCAGAAGGAATGTCAGTCCGTGCTCTCCGGCAACGCCGTCACGGTTGGATAGACTTTTTACTCCTCGCTCTCACGCTCTGCGTGGGAACGTAAGCGGGCGACGCTCCGCGTCGCGTCTTGTCCTTGCGTGAGACGGGCCGCAGAGCGGCCGGACGTGCGTTCCCACGCGGAGCGTGGGAACGAGGAAAGGATGGTTTCCCATGAATGCTTCCTTCTTTCCTCGCATCTTTCTTCTCGGTGTTCTTCTTCTCTGTGTTCTCTGTGACTCTGTGGTTAGAAGCGATCCGCCCATACGCACCGCGGCGGATTGGGCCAAGAAACGCGAGCGCATTCTCGCCAATATGCAGCGGGTCATGGGACCGCTGCCCGACGACAGCCAGAAAGTTCCTCTTGATGTGAAGATTACCGACACTGTCGAGCTGCCAAAGTACGTTCGCAAAAAACTGACGTTCGCGGTCGAAAAAGACGATCGCGTTCCGGCGTATTTGTTGATTCCCAAGCAGAGTCGTGGCAAGGTGCCGGGCGTACTCGTGCTGCATCAGACGATCAACATCGGCAAGGACGAGCCGGCCGGTTTGGGCGAGCAGGAGAACAAACGCATCGGCGTCCATCTCGTCGATCGCGGCTACGTCGTTCTCTGTCCCGACTATCCCAGCTTCGGCGAATATCGCTACGATTTCGCCAAGAGCAAGTTTCTATCCGGCAGCATGAAAGCAATCTGGAACAACATGCGGGCCATCGATTTGCTCGTCGCGCTGCCGGAAGTCGATAGCGAGCGCATCGGCTGCATCGGCCATTCGCTCGGCGGACACAATACCATGTTCACCGCCGTTTTCGACACACGCATCAAAGCGTGTGTATCGAATTGCGGCTTCACGAGTTTTCCCAAATACTACGGGGGCAATTTGAAAGGCTGGACCAGTGCTCGCTACATGCCGCTTATCGCCAGCAAATACGAGATGAAGCCGGAGAAGATGCCGTTTGATTTTCCGGATGTTGTCGCCGCCCTGGCGCCGCGAGCGTTCCTGGCCAGCGCTCCGTTGCACGATGACAATTTTGAAGTTTCCGGCGTGAGAGATTGCATCGCCCTTGCCCAGCCGGTGTATGAATTGCTCGGCGCCAGGGAGAAATTGGCGGCGAACTATCCCGATTGCAAGCACGACTTCCCGCCCGAGGCACGCAAGGCGGCCTATGAGTGGCTGGATCGCTGGCTGAAGTAGAAGCGCCGCTTGCCGCATCGAAGTGGTTTCCAGAGAAAAGGAACCTTCTTCCAATCGCGCCTAAGCGGGTTAGAACCAGCTTTGATACGCTTCGTCTCCTCTGAAATCTTGAAGGAGGCCCGCCATGTGCCGAGCACGGTCCGTCACGTTGTTTCTGGCCGCCTTTCTCCTCCAGCCGCAAATTTCGTCGGCGAACTCGATGTATAGCGGCACGGTTGTCGCGAACAATCAGCCCGTGGACGGGGCCAAGGTATGGCTTCGCTCTTATACCCGAACAGCGGAGAGCAAAGATGTCCTGGTCGAAACTCAGGCCGACGTCAAAGGGCGTTTCACCTTGACAAAGCCGAAGGATACGGACGCTATCCCTTCCGAGATCATCGCTCGCGCCGCCGACGGCCGCATCGGCTGGTTGTCTCTGTTCCGGAACGATTCCGCGGAGTCCGCCGATCTGCGGATCGAGTTGTTCCCAGTGGGCGAGGCACGAGGCCGGCTGACGGACTCGGCCGGCCGGCCCCTTCTTGATGTGCATCTGCGGGTACGATCGTTGGGCATCCGTGAAGGGAAGGCGACAAGCCAAGAAAACTGGCACCAAGTCCCCGATTCTCTGACGAGCTTGTTCGAGGCGACGACCGGGGCCGATGGCTCCTTCGTCCTGCGGGGCATCCCCCTGGGCAGCGGGCTCCAGGCGTCGGTCTCGGCCCCCCGTTACGGTAGTCCGGACGTTTTCTGGAAGCAGGATCAGACCGGCGATTTCCGCCTGGAGCGCGCCGGGAGGGTGCGTCTCCATTTCACCGGGGCGGCCAATCCACGGCAACTGGCCGGCCTGCCCCTGGAGCTATTCACCTATCCCAAGTCCAACGTGGAGGACGGACGGCCGCTCACCAATGCCGGTAAGTCGATAAAGACGAAGGACCAGGATACGCTGGACATTGCGGATGTGCTCCCTGGACGCTGCAACCTCCGTTTCTTCGGGGCCGGGAAGGTGCCCTACGTCCCCAAGCAGCTGCCGGAGTTCACCGTGAAGCCCGGAGAGCTAACGGAAGTTACCATCCCTCTGGAGCCGGCGGCACACGTACACGGCCGGGTCATCAATGGCAAGAACAAGAAGGGGGTCGGCGGCCTGCAACTCTCGCTCGAATCCGAAAGTGGGGACAACGAACGCAGGCGTCAGCCAGGGGGCTGGGTTTGGCTCACGACGGATGCGGAGGGCCGGTTTTCCGCATACATTCGCGCGGGGCGCATCGGAGTGCGGATCACGGACTTGCCCGATGGGTACGCATCGTCCACCCTCACGCGCGAGCTGGTCAAGCCCGTCAAGGTGACTGCCGGGGCTGAACACACTTTTCCCGACATCATTCTGGAGCCTGCCGTCCACGTCGAAGGGATTGTGGTGGATGAGTCGGGCAAGCCCGTACCGGGAGTGCAGGTACGGAACAGCGAGGATGATTTCGGATGGTCGCGCCGGGGGCGCACCGTGACCGATGCCGAGGGCAAGTTTGTGCTGCGCGGTCTTGGAGTGGAGGACGTTTTCGCTCTCCGCGCGCGCAGCGACCGGGGCGTCACCGATGGGGGCATTGTCGTAAATGTGGCGGAGCAGCGCGGTCCTGTCCGCCTGGTGCTTTCCGAAAAGGCCGCTTGCCGGCTTACGGGGCGCGTCGTCGATAACCTTGGCCGGCCGGTGGCGGCCGCGGCGGTGGGCATCAACTGGAATTACCGCGGCGTCGGCCGTCATGCCAACATGGGTATTGGGACCGGGCTTGGGGGAGTGAAGACGGATGCGGAGGGTCGTTTCCAGTCGGGCGTCCTCTGGCCCGGAGATACCTATCAAGTGAATGTTACCGACGAAGGACATGGCCGCGCCGAGTCCATCCGGGTGACGGGCAAGGCGGGCCAAGTCCATGACCTGGGGACGATTTTGCTTCCTCGGACCAGCGCCGAGCTGCGCGGCGTGGTCGTCGAGGAGAGCGGACACCCTGTGGCCGGCGTGAATGTGTTCAACCGCGCGGACGCACCGCAACCTGTCTCGACCGTCACCGATAAAGCGGGCCGGTTCCACCTGTCCGGATTGTTCGATGGCCCTGTCCTCGTGCTTGCTCGCAAGGAGGGTTATCGCTTCACCATGACGCGTGCGGAGACCGGCACGGCCGAGGCGCGTGTTGTCCTGTTGAAGGCGGGGTCTGTCCCGCCCGCGGCGCCGGAGTCGCAATCGAAGACACGCCGCGACGCGGAACAGAAACTCCTGCGGCACCTGCTGGACAAAGTGCTCAATCTGTCCGAGGCGGCGACCGGAGGTTACAGGCGTCACGTCTTTGAATGCCTGGCCCGCACGGACCTGGCGAAGGCCGAGAAGTGGCTGGACAAGGAGAAGGCTGCCGGCGGCTCGCTAGGGGCGAACGATGTTCGGCGTTACTTGCACACTCTGCGAAAAATTCAGGCCGAGCAAGCGGCGGCTTCGGATGTAGACGAAGCCATTTCTTTGCTTTCCGAAGTGGATGCCGAGGATGCCTGCGACACACTGCGAAAACTGGGGGAGCGCTTCCAGGCGACGGAGCAGGATCGGGGACTGCGCTTCGCCGAAGAGGCCGTCGTGAAGGCGCGGGGATTGCCTCTTCCCAACCGGGTATGGGAGCTGGCCGCGGCAGCCGATCTGGTTATCCGATTGGGCAAGCAACAGGCGGGAAGGAAGCTGCTGAACGAAGCGGCCGATCTGGCCGAAAAGCTCGGCACGCAGGGCTTGCAGCAGTATGCCCGAGCGTCTGCGGCGCGCCGCCTCGCTCCGTATGACTTGTCCCGTGCTCGCCAACTGCTCCGCCCCATCGGGGACACGCCCTCCGTGAACGAATGGTTGTCCGAAATGGCCGGTCATCTGGCACGCACTGATCCCAAAGCCGCGCTGTCTCTCGTGGATGAACTGAAGGAGGACCGTTCGACCGTCCGCGAAGTCACGCGGTTGCGGATCGCCCGCCAGGCCGCCGTCCGCGGCCCGGCGGTGGGCGCTCGCATCGCCGCGTCAATCCCCGATGTCCGTTATCGCGCGGAGGCGCTGGTCCAAGTTGCTACCGCTGTCGCCGGACGAGACCGGAAATTGGCCTGGTCGCTCATCGATCAGGCACTGGCGCTCTATCTTGACCAACCCGAGCCGTTCCGCTCCTGGACCAACTGCGGCGGCCGAGCCGTTTTTGCCGCCTGGACTGCCGGACAAGCGCAAGTGCTGGGCTATCCAGATCCCGCCAGCGCGGTGGCGCGAGCGCTGGCTTGCCAGTTGGATAAACACGAAGCACATTCTCCTGCTCACGCACTGGAGACGCAGGTGCGCATGGCGAAGGTGTTGGCCCTGGTCGATCCCTCGTCGGCTCGGCATTTGCTCGATCGCGTTGCCCCGCAGCAGAACGTACTGGGCACCGGTTATTCGGGCTTCGAGAAGCAGGACTGGCTATTGGCCCGCTGCCTTGCGGATCCGGAGCGCGGACCCGCGCTGGTTGATGAAGCCATTGCCAAGCTGGACGCGAAGGATCGCATGTCTTTTTACAATAGCGGCCTGATGCAGCTCGCTCAGGTGCTGAGCGCGCCGCCGGAACAGCGTGTTCGCAAGGTTATGGGACTTAACAGCGGCCTGGTCTTTCCAAACGAGGAGTGAGTCATGGAAAGCATCTTGATGATCCTGCTCGCTGCCGCGCCTACGGACTCGTCCTGGCAATTCCACGACGCGGCGACACACGAGGGGCGGTCTCTGCTCACTTATCGCCGGGTGGAGTTCAGCGGACGACCGCCGCGCCCCCTGCAAGCGGGCGATCAACCACCCGGCAAGGCGCTTTATGGCCTGCTGCCGGTGGGGGACACGCCGGCTTCCTTCCTGGCCATCGCTTGGCTGCCGGAGCGCCAACAGGTCTGGCTGGACGCCGATGGCGATGGCCGCTTTAGCCACGGCGAGCGCCATCAACTTGGCTCCAAACCCTTGGAAGTATCCGCCGCGGTGGTTTTTCAGCGTCCTGGCTCCCAGCGGCACAAAGTGCAAAGAACCATTGTGCTGCGGCGAACGGCCGACGGCGGACTTCGCTATGCCGTGCGCGGCTATGTTTCGGGAAGACTCCAACAAGGCACACAAACGTATGGCGTACTCTTGACGGATGGCAACGCGGATGGCTGTTTTGACACACCGGGAGCCGACCGCATCTGGATTGACCTGGACGGCGACGGCCGCTTCGACGCGCTGACCGAGCAGTTCCCCCTGGGCCAGCCGCTTACCGTGGGCGGCAAGACATATCTGTTCAAACCGGCAGCGGACGGCGGCGACGTTCAGATGCGCGAGCGGCCGGCCGAAACGGGAACCCTGCGGCTCACCCTTTTGGATGAGCACGTTCCGGACACCGCGGATTTCACCGCCGAACTCGTCAGCGATTGGGGAGAATTGGTGACGTTGCACCAGCTCGGTAAGGCTGCGTCGCTGCCGGTCGGTCGTTACGCCATCGAGTCGTTGGCATTTCAATTGACCGATACAAAGGGGCAGAAATGGCGATACCGTTTCGGCGGATCGCGCCGCTTCACGCTCGATGTTTCGTCGGGCAAGGAGACGACAGCCGCCGTGCTGCGGGGATTGGCCCTGAGCATGAGCCGGAATGGAGAGGCGAAGGGAATTCGGCCGGGACAGCAGATCGACGTCACGCCGAACCTCCAGACTGCCGGCGGTTTGTACCTCGCGGATTGCCAAACCTGTGCGCGGAACAGCGACAACTTCACCGCCGACAGCGCGGACATCCGTTTGCTCGGCCCCCAGGCTGCGTTGCTGGATCAGGCCGCCTCGGGCTTTATGTGAGGCCGCTTCTGCACGCACTCCGTGCGAGTGCCGTTACCCGTGCGCGTGCCGGCAATTGTCACGGGCGAAGTGGAAATTGTCGTGACTTTTGATGCCGGTCCACTGGCGGGGAAACTCGTGACACGGCAGACCGTGCCCATTCTTGGGGATCGTCCGTGATGGCCGCAGGAAAGACTGGTCGGCGTCGTTACCCTGGCGCTCGCTCCCGGTGCGATAAGTCGGTCGCGAACCGTTCGACTGCCGCTGCGAAAGCTCCGTCCTCAATGTCCCAGAGGTTGTGACCCGTCTCATCTTCGGCCAGAAGGCCGATGGTTGCGATCAGCTGGCCGAACCGCATCTCCGGACATAGTCGGCGGACCACGGCGAGACGCTCCAGCAATTCGGGAGAGGATTGAGTTGTCGTCATAGCGCATCTCCGATGCGGCGACCCTGGGCCTTTGGCCGCCGCAGCTTACCGAGGACTTCGATACGGACTGTTGTTCCGGGCAAGAGTTTCGCCACCCGTGTCGCGCGGGTTACTCCATCCACCAACTCCAGGATGCCGTCCGAGCCCTCGTACACAAGCAAAGGCGGCATTCCGACGACGGATGTGCCGTGCTGGGCAATTTGCCGCTGGAGTTTATACGGATCGGCTCCAGCGGATCGGGAGGCGGGCAATCGTAACTCGGCCGGATCGACATCTCGTAGGTCGGCTGGCATGTCATTACCATACGCTGCCTGCTCAACGGACTCAAGTGGCCGAACACAGAAGCTCAGCAGTCAACTCACGCGGACGCTTCGATCCTTACTGCGGACTGCTAGACACATGGGGAAACTAACCATGCCTCTGGATTCCCGCGCCGCTTTCACTACACCTAATACGGACTGACAAACCGAATTTCTGGCAGGGGCAAAGACGAAGCCGGTGCGAGTCCGGCGCTGTCCCGCAACTGTAACCCGTCTCGGTCCCACTGACACGGGAAGCCAGGTCGATCTCCCCTGCCGCGCTCGATACCGCCTCGCGGAAGGGGACCAGAGCATGATACCCATCTCGCTTCCATTCTTGGATTCGTCCAAGCGCTGGATGTTTCTGAAAACCACATGACCCTCGTTCCCACGCTCCGCGTGGGAACGTAACGGGGGACGCTCCGCGTCCCGTCAGGAGGAATGATTTCATGGGAGCGCTTCATCAAATGTTGCCGGAGGACGAGATCCTCATGTGCGGCGTGGTTCTGTTGTGCGGCGTACTGGCCGGCGCCCTGGCGCGTGTCGTGGCCGCCTGGAGTGAAAGGAGGGCAGCATGAATCCCTTGTTCGCGCACCATATCGAACCCCAGCACGTCCCCGTGCTGGCGGCTTTCCTGGCGGTCGGCTTCTGGCTCGGCTGGCATCTGGTGTCGAAGCTGCTCGAAGGGCGAGCGGGGTCGCGTCAGCGCCCCGAGGGAGCGGGGTCGCGTCAGCGCCCCGAGGTTGGCCCATGACCAAGAAGCGGGAACGGACGCGCGTGCTGCGCTCGGATGGGCGGATGATTAACGTCGTCCGCCGCCGTGGGCATCTCATGGTCTGCGCCAAGGGATGCTGCTGCGGCCGCACCGACCGCGGCTACGCGGCCGTGCCTGTAGATTTCTACAAACAGGAATACAAACGTCGTAAAATCCGCAATATCGTTCACCTTTCGATGAACGGCTGCCTGGGTCCGTGTCCCTTGGCCAATGTCGTTCTACTGTTCTTCGATGGCCGGCCGATCTGGTTCCAATCGATCGCCACCGAGGCGCAGATCGTCGCCCTCTTCGATTACATCGAACGCATGATCGCGGCCGACAGCTACGTTCCGCCGCCGGCCGAGCTAGCCGAATATGTCTTCAACTATTACGCATGGACGGGATCGCCTTCTCGGGGCGCTGACGCGACCCCGCTCGCCGCTTCCGTAATGGATGGCATCCTCCTGCTGACCCATGCCGATACGGATTTGCTCACGTTGCGCCACGCGGTCGCCACTCTACCCAACGGCTTCCCGCCGGTTCGCGCTCTGAGCCTGGGCAAACTGGCCAGTCCCGAACACATGGCCGCCGCGCTGGCCGAACACGGATCGACGGCGCGGATTGTTGTCGCTCGCCTTCTGGGTGGGCCAAGCAGCGTGCCGGGGTTCGGGCTTTTGGCTGAGACGATTCGCCGGAGCGGTGGCTACTTCCTGGCCGTCAGCGGCACCGGCAGTCCCGATCCCGAGCTGGCAGCCATCTCGACGGTCTCGCCGGCGGTCCTTCACGAAGTCACCGCGTATCTCCAGGCCGGCGGCGGAGCCAACTTCGCTCACCTGCTCCGCTTCCTGTCCGATCATTTGCTGCGAACCGGCTTCGGTTACGAACCACCCTGCGAGCAGCCGCGGCACGGACTGTATCATCCCGATCTGCCGCCCGGTGCGAGTCTCGCCGATTGGCTGGCTCGCCGCGATCCGGCACGCCCGGCGGTCGGTCTGCTCTTCTATCGCTCTCATTGGATGAGCGGCAACCTCGCTTTCATCGACGCTCTGGTGCGTGACATCGAGCGCAAGGGCGGCGATGCCCTGCCGATTTTCACATCCTCGCTCAAGGAGACAGAAGCAACCTCGCGTTGGCCGGCCGCGTTCGCGTTTTTCCGCCACGAAGGCCGCACACTCATCGATGTGCTTATTTCGACGATTTCCTTCGCGATGGGCGATGTCAACCCGGACGGACCGACGCCGAGCGGATGGTCGGTCGATGCCTTGGCCGCTCTCGACGTGCCGGTGCTGCAAGCCATCTGCGCCGGCACGACCCGCTGGCAGTGGGAGGCATCGCCGCGCGGCCTCAATCCACTCGACACGGCCATGAACGTGGCCCTGCCGGAGTTCGATGGCCGGATTATCACGGTGCCCATTTCCTTCAAGGAAGCGGCGAGCGGGGTTGCGTTAGCGCCCCGAGAGAAGTCCTCGGGGCGCTTACGCAACCCCGCTCGCCAAACCAGCACGTCGATGGATCTGCTTCACTACGTCCCCGTCGCCGATCGCATCGCGCGAGTGGCGGGCCTGGCACTGCGTTTCGCCAAGCTGCGGCGAAAGCCGCGATCCGAGAAGCGCATCGCCTTCATCCTCACCAACTCTCCCGGCAAGGCGGCCCGCATCGGCAATGCCGTCGGTCTGGATGCGCCGGCGTCGCTTTTGCGCATCCTCGCGGCGCTGCGCGAATCCGGCTATCACGTGGGCGAACTGCCGCCCGATGGCGATGCGTTGATTCACGAACTGATCGATCGATGCTCGTATGATGAGACGTTTTTGACAAGTGAACAGCTCGCGCAGGCGGCCGGCCGCGTCTCTGGTAAGCGCTATCAAGCCTGGTTCGACGAATTGCCTCCCTTGCAGCAGCGACAGATGACCGAGCAATGGGGACCGCCGCCGGGGGAGGCATACGTCCACGACGGCCACATTGCCCTGGCGGGGTTGGAGCTGGGCAACGTGTTTATCGCCTTGCAGCCGCCACGCGGCTACGGCATGGACCCCAATGCGATCTATCATCGGCCCGATCTGCCGCCGCCGCACAATTATTATGCTCTCTATCGCTGGCTCCGCGACGATTGGGGGGCCGATGCCATCGTGCATCTGGGCAAACACGGCACCCTGGAATGGCTGCCCGGCAAAAGCGTCGGCCTGTCCGCGGACTGTTATCCGGATTCTTTTCTCGCCAATATCCCTCTCTTTTATCCGTTTATCCTCAACGATCCGGGCGAAGGCGCCCAGGCCAAGCGCCGCGGCCATGCCGTCATCGTCGATCACCTGACACCGCCCTTGACGACTGCCGAATCCTACGGCGAATTGGCCGAACTGATGCAGCTGGTGGACGAATATTATCAGGTCGAGATGCTCGACCCTACCAAGATGCCGCTCTTGCAGCGGCAGATCTGGGATCTCATCCAACGCGCCAACCTGCAAGACGACCTGCGGCATTTGCTGCGGCAAAACCACGGCGATCATGTCCACGAGTGGGACGAGGCGCTGACGGCGGACGGCACGCCGTGGACGCTCTCGCAGATGGCCGGCCGCGAGGTTGCTCATTTGGTTCAGGAGCTGGACGGTTATCTATGCGAATTGGCCGGAGCCCAGATCCGCGATGGTTTGCACATCCTGGGACAAGTGCCCGACGGCGAGCCGATGCTCGGTTTGCTCGCCGCGCTGACGCGCCTGCCCAATTTGGATGTACCGAGCCTCCCCACGGCGATTGCGAAGATTTTTGATTTGTCGATAGATGAATTACAAAACGAGCGCGGCGCTCGTTTGAATCACATCCCCACGGCATTGACTCAGCTGGCCGATCGCCCGCTTGTCACGAATGCAGACGCACTGGAGACGATCGAGGAGCTTGGCCATCATCTGCTGGCGATGCTTGAAAAACGCGATTTCAACGCCGACGCCATCGATGCGGTCATGGCGAGCGGGGTCGCGTTAGCGCCCCGAGCGGAACCTACTCGGGGCGCTAACGCGACCCCGCTCACCAGCACCTCGCTAGGCGCATCGGAAGTTCGCGCGGTCCTCTCCTTCGTCTGCACGCATGTGGTTCCCGCGCTGCGGCGAACGAGCGATGAGATCGATAACTTGCTCGCCGCCCTGGATGGCCGCTACGTGCCGGCTGGGCCGAGCGGCGCACCGACGCGCGGCATGGCCCATGTCCTGCCGACCGGACGCAATTTCTACGCCGTCGATCCGAGAGCTTTGCCATCGTCGGCCGCGTGGCAGGTTGGCCAGGAGCTGGCGCGTGAAGTCCTCGAACGCTATCGTGCGGAAACCGGCGCTTATCCCGAAGGCGTCGGCATCAGCGTATGGGGTACTAGCGCCATGCGCACGCACGGCGACGATGTGGCCGAGGTGCTGGCGCTCTTGGGAGTGCGTCCCCGTTGGCACAAGGAGAACCACCGAATCGCCGGCGTGGAGCCGATTCCTCTGGCGGAGCTGGGCCGGCCGCGCATCGATGTTACCGTGCGCATCAGCGGCTTCTTCCGCGATGCCTTCCCGCATCTGATTCAGCTGCTCGACGAGGCCGTGCGCATCGTGACGGCGCTCGACGAACCGCCCGAACAAAACTTCGTTCGCAAACACTACCTCACCGACCTGGCGGCCGGTCTCGCCGCCGGCCTGCCGGATGCCGAGCGGCGGGCGCGCTATCGCGTCTTCGGCTCCAAGCCCGGCAGCTACGGCGCCGGCATTCTGCCTCTGATCGACGAGCGCAACTGGCACGACGACGCCGACTTCGCTGAGACCTACGTTAATTGGGGCGGCTACGCCTACACCGCCGACGAGATGGGCGTGGACGCGCGGGCGGTCTTCCGCGACCGACTCGCCGGCGTGCAGGTGGCCCTGCACAATCAGGACAACCGCGAACACGACATCTTCGACAGCGACGATTATTTCCAGTTCCACGGCGGCATGATCGCCACCATCCGCGCTTTGACCGGCCGCAAGCCGCAGCACTATTTCGGCGACACGCACAACCCGGCCCGCCCCGCGGTGCGCGATCTGGAGCAAGAGGCGCTGCGTGTCTTCCGCACTCGTGTGGTCAATCCGAAATGGCTGGAGAGCATCACGCGTCACGGCTACAAGGGCGGCCTGGAGTTGGCGGCCACCGTCGATTACCTGTTCGGCTACGATGCCACGGCCGGCGTCGTCGAAGATTGGATGTATGAGCAAGTCGCTCAGAGTTATGCGCTGGATGCACCGATGCGCGAATTTTTCGCGCGCAGCAATCCGTGGGCGCTGCACGCGATCGCCGAGCGCTTGCTGGAGGCGGCCCAGCGGGGGATGTGGGAATCGCCGGGGCCGGAAACGGTGGAGGCACTGCGTGCAACGCTGCTCGACAGCGAGGCGATGCTGGAGGCGCGGAGTGAGGCAACACTTAGGAGTTGAGGACAGCCAATGGCAGCGCAGATGTTCACCCCGCGCAAACAGCGGACTCGGCAGCATGTGATTGCGGACTTAAGCATCAACTATGTCGAGCGAATCGTTCTCGAAGCCGGCCACACTGCCCAGCGGCTGACTCCGGATTATGGCTATGATCTGGTTCTGTTTACCTACGACGAACTGGCTTTCATTGAGCCAGGCTTTGTTTACGTGCAGGTCAAGGCAAGCGAAATTCTGGAGGCGAGCGATTCCGATTACGTTTTTGATCTGGACATCCGAGATTACAACTTGTGGTTGCTGGAGGAGATGCCAGTTATACTGATTTTGTTCGACGCTTCCCGCCGGCGGGCGTATTGGCTGTTCATCCAAAAGTACTTCAGCAAGGACGCAAGTCGCCAGCCGAGGCAAGGCGCGAAGACTGTGCGTGTGCATGTGCCGAAGCGAAAACCCGTGACCCCAAAGGGGGTAGCAGCTTGGCGCGATTTCAAGCGGCAAGCCCTCCAGCGAGCGAAAGGAGAGCAATCATGACCACAACTGAGTTGACTTACGGTCAGTTAGATAAGGTGTTGCGTTCGTTAGGCTTTTCCAGCCGTTTAGTGCAAGGGAAGCCGCCCGCTCGCCATTACGAACATAAGGAAACAGGGGCTTTCATCACGCTCCCGCCCCTTCCAGAAAACGACAGAGTAATGGAGCATCACCTCGTCGCCGTGCGGGGGACGCTGGACGGTTTCGGCATCGCCGATCCAACCGCCTTCGCCGCGGAAGTCCAAAAGGCGGGATGAGAGTTTTTCTAGAATTGTTTAGTTCGACTTCAAGGCAAAAACTCATTAGGGATCGCTTATGGATAAGGAGAGGGAGCCAGCGAAATTCCAACTGGCACCATATAATCGGGACTTGAGCGACGACGTCCTCCTGGGTGACTTGCTTGCTGTCGCCCAAAAGCTTGGCAAGGACTACGTCACAAAAGTCGAGTACGACAAGTTAGGAAGACTTTGCGCTTCGACGCTCCAGAACCGCTTCGGATCGTGGTGCAAAGCACACGAATTGGCTGGCCTGCGCAAGATCCGCCATTTCGATGCAACAGCAGAGGATTGCATCAATGACCTCAAACTAATTGCAGTCAAGCTCGGCAAGACGACGCTCTCATCCAGCGAATACAGGCCTAACGGACGGTATAGCATCGAATTGATTGCAAGACGGTGCGGCTCGTTCAAAGCTGCGCTTGAACAGGCCGGGCTTACCCTATCACCAAAGTTTCATGAGACTCTGACGGATGAAGAACTTTTCGAGAATCTGGAACATCTTTGGGAAGCGCTTGGGCGACAACCGACAAAAAATGATTATCTCAAGCCGTTGTCACGCTACTCATGCGCCCCGTACATAAGGCGATTCGGTTCATATCGGAAAGCTCTCGAAGCATTTGCCGCCTCCTCCGAGTCGGAATCCCCAAGCCAGGGAAATGAAGGATTGAAAGTAACAGTCGTCTGCTCTATCTATGCCCCCTCGCAGATAAGGCATAAAACCTCTCGAAATGTTTCCTGGCGCCTGAGGTTTCTGGTGATGCGAAGAGATAACTTTATGTGCCGGCTTTGTGGCGTAAGTCCGGCATTGAAGCCAGGCACTTTATTGGTTGTCGATCACATTGAGCCTTGGGATTCTGGAGGGGAGACAGAAATGGAGAATTTGCAAACCCTCTGCGAGCCGTGCAACGGGGGAAAAAGTAATCTCCCTCTCATGGAATGCTAGCTCTGGCATCGCCACTTCTGGCAATAGACTCACCGGGAACGCGAGAAGAATATTGCTCTCCGGTTCCAAAACTCTGTTTGGAATCGGACAACACGATAGACAATTAGGAACTCCAATGGACTATCCCTTCGCGGCCTTGGTGGGGCAGGAGCAATTGAAGACGGCCCTGCTCGTAATTGCCGTGAATCCCACGATCGGCGGCGTGCTGATTCGCGGCGAGAAAGGCACGGCCAAGAGCACGGCCGCACGCGCTCTGGCCGCGCTGTTGCCGCCGGTGCGGCTCGTTACTGGCTGCGCGTTTCACTGCGATCCTGATTCGCCCTGGACCGAATGTCCGCATTGCAGCGCCCTCGCCCAACGTAATGCGGTCGAGATGGCCGTGCCCTTTGTCGATCTGCCACTCGGCGCTACCGAGGATCGGGTTTTGGGCAGTCTCGATTTCGAGCGTGCCTTGCGCGAGGGGCGGCGAGCGTTTCAGCCGGGACTGCTCGCCGCGGCGCATCGCGGGGTTCTCTACATCGATGAGGTCAATTTGCTGGCGGATCATCTTGTCGATGTCTTGCTCGATGCGGCGTCGATGGGGACCAACACGGTGGAGCGCGAGGGGGTGGCGGTGCGGCATCCGGCTCGCTTTCTTCTCATCGGCACGATGAATCCGGAAGAGGGGAACCTGCGGCCGCAGCTGCTCGATCGCTTCGGCTTGGCCGTGCAGGTGGTCGGGCCGCGCGATCCAGGGCTGCGTGCCGAGGTGGTTCGTCGCCGCTTGGCGTTTGAGAGCGATCCGGCCGCGTTCGACGAGCGCTGGGCCGACGAGCAGAACGCGCTCCGCGAGCGCGTCGTTGCGGCGCGGGCGCTGTTGCCGGGGATTGTGCTGGAGGATGGGCTGCTGACACTTCTGACGCGCCTGTGCTGCGAGCTGGATGTGGATGGCTTGCGGGCTGACATCGTGCTGCACAAGACGGCGTGTGCGCTGGCCGCGCTCGATGGCCGCATGCATGTCGGTCTGGAAGATATTCGCGCGGCGGCGGAGCTGGTGCTTCCGCATCGCCGCCGTCGCCGGCCCTTCGAGCGCCCGGAGTTGGACCGCGAGCAGTTGAATGAGGCGTTATCGAAGATGGAATCGCAACCGGATCAGGAGGCGAGCGGGGTTGCGTTAGCGCCCCGAGAGAAGGAAGCACTCGGGGCGCTAACGCAACCCCGCTCGCCGGAGAACGAAGCCCTCGGGGCGCTGACGCAACCCCGCTCGCCGGAGAACGAAGCCCTCGGGGCGCTGACGCGACCCCGCTCGCCGGAGAACGTCTTCTCGCCTACTCCGATCGAAAATGTGCGGCGAATCGAGGTATCCGCGACAACCGCGCGAAGCGAGCAAGGCCGGCGCAATCGCAGTTCCAGCCGCGAACGCGGTCCCTACATACGGGCCGTGCCGGATGAAGCGCCGGTGGATGTCGCCATTGATGCCACGCTTCGCGCCGCGGCACGGCATGGGCTGCAACCGGGCGGCGGCATGACGATCGAGCGTTGCGACCTGCACCGCAAGGAACGCACCGGCCGAACCGGCACGCTCATTCTCTTCGTGGTCGACGCCTCCGGGTCGATGGCGGCGCGGCAGCGCATGGCAGCGGTGAAAGGATCCGTGCTCGGCTTGTTGCAAAGCGCTTACGAACAGCGCGACGAGGTCGGCGTCATCGCGTTCCGCGGACCGAACGCCGAGGTTTTGCTGCCGCCGACGCGCGGCATCGACATTGCCGAACAGACGCTGCGCGTCCTGCCGACGGGTGGGCGAACGCCCCTGGCTCATGCCCTGGTGCTGGCCCGCGAGACGATTCAGCAAAGCCAGCGATCGGCTCCCGATCGTCCCGTGCTTCTGGTGCTGCTCAGCGACGGCAAGGCCAACGTCGGTTTGCCGGAGTCTCCCGGCGATCCGTGGCAGCAAGCTCTGCAAGCCGCCGCGAATCTGGCCGCGGACGGCACTCCCGCGCTGGTGCTGGACACGGACGCCAGCTTTGTCCGCGTGGGGCGAGCGCGGCAACTGGCGGATGCGCTGGGCGCGGAATACTTGCCGTTGGAGAAATTATCGGCGGAGACGCTGATTCTGAAAGTGCGCCAACGGATGAAGGGATGAACATGACGGCACGGCTGATTATCGCGGGCACGCACAGCGGCGCCGGCAAGACGACGATTGCGGCCGGCTTGATAGCCGCACTACGGCGGCGTGGGCTGACGGTGCAGCCGTTCAAGGTCGGTCCCGACTACATCGACGCCGGCCATCACACCGCCGCCGCGGGCCGGACTTGCCGCAATCTCGATACGTGGATGATGCCACCCGAAGCCGTCTGTTCCTTGTTCGCTCATGCCAGTCGAGATGCGGACATAGCCATCGTTGAAGGCGTCATGGGCGTATTCGATGGGGCCGGCTATGACGACCAGACCGGCAGCACGGCCGAGGTCGCCAAGCTCCTGCAAGCTCCCGTGATTCTGGTAATCGATGCGAGCAAGATGGCCCGCAGCGCCGCGGCCCTGGCCCTGGGGTATCAGCGCTTCGATTCCAATCTGCCCCTATCCGGCTTCATCGCCAACCGCGCCGGCAGCGATCATCACGGCGCGGGCGTGGCTAGTGCCATCGAGAAGGCGACCGGCTTGCCGGTACTCGGTTGGTTGCCGCGGGACGAATGCTTGAAATTTCCGGAGCGCCATCTGGGCCTGGTCCCCGCGGCGGAATCGACCGACGGCTCCGCGTTCGTGGGTGCAGCCTGCGAAGCCGTGACGCGCCACCTCGATGTGGATCGCCTCCTCGCACTGGCGAGAACTCCTCCTCGTTCCCACGCTCCGCGTGGGAACGCACGCCCGGACGCTCCGCGTCCCGTCGCCGCGAGGGAACGTGTGATCCTCGCCGTGGCGCGCGATGAGGCGTTTCATTTCACCTACGAGGAGAACCTGGAGTTGCTCCAGGCGACGGGTGCTCGGCTGGCGTTTTTCAGTCCGCTGCACGATGCGGGCCTGCCGGAAGGTACGTCGGGAGTGATCCTCAGCGGCGGATTTCCGGAAGTCCACGCCGACCGACTTGCCGCCAACGTCTCGATGAAGCAAGCTCTCCGCGACGCTTATGAGCGCGGCTTGCCCATCTATGCCGAATGTGGAGGGCTTATGTATTTGACCCAAGCGATCGTCGATCTCGATGGCCGCGAACATCGCATGGCTGGTCTCTTACCGGGGCGCTCGGTGATGGGCAAGCGGCTGACGCTCGGCTATCGGCTGGCGCGAGCGGTTGGTTCCTCCTGGCTGTTCGCCGGCGGCGAGACCGTGCGCGGCCACGAGTTTCATTATTCGCACTGGGCGGATCGGCCCACGGACGTTCCTTCGGCTTACATGCTGCTGCCCAGCAGCGGCGTGGGCGAACCGTGGGCAGACGGCGCTTGTGTGGGCAATCTGTGGGCTTCTTATGTTCATCTGAATTTTTGGGCGAAGCCGGAGTTGGCCGAGCGCTTCGTGGCGGCCGGTCGTGGATGAGGACCAACATGGGCAATTCTTCGCTCGATCTACGGCGTGGACTCCTGGCGATGCTAGGAACCAATGTGATGGGTTGCCTGGCGGCCATGCAGTTCTTGACCGTCGCCCCGCCCCTGATTCGCGGATCGCTTTCGGAGACGGAACTAGGGCGAGCGGTGGGATATTTTCCCCTTGTTGGGTTGCTAATCGGCGGTTTCTTAATGGGAATCGATCGCCTCCTCGGCTTGTTCCTGCCGCCGGGCGTGTCGGCCGCCCTTGTGCTAACGGCCTGGATTCTGTGCACCGGAGCGCTGCATCTGGACGGCTTTCTCGATACTTGCGATGGCTTGTTCGGCGGCCGGACGCCGGAAGAGCGCCTGCGCATCCTGCGCGACGAGCGCGTTGGGGCGTTCGCTGTGATCGGCGGCATCCTGCTCCTCTTGGTGAAGTTCCAGAGCTTGGCCTCGCTTCCCAGTCGCAGCGCGGCCCTCTGCCTGGCTCCGGTGCTCGGTCGTTGGGGCATGTCCGTTGCCGTTGTTGCGTTTCCCTATGCCCGCTCCGAGGGGTTGGGGCGTGTCATGAAAGATCGTTCGGGATGGGGCCAGGTGGTGCTGGCCAGCGCGATCGCGGCCACTGGGGCATGGTTCATCGCCGGTCCGTTTGGATGGTTGGCTTTACTTCTATGCGGAGCGCTGATGTTCCTTATCGCGCGTTTTGTCATGAAGCGGCTGCCGGGATTGACGGGCGACATTTATGGCGCTATCTGCGAGTTGCTCGAAGTGCTTGTGCTTCTCAGTTTCGTGGCGAGCGAGAGGAGGTGAGCCATGCCGATCGCGCCGCGCTCGCAAGTGCTGGATGTACCGCTCGCCGTACATGGCGCGCCGGACCCTGCGGAGCTGCGCCGGTTTGGTGTGCGTCCTGAAGAATTACTTGATTTCAGTTCGAACATCAATGCTTATGGCCCATCCCCAATGGTGCGCGAGGCCGTCGCGCGGACGCCGCTGGATCGCTATCCGGATGATGAGGCGCTGGCCTTGCGTACCGCCCTGGCGGAATATCTGGGCGTCGCTCCGCAGTGTATCCTTGCAGGAAACGGCTCAGCGGAGTTGATCTGGTTGGCGTCGTTGGCGTTTCTCCGTCCACTCGATCGTGTGTTAGTCCTTGGACCCACTTTTGCTGAGTACGCGCGTATGGCGGTGCTTGGAGGCGCTCGCCTGAAAATTCATCTTGCCAAGGAGGAAAATGGTTTTGCTCTATCGCCTACGGAAGTCTATGATCGTCTCGATTCGTGGAAGCCACGCATTATCTTCCTTTGCAATCCGAACAATCCGACAGGCACAGCACTTGACTCCCATGTAGTTGAGAAATGGATCAATAGCCATCCACATACTATCTTCATCGTGGATGAATCTTATTGGACCTTTGCTCCAGGCATCGGTTCCGTGATCGATACGCAGCGGGACAACGTGCTGGTATTGCGGTCCATGACCAAGGATTTCGCGCTCGCTGGGCTGCGTTTGGGCTATGCCGTCGGCGCGGAGGTATTGATTACCGCGCTGGCCCGTATGCGTCCGCCGTGGACCGCTAACGCCCTGGCACAAGCGGCGGGGATAGCCGCCTTGCACGATCGAGAACACCTGGCGCGTACCGTGGAATTGCTGGCTGCGGCGAAACATGAGTTGATGGCGGCACTCGCGGATCTGGGGATGAGCGTGCTGTCTTCCGCCGCTCCCTTCTTTCTTGTCGGCGTCGGAAATGGCGCCGCCGTTCGCAGCGCCTTGCTCTCCAAGGGCATCCTGGTCCGCGATTGCGCCTCGTTCGATTTACCCGAATACATCCGTATTTGCACGCGCCGGCCGGAAGAGAACGCCCGGCTTATCGCCGCCCTCCGCGAGGTGATCCATGCCGGCTAAGACGCTCATGCTGCAAGGGACCAGCTCATCGGTGGGCAAAAGCGCGCTGACGGCGGCGCTGTGCCGCCTCTTCGCGCGCCGGGGTGTGCGGGTGGCTCCGTTTAAGGCGCAGAACATGTCAAACAACGCGGCGGTCTGTGACGACGGCGGCGAGATTGGCCGCGCTCAGGCCGTGCAGGCCGCCGCCGCGGGCATCGCGCCGACGCCCGATATGAACCCTGTCCTCCTCAAGCCCGAAGCCGAGTCACGCTCCCAAGTCATTGTCCTGGGCCGGCGCTGGCAAACGCTCGGGGCCAGTAGCTATTTTCGTCGCAAAGAGGAGCTGTGGCCCATCGTCACCGCTGCTCTCGATCGGCTGCGCGCGGCGTATGAGTTGGTGATTATTGAAGGTGCGGGTAGTCCGGTGGAATTGAATTTGCGCTCTTTTGACGTCGTGAATATGGGCATTGCACGCTATGCCAGAAGCCCGGTGCTGCTTGTCGGCGACATTGATCGTGGCGGGATATTCGCACAGATACTTGGAACCTTGTGGCTTTTGGAAGACGATGAGCGGGCTTTGGTGCGAGGCTTGATCGTCAACAAGTTCCGTGGTGATCACCGTCTGTTCGTCGATGGCGTGCGCATACTGGAAGAACGCGGCGGCGCTCCGGTCCTCGGCGTGGTGCCGTATCTATCGGATCTGGCGCTGCCCGAAGAAGACGCTGTTGCTCTCGACACCGATAAGGGACGGTCTCCTGCCAGCATCCGCGATATTGCTGTCATCCGTTTGCCGCACATCGCCAATTTCGACGATTTCGATCCGCTTCGTTCGGAAAGCGGCGTGCGCTTACGCTACGTGGACTCCCCCGCTGCCCTCGGCAATCCCTCGGCCGTCATTCTGCCGGGAACCAAGAGCACTTTGGCCGACCTTGCCTGGCTGGCGGAGAAGGGATTGGATACGGCGATCCGCCGTCTGGCCGCGCAGGGCACGGCGGTGGTCGGCATCTGCGGCGGCTATCAGATGCTCGGGAGCATGATCCGCGATCCCCAGCGTGTCGAGTCCGGCGTGGAGGCGATGCCTGGCCTGGGATTGCTTCCGGTGGAAACCGTCTTTGCCGGTGAGAAAGCCGTCTATCAGTCACGTGCGCGCATCATGGATGGGCCGGGCTGGTTGGCGGATCTGCGCGGCCAGACGCTCGAAGGCTACGAGATTCACATGGGCCGTACGCGGAGCGAAACCTCGTGGCTGGAAATAACGTCCCGCAATGGTCAGCAATGCAAGGAAAGGGATGGCAGTATCGGCGCGGAGGGGCGAATTTGGGGATGCTATCTGCACGGGCTGTTCGGGAATACGCCGCTGCGCCGAGCATGGTTGGCCAGTCTCCCGGCGGGCGGCAGCAATATAACAACAAACGATCCCACATGTTTCGATGTGTCACTGGATCGATTAGCCGATACGGTGGAGGCCGCGTTGGATATGAAACGCTTGGAAGCGATCCTCGCAGTAAGCTGATTCGAAAGGGAATCGCAATGGAACCAGATATACCGGAACTGCACAAGCAGCGCATGATCCGCCGGAAAGAAGCGTTCGAGGAGCGCAAGGCCCGCGCGACGCACGAAAAAGGGTTGCTCCTCGTTCATACCGGCGCGGGCAAAGGCAAGACCACAGCGGCCCTGGGATTGGCGTTTCGCGCTTTGGGTCAGGGACTCAAGGTTGGCATCGTTCAGTTTATCAAAGGCGCCATACCGACCGGCGAGGCAGCTCTGGTTCGCCGGCTGAATCTACCCATTGAAATGCACACGATGGGCGACGGCTTCACCTGGAACACCCAGGACCGCGAGCAAGACATCGCCAGCGCCCACAAAGCGTGGGAGCGAGCTGTCGCCCTTCTTCGCGATGAATCGTTCGGTCTGGTCATTCTCGATGAGCTGAATGTTGTTTTGAACTACGATTACTTGCCGCTGGCTGAGGTGCTCGACGAGCTGCGGAACAAGCGCGCGATGCTGCACGTCGTCGTCACGGGCCGCAATGCCAAGCAGGAATTGATCGACCTGGCCGACCTGGTGACTGAGATGAAACTGGTCAAGCACCCGTACCGCGAACAGGGGATAAAGCCTCAAAAAGGGATCGAATACTAGTACTATCCTCGTTCCCACGCTCTGCGTGGGAACGCACGTCCGGACGCTCTGCGTCCCGTCCCGCGCGAGACCCCGGCGCGACGCGGAGCGTCGCAACCGTGCGTTCCCACGCAGAGCGTGGGAACGAGAGAAGCCGAAAACCGGAGGATGCACCCATGAAACCCGCCGTCTTGTTTGTTGGACATGGCAGCCGCGATCCGGAAGGAACGCAGGAATTTTGCCGACTTGTGGAATTGTTCGGCTCCGCCGATCCGCAGCGGATCGTTGAGCACGGATTTCTTGAGTTTGCCAAGCCCGTCATCACGGATGCCGTGGATCGCTGCGTGGCGCGCGGCGCGCGTACGGTTGCCGTGCTGCCGGGGATGCTCATGGCCGCCGGCCATGCAAAGAACGATATTCCCAGCGAGATTCACGAAGCGCGGCACAAGTATCCCGATGTGCGTTTCCATTATGGCCGGCATCTGCACCTGCATGCCAAGATCCTCGAACTGTGCCGGATACGTATTGAGGAAACGCTGAATGCGGCGCGGCCGGTGGAGCGCAAGGACACGTTGTTGCTCGTGGTTGGCCGCGGCAGTAGCGACCCCGACGCCAACGCCGACGTCGGCAAAGTGGCGCGGATTCTCTGGGAAGGCATGGGCTTTGGCTGGGCGGCGGCCGCCTACATCGGCGTGACCACGCCCTTGTTGCCCGAAGCGCTTGAGCGCTGTCACCGTATGGGTTTCGCGCGTATCATCGTATTTCCGTTCTTTCTATTCACCGGCGTATTGGAGAAGCGCATCCGCCATTTGACGATCGAATTCGCGCAACGGCATACCGAAGGCGAATTCCTCTGCACCGGTTATCTCAACGTCCATCCGCTGTTGCTCGATGTATTTATCGAGCGGGCCGAGGAAGCACTTCACGGCAGCCCCAATATGAACTGCGAGCTATGCAAATACCGCGTGCAGCTGCCCGGTTTCGAGCAGGCCGTCGGCCAGCCGCAAGCCGGCCATCATCACCATGTCCGCGGCATCGGTCAGGACGGCGATGTACACGGCCACGATCATCATCACCATCATCATCATCACTGAGACGATCATGCAGCGCATGGGAACATTCTGGGGTGTCGGGGTTGGACCGGGCGATCCGGAACTGGTGACGCTCAAGGCGGCGCGAGCCCTCGCCGAGGTGGATTGGATTTTCTGTCCGGCGGAGTCCACACAGGGAGCCGGCTTTGCCGCGCGCATCGTGGCACCGCTCGGCTTGCCGGCAGCGAAATTTCGCCCGGTGCCTCTGAACATGTCGCGGCAGCGCGACACGGCGCTAGAAGCGTATCGGAGCGCGGCGAAAGAGATCGTGGCCGAGCTGCGGCAGGGCCGGTCGGCGGCCTGGATCGCGGAGGGCGATCCGCTGTTTTACAGCACCTTCCCGTACATCGCCGAGCAAGTTCGCCTTCTTTGCGCGGAGACGCGAATAGAAGTGGTGCCGGGCGTGTCAGCGGTGCAGGCTGCCGCCGCTCGCGTCGGCCTGCCGCTCGCCCGCCTCGACGAAGCGATGGCCGTTCTCCCCGCCGCCTATGGACTGGAACGATTGCCGAAACTGCTCGATTCGTGCGCGACTGTGGCTTTGCTCAAGGTCCATTCCGTCTTCGATTCGTTGCTGGACCGGCTCGATGAACTGCCGAAGGATTTACAGACTGTTTATCTCGAAAAAGTCGGCACATCGGAGGAGCGAACGACAACCGATTTGCATTCGCTGCGTGGGCAAAAATTGCCGTATTTCTCGCTTGTTCTCTTGCGGCGCGGAGGCCAAAGGCGAGCGGGGTCGCGTAAGCGCCCCGAGATGGATAATAACTCGGGGCGCTTACGCGACCCCGCTCGCCGGAAATCGTGTCTGTTCATCGTTGGCCTCGGACCGGGGGCGCGCGAGACGATGACGGGACAGGCGCTGGACGCGCTCCGTCTTTCGCGCGTGGTCATCGGCTACAGCGGTTATTTCGACGGGATCGCCGATTTGCTTGAAGGCAAGGAATGTCTCGCGTTGCCTTTAGGCTCAGAGAGAGAACGGGCACAGCTCGCAGTTGAGCGTGCCCGTGCGGGCGAGCCCGTGTGCGTGATTTCCAGCGGCGACGCCGGCATTTATGGCATGGCCAGCCTGGTGCTGGAAACACTGGAAACCGCGGGAGGGGATGCCGGCGTGGAGGTAGCCGTTATCCCCGGCGTGTCGGCCGTGAACGGCTGCGCCGCGCTTCTGGGCGCGCCTTTGGGCCATGATTTCGCCGTTATCAGCTTGAGCGATCTTTTGACGCCGTGGGAACAAATCGAGAAGCGCCTTGTCGCGGCGGCGCGAGCCGATTTTGTGCTGGCCCTCTTGAACCCGCAAAGCGCGCGGCGCGGCTGGCAGTTGCGCCGCGCGCAAGAGATATTGCTCCAGGCGCGTTCGCCGGAAACACCGACCGGCATCGTGCGGCAGGCGTATCGTCCCAGCCAATCGATAGAGATTACCACGCTCGGGCGATTGACGGAATCAAACGTTGATATGTTCAGTACCGTGATTATCGGCAACTCCCAGACGCGCCGGTTCGGTGACAAGCTCGTGACACCGCGAGGCTATTCGGCGAGCGGGGTCGCGTTAGCGCCCCGAGAAGTGGAAACCCTCGGGGCGCTAACGCGACCCCGCTCGCCGGAGATCATCGACGAGAGTTTCCGCATCATCGAGCGGGAAATCGGCGAGCATGGATTCGCCGCCGCGGAGTGGCAGGTGGTTCGCCGCATGATTCATGCCTCCGGCGACATGGAGTTGGCCCGGCTGGTTTGCTTCCACAACGGTGCCGTCGCCGCCGGAGTGCAAGCCTTGCGGCACGGGGCGCCGATTGTTACCGACGTGCGCATGGTTGCCGCGGGACTCAACAAGGCGGCGCTGGAAGCGCTGAGCCTCCGTGTGCATTGTTTTCTCGATGATCCCGAGGTGGAACGCCGAGCCGCCGAGGGAGGGCGAACACGCTGCGCCTGCGCGATGGAGAAAGCGATGGCCACGGTGAAGCGGGCCGTCTACGTCATTGGCAACGCGCCCACGGCACTTTTGGCTTTGTCCGAGGGCATCCGCCGCGGTGCGGTCCAGCCCCTTCTTGTGGTGGCGGCCCCGGTCGGGTTTGTCGCGGTGGAGGAGAGCAAGGAAAGAGCTTTCGGCCTGGAAGTGCCGCTGATCGGCGTGCGCGGCCGCAAGGGCGGCAGTGCCGTCGCTGCCGCGGCGGTGAACGCTCTCTTGTTGATGGCGGAGGAGGCACGGCAATGACGATGGAGCCGCTGGTGGTGATCGGCATTGGCCACGATGGTCCGATAGGACTTTCGCCGGAGGCGCGCGATCACATCGCGCGAGCCGAAGTCCTCGCCGGCGGCGCGCGGCATCTCAGCTTCTTTCCAGAATGGCAGGGTGAAAAGATCGTTTTCGATGGGGAAATACCGCAACGGATCGCTCGAATTAAGGAATGCGCCGCGGAGCGGAAGACCGTTGTACTGGCTTCGGGCGATCCGTTGTTTTACGGCATCGGCCGCCTGCTCTTGGAGGCGTTTCCGCGGGAGCAACTGCTGCTTCTGCCGCATCTTAGCTCGGTGCAACTTGCCTTTGCACGAATCAAAGAGACATGGGACGATGCCTGCATCGTCAGCCTGCATGGCCGGCCCATACAGGCACTCTTGCCGGCCTTGCGTCGCTGCGAAGACAAGATCGCCGTGTTCACCGATGCCCGCAATTCTCCCGCGGCGATTGGGACTTTCCTGCGCGAAGCTGGCTGTGCGGAGGAATACCGAATTTGGGTATGCGAGAACCTTGGGGGCGTCGAGGAACGCGTCTCGTGCTGGATGCCGGATGAGATAGAACGAGAGGCTTTTTCTCCCTTGAATGTCGTTATTCTCTTGCAAGGACCGGACGCGGAGCGTCCCAGACGTGCGTTCCCACGCGGAGCGTGGGAACGAGGAGAACATCCACTCGGCATTCCCGATCAGATGTTCCACCATCGAACGCGGCGCGGCGAGCTTATCACACGGCGCGAGATACGCTTGCTCTCACTCTGCTATTTGGAACTTTGTCCGTTCGAAATCCTTTGGGATGTGGGCGCAGGCAGCGGCTCGGTATCCATCGAAGCTGGGTGCCTCAACCAGAGTTCGAAGATATTTGCGATTGAAAAAGACGGTGAAGCCTATCAGAACCTGGAAGACAACGTCCGTGCATTCGGCGCGCTCGGCGTTCACCCCATTGCCGGTGTTGCTCCAGATGTGTTCGCGCAATTGCCCGATCCGGATGCCGTCTTTATCGGCGGCAGCGGCGGCAAGCTCGAAGCGATCCTGGGCGCGGCGCTGGAACGACTGAAACCCGGGGGACGCCTAGTCATCAATTGCATCACGCTGGATAACCTCGCGCGCGGCTGGAATTGGCTGCGCGACCACGGGGCGCAGCCGCGAGTAACCTCCGTGCAACTGGCGCATTCCCGGCCGCTCGGTTCTCTGTACAGCCTGGAACCGGATAGCCCCTTGTTCATCTTGCAGGCGAGGAAGGAATGAACTCGTCGATGAAAGCCGCGCTGATCGCCGTCACTCGTGGCGGACTCGAACAGGCTCGCCGTCTGCGCGCACGCCTGAAACTCGGCGAGATTCATCGTCCGGCCCACCTTGGCGATTCGGCCCGTTCGTGGGAGCATTCCTTCACTGGCGCTCTGTCCGAACAAGTTCCTGCCCTGTTCGCCGGCTGCGATCAACTGATTTTCTTCCTGGCGGCCGGGGCGGTGACGCGCTTGATTGCTCCGTGCCTGGTATCGAAGACGAGCGATCCCGGCGTGCTGGTCGTGGATGAAGCGGGCCATTTCGTGATCTCCTTGTTGTCCGGCCATCAGGGCGGGGCCAATGCTTTCGCTCGCACCGTCGCCGGCTGCCTGGGCGCCACGCCCGTCATCACCACGGCGTCAGACGTTCTCGGTGGCTTTCACATCGATGAGCTAATGAACACATATGGTTGGATCGCTGAACCGGAGGGCCGTCTCAAGGCGACGGCTGCGGCCCTTGTCAACCACGAGCCGGTGGCCATCGTGCAAGAAATCGGCGGCCGCGGATGTTGGCTCGATGAGACCGCGTTGCCCGACAACGTGATTTTCGCTCACGACGTGCGCGGTTTGCAAGGACGGCGCTTTGAGCGCGTCTTGTGGATCACCGACCGCCTCGTACAGGATTGTCATGGACTGGACGAGCAACGCATCCTCTGGCTTCGTCCGCCCAGCCTGGCCCTGGGCGTCGGCTGCGAACGGGGCATCTCCACTGAGGCGCTTGCCGACGGTCTGGTGCGATTTCTGCACGAGCACCGCGTGGCACGGGCCAGCATTCACATGCTTGCCAGCGTGGATCTCAAGGAGGATGAGACCGCCTTGCTTGAATTGGCGAAACGGCACGATTGGCAAACGGCTTTTTATTCTCCCGACGAGTTGGCGCGGGTGAGCGGCATAAGGAACCCATCGCCGGTAGTGGAAAAGTGTGTCGGCACGCCGGGCGTGGCGGAGCCGGCCGCTCTCTTGGCCGCCGGCGCACCGTGCCTTTTGGTCGAGAAACAAGTGGTGACTTCGCCTTTATCACCGCGGCGGATGACCTTCGCGCTTGCCCGCCTCGCTGCGTTCCACGAGCGGACGGCGGCGGGCCGAGTGATCTTCGCCGGCGCCGGGCCGGGCGATCCGGAATTGCTCACTCTCAAGGCGCGCGAGGTGCTTCGCCGGGCCGAGGTGATTATCTACGCCGGCTCGCTCGTTCCCGAAGCGGTGCTGCGGCACGCGCCGGCAACGGCCGTGCTGCACAACTCGGCACATTTGACGCTGGAACAGGTGATGGAAATCACGAAAACAGCGGTGAATCAAGGCAGGTGCGTGGTCCGCCTCCATTCGGGCGATACCAGTCTCTACAGCGCCATTCAGGAACAGCTTGCCGTTCTCGAAGACGCGGGGATCGATTGCGAAGTCATTCCGGGCATCAGTTCGTTTCAGGCGACGGCCGCCGTCCTCAAGAGCGAGCTGACGTTGCCCGAGATCGTGCAGACCGTCATCCTCACGCGCGGCGAGGGGCTAACGAAGATGCCGCCCGGCGAATCGCTGGCATCGTTGGCCCAGCACAAGGCCACGCTCTGCATTTTCCTGAGCGCCCGGCTGGCCGAGGAGGTACAGGCGCAGCTCCTGACGGCCTATCCGCCCCAGACGCCGGCTGCCATCGCTTACCGCATCAGTTGGCCGGATGAACAGATCATCATTACCACATTGTCGAATTTGGCCGAGGAGGTCCACCGTCATCGACTGACGCGGACTGCGCTTTTTCTGGTGGGCGAAGCGATCGGCGGACGCCGCAATCGTTCGCGGCTTTATGATCGGACTCATGGGCATTTGTTTCGGGCGAGGAGCCGTGATGAAACGCATCCTTCTCTTGAGCGGGACGAGTGAAGGTCCGCTTCTGGCCCGCGCCTTGCTCGACGCCGGCTTCCAGGTGCGGGCTACCGTCACGCGCCCAGAAGCGAAGGACAATCTGTTTGGCCCGCTGTTGAGCGTGAAGGGAGGACAGGCAACTCGGCTATCCGTGGAAGTCGGCGGCTTCACGGAGCCGAGCTTGGCGGAATTTCTCAGCCGTGGCGGGGCTGACCTCGTGCTCGACGCTACGCACCCCTTCGCCGTGCGGATCACGCGCATCGCCCAGAGTATTTGTGAGCGTATGCAGATGCCTTATGTGCGTTATGAGCGCCCAGATTGGACGCCTCCCGCCGGCACGCATTTCGCAGACTCTTATACCGAGGCTGCCGCCGTCTTGCCGTCCCTGGGTTCGCGCGTCATGCTGACCATCGGCGCCAAGCAGCTCAAACACTTCGCCTCGCTGCGGGGCCGACTGACGATGTTCGCGCGCATCTTGCCCTCGCCCTTGTCGCTCGGGCAAGCCCTGGAGTCGGGTTTCGCCGAGGAAAACCTGGTGCGGCTGCGGCCGCCGTTTTCCATCGAGCAAAACCGCGAGCTATTCCGCCGCTGCGAGGTCGATGTTCTGGTGACGAAGGCATCGGGACGAGAAGGCGGCGTCATCGAAAAAGTCACCGCCGCCCGCGAGCTGGCCATGAACGTGTTGATGATCCGACGGCCGGAACCAACCGGATCGGGCAGCGCGACCACGATCGAGGATGCGGTATGCGTCTGCCGGCGATTGGTCGAAGAATAGAACACGGATGAACACGGATTGGACGGATTTACACGGATAATAAAAAGAGAATAAAAAGATCATTTTTTTTGTTTTTCTTACTGATCCGTGTAAATCCGTCCAATCCGTGTTCATCCGTGTTCTATTCTGGGCAAATTTCCGCGGAGAACGAGATGGACCGGCCAAATGAGAAGCTGCGTTCCGGTTATACGACGGGCGCCTGCGCCGCGGCCGCGGCCAAAGGGGCGCTCCTCGCCTTGGTCTATCAGCAGATTTTTGACGAAGTTGCCATTCGCTTGCCGCAAGGACAGCAGGTGAGGTTCCGTCTGCACACGTGTTCGTCCACGCCCGAGGAGGGACGGAGCAGCGTCATCAAGGATGCGGGCGATGATCCGGATGTGACCGACAAGGCCGAGATTTGCGCGCGCGTCGGCTGGTGCGATACGCCCGGCGTTTCTTTCCGGCGCGGCCAGGGAGTTGGTCTCGTGACCAAGATGGGGTTGCCCGTCCCTCCCGGTGAGCCGGCGATCAATCCCGTGCCGCGCCGCATGATCGCCGAGGCGGTGCAGGAAGTTCTCGACTCGGAAAGTGAGGAGTGGGGAGCGAGAAGTGAGGAGAACAAACACCCTCCTCACTCCTCACTCCCCACTCCTCATTTTCCACCCGGTGTCAGCGTGGAGATTTCCGTTCCCAGCGGCGAGGAGATCGCGAAAAAGACGTTCAATCCCCGCCTGGGCATCGTGGGCGGCATCTCCATTCTGGGCACCACGGGCATCGTCACGCCGTATTCGACGGCGGCGTGGCTGGCCAGCGTGGTGCAGAGCATCGACGTGGCCGCCGCCCAGGGTTGCCGGCATCTCGTTCTGACGGTGGGCGCGCGCGGCGAACGGACGGCGCGGCAGCTGTTCGATTTGCCCGAGGATGCTTTCATCCAAATCGGACCTTTTTTCGCCGATGCTCTGCGTCACTGCCACCGGGCCGGCATTGCCAGAGTCAGCCTCACGGCGATGATCGGCAAGCTGGCCAAGTTCGCCGCCGGCAACGAATCCGTCCACAGCACCACCAGCAGCCAGGACTTTGATTTCCTTGCTCGTCTCGCTCGGGAGTCCACAGACCGGCGAGACGCCGGTCCCACCGATTTGTTGGCCCGCATCCGCACTGCCAACACGGCCCAGGAAGTCGCGGAAATGATCGCGGCGGCAGGACAGGTTTCGTTTTTCACGCGGTTGTGTGAACAAGCCTGGACGTTCGCCCGCGGACTGGTCGGCGACACGATGGCGGTGGAAATCGTTCTCACGGGTGTAGCAAGTGAAGTGCTGGGACGATACCCCAAGAATTAACCGCCAAGACGCAAAGGACGAAAAGGATGCAAAGGACGCAAAAGAAAGCAGAGAATAAATAGATTATTAAGCGGTTTAACGAAGGAATAAGGAGGTAAACAGGATCGTGAATTCCTCGGAATCCGATACCAACGCTTTTTCCGAAGCGGAGCGCGAGGCGATTTACCGCGTCATGCGCGGCCGGCGAGACGTGCGCGAGTTTCGACCCGATCCCGTTCCGGTTGAGGTGCTCGGCCGCATTCTGGAGATGGCCCATTACGCTCCGTCGGTGGGCTTCATGCAGCCGTGGAACTTCATCCTCATCACCTCGCTCGACATTCGCCGGCAGATCAAGCAGCTGTTCCAGGAACACAATGAACGCGAGGCGGCCCGGATTGCGGATGCGGAGCGGAAACGGCTATACGAACAACTCAAGCTGGAAGGGATTCTGGAAGCGCCCTTGAACCTCGTGGTGACGTGCGATCATCGCCGCGATGGTCCTTTCGTTCTCGGACGGGGACCGATGCCCCAGACCGATCTTTACAGCACGTGCCTCGCCATCGAGAACATCTGGCTGGCGGCTCGTGCCGAGGGCGTGGGAATTGGCTGGGTGAGCATCCTCGACCCGCAAGCCGTCGAGAGCATCCTGCAACTGCCGGCGGGAGTCGAGTTGGTCGCTTATTTGTGCGTGGGTTATCCCATTGAATTTCGCGCTCGGCCCATGCTGGAGGAAGTCGGCTGGAAGGAGCGCATGCGGCTGGATGATCTCGTTTATCAGGATCGGTGGGGAACGCGCTCGACGTTGTTTAACAGTTAGGGACTCGCGTGGTAGCTTTTCTTGTCGGTATACAGGTTGAGCCGATTGCGAATGTCCTGCGCTAGCTCCCGTTGACTGATCTTGTCCGCCTGCTCGGCCGCCTGTTTCGCGGTGCGGGCGGCTTCCTCGAACTGCCCCGTTTCCGCGTAGGCCGCTGCCAAGGCATCTAAAATCCGCGGGTCGCCGGCACCGGCGGCTTGATAAGCCTGGAGAGCATAATCGAGGGCTTGGCCGCCGTTGCGCTGCCGGGCGTCCGGGTGCGTGGCCAGCACCCAGGCCGTTTGTGCGGCGGCGAGCGGCCAATTGGCATCCAGGCGCAGCGATTCTCGATATTCCTTCTGGGATTCTTGTGGTCGCCCCAGGTGTTCCAGCGCGTAGGCGAGGGCGCGATGGTATTTGCTGCTTTGGGGCCGTAGGGCAACCGTCCGCTCAAAACAGTCGGCGGCTTCGAGCCATTTCCCCTGGGTCTGGAGCGCGCCGCCCAGGTTATAAAGCACGGGAGCGGAATCGGGAGTCTGGCCCGACAGACCTGCGAACTCCGGGGCGAGCTGAAGCGCCTGCTCGAAATGGTTCGCCGCCTCTTCGGGCTGTCCCATGTCCATCAGAGCAAGCCCGAGAAGGTTGTGTCCCTGCCCGGAGTTTGGATCTTCCTTCAAGTAAGCACGGAGGTACTTCGCGGCTTCGGCCGGCCGCTTCTCTCGCAATAAGATTTGTCCCAAGTTGTAATGGACCAGGGAATTTTCGGGGCCCAGACGCAGCGCTTCCTGAAAATGCCGATGCGCTTCCTCGATGTTGCCGCGATCGCTCAGCACTTGTCCCAGCGCGTTCTGAGCGCCGGCATCGGCCGGATTGCTTCGGACTCTTTCGCGAAAAAATCGCTCGGCCTTGTCCCGTCGTCCCTGCTTGGCATACGCATCATCCAAAAGTTTGTAGGCCATCCAGTTGTTCTCGGTCGCCTCGATGGCATGCGTCCACAACGTAACGCTATCACTCCACAAGGACGCTTGATGCCAGCTCAACAACATCAGCAGGGCCAACCCCGCCCCGGCCAGCCAGGCCCCAAGGCGCTCCTTATGAAGATGACGGCTCAGATCGGCCAATCCCCAGACGACGAGGAGAAAGATACCAATCAGGGGGAAATATGTGTAGCGATCGGCATGCGCCTGTCCGCCGACCTGGACGACGCCAATTACGGGCACCATCGTCCCCAGATACCACAGCCAGCCCACCAGGAAGTAGGGGCGGGATTTTCTCTCCCTCCAGGCAAGCCAAGTTAAACACGCAAGCAGCAGTCCCGCCGCCAGCGCTAGAGGGAAGCTCACCCGGCCATGCGGAAAAGGGTAAAAGACGGCGAGGTTCAAAGGCGCAATCGTCTGCCCGAGATACTGCACGTAAGCGAGCGAGCTATTGGCCAAGCGCTCGGACAAGGGCGTCAATTTCAGGGAATTGACCGCACCACCGCGATGCTGGGCTATGAGAGTCATCACGCAGGAAAAAAGCACGAGAACCAGCAGGGGCACTTTCTCAAGCAGCAGCCGGCGGGCAGATGCCTGAGCCGGCCAGCGGCGCAGAGGCCAATAATCCAGCAGCAAGAACAAAAAAGGAAGCGTTACGAGCATGGGCTTGGCCAGAAGACTGAGAGCCAAGAAAGCCACCACCAGCAGATAGCGGGACAGGCTGCCCGACCGAGCGTAACGGGTATAAGCGACGAGCGCCAGCATGCCAAACAGCGTGCTTAGCACGTCCTTGCGCTCCGTTACCCAGGCCACCGATTCGACGTGAAGCGGATGCACCGCGAAAAGGGCTGCGACGAGAGCGCTCGCGCCTCGAACCCCGGTCGCGCCGCGCAGCCAGACGAACAGCACCACGGTGCTGGCCAGGTGTAAGAGCAGGTTGGTCAAATGATAGCCCCACGGCCGCGTCCCGAAGAGTTGGGAATCCACCATCAACGACAGCCAAGTCAGGGGGTGCCAGTTTGAGGACAGAAACGTGGTCCACGCCCAAAGGAATCCATCCTTGCTCAGACCTGCTTGGACCTGGGGGTTTGCGGTAATGTACTCGGGATCGTCGAGATTGATGAAATCGCAGCGGAGCAAGGGGCTGAGCACAAGGAAAGGAATCGTCACAAGTAGTGCCGCAATCAGCCAATCTTTCCCACCCCACGAAATAGCGGGAGAAACCGAAACCGGCGCGGACGGCTCGGGAAGAGGGGAGGGCGTTCGGGTCTTTCGCGTTCGGCACGATGGACACAGTCCCGTTTTTCGATCCTTCCTGCGCAGAGTTGTTCCACAATTGGGACAGCGGTTGTCCTTCATTCGTGCGTTCTCTAGTCAGCTGATTTTTCCTGGGTGAGATGCTTTCCGGTCGGCGCTACCTACTCCATCGACGGAGTGTACTATACCAGGAGGAAGGGTAGCGGACAACGATCTTGGGGAAGGATGCGGCTCTCGATTATAATTCGTCTCGCAACGGCGCGACTGCCCGGATGTAAACGGGACTGAGGAAGCTACAATGTCCACCGCACTAAAGAAACTTGGGCCGGCAGATCACGGCCGGCCGATGACCTTGGAAGAGTTCATGGCCGGCGATTACGTCGGCGGCTACAAGTATGAACTCATTGAAGGGAAGCTCTACGTGTCGCCACTACCAAACCTGCCGGAAGATCGGGTAGAGGAGTGGATTTATTTTAAACTCAAACTCTACGCTCATTATCATCCGAACATCATCAACTATACCTCGAACAAAGCGCGTGTCTTCCTTCCTCGGCGCCGGCGCGTGACTGCTCCGGAACCGGATGTGGCAGCGTATCGTGATTTTCCGTTGGATGCTTCCTGGGATTCCGTTCGCTGGCAGGATGTCAGCCCGATTCTCGTGGTCGAAGTTCTATCCCCCGACAATCCCGACAAGGATCTCGTCCGCAACGTCGAATTGTATCTGCAAGTACCGTCGATCAAGGAATACTGGCTGTTTGATACACGCGATGGTTCTGAACAGTTTCGCTTGCAAGTGCGGCGTCGCTATGGCCGCCGCTGGCGTGTGCTGGAGTTTGGCCCGGGCGAAACCTACACGACCAAGCTCTTGCCCGATTTCACGCTGATTGTTGATCCCCGGAGCTGACGTTTTATGCCCGATGCCGCGCCGCCTCTGCTCGAACCCCAATTCCTTGCTCGGCTCGAACAACTGGAGCTGGTATCGCGCAAGATTTTTCTTGGCCGGCTCAAGGGCGAGCGGCGCAGCAAACGCAAGGGACAGAGCGTCGAGTTCGCCGACTATCGCAATTACGTCGTCGGCGATGATCTACGCTTTCTCGACTGGAACTTGTACGCTCGCCTCGACCGCCTCTTCCTGCGCTTGTTCATGGAAGAGGAGGATTTGCATTTTTACGTTCTGCTGGACAACAGCCTGTCGATGGATTTCGGCACGCCGACGAAATTGCACTATGCCAAACAGATCGCGGCGGCGCTGGGGTTCATTGGCCTGGTCAATCTCGATCGTGTTGTTGTTGAAGCATTCAACGAACGGTTGACTCAGACCATGCCGCCGTTGCGGGGCCGGCGCAGTTTGTGGCGGCTGCTCGATTTTCTTACGAAAATTGAAGCGGCGGGGCCGAGCGATCTGGCGCAGTCGCTGCGGAGTTTCAGCATCAAGTCGAGCGGCAAAGGGATCGTCGTCGTCCTCAGCGATTTCATGGACAAGGGCGGCTACGAGGAAGCGCTGCGTTATCTCGTGGCGCGGCAAATGGATGTGTACGTCATTCAGATTTTGTCGCAAGAGGAGATCGAGCCGGAGATTACCGGCGATTTGCAGCTGGTCGATGTCGAAGACGGCGATTTGGCCGAGATCACCGTCAATGGCCCGCTCTTGCGCCGCTACCAAGAAAACCTGGCCGCCTATCGCGCCGCTTTGCACGACTTTTGCACGCGCCGCGGCGTGACCTGCCTGTTCACCAGCAATCAGGTGCCGTTCGATCGCCTGGTGCTTACCTACCTGCGGCAGCGCGGTTTGGTTCGATAAGGCGAGCGGGGTTGCGTAAGCGCCCCGAGAGCGAGCGGGGTTGCGTAAGCGCCCCGAGAATTCCCTCGGGGCGCTTACGCAACCCCGCTCGCCATCACTCCACCAGGCCGAGCTTGCGCGTGTTGGCGATCGGATTGGTGCCGGGATTGATGGAGATGGTAGCGCTGCCGGTGAGCGTCAAGCGGTCGGCGATTAGCTGGCCGCCCATAACGTTGGTGCCCGACGAGCCGCTCATGGAGACCTTCGCGTAGGCGGCGTAAATCGTTCCCGTGATGTTCATGGTGCCCGAGCCGGATAAGGTGAGGGTCGGAGCGGCCGAGGTGAGCGTGCCGCGTTTCTGGAAGATACTGATCCCCTCGTACAATCCGCTTGCCGGCGGATTGATTGTCAGAGTGCCGCTGCCGGACAAGACAATGGCGTTGGCGCTGCTGCTCCAGTCGTTGTAAATCATGACCCCGGCCGTTTCGCCCGTCGCCATTTTCATGGTGGATGGTCCGGAGATGGTCAACCCGCCGCCTTGCAAATAATAGATTCCCGGCGTGCCGTCACTGTTGGCGTGGAGGATGGCGGTTGCTCCGCCGCTTACGGTAATGCCGCCCTTGTATATTCCGGGATACAGGTCCTTGGTGCCGGAGCTAATATGAAGGTTCGTCCCCTGTTGAGTTAAACCGAGCGCGACCGGATCGGGTTCGGCCAAGTTGCGGAGCGGATCGGGTGCGGGCGAGCCGTAATTAACAGTGGGTGACGCTCCGCTCAGCCCCGAAAGATGAGACAAAAGGGAACCGCCCAGCGATCCGGCCGCCTGATTGAGATTGAACTGCGAAGCGGTCACGGTGCCGAGGCTTGTTATGCTGATCGCGGTGGATGACTTGGAATTGACCTCCAATCCCCCGCTGATGAGAAGGGGACTGCTGCTGCTGTCGGAAAGAGCGCCCGAGGCCTTAAGACTGAGCAAAATGACGCCGTTGCTATCAGCTCCCCAGATGCCGCGAGCAACGGCGCGAGCACGAACGGGAATCGTGCCCGAACCGAACATACCACTGAATAGCCGGTCGGCGTTGTACTGGAGGTTCACCTCGACGTAGCCGGCCGGCAACTTTTTGCCGGCGTTGGGTCCGGATTGATAGGCCGAGGGAGAAACACTGACGGTAACGGTCGATTGCACTCCGTCATGGTTGAAGCCGTTGGCGGCGGCAGTGGACAGGGCGCTGGCCTTGGCGGTGCCGCTGGGGTCGGTCCCATGATTGGTGTTGTAGTTGGTGAACAGATCGGCGGCGGCGGCCAGCGCCGCGGTGTCGGCTGCCGCCTGCACGTGACGCCGATCTTCTATCAGAGTGCCCCCATCCACGACCAGCGCGACCATGCTCACCAAAAGCGACAGCGATAGGAGTGTCAACGGCATCACGCTGCTGTTGCGAAAGGAATTCGAGCGTACGGGGGAGGACCGCATGGGCAACTCTCCGGCGCAAAAGCTCAGTACGACATCGGCATTGTCGAGGTGCTGCTTAACGTGATAGGCCCCACCAGATAAAGCTCTGGAATCCAGTTGTAGCTGACCGTCACCGTCACCGTATTGCCCGTCGGCGTTTCGTAATCGCTGCTGATGTGGTAGGGCATGTTGTTGGAGTTCCAGGTGACGGTATAGGACAGCTGGGTCATGTCGAGGTTGGTGGCCATCGGGGCGATGGCATTGTTGTACACGTCCGACGCAGTGGCGGCGGCGTTGCCGGTTTCTTGCTGATACAGGCCGCCATGCACCGAGGCGTAGCGGGCGCCTTCGCGGGCCAACATGGCGATCTGTTGATAGCGGAAGATGCCGTAGCCGCCTATCACGGTGCTGAAAATGATGGACAGCAAAATCGGCAAGACCAAGACTGATTCCGTGGCGGCAAATCCGGATCGGCGCGAATGGACAAAGCGACGGGCCATGTTCTCCTCGTGTCAGTTCGGTGTGGCCGGGGCGACGCGCATCTGTACGGTGCGCGTCAAGTTGATTGGATTGGACAAACCGGGATAGTTGCTGATGGTCGTGAAGGGATACGTCACCGTCACCTGGACATACGCGTTGCCGCTGCTGTCCGTGCCGTTGGTCGATGTCACCGTGGGTTGAGGGCTGAGATCGCCAGCGTCGGCCAAGGCGGCGGAGGTGAGATCGGAATAGGGCGATTCCGCCGCGGCCGTGGGATCGCTGCCGTACAGAGCGCCGTTGCGGGCGCAGTTCGTGACGATGGAGTAGTGGTAGTACAAGCGAGCGAAATCGACGGTGAATAAGAAAACCAGGCCGAGAGTCGGCAGCAGCAGGGCCAATTCGGTAGCAGCCGAGCCGCTCCGCGGTGAAGTAGGATGGCGCATGAAAGCCTCCTTGATGCTGGGGAGAGGGAACCGGCTCGCGCGGAGAGGGCGACACCACGAGGGTTCAGCACAACAATAGGTCTTTTTCATCGCGAAAGCAAATGCGCTCTCACCATCCCGTAGCGCGCGGCGAGCGGGGTTGCGTAAGCGCCCCGAGAGATGTACTCGGGGCGCTTACGCGACCCCGCTCGCCGCGCGACGCGGGAAACTCCCGCGTTGTGGGCCGGTCTCCGGACCGGGCCACTGGCTTTGACCGAAGGTCTCCAAAACTGTGCCGGAGCGGAGACCTTCGGTCGCGGATCGTGGCGGGGTCCGGAGACCCCGCCACAACGGGGCGGAGACCTTCGGTCGCGGATCGTGGCGGGGTCCGGAGACCCCGCCACAACGGGGCGGAGACCTTCGGTCGCGGATCGTGGCGCCGGAGCGGAGACCTTCGGTCGCGGATCGTGGCGGGGTCCGGAGACCCCGCCACAACGGGTGGGTCGCGGATCGTGGCGGGGTCCGGAGACCCCGCCACAACGAGTCGGGAGGCCACGCCACAACGGCGAGGCTCGGACTTGCGCTGTGCGCGGCTCGGCTTTGTCGGCGAGACAGTTGCCTTCGCCGCGATCGGGTCTATAATGCTCCGTGGTTGGAAGGACAACCGAGTCTTCCCGAAATGTGAGCCGTGTCTTTTTTCTGGTTGAGTTCTTCGATCCGCACGGCCCCAATGCGTTGCACCCACGGAACGGGATGAGCAAACGCCCACTTTATCGTATCGAGCGCCTCCATCAGTGAATGGATGAAGAGACTGCCCAAAGCACGACCGTGGAAGGTCTGGAGCCGGGCGAGGAACCCGGTCGGCCGATCCACGTTGTTTTCTGCAAAGGAGAGCAGCATATGTTGAAACGTCTCATCATGACGGCGGCCCTCGTGGGCCTGACCTGGGCTGGCTCGTCCGCGCGGGCAGACAGCCAGGACCAGCGCGTCCAGCGTAACCTGCGCAACCTCTTTGGCCTGGTCGTGGAGACTTCGCGCGATGGCCAAGAGGAAGAGGTCACGGTTCGGGAAGTGGTGCCCAACAGCCCGGCGGAGCGGGCTGGCTTCCAGGAAGGCGACGTCATCCGGCGCCTGGGTCAGCGCTCCATCGAGGACCTCCGCGACCTGGCCAACGCCGTCGCCCGGCTGCGGCAAGGCGAGCGTCTGAGCATTCGCGTGGAGCGCGATGGACGCTCTCAGACCCTGCGCATCATGCCTCGCATGGCGCGCGGCGACGAAGAAGAAGATCGCGAGAATACACCTCGCTACGGCCGGGCCAACGGCGAGGGCAACGGCGATGATGCGACGTTGCAGCGCCTGCAACAGCGCTTCCGCCGGCTGGAATCGCGTGTGCAAGAAGCGGAGCGGCAGGGCCAGTACGGTCAGGCCCGCGGCGAATCGGCCGAGCAATCGCGCGACTTCCAACGGCTGCAACGGCGGCTCGAACAGCTGGAGGAGCGCGTCCAGCAAGCGCAGCGTGCGGGCCAATATGGCCGGACTCCCTCCGGAACCACGCTGGGCGCGCAGGTGCGCGATTGGCGGCGGCAAGCCGATAGCCGGCAAGGCGGCTCGGCCGACGAGGGCGTCGAGGTGATGGCCGTCGAGCCTGAATCGCCCGCCGCCGAGGCCGGCCTGCGCCGCGGCGACATCATCATCCGCGTGAACGATCGCAACGTCACGACGAGACAAGAGCTGCGTCAGGCGTTGCAGCGCATCGGCGCCGGCCAGGAGACGACGTTGGAAGTCCTGCGCGGCAGCCGGCAGATGGTGCGTAACATTCGCCTGGAGGGCGGCTCGCGCTACGGCGCCCGCGACCGCCGTTACGAGCGCTTGCAAGAGCGCATCGAGCAATTGGAGGAGCGTCTCCGCGAGATGGAGCAAAACCAGTAACAGCGCGGCGAGTGCGATCCTTCGGGGCCGTTTGCGGCTTGGCGTTCATCGCGAAGCCGCAAGCGGCCTTCGTCCGTGCTATTCCAATTCCTCATGCTGCTGGGTAAAATCCTTTTGCCCCCAGCAGGAAGGAGTTTGGTCTGTGTTCCCCACTGAATTGCTTCGTCTTCTTCAGCAAAAGCCTTTTGTCCCATTCCGTCTGCATGTCACGGGAGGCACCATCTACGACGTTCGGCATCCCGATCTTGTCATCACTACCATCGGGTTCGTGGCGATTGGTTATCCCGATCCCGAACACCCAGGGATGGCCTTGACGGTGGACATCGTGAACATGAACCACGTCATCCGCATTGAACCGATCGCCACACCCCCGGCGCCAGCATCGGCTTCTGCCAACTGACCGGAGAAATAGAGAAGCGACTTCACAGAAGCAACGGGGGCGAACCAGGCAGTGAAGCGATTGTCCGGCATCTCGGCGTGGGGGCGTTCCGGGCATGGGCGAGTGGATCATCAAATTCCTGGTGATTGGTGTCGCTGCCTGGCTGATCTGGTCCTTCTTTCAGCCCCGCTATGTCTTCGAGATTCGCATTGCTCGCGGGCATCCCTCCGTTCGCAAGGGAAAAGTGACAAGCGCGTTCCTGAACCGCGTGGCGATGATATGCCAGGAGAGCGGGGTGGCACGGGGGTGGATCGGGGGCGTTCGGCACGGGCGGCGGATCGCGTTGCGATTCTCACGTCAATTTCCGCCCGGCCCGCGGCAGCGATTACGGAATGAGTGGATGTTGGCAAGTTGAAAGCGCGCGGGCAATCGGCATCAAATCTCCAACACGCCGGTGCTGTCGCCGAGACGTTCGGGCCGCACGTTCACGCGGTCCAACATCGCCAAGAGAAGATTCGCAACGGGAGTATTTTTCCCCTGGTCGATGTGCCGGCCCGTCTTCACGCTGCCGTTGCCTTTGCCGGCGAGTAAAATCGGCAGATTTTCATGCGTGTGGCGATTGCTATCGGCGATGCCGGCCCCGTACAGGATCAGCGAATGATCGAGCAGGGTTCCGTCGCCGTCGCTCGTGGCTTGGAGCTTGGCGATGAATTGGGCGAACAGCTTCAGGTGGTAGGTTTGGATCTTGGTCAGCTTGGCGAGGTTGGCCGGGTCGTTGCGATGATGAGACAGCTGATGGTGGGCTTCGGGGATGCCGATGTTGTCGTAGCTGCGAATGCTCGACTCGCGGCCGATCATCATAGTGGCGATGCGCGTTGAATCGGATTGAAATGCCAGAGCCAGCAGCTCGAACATCAAGCGAGCGTGCTCGGCGTGATCGGCGGGAATCCCCGGCGGGCGATCGATGGCCGGCCCCTGTTCGGGGCGCTCGCGCTGCGCTTTTTGGATGCTTCGTTCCACTTCCCGAATCGATGTCAGGTATTCGTCAATCTTGCGCCGATCCGCGTCGCCGACGCTCGATTGCAGGCGGCGGGTTTCCTCGATGACGCCATCGAGAATGCTTTGCCGATAGCGTGCCCGCCGGGCAGCGGCATGGGGATCTCCACCCGGATCGCCGTCGCCGAAGAGGCGCTCAAAGAGGTGCCGGGGATTGGGCATGGGGGGCAAGGGCGTTGTTGGCGTGCGCCAGCTGATGGTGCTGGTGTAGGCGCAACTGTAATTGCCATCGCACTGGCCCACGATGCGCGTGTCCTCAAGCCCCAATTCCAACGAAGGCAGGCGCGTCTCATGGCCCAGCGCCCGCGCCGCGATCTGATCGGCGGAAACACCCGCGTAAATATCGGAGCCGGACTCGCGGGGATGGGCGCCCGTCAAGAAGCTGGCCGAGGCGCGGGCATGGTCGCCGCCGCCGTCGCCCAGAGCGTTCGCGTTGTGGTCCATGAGGCCGGACACGACCAGCGTGTGCTCGCGGTACGGCTCCATCGGTTTGAGGATGGGAGTGAACGCGAAGTTCGTCCCCTGCATGGCCGGCTTCCAATTCGCCATGACCATGCCGTTGGGGACATACACGAACCCCAGGCGCAGAGGCGGCCGGCGCTGCGCCGGTTTCGTCCACGCCAGGGCCGGCACCATCGCATCCAAAAGCGGCAGACCAATGAGCGCGCCGGCACCCCGCAAAAAACTCCGGCGCGACAGGTGTTTTCCGGTAACGATCATGGCGCGGCTCGCCTTTCTTTTCGCATTTGGAACGGCGCGCTTTGAACGATTCCCAATACCAAGCTGGAGAACCGATACCCCTCTCGGCTCACGCGCTGGGCGATGGCTTTCACGGCTTCCTTGTCTCGACGCTCCAGGCCCCGCCCCAGAGCATACGTGAGCAACTTGGCGGTCAGACATTCGGTAAATGCGCTCGCATCGGCTTTCAGGAGCGCTCGCAGCTGTGCATGATCCTTGAACGATCGTCCGTCGGGCATTGTCCCCGCAGTCTCGATGGGGAATGAACCGTCTTTCTCGCGCCATTTTCCGATGGCATCAAAATGCTCGAAGGCGAAGCCTAACGGATCCATGCGCGCGTGGCAAGAGGCACAGGTCGCGTTGGCCCGGTGCTTTTCCAGCTGTTCGCGCAGGGATGCGGATTTGCCCACGGCGCGTTCATCGAGGCTCGGCACGTTCGGGGGCGGCGGCGGCGGCGGAGCATTGAGGATGTTTTCGAGAATCCACTTGCCGCGCAACACCGGGGACGTGCGATTGGGATAAGACGAGACGGTCAAAACACTGGCCTGGGTCAAGACGCCGCCGCGCCGTGTGCCCGTCAAATCGACCTTGCGGAACTCGTGTCCCTTGACGCCGGCAATGCCGTAGAACTCCGCCAGTCGTTGGTTCAGAAACGTGTAATTGCCATCGATGAAATCCAAAATCGGACGGTCCTCGCGCAGGACGTGCTCGAAGAATAGCGCCGTTTCTTTCTTCATCGACATGCGCGTGTATTCGGTGAAATCGAGAAATTTCGTGCGGTCGGGGATGTGGGAATCGAGGGCCTGCGTGCGAAGCCATTGACCGCCGAAGTTCTCCACCAGCGCGGACGCCTTCGGGTCTTTCAGCATCCGCCGGACTTGTGCTTCCAACACTTCGGGCTGATGCAGCTTGCCCTCCTCGGCGCAGCGCAGCAGCTCGTCGTCCGGCATGCTGCTCCACAGAAAATAGGACAGGCGCGTGGCCAGCTCATGCTCGCTGTGACTGCTGGAAGCTTCGACCCGAAACAAAAAATTCGGCGAGACGAGCATTCGCTGAACGGCCAGGCACAGACCTTCTTCAAAAGAACCGCCGTCCTTCTGCGCCATCGCAGCGAACTGGACGAGATCCTCGATTTCCTTGTCCGTCACGGGCCGCCGATAAGCCCGGCGCGCGAGCCTTGCCAAGATTTTCCGCGCGCCCGAGACATCGCGCGGTCCGTCAAAGTGATTGCCGAAGATTTTCTGGAGCGACGCATTCGACGGTCCCTTGGGCTGTTGGTAAGGCCCGACGACATCGAGATACATGACGAAAAAGGCGTCCGTGGCCTTGGTGATGCCGAAAGGAGTTTTCGCCGGTTTCGGCCCCTTGTAGGCGGGCGGCAACCCTTCGTACATGCGAAAGATGGTGACCGCCAGCCAATGTTCGCCGGCCTGGATGGGCGTGCGAAACTCGGCCCACAGGCCATTCATTTCCCCCGGGGCGCGTCCATTTTCTCGTTTCGTGGGCACGGGAACCTTGGTCTCGTGCATCAGCTTGCCGTCGATCCAGAAACCCAGCTCCACCGGGTTCGAGCCGACCGGCCGAACGCCGCGCAAGAGGGCCCGCAGTCTGTACTCGCCATCGACGGCGAACCGCTGCGTGACGTGCAGGGCGTTGGGCAAACTCATGCCGGTTTCGTCGTAATCGAACTGAACCGCTTTGTTTTTCGAGAAGGCGTCGGCGGCAAACCAGGGCTGATGGGCCACGCGCTCCGGCTTCATCCGCTCGGCGCCGAAAACGGCGGTCCGCGCCACTTTCTCGGCCGCCGTTAAGTATTTTTCCACGAGCAGGGGCGAGACCGAGAGCGTGCCAGAGCTATTATCAAACCCATTGCCCGGAACATCCGGCGGGAAGTCGTCCGCCGGCTGGAAATTCACTCCCAAAAGATCGCGCACCGTGTTGTTGTACTCGGCCCGATTCAAACGCCGAATCACCGCGCGGTTGGCGGCGGCCGGCGTCTGCAGATCGATGCGGGCGAGAAATGCGTCCGCCCAGGCGAGGACCGGTTCGATCTCGCCGTCCTTGGGTTGGGGGCGTTTCTTGGGAGGCATGGCGCGATTGCGAAGCACATCCTCCATTTTCTCGATAGTCGGCGTCCCTTTCGCCAACGCGCGCTCATCCTGGAATTGATCGAGGCGAACGCCTCCACGCTTTTTGTCCGTATGGCAGGCGAAACAGTGCTTGGCGAGAAACGGCTGCACGGTCCTTTGAAATGTTTTCCACTCGACGGCGTGGCCGACATCTGGGGACGGATCCTGGCCGTGCAGGGAGGAAGTTGCGGCGAAAGTGCAACAGAGGATGGCGGCTGCAATCCTCAGCCGGCGATAGCAAGGCACCATGTCGCCCTCGACGCTTCGGCCGTGGCACAACGGGCAGGCGAGCCTAACGGCTCGTTTGGGGGAGAGTCTTCGACGATCTCCGGAAGGAATCGGCTCAGAGATTATCCTATCTCCAAGGAGACAGGCTTTCCATCGAATTCTGCCCGTTCTTTTCGTTCCTATTTTTTAACAATTTAGACAGGAGCCTATTTTGCGGATGGGCGCCGCCTGAGGGCATCCGCTGCTATCTCATCACCGACCGTGGTCCGGCCGCTTTCGCCCTGTTAGTACCCACCCGAGTTCGCCGAGGCGGCGACCTGGATCGGTGGCAGCCCAAGCCGCCGACGAGCTTCGTCGAGCATGTCCTTGGTCCGGCTCGCACCGCACCGGCTGACGCCGAGGTCGCGAACCGCCAGTAGCGCGTCGAGATCGCGTACCCCGCCGGCCGCCTTGACCTGCACGTGCGGGGCCGAGTGCTTCCGCATCAGCCGCAAGTCCTCGTGCGTGGCCCCGCCCGGAGCGTATCCGGTCGAGGTCTTCACCCAGTCAGCTCGTAGATCGCTGCACAATTCGCACAACCGGATCTTGTGCTCGTCTTTGAGATAGGCATTCTCGAAGATCACCTTCACCTTCCGGCCGGCCGCGTGGGCCACGTCGATCACCACCCGGATATCCTCTCGGACGTACTTCCAGTTGCCGCTAAGCACCTGCGAGATGTTCGCTACCAGATCGAGTTCCTGGCCTCCGTCCGCGATTGCTCGCTCGGCTTCGGCCCTCTTGATGGCGGTCGCGTGCCCACCATGAGGGAACCCGATCGTCGTACTCGGCAGGACGGTACTTCCGGCGAGCAATTCGGCGCAACGAGCCAAATAAAATGGCATGATGCACACGCTCGCCACGTCGTAGGCGACGGCCAGCCGACACCCAGCCTCCAGGTCGTCCGTTGTGAGTGTCGGATTGAGAAGCGAGTGGTCGATCATTTTCGCCACATCAGGGTAGGTATAATTCACAGCGAGAATCTCCAGGAGGACGGGAAGCACACAAACTAGACGCGAGGGAAATCTCTGTTCTGGCACGGTCTCCAGACCGTGCCAGTCCGCTGACCGCAGGTCTCCGCGGAACGCGGGAGACCTACGGTCGGCGACGGGGGCACGGTCCGGAGACCGTGCCCCAACAGGGGGGTCTGGCACGGTCTCCGGACCGTGCCAGTCCGCTGACCGCAGGTCTCCACGGAACGCGGGAGACCTACGGTCGGCGACGGGGGCACGGTCCGGAGACCGTGCCCCAACAGGGGGGTCTGGCACGGTCTCCAGACCGTGCCAGTCCGCTGACCGCAGGTCTCCGCGGAACGCGGGAGACCTGCGGTCAGCGACGGGGGCACGGTCGGGAGACCGTGCCCCAACAGGGGAGGTCAGCGACGGGGGCACGGTCGGGAGACCGTGCCCCAACAGGCACTTGAGTTGGTCGGGATTGTCCGCGAGGCGACGAGGCGCCCGTCCGCGGTCGCGATGCCCGCGGTGATCGTTGTGCCGCCGAGATCGACGCCGGCGTACAGATCGTCGCTCATCCTACACGCTCCCCGGCTGGCAGGCAGTTCCGCAGGTACGTCAGGCTCTGGGCGAGCGCTTCCCGCCGCCGCTCTGGGGATCCCTCGTAGTCTCGATCCTCGACTTCGACGCACACCGGCCCGCGGTAGCCGATGTCGCCAAGGACGGTGAAGAACTTGCCCCAGTCAACCTCGCCCAGTCCCGGCAACTTCGGCGTGTGGTACTGCAAGGGGGCGGCCAGGATACCCACATCGTCGAGCCGATCCCGCTCCATCTTCGCGTCCTTCGCATGGACATGGAAGATCCGGTCTCGGAACTCGCGGAGTGGGCGAAGGTAGTCCATGCCTTGCCAGACCAAGTGCGAGGGATCGTAGTTGAGGCCGAAGTTCGGATTCGGGATGTCGGCAAACATCCGCCGCCAGATTGCCGGCGACACAGCCAGGTTCTTGCCTCCCGGCCACTCATCGGCGGTGAACAGCATCGGGCAGTTCTCGATACCGATCCGCACCCCTTGTTCCGCGGCATAAGCGGCGAGGGGCTGCCAGGTCGAGAGGAATCGCGGCCAGTTCGCATCGACCGACTTCGCCGGATCCCGACCAACAAAAGTGTTGACCTGATTGACACCGAGCAAAGCGGCCGCCCGGATTACTTTGCGGAGGTGTTCGACGGATTTCGCCGCTTCAACCGGGTCGGAGGCCAGCGGATTTGGGTAGTACCCAAGACCGCTGACGGACACACCGAAGTCAGCCGCAAGCCGGCGGACGGCATCGGCTGCGGCGTCGGTAAAGTCGGTCGCGTCTAAATGCGTGACACCGGCGTACCGGCGATCGGCCCGGCCGACCGGCCAGCACATGAGTTCGACGCACTCGTACCCAAGATCGGCCGCGAGTTTGAGTACCTGGTCGAGCGGCCAGTCCGGCAGGATCGCGCTGACGAATCCGAGTTTCATACGTGTCCCTCCTCGACATCAACCCAGCGCCGTTCGCGCGCCGACCGCAATACGGCCTCACACAACAGCACCTCGCGGTGCCCATCGGCGAATGTCGGAAACGGGGCCGGAGCATGAAAATCTCCGGCGTCGATGTAGGTGTAGAATGCACGGAACAACTGCTTGAACGTGTCCGGGAAGCCCTCGTTGTGGCCGCCCGGGTAGTCCGTGTGGCGGCGAGCCGATGCCGACAACAGGGCCGGATCGCGAACCAGTAGTTCATTCGGCCGGTCGCGGTGCCCGACCCACAGGGAGTTTGGCGACTCGCTGTCCCAGGCCCACGACTCCTTCGAACCGGCGAGTTCCAGCCGCAGGCAATTCTTCCGTCCGGCTGTCACCTGCGACACCCAGACAACGCCCCTCGCCCCGCCGCGGAATCGGAGGAGGATCGCCCCGGCATCCTCGGTGTCCACGGCCATCGGTTCCATCGCCGCGGCAACTCCACGCTTGCCGGAGAATGTCTCGACACCGCCCGTCGGCCGCCGGCGCTCGGGGTAGACAGTCTGGAGGTCGGCGCAAACAGCCTCGACTTCCAATCCGGTCACGGCCTGGGCGAGGTCGAGCCAGTGGGTGCCTATGTCGGCGACGGCCCTCAGCGCCCCACCCTCCGCCGCGGACACTCGCCAGTTGAAGTCCGTCGGGTGGAACAGCCAGTCCTGGGTGTAGCTCCCGGCGATATGCCAGATCACGCCGAGCGTGCCTTCTCGCGCCCGCTCCGCCATCTCCAGGCAAAGCGGGTAGAAGCGGATGTTGTAGCATACCCCGGCGGCTCGACCGCAGTCGTGGGAGCGGCGGACGAGTTCGGTTGTCTCTGCCGAGGTCAGCGCCAGCGGTTTCTCACAGAGGACGTGCTTGCCGGCCTGGAGCGCCGCGGATGCTTGTTCGAAATGTAATCGGTTGGGCGTAGCGATGTGGACGGCTGTCACGTCGGAGTCGCGGAGAAGTTCCGTGTAGTTGGTGTAGACCCTTGGGACGCCGAAGCGGTCAGCGACATGGCGGCTTTTCTCTGGCGTCGAGCCGAGGATACCGAGGATGGGGATGCCCGCTCGCCGCAGTCCTTCGAGGTGAACGGGACCAATGAACCCGGTCCCGACAACCGCCGCCCCATGCTGAGCCATAGATAACACTCTCTGACACGCTCTCAGGTTGGCGATGCACCAAGACGCTATTCACGGTCAATAGACGATTCAAACCCAGCCTGGATACGGCTGGTCGCAAATACTGTATGAAATCACGGGTATCGGACAATCCGGATGTGCTACCCGAGCCGCCTCGGATACTTCGCTGTTTTCACCGCCTCAAGGTCTCGTCGCCAGGCGGCGATGCGTTCGCCGCGATAAACGGTCCCTCCGCACTTCCCTTCGTAGTACGCCGCCCCGGGCCGGCCGCTGTCGGCGCGCACCACCAGCGCGGGCAACGGCGGCAGCTTCAGACGCCGGCACTCGGCGCCCACCTCGGTTAAGGCGGCGTACAGCTGGCGGTTGCGATGATGCACATATTCGAATTCGTCGCCGGCGTCGCGGATCTGCTCGGCCAATTCGGCGTAAGTGATGCGCGGATCGTCCAACGAAGTACGACGGCGCAGGATGTCGTAGATGATTGCGGCGAGAGGAGTCATGGCTTGGACCTCGGACCCTGGCCTCCATCGGATATTTTGACGCGCGAGGAAAGCTCGCGAACCCGGATGTTGCTAAACTCGGCCTTGGTGCGATACATTTGCAGGCCCAGCAACCCCGATTTTTCCCGCCGATGCGTTCGATGATCGAGCAAAAGAGTGTCCTTGATCCAGACCCGGATCCGTTGCCCCTCGGCCCGGATACGGAGTTTGGCCCACTGACCGGCAGGAATGAAACTCCACCTCGCATCCGGCGCTGCTTCGTTTACCACGGCGCCAGTGAGCGTATTGACGCGGGCGTCGGGGTAGCTGGCATCGTCTTGCAGCTGAATTTCCAGGAAATCTTGGCCATCCACCGGGGCATCCTTGCGGGCGCGCAGAAAGACGCCGCTGTTGCCCTTGGGGGGAAGACGATATTCCAACTCCAACTCGAAGTCGGTGAAGGATTGCTTTGAGGCCAACCAACCAATGCCGGAGCCATCGGCCCGAATCGTGCCTTCGACGACGGACCATTTGCCCTCGCCCACCACTTCCCACCCTTCGAGATCTTTGCCGTTGAACAAGGAAAACCACGGCCGTTTCCGTTCGACAAATTCATTCGCCATCTCGACGAAGTTTTCGATCATCTCCGTTGCTTGCTCTGGATCGGGATGATGCGTCCTGGCGAGTTTGGGAAGCCAGAAGGACATGCTGAGAAGAACAATTCCGCCGACCGGCACCAGGAAGAAAAGCAAGACCGCGAGGCAGCAGCAGTTCATCCGAGAAGGACGTTTGCGAGCGGGAGTCGGCTTTTTGATCGTGCTACGGCCGGCGGGCAGGACTTCCAGCACGGTTGGCGGCTCGGCGGGGCGCGCGACGGGGATGGGGCGATCCTCGCTCGGCTTTCCCTCTTCGATCTGGCGTAATCTCTCGATGACCTCCTGGGCCGAGGCGGGCCGTTTGTTCACGTCCTTGGTCAAAAGCTGCTGAATCAATTCCGACAAGGGCGGCGGAACCTCCGCGCGCACCTCGTGGGGAGGCGGCGGGATGTCCACCGCCAGCGCCATCAGCATGCTCATGGTGTCCTTGCCCTGAAACGCCATGCGTCCGGTCGCCAGCTGGTAGAGGACGCAGCCGAGACTGAACAAATCGCAGCGCGGGTCAATCTTTTCGCTGCGGACCTGTTCGGGCGCCATGTAAGCGGGAGTGCCGAGAATGATACCTGATTGCGTCAGATGAGCATCCCCGGCGATGGCCCTCGCCAGCCCGAAATCGAGGATCTTGACGCGACGCCGTTCGCCCTCCAGCCAGATGTTGGCCGGCTTGATGTCGCGATGGATCAGGCCGCGCTGATGAGCCGCCGCCAGCCCCTCGGCGACCTCTCGTCCAATGCGCACGACCTCGGCGACCAGCAAGGCGCCTTCGCGCCGCAGCCGGGCGTCCAGCCCTTCGCCCTCCAGAAACTCCATCGCCAGAAAGGGTACGCCGCGGTCTTCGCCGACCTGATAGATGGTGACGATGTGATCATGCTTGATAGCGGCGGCCGCAATCGCCTCGCGCTGGAAGCGAGCGCGAGCCGACTCACTGGACGCCAGGATCGGCTTCATCGCCTTGAGGGCCACGGGCCGCCGCAGCAGCGGATCTTCAGCCTGAAAAACGACGCCCATGCCGCCTGCGCCAAGTATTTTGAAGACGCGGTACGGTCCCAGCCAGCCCATCTCTCCCGGTGCTTGCGGCGGCGACAGGAAATCGTACAACTCCTTCGCCGGCTCGACTCTCACTCCGCCGGTGTCTCCCGTCTCGAATTCGCTGGCTGTTCCGCTCTCCGGCTCAACGGCAGCCGGCATGGCCGTGGTTTCTTCCCCAGGCGCGGCGGGGGATGTCATCCCCGACGGACGCACCGCCGCCGGCGTATTGGTGCTGATCGATACGGTGACCATCTGCCCACAGGAGCATTGCACCTTCTGGCCGGTCTGACCCTCCGGAACCTGGATCTTGCGACCGCAATGTGAGCAGACGAAGGAAACCATGAGACGATCCCCGTAGACGCCACATCTCAAGGAGAATTCTGTATCAATTGCCGTCTTCTCAAGCCACTATAAACGGAAGGACGTTTGGGTCCAAGATTGACGTGGAGAAATACGTGGCGAACGAGCGCGTCAACAGGGGGATGGCGGAACTGCTACGGGCGGCGAGCCGGCTCGATGCCGAGAGCCAAACCGACGGACAGCTCTTGGGGCAGTTCCTTCATCGGCGCGATGAGGCGGCTTTCGCGGTGCTGGTGAGACGGCACGGTCCGATGGTGCTGGGGGTCTGTCGCCGCATTTTGGGGAACGCCGCCGATGCCGAGGACGCATTCCAGGCCGCTTTCATCGTCCTCGTGCGCAAGGCCGCTTCGTTGACATCCCATACGGAGTTGGGCGCTTGGCTTCATGGCGTGGCTCGGCGCACGGCGCTGAACGCCAAGCGAGCCGCCGCGCTCCGCCGAGAGAAGGAGAGGGCGATGGCGCGGCCTGAAGCTCAGAATGAAGAAATCCGCGACGATCGATTGCTTCTTCTGGATGAGGCGTTGAGCCGTTTGCCGGAGAAATATCGGCTGGCCATCGTGTTGTGTGAGTTGGAGGGACGAACGCGCCGCGAGGCGGCGGAGCGACTCGGTTGGCCGGAGGGGACTGTCGCGGGACGGCTGGCGCGCGGCCGGGAGCTGCTCGCCAAGCAGCTGCTCCGCCGCGGTTTGAGCATTTCGGCGGGTTCGATGGCGGCGGGGCTTTTCCCCGATGCGGCATCGGCGAGCGTGCCGGCAACGCTGGCGTCTTCAACAATCAAGGCCGCGACGCTGATCGCGGCGGGTCAAGCTGCAACAACGGGAGCGATCTCCGCCCCCATCGTTGCTCTGGCGGAAGGAGTGTTGCGAAATATGTTCCTGAGCAAACTCAAGATTGCCACGGCTGTGCTGTTGATGACGGTGCTGCTTGCCGCCGGAGGTACGGCGGGCGTGCTTACTTATCGGGATGGTGTGGATAAGCCGGGGACCGAGCAGCAACCGGCGCCAAAAAGAGACCAGGCGAAGCCGGAAACTCCGCAGCGAAAGAGCCAACCCCAGCTTGAGCCGGAGAAAAAGGTGCCCGCTCCTGAGGAAGCCGGCAAAGTTGACCGTATCCGGCCGGGAGACCTCCTCCACATCAGCGTAGGCGGCACTGTGAAAGTCGGTGAGATCGACCGTGTCTTCGAGGTTGAGCCCAGCGGGAATGTTGCCCTGGGTCTCGGCTACGGTCGAGTGAATGTCAAGGGGATGACACTCGAAGAAGCTGAGAAGAGCATTCACGAGCATTTAGCGAAGCTCTTCAAAAAAGTGACAGTCATGGTCACTCGGCCCCTTCCCGATAATCCTGTTCTCGAACGCCGCGTCTGGGAATTGGAGAAAGAGGTGCGTGAGCTTCGTTCTCTCGTTGACGAGTTACGGAAAAAAACACGGAACTGAAACGAGTTGGAAGCGTATTAGAAGTTTCAAGAATGACGAGGGGGACGGGGCATCTCGTCATCTCGTTCCCAGACTCGGAGGCAGTGAATTACTACACTGATTTCGATGGTTCAGAGCCGCCGTGATTACGCAGAAGGCACGGCCATCGAAGCGTACCGGTCAAGCTCTCCTCGGTTCGCCGTGTCCCTTTTTCGCAACCGATGTCCCGCTTATTCTTCTCCGTTCATTTTAACTTAAGTGCAAGGACACAGTCATGACTCACGTGCGTTGTTCTGCCTTGCTACTAATTGTTCTGTCGACGCCTGATCCGTGTCGAGCGGAGACGGCCGACGAAGCCTATCAGCGAGGAGTGGAGGCGCTGAACAAAGGCGAGTTCGATAAGGCTCTCGATGCGTTCAACGAGGCCATCCGGCTCGATCCGAAGAAAGCGACTGCTTACTCGTGCCGTGCCACGGTCTACGGAAAACAGGGCTTGTATGACAAAGCCATCGCCGATCTCGATGTGGCCATCCAGCTCGCTCCCAACGAGACTAAACTCTACGCCGGTCGCGGCTTCTGCCACGCTCGCCAGGGTGCATACGATAAAGCCGTCGAGAATTACGATGCTATCCTTCGCCTCGATCCGAAGAATTTCAATGCCTATCTTTGGCGGGCCAACGGCTATGCGGCACAGAGAAAATTCGCGGCGGCTCTCCCTGATTATGCCGAGGCGCTCCGTCTCTGTCCAAAAGATGCCTTCAGAGACGCCGCCCAAATCCACGCCGATCGCGGAACGATGTACCACGCGCAAAAGGGCGACCATGAAAAAGCCATCCAGGACTTTACGGAGTCGCTTCGTCTTGACCCCAATTTCATCCGAGTCTACGTGGATCGAGCCGCGAGCTACGAGGCCAGAGGGGAGTACGAGAAGGCCATTGCCGATTACGACAAGTGCATTCAACACGGAATAAAGGAGGCTCCCATCTATGGCAGACGCGGTTACGTGTACTACGCCACGCGCGAATACGATAAGGCGCTGGCAAATTGCAACGAAGCTATCCGGCTCAACATGAAGGATGCATCCACCTACGCCTTACGCGGCCACGTGTACTATTATGGCAAAAGTGACTACGATAAGGCGCTGGCGGATTACAACGAAGCCATCCGGCTCGATCCCAAAGACGCGAAACACTACCATGCCCGGGGAATCCTCCTTGATTCCAACAAGGATTACGATAAGGCTCTCGCCGATTACAACGAAGCTATTCGCCTCGATCCCAAGGTGAGCGACGTCTATGTCCGTCGCGGCGAAATTCACCGTATCAGAAGGGAATTCGATAAGGCCGCTGCCGATTGGCGCAGAGGCATTCAGCTTGGGCGGGAAAATGATGGGTGGTGTTACGTCAGTCTCGCTTGGCTCTTGGCGACCTGTCCGAAAGCCGAGTTACGCCACGGCAAAGATGCCGTCGAATACGCGCGCAAAGCCTGCGAACTGACGCGGTGGCAATACCCATCTTATATCGGGACGCTTGCCGCCGCTTACGCCGAGACCGGAGACTTCAAACAAGCCGTTCTCTGGCAGACGAAGGCCTTGGGCATGAAAATAGCAGATCAGGATCAGCGGACATCAATGGAGGCGCGGCTGGCGCTGTACAAGGAAGGCAAGCCCTATCGCCAACAATAAAGACAACGAAGGCAAACGGGGACACCGTGGAAGGGAAAAGGGAAACCTCCACGGAACTGAGACGAGCCGGATGCGTAACCGTAGTTTCAAGAATGGCGCGGAGTACAGTGTCTCTCGTACATCTCGTGCCTCTCGTCATCTCGTTTATCTCGTTCCCAAACTCCGTTTGGGAACGCCGTCCGCGAAACTCTGTTTCGCATGGCCCTGGCGGGTGTCAGAGCGATTTCGAGATTGCCGTGGCGCGTCTTTCTTGTAGGACGGTCTTCCTATGCCGTCCTACAGCTTGAACGTTCCACTAGCCTCAAATGCGCTCTAGAAACAACGGGCGAACCAGAGTTTCGCGAAATGGGTTCCCAAACTCTGTTTGGGAACCAGAGAAAAAAACGTTCGCGCATTACGGCCTAATGCCGCGAGCCGATGATAGGCGCCGGACGGCATCTCGCGCCTCGCGCGTCAGCCGTGCTCCCGCCGCGCCGCCGGCCAGCACTTCCAGTACCTTCCGCGCCTCCGGCGTGTCGATGCGTTCCAGCACCTCAACCGCTCGCAATTGTCGTAATATCTCCGGCGCGGGATGCCATTGATGCTGCGTGATGTCGTCGAGCAAGCCCTGCAAGCGGCGGCTCATCTCCAGCGTCGGCCGCGACGCCAGCGCCTTGCGGCACGCCGGCTCCGCCAATTCGCCGAGCTTCCGCAATTCCTCCGTGGCCTTCTCGCGCACGGCGAACGCATCGGCGTCGAGATCGGCAATCCAGCGTTCGATGCGTTTTTCGTCCACGCCCTTGACCGGCTTGAGACGTGGGCGCAGGAGCGCCAGCGCGTCCGCCGGCGTGGCGATCAGTTGACACATCGCGCGATACGCCTTCGCCGCGTCCTTGTCGGCGAGATCGAGCCAACAAGCGTCGCGTTCTTTGGCGGATAAGGATGCCGATCCCTGACCGATGAGGCCCCAGACCAGGGCCGTCGTATCACCCGAACCGGAGACCAGACGCTTGCCGTCGGCGGTGAAGACGATTTGATTGACTTCGCTGGCGTGGCCGGACATGGCCCGCCGTTCGCTCCCCGTCGCCAGCTCCAGCCAGTGAATGACACCCGATTGCTCGGCCCAGGCAAGCGTCCGGCTGTCCGGCGCGAACGCGATTGTCGAAATCTTTCCCGGCAGCTTGGCCGAGCGCCAAACTTGGCTTTGCGTCGATGATTCGATAACGCGGAGAAACCGATCGTCGATTCCATGAGCGATCAGTGATCCATCCGAAGAAAGGACAATATGCTCTCCGTCATAGGTGCTATCGGGATTGCCGATCGGCCCTTGCTCGCGGTCGGGCGGCATGGCTTCGTCCGGCAGCCGGCGTCCGGACGCTGCTTCCCAGCGCCAAATCGTGCGGTCGCCTGTCAGCGCTTTGACGACCGAGGCATCCGCCGTGAAGGCAAACTCAATGATCTGGGTTTTCGTGGTCAGCCGGTGCAGACATTCCCCGGTGGCGGCGTTGAACAGTCTCAGTTCCTTGTATTGGACTGGTACGGCCAGCATTTTGCCGTCGGGCGATAGTTTGAGATGGCTCCAGTAAAGAGTGTCATTTTCAATCAAATGGCGATCTTTGCCCGCCCTCAGGTCCCAGAGGCGCAGCGTCCGATCGTGACCGGCGGAGTAGAGCGTGCGGCCATCCGCCGCCAACGCCAGTCCATGCACTTCGCCCTTGTGTCCGGTCAACCGGCCGAGTTCGCGTCCGCTTCGTGCATCCCATCGATAGATCGTCCCGTCCTCGGCAGCAGTGAAAACAGTCCCACCATCGCCGGAGAGGGCCAAGGCGGTGACGCTGCCGCGATGGCCCCGCACCGGCAAGCGATCGGCTCCCGTTTCGGCGTCGATCAAGCGCACGGAGCGGCCGCCGTCGCCGACGGCCAAGGTTTTGCCGTCCGGTGAGAAAGCCACGCCGCCGGAGTGCTGTCGTCCATCCGGCATAAGCTGCTTTTCCTCGCCGGTGGTCGTGTCCCAAATGCGGATGGGGCCATGCTCCTGGCAAGCGGCGAGCCGGCTGCCATCGGGCGAAAATCCTAGACTCCACCAACCATTGTCAGGCCCGCCCTGCGAGAGTTTCGGCTTCACCGACCAGCACCGCAATTCAGCCCCCGTGCGCGAATCCAGAAGAAACACGCGCACGTTCGATCCCCAGCTTGCACCCCCTCCGGGCCATTTCTTCATCCACAATTCGATAAACGCGATGCGGTCGCCGCGCGGCGAGAGTACCAGGGAATGAACATCAGCCGGCACATCGCGGAAGCGATTCACCTCATTGCCGTCCGTCGTGCTCAATCGGGACATCGTCCTGGCCGAGCCGCCCAATATCAGCGATTTGCCGTCGGTGGAAAATTGCATGTCCCAAATATCTTCTTTGGGACCGGGCAGCGTGCGGATCGCTTTCCCCGACTCCACGTCCCAAAGGAAAATGGACCAGGGGAAAACCGGGGTCAACGAAAAATGGTTCGTCCGAGCCGCCAGTTGTTTGCCGTCGGGGGAAAAGCAAACCTGCGAATAATGTTGATTCCCCAATTTGTGGAGCAGTTTGCCCGTCGTTACGTCCCAAACTTCCACCGGGCCGCCCGCACCCGCATGGTACCGGCTAATAGCGGCCCGCCGGCCATCGGAAGATAAATCGAGGGAACGCGGCACGATCCCCGCGCCAAAATGTCGTATGGGTTTGCCCGTGGCCGCATCCCAGACGCGGATACCATCGGACCCCAGCGAAATCAGCGTCTTGCCGTCCGGCGTGAAGCGGATCGAACGAAGGTAATCGCCATGCCGTAAGCGCACGGTCCCAAGGCGCGCGATGGCCCCGACCGGCAGCGGATCGCCGAGCGCGTCGCTCCGCGGCTGTGCTTTCTCCGCTGCAAGCATCGGTGCGGCCAACAACCACAGCCCGATTGCCAGCGCGACACGGGGCAGGAGAATGACGAACGAGGAGGAACGGAACGCGGTCATGATGGCATCCTTGGAAACGGGCGGAGATTACCAATTGTTCGGTTCTCGTTCCCACGCTCCGCGTGGGAACGCACGTCCGGCCGCTCTGCGGCCCGAATCTCTCCGACGGTTGGAGACTGGCCGCGACGCGGAGCGTCGCACACTTGCGTTCCCACGCGGAGCGTGGGAACGAGAGCTAACAGTCACAAAAACGTTGTTCGGTTCTCGTTCCCACG